>Ga0207416_1002513_pt1 | contig 19740 bp, 19 predicted proteins | sample PaiPotPPM11metaG_FD_184107 | JGI IMG/M metagenome (GOLD analysis project Ga0207416, IMG submission 184107) | Iron sulfur acid spring bacterial and archeal communities from Banff, Canada, to study Microbial Dark Matter (Phase II) - Paint Pots PPM... ...
CCCCTGCCCCCCTGCCCCCGGTTGAGGTGGCAAATGGCCACGGCGAGGGCGTCGGCGGTATCGTCGGGCTGGGGTGGCTCAGGGAGGTGCAAGAGCAGCGCCACCATCTGCTGGACCTGGAACTTCTGCGCCCGGCCTTGCCCGACGACCGCGACTTTGACTTGCAGGGGGGTGTACTCGGCCACAGGGATGTTGGCCTGCCCAAGCGCGAGCAGCGCGACCCCACGCGCCTGGGCGACGCCGATCACCGTGCGCGCGTTCTTCGCGAAGAAGATCTCCTCCACGGCCGCGGCGCCTGGCGTATAGCGCCGCAGCAGGTCTTTGAGTCCGTCATACACCATACCGAGACGCGGCGCCGCTTCCAGACCCGGCGGGGTCTCGATACAGCCAAAGGCAACAACGCGCAACTCGTGGCCGTCGCCTTCAACGACGCCATACCCGGTTCTGGCCGAGCCGGGATCCACCCCGAGCACGCGCCAAGGCGCCGCGCTCACCCCGCCATCTTCTCGGCGACCGCGTCTGACAAGATGGAGTTAGAGTACACCGCCTGCGTGTCGTCGAGATCCTCGAGCCGCTCGATCAGGCGGTAGAGCTGCTCGCCGGTCCGGTCGTCCAGTTCCACGGTGGTCTTGGGAACCATCGTCTGCTCGGCATCGGACAGCGGGATGTGCTTGGATTGCAGCGCCTGCCGCACTTTCTCCAGATCCTGGGGCGCGGTGTACACGACCAGCACATCTTCCTCGCCGACCACATCGTCGGCTCCGGCATCGATGGCCTCGAGCGTCAGCTCGTCGGCGTCCTTGCCGTCTAGCGGCACGGAGATCACCCCGCGGGCGTCGAAGATCCAGGCAACGCAGCCGCTCTCACCCAGGTTGCCGCCCCCGCGGGTGAAGACGCTGCGGACATCCGAGACGGTTCGGTTCCGGTTGTCCGTCAGCGCGCGCACCATGAGTGCCGTGCCGCCGGGCCCGTAGCCCTCATAGGTGACTTCCTCGAAGTTCGCGCCGCCTTCGCCGCCGCCAGTGCCGCGCTTGATCGCGCGCTCGACGTTGTCCATCGGCATGTTATTCTCGCGCGCGTGTTGAATGGCAAGACGAAGGCGGAAATTGCCGTCGGGGTCGGCCCCACCTTCACGCGCGGCGACGGAAATCTCCCGCCCCAACTTGGTAAAGAGCTGGCCCCGCCGCGCGTCGTTGACCCCCTTTTGGCGCTTGATCTGCGCCCACTTTGAATGCCCGCTCACGTCGCTGCCTCCTTTCCACCACCCCGTTCAGGCGCGATCAAACTATCCTGAACGACGCCGGCTGGTGGTCATCGCCATCAGCAGTATAGCGGGTACGCGGTCATGAGCAGGACGCCGGCCCGGCTGCGGCGACGATCGGCCGGGACGCCGCTCCCTCGGCGCGGTAACAGCGGGGCGTCCGGCCCCCAGAGCAGCGCCATTGTCGCTACTGGCCTCACCTTCTGGCTGGCCGCCACCCCTGGCCTGTTGCTGCTGCTGCTCTGGGCGATCCTCTACGCGCAGCGCTCCTGGTCCGTGCTGAGCTTCCCGTTCGGTTACGACTACGGTGAGACGCCGGAGCTAGACCGGGCGGTGGCAGTGGCGCACGGCCACCTCTTCTACAACTTCTGGACCACGCCGCCCTACCAGATGGCCAACTACACGCCGCTGTTCCCGCTCCTCAACGGCCTGTTCGTCCACTATTTCGGTATCCAGTACCAGAGTGGGCGGGGCATCGCCTGGACCTGCGGTCTGCTGTTCTGCGCGGGCTTAGGCTGGCTAGCCTGGCGCGCCAGCGGCAGGCTGCTGCCGCCGGCGGTCACGGTGCTGCTCTGGTTCAGCAGCCATTACGTGTGGGATTGGACGCCGCTGGGGCGGGAGGACGAGCTGGCGATGCTCTTGAGCGTCGCCGGCCTGATCATCTTCTACGAAGGGGCCGTGCGCCGCCAGCGCGAAGCGGCCGTCTGGCTGGCGTTTCCTTGCTTCTTCCTGGCCATGTACGCGCGGCAGACTACGATCGAAGCGGCAGTAGCTTGCTCGCTCTATCTGCTGTTCAAGCGGCCTGCGCTCGCCGTTCGCTTCATCGCGGCGCTCGTGCTGCTGAGTGGCGCCACATTCGCCCTCCTCGATGCCGGCACGCACGGCGCGTTCTACCTCAACATCGTCACCGGCAACCTCAACCGGTTCTCCTGGGCACGCGTGGTGTTCATGGGAAAGCAGTTCTGGCAGTACTACCAGGTCGCGGCGCTCCTCGCCGCCCTGTACGTGCTCACGCAGGCGGCGCTGCGTCGCCAGCAGCTCTTCACGCTCTGGCTGGTGCTCACACTTGCCGTCAGCGTGACGGTCGGCAAGCTCGGGGCGGCGGAGAACTATGGCCTGCTCCCCTGGGGCGCCGTCAGCCTGGCCGCCGGACTGGGTGTTGGACGGCTCCGTGACGGCGCTGACTGGCTGTGGCGCCGTGCCCACGGGCGGCTGCCGCTGCGGGCCGTCGCACTGGCGACGGCGCTCATAGCCGGCCTGGCCCTGCTGCTGCAGGCGCAGCTCACCTATCGCACCATCTACTACGACCGCTGGACAACATCGACCTTCCTGGCCGGGGCCTCGCAGGGCCTTCCCCTGGTCGTACGCCGCCTCACCGACACCGGCTGGTATACCCGCTTAATCCGGCAAGAGCCGTCACCGCCCGACCTCGAGGGCAACTACCACAATCTGTACAAGGCGACGCTCGGCCTGAGCGACCGGCAGGAGCAAGCAGCGTTGGACCCGTTGGCAGCCGGCACGCCCGGCGACGTGTTGGATGAGGACATGACCCACACCCTGCTCAGCGGCAAGCAAGTCTACCTGCAGCCATTCGAGTTCTCCGAGGAGGCCCGTGCCGGGCGATGGGATCAGCAGCCGCTGCTTGAGGCGATCCGCCAGCAGCGCTTCGCGCTGGTGATCATGACGTACGAGCTGTCCCCACAGCTCCAGATCGAACGCTTCACGCCCCAGATGATCGAAGCGCTGTCGGCCAACTACTGTGAGGTGAGCCGGACGATCCACTACTTCGTCTACGATCCCTGCGCGCACTAGGGCCGCCTGAGCAGCCTACAATGAGCGCTGATTTCTGATCGGCAACTGAGATGGAGCCATGCCATGGCCAAAGACACCCGCGCCTTCTTTGCCGCGGAGGAAGCGTTTGCTCGCGGACCGATAACTGAATCGCGCCAGGCCCATTGGGAGTTCGCGACGACCGGAACGGAAGCTGCCCAAGAGCAGGAGCGGCGGAAGGCGCTTGCCGTCCGCCGCCACTTTGCCGATGAAGGTCGCTACGCCCAACTGGACGCCTGGCACGCCAAAGGTCCGAGCGGCGACGCCATCCTCGACCGGCAGGGCGACCTGCTGTGGCGGGAGTATCTGGGCGGGCAGCAAGATGGTCAGACATTGGAGCGGCTGACTCAGCTCAGCGCCGAGCAGCAGGGCCTGTTCAACCGTTTCCGCGCCTCTCTGGACGGCCGTTCTTGGTCGGAGAACGACCTGAATGAAGTACTTGCCGCCAGCGTGGATTCCGCCGAGGTCCGGCGCACCTGGGAGGCAGCCAAGCAGATCGGCGCCGAGGCAGCCGGACCGGCGCGGGAGATGCTGCGCCTGCGCAACGAGTCGGCCCGCCGCCAGGGCTTCGCCGACGCCTTCCAGAAGGATCTGGTGCTGGGCGAGCTCGGCGACGAGCGTCTGTTCAGCCTGCTCGACGAGCTGGAGCAGGCAACTGACGCTCCCTACCGGCAGGCGAAGGTGAAGCTGGACGAGCAGCTTGCCCAGCACTTCAAGGTGGGAGCAGACGACCTGCGCCCCTGGCACTACGGCGACCCCTTCTTCCAGCGCCCGCCGCGCTCCGCGGGACCTCCACTCGATCCGTTCTTTGCGGGGAAGCGGCCCGAGGACCTCGTCGTGCGCACGCTGGACACGGTCGGCCTGGAGGCGCGGGGCATCCTCGCCCGCAGCGACCTGTACCCGCGTCCCGGGAAGAACCAGCACGCCTTCTGCATGTACGTCCAGCCCAACGGCAGCGACGTGCGCGTCCTCTGCAACCTCAATGAAACGTACCACTGGACCAGCGTGCTGCTCCACGAGCTCGGCCACGCCATGCACTGGGAGTACGGCAATCGCGAGCTGCCCGACCTGCTCGTCGACCCACCGCACAGCCTGGTCGCCGAAACGGAATCGCAACTGCTGGAGCGTGTCGCCGTGACCGCGCCCTGGCTCACGGAGGTCGCCGGGGTCCCCGCCGCCCGGTCGGCAGAGCTGGCAAATCAACTCCAGGAGGCCCAACGGGTGGAAGGGCTGGTCTTCGCGCGATGGTCGCTGGTGATGGCCCACTTCGAGCGGGCGATGTTCCGCGACCCCGACGGCGACCTGGATGCCCTCTGGTGGGACCTGATAGAGCGCTTCCAGCTCGTGCCACGCCCTGAGGGCCGGAAAGCCCCTGACTGGGCCGCCAAGATCCACCTGGCCAACTTCCCCGGCCACTACTACGTCTACATCCTGGGCGAGATGGCCGTGGCGCAGTTCTACGCTTCCTTGATGCGCGACGTCGGCGGCTTCTACGGTCACCGGGGGGCGGGGGCCCACCTGATCGAGCGCCTGTACCGACTGGGCAGCCGGTACGACTGGGAGACGACGGTGGAGCAGGCGACCGGGCAGCGGCTTGGGACCGCGGCGATGGTGCAGGAGCTCATCACCGTCCCTTGACCTTGGCTGAAGCGAATCGGATCAGGAGACGAACGTGCATCTACGCTATGACCCGGAAGCGGACGCGGCCTACGTCTACTTGCGCGATGCTGCCCACGTCGATCGCACTGAAGCACTGCCAAAGGATCGGCTCATCGACTATATGCTTGACGAGCCGATTGGTATCGAGCTGCTGAATGTCAGCGCAGGTGTCGCGATGGATGGTCTGCCGCGAGCCGACGAAGTGAGCCATCTCTTGCAGGAGGTACTGGGCATGCGCATCGTGGCCGTTCCTCCCGCCGCTGGTCTGCCTCAAGAGTTGCTCGGCTACGCCGCTAATGGAGATGGCGGCTGGAGCGCCACTGTTTCAGAACCCGTCCCGGAGTCGCAAACGCGGCCCTGACGGACACCAAAGCCAGAGCCGCTCGTCTCCGCCTGTGCTAGCCTAGTGGCGAAAGGGGCGCCCCGCCATGCAGAGCGATACAGTTCAGCTACTGTCGCCGGAGTTGCCGCGTGAAGATGAGGAGCAGGACGAGCCCTTGGCCGCCCAAGAACATGGCCTCACCATCGACAACTTGCACTACCCGCTCTATGCCCGCCTGTGCGGGCCTACGTGTTCCGTGGCGGAGGAAATCCGCCTGTACCGGGACGCTGAGGGCGTGCGCCGCCAGGACTACTGCGCGCCGGACGTGCTGGTGGCGCTGGGCGTGCCCGATCGCGTGCGGCCGCGCTACGTGATCGCCGAGGAGGGCAAGGCGCCCGACCTGGTGATCGAGGTGCTGTCCGACAGCTCCCTGGACAACGGCGACCTGGAACGCAAGCGCGACTGGTACCGGCGCGAGGGGGTGCGCGAATACGTGGTCGTCGATCCGCTGGGCAAGTTCGCGCCGGAGCCGCGCCTGCAAGCCTGGCGGTTCCGCGACGCGTCGGGCCGTGCCCGCCCGGAGCCAGTACACGTCATCGCGGCTCCCGACGCCGTGCTGCGCAGCGAGGTCGTGCCCTTCGGCTGGGCGGTCCGTGACGGCTGGGTGCGGCTGGTCGACCTCCCTACTGGGGAGGCGCTGCCGGCGCTGTGGGAGGTCGATAGGCGGCTGCGCGCCGAAATGCTGGAGCGATTGGCGCTCCAACAGCAGATGCAAGCAGCCTTAGACCGTGCGCAGGCAGCGGAGGAGCAAGCGCAGCGCGAGGCAGAGGCACGCGAGGTTTTGGAACGAGAGGTCGAACGCTTGCGACGGGAACTTGACGCGACCGACGAGTCACATCGCCCCGAAGCCTGAAGGATCCCTGCGAAGCCCGTTACCCACCAAAGCGTCTGGGAGCGCACGATCTAGGTCGCTCGCGGCGGCACGCTCAATACCGGAGCCTCTGATGGTTAGACGATCGAGCCAGCGACGCGGGACAGCTCGCCGAGATCCACACCTATGGTCCGGTACCCGGAAACGCCGATGGTGTAGCCGCCATACTTGAAGGTCAGTGAATGGTAGTCGGCGGTATACTAGACGATCACCTCGTCGCCGCTCGAAATCCGCACATCCTTCGCCGACAGCGAGCTCGCGGGCTTCTCCCACAACTGCCAGGCGTCACGCACCCAGTGGCCGTCGTGATAGTCGGCGGGAACCGTCTGACCGGAAGCCAGCGTCAGGTTGCGTGGCTGGCTGCTGTGGCCTTGGGTCTTCCACAGCCAGGGTAGTTGTGGCTGCTTCGCGACGAAGACGAGGATGGGCCTGAACCCGGCGATTGGGTATGCGGGGAACTTGCTCGTGATGAACCAGTAGCCGAGTTCCTGCGAGCCGCGCCCGAAGTCGTCGCGGCGATCGGTGTACACGTCGAGCAGCTTGAATCCGTCGGGCAGGTGGCATGGGGCCGGATAGCCTTCAAAGGCGGCCGGTAACTTGACTGAGGCGAGGTAGGCCGGAGGGGAAGGTGGGGAATCCGCTTCGGCGGCGGTCTCGTTGCCACCCAGCAAGGGACCGCGCAGACCGAGGCCGACAGCGCCACCGACGGCGGCAAGAAGCCTCAAAAACCGCGATCGGCGGAGCCTCCGGTCGCCTCGACTCAGACTGGCGGAATCAGCATCGGAGTCGTGCATGTGCTTCGTTTCCTTTCGACCACTGATTTGGAGCCGGGCCAACCTCACATGTCTCCCACGCTGCCTGACGAGAAAGACCGGCGCCCGCGTCAGCCGTAGCGTAGCTGGCGTTAGCAGTCAGCTTCCTCGAAATCAGCGTGCTCCAATACTGCCCCGCCCCCGGGGCAATGCACCCAACGGCGAGTCCCCCAAGCGAAGGCGGGATGTGTCAAGCTTACCGATAGTGCGCTTTCAATGCTACTGGCGGTTCCGCCAGTTTTTGACCCTGGCGGAACCGCCAGGGTGCGAGATTGAGGTGCCGGGACATGGCGCGGAAGCCACCGACCGGCCATTTCTCGCAGAGATGGAATCGGCGGGTCCCTATCGCAGCCAGCGCCGCGCCTTCGCCCGGTGCAGCAGCTCCACCCGCGAGCCGCCCCCGAGCTTGCGGTAGAGGCTCTCGATGTGCGCCCGCACGGTCCGCTCGGTCACCACCAGCTCCTCGGCGATCTCTTGGTTGTGGTGGCCGCGAGCCAGTAGCCGCAGCACTTCCTGTTCACGGTCCGTGGGGAGGTCGAGGTCGCCTCGGCGCCTGGCGTGGGCGCCGGCCTGCTCCCGCGCCAGGATCAGCTCCGCGATGGCGGAGCTGTACTAAGCGCGCGACCCCCGCGCCACCGCGCGGATCGCCGCCGCTAGGGCCTCCCCCGCCTCGTCCTTGAGCAGATACCCCGCCACCCCGCTGTCCACGGCGGCGAACACGCGCTCGTCGTCCGAGTAGGCGCTGAAGGCCAGGATCGGCGCCGCCAATCCGGCCGCGCGCAACCGGCGCGCCACCTCGTCGCCCTCGATATCCGGCATGGACATGTCCAACACCAGCACGTCGGGGTGGAGCTCCTCCACCATGTGCATGGCCTGCCGCCCATTCTCCGCTTCGCCCACCACCTCGATGTCGGGGGCGGTGGTCAGGAGCGTTCGGAAGCCTGCCCTGGCCACCGGGTGGTCGTCGGCGATGACGATCCGAATGGTCGTGATTCGATCCGTGACTTCGGTACCCATCTGCAAGCTCCCCTTCAATCCTGGCACGCCCCGGCGTCCCATTACCCTTTCGCCCGGCGGGCGCGGCGGCGCGGCGCTACGACCGTGATCGACGTTCCCTGGCCGGGGGACGACCGCACTGTCAGGTCGCCGGCGATGGCCTTGGTCCGCTCCTCCATGCTCAGCAGCCCGAAGTGGCCCTGCCGCGCCAGATCACGCAAGCTGACGGGCGGAGCAAAGCCGGCGCCATCGTCGCGCACCTCCAAGGTCACCCCACCTGCCTCCATGTCGAGGCGCAGCCAGGCATGGCGCGCCCGGGCGTGATCCACCACGTTGCGCAACGCCTCCTGGCAGATGCGAAAGAGGGCCAGCTCCATCCGCTCGGGCAGCGGGCGGTACCCCGGCGCCACGTCGACGTGCATCTCCAGCTCCGGATGGGCCGCCTGGATCTCGGACGCGTGCGAGCGCAGCGCGGCGGCCAACCCGTAGCGCTCCAAGACCGGCGGCCGCAGCTCCCCGGCCAGCGTGCGCAACATGTCGACCACGCCGGCAACGAGCCGTCGCGCCGTCTGGAGGTGCGGACGGGCGGCGGCCTGGTCGGTCGCCCGCTCGTAGGCGCCGAGGTAGCCGAGCGCGCCGAGCAGCGTCTGCATGGGCCCGTCGTGCAGCTCTCGCGCCAGCCGCAGGCGCTCCGCCTCCACGCGCGCCGTCAAGCCACGGAAGGCATCCAGGCGTTCGGCTTCCGCCCGCCGCCGTGCCGTGAGATCCTCGACCAGGGTGATGGCGAACTGGGGCTCGCCGCCGTCCTCCCGCACCAGCGACATGCTCAGCCGGGCGTAGACAATCTGGCCGTCCTGGTGACGATAGCGCTTCACCAGTTGGCCCTGGTCGCGCCGGCCCGACATGATCTCGTCGTAGAAACGGAGTGTCTTGGCGACGTCCTCGGGGTGGGTGATGCCGACGGCGGGGACGTGGCGCAACTCGGCGGCGCCATAGCCGAGGATGGTGTGCAGCGCCGCGTTGGTCTCCAGGATGCGGCCGTGCATGTCCAGCAGGGCGATGCCCAACGCCGAATGCTGGAAAATGGCGCGATAGCGCGCCTCGCTCCGCCGCAGCGCCACGGCTAGCGCGTCCCGTGCCAGCTCCTGCTCCTCTAACAGCGTCGCCTGCGCCTGCTGCAAAAACCCGGCAGCGATGGCGGCAAGGATGGCGACGAGCCGCGGCTGCAGCACCGCTGCCCGGCCCGGCGGCATCCCGACCAGGATCTCCTGCCCCAGCGCCGCGAGCGTCTGCGCCAGCGTCTCGGCCTCCCGGGCGTGCAGCCGCCCTAGCGCCGCGCCGACCGACCGCGCCGCTTCCGGCGCCCACGCTTCCGCGGCGAGCAGGTCGCCTACCTGCGCCGTCCAGGACGCCACCTGTCGGGATACCTCGGTGAGGTTGGCCGGTACGAAGCCCGTATCGACAATGGCCTCGAGCCAGCGCGCCGCGACGGCCTGCTCGCGTGCCTGCAGCCGCGAGCGCACGTCCTGCCGATCCGCCTGTTCCACTGCGTTTCCTCTTCATCCCGCCTTACAGCTTGCGGCCGACCCCACCGACGTTGCTCGAGCGCCCCGGCTCGTGGACAAAGACGTCGCGGTCCGTCTCCGGTCGCCATTGCGGCACGAAGACCACGCCCGGATCGACGACCTCCAGCCCGTCGAAGAAGCGCTCGACCTGGGCGCGCGGCCGCGCCCTCGCCGGGTTGGTGGTTCCCTCATAGAGGCGCTCGAGCTGCTCCAGCGTCACCGCCGGCACGCCATCGGGCGTCGGGTGGGCCAGGGCGAGATAGCCCCCCGAAGGCAGCGCCTGCTTAAACTCGGCCACCAGCGCGACGGCCTCGTCGTCATTCGGCACGAACTGCAGCAGCGCGACGAGTAGCACGGCCACCGGGCGGCGAAAATCCAGCAGGCGCTGCACCTCCGCATGCTCGAGGATCAGTCGCGGCTGCCGGGCGTCGGCCTGGATCGCGGCGGCGGAGGGATGCCCTTGCAGGATGGCGAGACCGTGCTGCAGGACCACCGGGTCCGTATCCACGTACACGATGTGCGCCGCCGGATTGATCTCGGCCGCGATCTCGTGGACGCTGCCCACGGCCGGGATGCCGGAGCCCACGTCCAGAAACTGGTCGATCCCCTCCTGCAGCAGGAAAGTAACCACCCGCCGCAAGAAGGCGCGGTTCGCCCAGGTGACACGCCGGACGTCGGGGAAGATCTCGATCAAGCGCTGGGCCGCCGCGCGATCGACGGCGAAGTTGTGGGCGCCGCCCAGGAGACGATCGTAGATGCGCGCGGCGCTGGCAAGCTCGCCGGGGCGCGCCTGAGCTGGCTCGCGTGGCTGCATTGTGGCACGGAGTCCTTTCTCGCGGTGGGACACATCGCGCCCCTTCCGCGGCGACACCACCGCGTCTGAGAGCGCACGGCGGTGAATGAAGTAAACGTGAGAACACTAGCATGGCCTCGCCAATCACCTCAGGAAGCGTGCTGGATCCCGCGCCCGGAGGAACGGGCCCCCACCCCCGGCCAGCTCCGCCAACAAAGACGTGCATGGAGACGCGGCGCGAGCCGCTTCGTCACGGCCGGCTCGCCCCCGGCGATGAGCCTGCCACCACTGTCCGCGGGTCCCGGGTCTCCATGAACATGCCCACGTGTCCGGCCCTTGACAGGTGACCCGTTAGTCACCTATACTGGCGCGTGACCAAAAGGTAACGTATCGGCGGGGAGAGGAGGGAATGCCTCAGCGGGAGGCGCCGCCGAACGGCGCTCTGGAACGACAAGAAGCAGTAGTGGAGGAACACCGTGGTAACGCAGCCCACGCTGATACCCATCGGATACAAGAGAGAGGAAACAGCCATGCACCACAAGACCAATCCCTGGGGAGTCCTGCTCGTCGTTTGCTTGGGGACCTTCATGACGGCGCTGGACACCACCATCGTGAACGTCGCTATGCCCAGCATCATCACCGCCCTGCAGGCGTCACTTGACCAGATCCTGTGGGTGGTGTTCGCCTATACCCTGGCCTATGCCGTGCTGCTCATCACCGGCGGGCGCCTGGGCGACCTGTTCGGCCAGCGCGCCGTCTTTGCCGCGGGCCTGGCGATCTTCACCATCGCCTCCGGCTGCTGCGGGCTGGCCCAGGATGTCCAGCAATTAGTCGCCGCCCGCGTCGCGCAGGGGGTGGGCGGGGCGCTGCTCACGCCGCAAGTGCTGGCGACGGTCACGGCGATCTTCCCCGCCGAGCGACGGGGATCGGCCTTCGGCATCTGGGGAGCGACCCTCGGCCTGGGCACAGTAGCCGGCCCCACGTTGGGTGGCCTCATCGTGACCGACTGGAGCTGGCGCTGGATCTTCTACCTCAACGTGCCGGTCGGCATCCTTACCCTGCTGGCCACCGTCCTGGTCATACCGGACCTGCGCGCGGGCCGGCAGCGGCGGCTGGACCTGTTTGGCGTCGTACTCGCCAGCGGCGCGCTCCTCGCGATCGTCTTCGGCCTGATCGAGGGCCAGCATTACAACTGGGGCGTGATAGGTGATGGGATCACTATCCCCGAGGTCATCGGGTTTGGGATTCTCGCCCTGGCGGCCTTCCTGATTTGGGAGCGGTTCCAGGCGCAGCCGCTCCTCCCGCTCTCCTTGTTCGCCAGGCGCAACTTTGCGCTGATGAGCGGCCTCAACCTCGCCACCGGCTTCGGCATCTTCGGCTTCTTCCTCCCGCTGACCCTGTACCTCCAATCAGTGCTCGGGATGAGTGCGCTGCGGGCCGGATTGGTCGTGGCGATGTTCTCCGTGGTCTCCTTCTTCGTGGCGCCGTTCGGGGGACGCCTGGCGGACCGGATCGGCGGCAAATTCATCATCATGACCGGCCTGGCCAGTCTCGCCGCCGGCATGGGGCTGGTCGCCCGGCTGGTGACGCCGAGCTCGTCCTGGGCTACCTTCCTGTTCCCCTTGGCGCTGGCGGGCTTCGGCTCGGCCTGCGTGTTTGCCACGACGGCCGCGACGGCCATGCGGCAGGTGCCGCCGGCCCTGGCCGGAGCGGCGTCGGGTGTGCTCAGCACCATGCTGTCGCTGGGCGGCGTCGTCGGCGCCGCGGTCGTCGGCGCGGTCCTGCAGAACCAGCTCGCGCTCGCCCTGCCGCGCCGGGCCGTCGAGTACGCCGGGCAGGTACCAGCCGGCTTGCGCCGGCGCTTCGTCGCCGGATTCGAGCCAGCCGGAAGCGCCGGTCTCCAGGTCGGCGCCGGCCAGCATACCGGCATACAATTGCCCCCAGCGACGTCGACGCAAGTCGCCCAGCAACTACAACGCCTCGCCCACGACGTCTTCGCCAGCGGCTTCGTCGATGCCATGCGTCCTACACTGGCGGTGGTGGTGGCGGTGCTGGCGCTGGCAGCGCTGAGCTGTGTCGCCATCGAGCGTAACAGCAAGGTTGCCAAGGTGGCCACGGATGCGGGGGTTGCGGTGGCGGAGACGGCAGTCAGTCCGGCTGCCTGAGAGGCGCAGAGGGGCGCGGGCAGAGGTTCCCTTGTCATGTGACCTTCCGCGCACGTATCATGGAGGTGCATCATGGAGATGCACATGGATGACGTCTTCAAGGCGCTGGCCGACCCCAGCCGCCGTCTCCTGCTCGACCGCCTGTTCGAGCGAGATGGTCAAACGCTCACCGAGCTGGAATCCTACCTCGACATGTCGCGCTTCGGCGTCATGAAGCACCTGCGTGTCTTGGAGGAGGCTGGACTCGTAGCGACGCGCAAGGTCGGCCGCGAGAAGTTTCACTACCTGAACCCGGTCCCCATCCGGTTGATCCACGATCGCTGGATCAACAAGTACAATGAGCCGTTCGTCGCCGCGCTCAGCGGACTCAAGGCGCAGCTCGAAGCGACAAGCGAGGGGCACCATGGCGGGCCGACCCAGACACGTGTTCGAGGTTTCCATCCGGACCACGCCGGAGCAGTTGTGGGAGGCGATCACCAAGCCTGAGTTCACTCGCCGCTATGCCAGGGGCACGGACGTGGAGTCTACCTGGCTACCGGGCGCTCCGATCCGCTACAGGGACGGGAACGGTTGCATCCACGTGGACGGCGTGCTAGTCGAGGTCGTCTACGCGAGGAAGCTGGTCCAGACCTGGCTGTTCGTGGAGCATGCGGAAGCCCGCCGCGATCGCCCGTCGCGAGTGACCTGGGAGATCCAGCCGATGGGCGACACCTGCAAGCTCACCGTGACACACGACGACTTCGATGGGGAGACCAAGACCTACGAGATGGCCGGCCGGGGTTGGCCTACCTTGCTCTCAGATCTGAAGACCCTCGTCGAGACTGGGGAGTCGGGGCAACCACCGCAAACTCCCCGGGCGACCAATGCCCCGTAGGGGGTCGCATGCCACAGACGACGCAGTACCGTAGGCTCCCCGGTGTAGGGGCGAGTCAAACGGCCGACTAACTGGAAGCCGTGACCTCCGCTGCCAGTCGCCGCAGCGTCTCCTGATGGAGCCGGGAAAGCGAGCGCGGGGCGAACAGCCGCTCGAATATGGCTGGAAAGCCGTGGCTGCGCTGCTCCCAGGTGGTGGAGAGCCGCACGCGGGTTCCACTCCCTTCGGCCAGCACACGCCACTCGTTCCTGAAGGAGGAGTTCGTGTCTTGCTCCACCAGCAGCTCGCCCGCCTGTGGCTCGCTCACCTGCATCCGGTAGGGCCGCCGGTGGTTGCCGACGTGCAGGACCCAGCTCACGATCGTTCCCGCGCCTTGCCCGCCGGATTCGACCGTGTACTCGTGGTAAGCGGACGGCAAGACATGCGAGTGTTGCTGACGGTAATCGGCCAGCCGCGCGTAGATGTCGCGAGGCGGCGCTGCCACCCACAGATCGGCTTCGGCATGCAGTTGCGCCACAGGCTCCCCCAATCCCTGTCGGTGAATTCTACCCGTCGCCCCAAATGGTGCTTGCACGAGGGCCGGTGACGTCTTCGCCCGCCGTGGTAGGCTAGTCTTACGCTTGCTCGACATCGCAGCGGTGGGCGCGCCACGAGCGCGAAAGCGAGGGATGGTATGGTCACGACGACGCGGCCCTTTACGCTGGACGACCTGCTCAATATGCCGCAAGACGGCCAGATCTATGAGATTCTCGGAGGACAGCTCGTCGTGTGGAACGCGCCGGCCACGAATCACTCCCTGGTCGTTGCAGAGCTCACCCACTTCCTCATGACGGTCCAAGATGCCGGCTACGGCTACGTGTTCCCCGGTCCGCATGCGGTAGCTTTCGACTATGCTGTCCACGGCGATCAATCCCGCGACGTCACCCATCCTGACCTGTACTTCATCAAGCTGGAGCGCGAAGACAGGGCGGCCTATCGAGTCTTCGAGGGAGTGCCGGATCTAGTAATCGAGGTTCTCTCGCCCAGCAATGCCGAGCGCGACCTGGTCGAGAAGCTGGACATCCACCGACGAAACGGCGTCCCGCACTACTGGATTGTGAATCCGCGAGATCGTACTATCGACCAGTACACCCTATTAGGGCCGCAGTACACCGCCGGACAGTACGGCAAGCCAGTGACACTACGGGAAGGCGACATCCTGACGTGTCCTCTCTTCCCCAGCATTTCCGTGCCCTTGTCGCGGATTCTCCGCAACGTCCGAGATCGAACACGCCGGCCATGGCGGCCCTGAGAGCGTACGTCCTGCCCTCCGGCACGATCTGCCGGGTAGATGTCACTGCGCTCGTTCGGCGGCTGGCGTTTCCGCCTCCAGGACCGCTTTCAGGAACGGGCTCTGGAATTCTTCCGATATGGCATCCATGAGGATCTCGTCGTACTGGCGACCGGCGAGGAAGACCGAGCCTCGGCGCCGTCCGATGACACGGAAGCCCGCCTTCTCGTAGGCACGCTGGGCGCGGGGATTGAAGCTGTACACGGAAAGCATGACATTGCGCAGCGGCAGGATGTTGAAGGCATAGTCCAGCGTGAGCCGGGTTGCTTCCGTCCCGTAGCCACGATTCCAATAGCGCTTGTCGCCGATGGCGATGCCGAAGGTCGCCCGTCCATTGAGGTGGTTCAGGTCATGCAGCCCGCAGGTGCCGATAGGCTCGCCGGACGCGACCTCGTAAATGGTGAAGGTCACCCCGCGGCCGTCGGACGCGGCGCGTTCGTACCAGCGTTCTTCCTCCTCCAGCGTGAATGGCCCAGACCGGCCCAGGCCCCGCGTCACCTCGGGGTCGTTCATCCATTGTAAATACAAGGGAATGTGTCCGTGAACCAAAGGGCCTAGCCCGACGAGACTCCCTCGAACCATGATGACGGGCTGGTCTCGCGCCGCGGTCGTTATCTCATCCACTCGCAATGCTCCTCCGCATCACAGCCTACCGCACCCGGTCCGATGGTCAGGGCGGTGCGGCAGCGCGCAGCGCATTTTGGCCGTCTTCTCTACCGCGCTGGGATCACACATTGCGGTGATGGTAGCGGACGCGGCGCTTGCCGTGCAGGGTCGGGCTGTCTATGGGGACCACACTGATCGTGCCGTCGGTTTCCAGCACCGCGAGCTTGGTCTCGGAGACGTCGGACAGCCCGTGCTCGCGGAGCGCCGCGTCGCACTCGTCCAGCTCGAGCCCTTCCCGCCGGAGCGCGTCCGGAAGCCAGCTCCCACCCTGAGCAATGACGGTGGCACGCGCCTGAATCAAGCGGCGGAAAAAGGGGCTTTCCTCGCGCAAGCGACTGATGATCAGGTTGAGGATGAGCAGCGTGGCGATGATGATGACGCCTCCGAGCAGCGAGCTGTCCGGTCCGGTCATCGCCGGCTGCACCGCGTTGGCGATGAGCAGCACCAACACCAGGTCGAACAGCGTGAACTGGCCGACCTCGCGCTTGCCGAAGGCGCGCAGCCCGATGATCATCACCAGGTAGATCACCGCGCAGCGGAGCGCCAAATCCCAAAACGGCACCCCCAGTTGGTAGAGATCCTTCATGCTCCCCTGCTCCACAAATCGGTCCGGCGCTGCCGGCCACCAACGTTGGCCGCCAGTTGCATGACGCTATGCTACGACGTGGCGGTGAGTGATGGAGGAGTATGCGATGGAGCTGCCCCAAGCGGATCGAGTGGGCCGTTTGAGCAACGAGAGCGCCTTCGACGTGTTGGTGCGCGCGCGCGCCCTGGAGGCGCATGGGCGTGACGTCATCCACCTGGAAATCGGTGAGCCGGACTTCGCGACGCCCGAGCACATCGTCGAGGCGGGCGTCAAGGCGCTGCGCGACGGCTACACGCACTACGGTCCGCCCGCCGGGCTGCCCGCGCTGCGCGAAGCGATTGCCGCCGACGTGGCCCGCACGCGCGGCATTCCCGTGCGAGCGGACCAAGTCATCGTGACCCCCGGCGCCAAGCCCATCATGTTCTTCTCGATCCTCGCTACCATCGAAGCGGGCGATGAGGTGCTCCTGCCCGACCCCGGCTTCCCCATCTATGCATCGCTGGTCAACTTTGTCGGCGGCGTCCCTGTCCCACTGGCCCTGCGCGAGCGGCGCGGCTTCCGGCTCGACGTCGCGGAGCTGGAGGCGAAGCTTTCCCCGCGCAGCCGGATGTTGATCCTGAACTCTCCCCACAACCCCTGCGGCAGCATGCTGACTCAGGACGATCTGGCCCGCATCGCCGAGCTGGTGCGCGATCGCTCGCTGGTGGTGCTCAGCGACGAAATCTACGGCCGCATGACCTACGGCCACGCGCGGCACAGCATCGCCAGCCAGGACGGCATGGCCGGCCGGACGATCATCCTCGACGGCTTCTCCAAGACCTATGCCATGACCGGGTGGCGTATCGGCTACGGCGTCTTCCCCGGCAAGCTTGCGGAGCAGATCGATCTGTTGATGACCAACAGCAACTCCTGCACGGCGACCTTTACCCAGATAGCAGGGCTAGCCGCCCTCACCGGTCCGCAAGAGCCGGTCGACGCCATGATGGCCCAGTTCGCCGAGCGGCGGGCGCGCGTCGTCGAGGGCCTCAACGCCATCCCCGGCTGGCAATGCCTGGCTCCGGACGGCGCCTTCTACGCTTTCCCCAACGTCGGGCAATTGGGCGACAGCTCGCGAGCGCTCGCCGACTACTTCCTGCAAGAGGCCGGGGTGGCGCTGCTGCACGGCGTCAGCTTCGGCGCAGCCGGCGAAGGCTATCTTCGTCTCTCCTACGCCAACTCCATCGCCAATCTGGAACTGGCGATGCAGCGACTCGCGGACGCTACCGCACGGCTCCAGTTGGGGGGCCGGGGGCCGGGGAGCAGAGGAGCAGGGGAGCAAGGGTGACCTGGGTACGGGTCGCACGTGCGGCCAATCGGGCGCGCACCTTCCGGCTGTCCGCGATGCGTCCCTTAGTCCCTGCTCCTCCGCTCCTCTGCCCCCCTGCTCCCCGGCCTCCGGCCCCCCAAAGGTCCCACCGCACCTGCCAGCTTGTGGCAATAGTATGATACTCGGGCCGCGAGCATTCGCTGTTTGCACCGGGAGGTCGCCATGGCCCAACTGGAGGGGCTGCTGCAGGGTATTGCTGCCGCCGATGGCGTTCGCGCCGTAGTCGTCGCCGGCAGCGACGGGCTGTTGATCCATGGTTCCCAGCAAGGGGGTCAGGAGGACCTGGAAGCAGTCGCGGCCATCGCCGCCAGTATCGTCGGCAGCCTGCAGTCGCTGTCAAAGGAAATGGAGCGCAAGGAGCTCCAAGAAGCGATCGCCACGTTTGCTGACAGCACCGTGCTCCTGCAGCCCGTCGGACAGGAAGCGCTATTGGCCGTGCTGCTCAGTGGCGCCGGCAACCTGGGGCGCATCCGCTTCCTGGTCCACAAGCGAATGCCGGAAATTGCCACGACAATCCGCGAGATGTAGCGCCTCTGCGGGCGAGGGACCGGGGGTGAGGGCCAGGCCACTTTCAAATTCGTCGTTGCCCGTTCGTTCCTGTACAATGGAGCCGATGCGATGCAGCGTACCCTCTCATTTGGTCCGGCGGACCTAGGCGATCCCAGCCATGCGAGCCTTACTCAGCACCGACAATAAGACCGGCCTGGCAGCTTTTGCCGGCGGCCTCCACCGGCTCGGTTGGGAACTGGTAGCTACAGGACGAACCCTGGCGACGCTGGTGGATGCTGGATTGCCCGTCCGTTCGGTCGCGGAGATTTCCGGCTCACCGGAAATGCTGGGCGGGCGCGTCAAGACACTGCACCCCCTGATTCACGGCGGCATCCTGGCGAGAACGTCGGATCCGGATGACCAGCGCGACATCCTCGAGCATCAGTTGCCGCTGTTCGACATGGTCGTGGTGAACCTCTATCCCTTTCTGGAGCTCCTGAAGCAGGCGGACCTCTCGAGCGAGCAACGTATCGAGGCGATCGACATCGGCGGCGTTGCCCTGCTCCGCGCTGCCGCCAAGAACTTCGCGCGCGTCGCCGTGGTGTCCGCTCCCGCTCAATACGACGCCGTACTGACGGCAGTGGAACAGTCGGAGGGCCTCACCCTTGAGTTGCGACGCCGCCTGGCTACCGCCGCCTATCGTCTCACGGCCGCCTACGACGCCGCCATCGGCGCCTGGATGGCTCGCGACGAGCCGGAGCAGTTCCCAGACCGCCTGGTTCTGCCGCTGGAGAAAATCGAGGATCTCCGCTACGGGGAGAATCCGCATCAACGCGCCGCGTTCTATCGCCAGCTCGGGGTAGCCGAGGCCGGTCCGTCGCTAGCCGGCGCGACCCAGCTTAACGGCAGAGAAGTCTCCTTCAACAACCTGCTCGATCTGCAGGCCGCGCTCGACGCGGTTCGCGATTTCGTGTCGCCCACCGTCGTCATCATCAAGCACACCAATCCCTGCGGTCTCGCCTGCCATCCCGAGTTGGTGGAGGCGTATCGTGCGGCGCACGCGGGCGACCCAATGGCCGCGTACGGCGGCGTGATCGGCTGCAATCGGGTCGTGGACGAGGCGACGGCACGGGAGATCCGCCCCTTGAACTACGACGCCATCATTGCTCCCGGCTATGACGAGGCGGCGATGCGTATCCTGAAGCGCAAGAAGCAGGGCCAGATGGTCGTCCTCCAGACCACCGCCCCCCTGGCCCCGTCGGACCCGCGCGCCGCCGGCCAGCCCTACCCGCTCCTCGATCTGGACATCAAGCGCGTGAGCGGAGGACTGCTCCTGCAGACCCCCGACGACACGCGCGACGAGCAGATCAGGCTCGCGCCGGTCACCAAGCGCCAACCGACGCTGGAGGAGCTGGCCGACCTGCTCTTCGCCTTCCGCGCCTGCAAGCACGTCAAGTCGAACTGCGTGGTGCTGGCCAAGCATCTGGCCATCGTCGGGACCGGAGCCGGCCAGCAGAGCCGCGTCCTCGCCGCGGAGATCGCCGCCAAGAAGGCCGGTGATCGCGCCAGAGGAGCGGTCATGGCAACCGACGGCTTCTTCCCCTTTTCCGACGGTGTCGAAGCCGGAATCGCCGCCGGCGTCACCGCGATTATCCATCCCGGCGGCTCCATCCGGGACCAGGAGAGCATCGACATCTGCGACCGTCACGGCGTCGCCATGGTCACCAGCAGCGGCCTGCGCCATTTCAGGCACTAATTAGGGGTTAGGGGGCGCCGGGGCGGCGACTGCGGTCTGCCGCCAGAGTACGCGACTGCGGTCGGGACCGAATGAAAGATTGGCTCCAGATACGACAGCGGCGATTTCAGCTGGAGCCGTTCGGCGCACCGCAGTGCCGGACTCTGGCGGCGGACCGCAGTCGCCGCCCCGGCGCCCCCACCGCGCTTCCTGGCCCGTTTTCTGAGCCGTATTGCCCCTAACCCCTTTCGAAGGCATTGCTCAGGTCGGTGCCGGGCAGCAACTGGGGGCGGCTGAGCCAGTCGAGCGCGATCGGGTCGTATTGCCCGTAGAACGGCGATCCGGCGGCTTCGCCGGCGA
>Ga0207416_1002514_pt1 | contig 19739 bp, 20 predicted proteins | sample PaiPotPPM11metaG_FD_184107 | JGI IMG/M metagenome (GOLD analysis project Ga0207416, IMG submission 184107) | Iron sulfur acid spring bacterial and archeal communities from Banff, Canada, to study Microbial Dark Matter (Phase II) - Paint Pots PPM... ...
CCCCTAGGGCGGGCACTGTCCCAGGGGCTGGGGCGGGGTTTCACGGCTCAGGCCCCCGGCTGCACGAGGCCGGTCTCGTAGGCCAGCACGACCATCTGCGTGCGGTCGCGCAGCCCGAGCTTCATCAGGATGCGGCTGACGTGGGTCTTCACGGTCTGCTCGGCCACGACCAGGTGGTCGGCGATCTCGCCGTTCGACATGCCCCGGGCGACCAGAGCCAGCACCTCGGACTCCCGTTCGGTGAGGCCGTCGAGCTGCTTGCGGCCGGGGCGGCGCGGCGCGCCCATCCGGGCGAACTCGGCGATGAGCCGCCGGGTGATGCCGGGGGCGAGTAGCGCGTCGCCCGCCGCGACCAGCCGCACCGCGTTGGCCAGCTCGTCGGCGGAGGCGTCCTTGAGCAGGAAGCCGCTGGCACCCGCCCGCAGCGCCTCGTAGACGTAGTCGTCGAGGTCGAACGTGGTCAGCACGAGGATCTTGGGTGCGTCGGGCATCGCCGTGATCTCCCGGGTGGCCTGCAGGCCGTCGAGCACCGGCATGCGGACGTCCATGAGGATCACGTCGGGTTGCAGGCCGGCCGCGCGCGCGATGGCCTCCTTGCCGTTCACGGCCTCGCCGATGACCTCGATGTCCTCCTGCGCGTTGAGCAGCACCGAGAACCCGGACCGGACCATGCCCTGGTCGTCGGCCACCACCACGCGGATCATCCGGTCTCCTCGCCGCCGCCGAGCGGAAGCGCGGCGGTCACCAGGAACTCGTCGTTCGCGGTCGGGCCGGCCTCGAGGTGGCCGCCCAGCATGGTGGCGCGCTCGCGCATGCCGATGATGCCATGCCCCCCGCCGCCGAGCCCGGCCCACCTCTGCTGCAGGTCCGGGGGGGCCTGGCCGTTCCCCGGGGCGCCGTTGTTTCGGACCTCGATGACCAGGACGGCCTCCCCGTAGTACAGCCGCACCTGGACGGTCGATCCCGGCGCGTGCCGCATGGCGTTGCTCAGCGCCTCCTGCACGATCCGGTAGGCGGACAGGTCGACGCCCTCGGGGAGGCGCCGGGGCGCGCCGGTGACGTCGGTCGTCACCGTCACCCCGCCGGCCCGCGCCGACTCGAGCAGGCCGGGCAGGTCCTCGAGGCCGGGCTGCGGCGCGATCTCCGTCCGCTCGCTGCGCAGCACGCCCAGCACGCGGCGCAGTTCGCTGAGGCCGCTCAGCGCGCTGGCCCGGATCTCGCCGAAGCTCTCGACCAGTTCCGGTGGCGGGTTGTCGGCCTTGTACGGGCCGGCCTCGGCCTGGATCGCGATCACCGACATGTGATGGGCCACGACGTCGTGCAGCTCACGGGCGATGCGCTGGCGCTCCTCGAGCAGCGCGCGCTCCCCCTCGTGCCGCCGTTCGACGACCGCCAGTTCCTCGCGGTTGCCGCGGCGCACCCGGACGATGACCCCGATGAACACCGGAACGGCGGCGACAGCCACCGCACTGGCGGGGGACTGGTGCTCGACCGCGGTCGCGCCGACGATCGTGACCAGCGCCGCCCCGGCTACCACCCACGGCTGGCAGCGGATCGTGACCGCGTACAGGCAGAGCATGTAGACACCGAACGCGGCCGGGATGTAGTTCGGCGCGCCCACGATGTAGGCCTGGAGCACCAAGGCGAACGCGGACGCCGACCACGCGCCGAGCGGGTAGAACGTGCGCAGCCCCACCGGAGCGCACAGCAGCACCGCGATCAGCAACAGCAGCCCCGGGTTGTGCGCGCCGTGGTCGCGGGCGTTACGGCTCACCAGCACGCCGTAGGTGATGCCCCAGCAGACGACGGCGGTCAGCACGTCGGCGCCGATCACCAGGTCCAGGCGGCCGCGGCGCAGGCGCCGCCCCCGCGGCGTCGCGGGCAGGGTGACCCCGGCCACGACCGTCGCGGTGAACCAGCTCCGGAGGGCGGCGAGCCGGCTCCGGAGATCAGAGAGCATGTGCTCAGCGTAGGTCGGTGTCGCGGACATTTCGTGACCCCGCGGACCGATCCGCGCCGTGCTACCCGGGTAGGGGGCGGACTACGGCCGCGGGCCGGCCGCCCGGACCGGACGGCCCTCCCCCTACCCGGGCGGCAGGCCGGCAGTGGGCTCCGCAGGGTGACGCCGGCGAACGGGGCGCGTCCCTAGCTTTCTGGCCAGCAGCGCCTCTAGCTGGACAGAAGGGACTCCCCTCATGAGACTCCGCCGCATGTTCGCCGCCGGGGCGATCGCCGCCGGCGTCATCGCCGCGACGACGGCTTTCGCTTTCCCGAGCCCACCGGTGGACCGCTCGCAGCCGTTCCCCGCGCTCACCGCCCAGGCCCTGGCGGCCCGCTACGCCACGGACTCGCGCATGATCGCCCGCGCCGCCCGCGCCGCCTCGCGCGCGGGCAACCAGGGCCTGGCTCGCTCGCTGGACGCCATGCGCGGCGAGCACTTCATCGACTTCAACCCGGCCGGGGAGGGCCTGGCCGTCGAGGTCATCGGCAACCTGGCGCAGGCCAGGCGGGTCGTCGTCCTGGTGCCCGGCTCCGACACGTCCCTGGCCACGTTCGACTCCCGGGGCACGGCCTCGCCGGGCGGCGCGGCCCGGGCCCTCGCCGCGCAGGTGCGCAACCTGGACCCCGGCGCTCACCTGGCCGTCATCGCCTGGCTGGGCTACGCCGATCCGGCCACGCTCAGCCCGGCCGTCATGACCTCGGGCGACGCCGGGCAGGGCGCGGACGCGCTCCGGTCGTTCTCCGGTGCCCTCGCCCGGGATGGCCGTCAGATCGCGCTGATCTGCCACAGCTACGGGTCGGTCGTGTGCGGCCTGGCCGCTCCCGGGCTGCCCGTCACCGACATCGCGGTGGTCGGGAGCCCGGGGATGGACGCCGCCTCGCTCCAGGCGCTGCACACCAGGGCCCGCGTGTGGGCGGGCCGGGGCACCGGCGACTGGATCCGCGAGGTGCCGCACGTACAGTTCCTCGGGCTCGGCTTCGGCCAGGACCCGATGGACCCGGCGTTCGGAGCGCGGGTCTTCGCGGCCGGGAGCGGCGGCCACAGCAGCTACTTCCAGCCGGGCGGCGTCGCCCTGCGCAACCTGGCCCGCATCGCGCTCGGCCAGCCGGCGGCGGTGACCCGATGAGCCGCATCCGGTCCCTCTCGCTCCGGGTCGACGCGGCTACGCCGGCCACCCGGGACCGCACCGTGGACGCGCTGCGCGCCCTGGCGATCACCGGCGTCATCCTCGGCCACTGGATGGTCACCGCGCTGGTGCTCAGCCACGGCCGGCCCGGTGACACGCTGCACGACGCCAGCCCGCTGGCCTCGATGCCCGCCCTGACCCCGGTCTCCTGGGTCTTCCAGACGCTCGCGATCTTCTTCTTCGTCGGCGGCTACTCGGCCGCGCGCAGCTACCGCGGCGGCTACCTGGCCTGGCTGCGCAAGCGCCTGGCCCGGCTGACCCGTCCGGTGGTGGCCCTGGTCGCGGTCTGGGCCCTGCTCACCGGGGGCCTGTACCTGGGCGGCGTGTCAACCTCGACCCTGCACACCCTGCTCACGCTGGCCGGCGACCCGCTGTGGTTCCTGGGCGTCTTCGCCGGGCTGACCGCCCTGACCCCGCTGGCCGTCGCGCTGGTGCGCCGCCTCGGCGCGTGGGCGGCCCTGATCCCGTTCGGCGTCGTCGCGGGCGTCGACGCGGTACGGTTCGGCCTCGGCGGCCCGTCCTGGGCCGGCTGGATCAACGTCGCGGCAGGCTGGCTGGTCCCGTACCTGCTCGGGATGGCCTGGGCCCGGGGCGCGTTCGCCGGCCGCAAGGTGCCGGCGCTGATGCTGGCGGGCGGGGTCGCGGCCACCGCGGCGCTGGTTCTGTGGGCCGGGTACCCGGCCAGCATGGTCGGCGTGAACGGCGCCAGGATCTCGAACCTGAGCCCGCCCACGCTGGCCGTGGTCACGTTCGGCATCGCCCAGGTCGGGCTGGCCCTGCTGCTGCGGCCGGCGCTGGCCCGGTGGATGCGCCGCCCGGTGGCCTGGGCCGTAGTCGCCACGGCCAACCTGTCGGCGATGACGCTGTTCCTCTGGCACCAGACCGCGTTCCTCACCGTCACCCTGGTGGGCCTGCTCTTCGGCCGGCTCGCCGGCCTGCACACGGCGCCGGACAGCGCGCTGTGGGTCGCCGAGCGGCTGGCCTGGCTGCCGGTGTTCGCGGTCACGCTGGCGGTGCTGTGGATTGTGTTCCGGCGGTTCGAGCGGCCGCCGCGCCCGAGGCCGCAGATCGACCAGCGGCCGGAGCCGGCCCGGGACACCGGGGCCCATGACACCGGAGCGCTGTGCGCCCGGTGACCCGGGTCACGATCGCACGCAGCCCGGCCCGCTTCGAGCGGGCTGGGCTGCGCCGTGGCCGGGCGGGCTTAGCCCGCGCCGACCGGCGGGTGCAGCGCCTCGTAGAGCGCCGCGCTGGGCGGGGACGGCTCGTCGGGCAGCCCGGGGGTCCGGCGGAGCTGGCCGTCGGTGATGTCGTAGTGCCCGATGGCCAGGATCGGCGGCGAGTAGACGTGAATGGTGACCGCCCCGGCCTCGTGGTCCATGCGGTGGATGCCGTCGCCCGGGAACCAGAACGTCTCGCCCGGGCCGTACTCCCGCGGCACCGGCCGGGCGGCGACGGTCAGCGCCTCGTTCCAGGCCCGGCCCGAGATCACGTGCACGCCGACGCAGGAGCCGGTGTGGTCGTGGTAGCCGGTGTCGCGCGGCCGCCACCACAGGTTGAGCCACGCCTCGGAGTGCTCATCGCGCCACAGCAGCACCGCCTCGCCCGGGCCCGAGCGGTCGAGCCGGCCGGGGTCGATCAGGCCGGCCGCCCGCCGGGCCTTCTCCGCGCACTCCTGCGGCGCCAGCGGCCGGTCGCTCGCCGCGATCGCCCGCATCTGCGCATCGTCCCAGTCCGTCCCAGGCGTCCCCATGGCCGGTGATGTTACCCGCGTCACCCGGAACGGCCGGCCGGCCGTGCCAGGCTTGGCCCATGACCGATCTCTACGTCGATTTCGCGGCCGACTACGAATGGCTGTTCCCCGACGACGTGGTAGGGAGCGCGCCGACCCTGGGCGCGACCTCGCCGGGCAGCCGCGCTCTGCTGGACGCCGCGGTCAGCGCGCTCTCCCCCGGCGCGGCGGTCCTGGACTGCGCCTGCGGAGTCGGCGCCGATGCTCTGGCCCTCGCCCAGCTCGGTTTCACGGTCACGGCCACGGACGCCAGCGCCAGCATGGTGGCCCGGGCCCGGCAGCGCCTGGCCGGGCAGGCTGGCCAGGCCACCGTCTTGCAGGCGGAATGGGAGCAGCTTCCCGGAAAGCTGACCGAGCGTTATGACCTGGCCATCTGCCTGGGCAACGCGATGGTGCACGCCGGGTCCCGTAAGGCCGAGGCGCTGCGGGCCATCCGCTCGGTCCTGAAACCGGGTGCGAGAATCGTCGTCGACTCGCGTAACTGGGAGTTCATGTATCGTTCCCGGCCGCGGGTCGTCCCCGCGGCCCGGGTCATCCGGCGGCAGGGCATCCGCTGCCAGTCGCTGTACATCTGGACGTTTCCCGAGACCTTCGCGCAGCCGTGCCAGGCCGAGATCGTCTTGCTCTTCGAGGACCCGGCCGGTGAGGTGTCCCATCGCCGCTATGAACTGGCCTTCCAGCCGTTCCGGCCGGCCGACCTGCGGCAGGCGGCGCAGGACGCCGGGTTCGCCTGGGTGGAGGACTCGTTCGAGCCGGACGGCGGCACCTACGCCATCGCCGGCGTGGCGTGAGGCCAGGCCGCGGCCCGGCCGCGGCTCTGGCTTGCGCTGGCGGCGAAACCGCTGCGCCGGCCCGCGCGGTCCTCGGTACGGTGACGGTGAGCCGGGCCGCCGCGCCGGCTCGTCCCGCGGCCAGGAAGGGAGCGGCGATGGTGGATCCGACCGTGATCGGCCCCGGCCCGCGGGGTGAGCGGCCCCGGCCCCTGCTGCGCACGACGCTCGGCGACGTGCTGCGCCGGACCCGGCGGGAGCAGCGCCGGACCCTGGCCGACGTGGCCCGGGCCGCGAAGGTCTCGATGCCCTACCTGTCCGAGGTCGAGCGGGGCCGCAAGGAGGCATCCTCGGAGGTCCTGGCCGCCGTCTGCGATGCCCTGCACATCGAGCTGTCGGACGTGCTCTTCGCGGCCGGGCACGACATGGCCGGCGGCCGCGCCGCGGTGATCCGGCTGGACGTCGTGCGCGACGGCCGCCGGCCGGCCCCGCGCGGTACCGGCGGCGCCCAGTGCCTGCTGGCCGCGTGACCCCCGGCCGGCGCGCCCGCTACGACGCGCGTCACCTGGTCGGGCTCCTCATCGCCGGACTGCGCCAGCCCCGTGGTTGATAGGCCCCGCGGTTAGTTAGGCGCTCACCAGGCCGGCTGGAACCGCCTTGCGGCTGACGATGACCTCGTCGGCCAGGCCGTACTCGACGGCCTGGCGGGCGGACAGGGTCATGTTCCGGTCGGTGTCCGCCCTGATCTTGGCCACCGGATGACCGGTGTGGCGGCTGAGGATCTCGTCCATCTCGGCCCGGACCCGGGCGACCTCCTTGGCCTGGATCGCCAGGTCGGGCAGGGTCCCGCGGGCCTGGCTCGACGGCTGGTGCAGCAGCACCTTCGCGTGCTGCAGGACCGAGCGCTTGCCCGGCGCGCCCGCCGCGAGCAGCACGGCCGCGGCGGACGCCGCCTGTCCCATGCAGAACGTGGCCACCTCGGGCCGGACGAACTGCATGGTGTCGTAGATCGCCGTCAGCGCGCTGTACGAGCCGCCCGGGGAGTTGATGTAGAGCATGATCTCCAGGTCGGGGCTGGCCGATTCGAGGTGCAGGAGCTGGGCCATGACCACGTTGGCCACGCCGTCGTCGATCTCGGTGCCGAGGAAGATGATCCGCTCGGAGAGCAGCCGGGAGTAGATGTCAAAGGCCCGCTCGCCGCCCTGGGTCTTCTCCACCACGGTGGGAATCGTGTACTGGCTCATGGTCACAGCCCCGCCGTCTTGGTGTACGCGGGCCGGACGTCCTCGAGCCGCTCCACGATGTGGTCGATGATCCCGTAGTCGCGCGCCTCCTCGGCGCTGAACCACCGGTCGCGCAGGCCGTCGCGGGCCACGGTCTCCTCCGGCTGCCCGGTGTGCTTGGCGATCAGCCGGTTCATCACCGTCCCCGTCCGCGCGAGCTGCTCGGCGTATATCTCGACGTCGGCCGCGGTGCCGCCGAAGCCGGCCGAGCCCTGGTGCATCAGCACCTGCGCGTGCGGCAAGCTGAACCGCTTGCCCGCGGTCCCCGCGCACAGCAGGAACTGGCCCATGCTCCCGGCCAGCCCCATCGCCAGCGTCCGGACGTCATTGGGGATGAGCTGCATGGTGTCGTAGATGGCCAGCCCGGCGCTGACCGAGCCCCCGGGCGAGTTGATGTAAAGGCTGATGTCATTGCGCGAGTTCTCGGCCGACAGCAGCAGCAACTCGGCGCACAGCCGGTTAGCCACCCGGTCGTCGACCTCCGTCCCCAGCACGATGATGCGCTGGTAGAGCAGGCGGCTGGCTAGCTGGTCATCGAGCATCCCGGCGAACGTGCCCGGTTCGGCAACGGTGGTCATGGTCTCCCTGCTCTCGCATCCGGCGCCGGATGCCCGGCGGCACCATCCACCATGGTCCGCCCGTTGAGAGCCAGCCAAATTAGTCTGCCGACAGCAGAGACCCCGGTCCCGGCTACCCGGAAAACACCTCGTCCAGAGACGCGGCCGTAGCGGCCTTGTCGCCCCAGATCTCGAGCTGGCCCAGGTCTGTGCACGACAGCACCCGCTCGCGTACCTGACCCGGAATCTCGAATCCGCGCGCCGCCAGCACCCGGAGCAGCATGCCGGCCTCACCTTCAGCCCGACCTTTAGCCTCACCTTCAGCCCGACCTTTAGCCTCACCGTCAGCGCGGCCTTTCGCCTCAGCCCGCTCGAAGAAGTCGTCCTTGAATACGGTGGTCATGAGGGCCTCCAGGGCACCGCGTGCCTCCGCAGACGCGAGGGCACGGATGAGCTGAGTATAGGTTTTCAGCCGGTCCACATCGAGATCGGCGGTGGCGAGAGTGGCCAGAACAAGCCGTTGGCCGACGTCCTGCTCCAGATCGATCGCACCGGTAAACGCAGCGAGCACCGTTAGTTCCGGTCTGGCTCCAGCCCGCTCCGGGGCGGCTGGCCACGGGGTCGAGTCGGCGTCGATGACGAGCGGCATCAGGTCGAAGCCCGGATGGCCGGTCGGAATCGGCCGCCGTGCCCACCGGCCGACGGCCCGGGCGGGGCAGATGACGAGCAGCACCGCCGGGCAGTCGTGCTGGGCCCGAGCCAGCGTCAGGTAGGCCGGCCACACCCGGCGCTTGCCTTCGTCCGGCGACATCTGCACTTCAACCACGACGGCCAGCTTTCCCGGCCGGCGGCCAGGTCCGGAAGCCCGGCCGTTGAGCATGATCACCGCGTCCGCACGGAACTCGGCCGGCAGCGCCGAACTCAGGTCACCCGCCGCCATGACCGCCTTGACCTCGGCGGGTACCTGCACCCCGGTGCCGTCTAGCAAGGCCGCTACCAGCAGCGGTTCGCGGCGTAACAGCTCGACTGGGGCCTCGTGCGCGATTCCCGGCATCCCTCACCTCCAGTGACCGCCTGGCCAGCCGACTCCGGCGTGGACGGCCGGACGTGCAGCCATAGGACCATCAGGCACTGACAATCCGGGCCTTCAGGTGTGTGTCAGGCGCGGTGGAGGGTGAGGCCGAGCGAGGCGAACTGCTCGAAGGGGCGGTGGTAGCCGCGTTCGATGTGGTGGATGCCGCCCAGCGAAGACGGCTGGTCGGCGACGGCGGCGGCGAGCACGGCGGAGAACCCGGCGCGCACGTCGGGCAGCGTGACGTCGGCGCCGCGCAGCTTGGACACGCCCCTGATCACCGCGGAGTGCACGGCGTTGGTGTCGTGGAAGCGGCACGCGGGGCCGCCCAGGCACGCGGCGAATACCTCGATCTCGCAGCCCATCTTCTGCAGCGCGGGCACGTACACCAGGCGGTTCTCGAACACGGTCTCGTGCAGCACGGACATCCCGTCGGCCTGGGTGAACAGCACCATGAGCGGCTGCTGCCAGTCGGTCATGAACCCGGGATGGGTGTCGGTGTGCACCGCGGCCGCGCGCAGCCCGCCGGGCGCCGACGCGGTGATCCACTCGTCGGTGATGTCGAACCGGGCGCCCATCCGGGCCAGCGTGGTGATCGCGGTGACCAGCCGGTCCTGCGGGCAGCCGTGCACCCGGACCTCTCCCCCGGTGATCAGCCCGGCGACCAGGTAGGAGAACGCTTCCAGGCGGTCGCCGGCCAGCCGGGTCGAGGCCCCGCGCAGCCGCGGCACGCCCTCGATGACGATCCGGCGGTCGGGGCTGAGCTCGATGTGCGCGCCCATGCGCTGCAGGAACAGCGCAAGCTCCACCACCTCCGGCTCGGTGGCCGCGTTGCGGAGCACGGTCTTTCCCTCGGCCAGCACGGCGGACAGCAGCACGGTCTCGGTCGTGCCCACGCTCGGGTAGGGCAGGTCGATGCGCGCGCCGTACAGCCGGCCCGCGCGCGCCGTGATGCCGCTCGGCCCGACCTCGACCTCCGCGCCCAGCGCCCGCAGCGCCGCCACATGGAAGTCGACCGGCCGCTGCCCGATCCTGTCGCCCCCCACCAGCGGCACGAACGCCTCGCCGGTCTGGTGCAGCAACGGGCCCAGCATGAGGATCGGGACCCGGTTCAGTCCAGTGAACGCTTCCGGGACCCGGGGCTCGATCAGGTTCCCCGCCCCGATCGTGATCTCGGCGTCGGACCGGGCGACGTGGTATCCGATGGACTCCAGCATCGCCGCGGTGATGTCGACGTCACCGACCTCCGGGACGTTGCGGATCGTGCTCGGCGCATCTCCCAGCATCGCGGCGACCATGTGCTTGGACACCGCGTTCTTGGATCCCCGGACCCGGATATCCCCGCGTAGCGGTCCAGACGGTTCGACTCGCCAGGTTTCGGCCACCGATTCACTCTACGGGCAAAGCGCCTGACCGGCGGCCACTGACATTTGTCACGGCGAAGTCGTGAAGGGCGGCCCTACAGGTTCGGCCCGCGCCGGGCCATCCTCGTGACGTGGCCGCGGACGACTTGCCGCGCGATAACCGTTCGGCCGCCCGGCCGGTGCCCAGTAGCGTGGTGCGCGTTTGCTGCCGGCGGGTGAGGCGCCCGCGCGGCCACCACGGGGTCATGAGATGAACCGAAGGGGACAGGGTGAGTAACAGACACGGCGACACGGCGACGACCGGGGACCGCCGGGCGGCTGGTGGAAAGGACGGGGCCGTCCCGGCGGGCCAGGGCCCGTTCGCCGGGCTTGGGCGCGCCGTGGTGCGCCATCCGTGGCGGGTGATAGCGCTCTGGCTGATCGTGGCGGCGGCGGTGATCGTCACGTCGCCGGGCCTGCCGACCACGACCAACGAGAGCAGCTTCCTGCCCAGCGGCTACGAGTCGATCCGGGCCGCGAACCTCGAGGACCAGGCGTTCCCGCAGGCCGGGCACGTGACCAGCGCCGCGGCCATCATCGTGTTCGCGCGCGCCGACAACGGGCGGCTCACCGGCGCCGACTCGGCGAAGGTCGCCTCGATCGCCCGGGCCCTGAACGCCAGGCACATCACCAACATCGTGAGCATTACGGCCGGCCCGCCCTCGCCGAACCACCTGGTGCAGACGGCCCTGGTGGCCATGCCCAACAGCGTGGTGAACGGATCGGGAACGACGGCGGGTAACGCGGTCAAGACCCTGCGGGCCGATATCAAGCCGCTCGTGTCCGGGACCGGGCTGTCCGAGGGCGTCACGGGGGCGGCGGCTCAGCAACTTGACAGCCAGCAATCCGGCAACAAGGCCCAGCAGATCGTCCTGCTGGCCACGCTGATCCTGATCCTGATCCTGCTGCTGGTGATCTTCCGCAGCCCGGTTATCGCGCTGTTGCCGCTGATCACGATCTTCGTGGTCTCGGAGGTCGCGACCGGCCTGATCAGCGACGTGAACAAGGCGGTCAACCTGAACGCCGACAGCTCGATCTCGGTGATCCTCATCGTCGTGCTGTTCGGCATCGGCACCGACTACATCCTGTTCCTGATGTTCCGCTACCGGGAGCACTTGCGCCTCGGCGAGGATTCGAAGCAGGCGATGGCGAACGCGGTCGCCCGGGTCGGCGAGGTGATCTCGTCGGCCGCCGGGGTGGTCATCGTGGCGTTCCTGGCACTGCTGCTGTCCACGCTGAGCGTGCTGCGGTCGATGGGGCCGGCGCTGGCGATCGCCGTCGCCACCACGCTGATCGCCGGCCTGACGCTGGTCCCGGCGGTCGTGTCGCTCCTCGGCCCGCGGGTGTTCTGGCCGTCAAAGGCGTGGCAGCGCGAACCGAAGGCCGCGCGCTTCACGGCCATCGGGAACGCGGTCGGGCGCCGTCCCGCCCTGTTCGCCGGCGTGGCCGGGCTGGTGCTGGTCGCCCTGGCCGCCGGGGCGCTCGGCTACAAGCCCACGTTCGACCTCTCCTCGGCGGGCATCCCGAGCAACGCCGAATCGGAGACCGCGCTGAAGACCCTGGAGCGGGGGCTGCCCCCGGGCGCCACCGACCCCACCGACGTGCTGCTGCATGCCTCCTCGGGCCGGCTGTCGCCCGCGGAGCTGACCCGGTACGGCGCGAAGCTCCGGACGCTGGACGGCGTCGGGTCCGTGGCGGCGCCGAAGCTGAGCGCGAACGGGGCGACGGCCGTGTACACGGTTACGCTCTCCTACGACCCGGAGTCCACCGCCGCGGTGAGCGTGCTGAAGACCAAGATCCGGCCCGGAGCCCACGCGGCCGCGCCGCCGGGCACCTACGCGCTGGTCGGCGGCACGACCGCGGTCTTCGCCGACATCCAGCGGGCGGTCAACCACGACTACGCGGTGGTGTTCCCGACCGCGGCGGTCATCATCCTGCTCATCCTCGCGCTGCTGCTGCGCAGCGTGGTCGCGCCCTGGTACCTGATGGTCTCGGTCGGGCTCGGCTTCGGGGCCACCCTGGGCGCCACCGTGCTGGTCTTCCAGAACCTGGCCGGCCAGGCCGGGCTGGTGTTCCTGCTGCCGGTGTACATGTACATGTTCGTGGTCGCGCTGGGCACTGACTACAACATCCTGATGATCGCGCGATTGCGCGAGCAGGCCCGGGACGGCATGTCGCCGCGGCAGGCCACGGCGACCGCGATCCGGTACGCCGGGCCCGCGATCGGCTCGGCCGGCCTGATCCTGGCGGGCACGTTCGCCTCGCTGACCCTGGCCGGGAACACGATCCTGTCGCAGGTGGGGTTCGCGGTGTCCTGCGGGATCGCGCTGGCGGCGTTCGTCATGGCGATGTTCTTCTCCCCCAGCCTGACCGCGCTCATCGGGCGCCGTGCCTGGTGGCCGGGCCACGCGGACCGGCCCCGGTCCGCGGCCGCGCCGCGGCGGCCGGACGTGGCCATGTAGCCCGAACCGGGGCGGGCGGTAAAGCGCCCGGGCTAGGCTGACCCACTGTGATCCCGGCACCGGACATTCCTGGGCATAGTATTAGCGGCGTCCTGGGCACGGGTGGCTTCGCCACCGTCTACCGGAGCTGGCAGATCGCGGTCGGCCGCGAGGTGGCGGTCAAGGTCGACAGCCGCGTGCTGCTCAGCGAGCGGGACCGGCGGCGCTTTCTGCGCGAGGTGACCGCGGCGGGACGGCTGTCCGGCCATCCGCACGTCATAGACCTTTACGATGCCGGAACGCTCAGCGATGGCCGGCCCTACCTGGTTATGGAGCTGTGCCCGGGCGGCTCGCTCAGCGACGAGCTGCGCCGCGGCGGCCCGCTGAGCCCCGCCCGGGTCGGGCAGATCGGCATCCGCATCGCCGACGCGCTGGCGGCGGCCCACGCGGCCGGCGTGCTGCACCGTGACATCAAGCCAGCCAACATACTGGTCAACCGGTATGGCGTCGTCGGCCTCGCGGACTTCGGGCTGGCATCGGTCATGGCGGCCGGCGGTGAGCAGTCGGTCACCCGCGACGCGCTCACGCCCGCCTACGCGCCGCCGGAGAGCTTCCGGCGCGCGGAGCCGACGGTCGCCGCCGACACGTACTCGCTCGCCGCCACGCTGTACGCCCTGCTGGCCGGCCGGCCGCCGCGGTTCCCGGCGGACGCGCAGTCGCCGGGCCTGGCCACGATCCTCGGCTACCACGACAACCCGGTCGACGATGTCCCCGGGGCGCCGCCGGAGCTGCTGGCCGTGCTGCAGCGGTGCCTGGCCGCCGATCCCGCGGAGCGGCTGCCGACCGCGGCGGCGCTGCGTGACGCGCTCACCGGGCTGGCCGCCCAGGCCTCGCCGGCTGCGCTGCGCGAGCCAGCCGCGCGGCCGCTCAGCCGGGTCACCTCGGGCGGCCCGCCCTGGTCCCCGGCGCCGCCGGTCAGCGGCGACCCGCTTCCGTCCGTCCTGGCCGCGGGAGTCCGGGCCGACCCCGCAGCCGGGCTGTCTCCCGCCGCGGTGGGAGACAGGTCCGGCGTCCCGGACGCGGCGGCCCGGGTCGTCTCCCGGCCCGCGCGCCGCCGGCGGCTGCCGGCCGGGACCACCGCCCTGGTCGCCGGCGTCGCCATGCTCATCGCCGCCGCCGTCGGCCTGAGCACGCTGCTGCGCCAGCCCGGCCGTCAGCCGACCGTTCCGGCCCCGTCGGGGGTGCGCGCCCCGATGGACCCGGCGCCGAACGTCTTCGGCGTGCCGACGGTGACCAGCGGGTGCCCGGCGGCGTCGGTGCGGGCCGCCGCGGCGCGCTGCCCGCAGGACCCGGAATGCTGGAACGGAGTGGTGGAGATCTCCGGCAACGCCACGGCCGGCAGCCTGCCCTGCTCGCAGCCGCACGTCTGGGAGACGTTCGCGATCGCGATCCTGCCCGCCGACGCGTCCACCTTCGACGAGGACATCGTGTCCGCGAACCCGGCCGTCCGCGCGGTGTGCTCGCTGCCGGTGCTGCTCGCGTCGCGCGCGGGCCGGGCCCGCCGGATCCCGGCCCGGGCCTGGGCCATCGACGTGCTGCCGCCCGACGAGAGCCAGTTCAGCAGCGGCGCCCGCGCCTACCGCTGCCTGGCCCACGTGCTGACCGGCCGGGACCCGGCGACCTCGCAGTTCACCCGCTGACGCCGCGCCCGGACCGGGTCACCGCGCATCTCCGGCACGTTCACCGCCGCACCCCCACCCGGCGCCGCAGTCTCGGCAGCGCCGCCTGGCCCGGCGGCGTCGGCTCGGGCGGGGTGTGCTTGAGCCGGGCGCCGGCGGTGTCCAGCCACCGGATGACCGCGTCGAGCCGGAACAGCTCGGCGTCGACTACCAGGGCCAGGCCCAGGTCGGACTCGGCCTCGTCCTCCTTGATCCGGGTCCACTGCTGCATCAGCTCGACCAGGTACCGGCGGTGTGCCTGGATCACCTCGTGCACGTCGGTGCCGGGTACTCGCACCGCGACCAGCACCTTCATGACCAGCTCGTCGCGCGGCGGGGACGCGAGGTCCGGCGGCGTGCGCAGCCACGACCCGAGCTCCTCCTGGCCCTCGGCGGTGATCCGGAAGCCCTTCTGCGGCCCGTCGTCGGCCGTGTCGTCGGACTCCACCAGCCCGTCACGTTCGAGCCGTTGCAGGGTCGTGTATACCTGGCCCACGTTCAGCGGCCATACCTCGCCGGTCCGCTCCTCGAACTCCTCGCGGAGTTGGAGACCGTACTTGGGCCCCTCGGTCAGCAGGGCCAGCAGCGCGTGCCGGACGCTCACGACGTCTCCTGATTCGTTATCATGCCGAGCATGCTACCGCGTATATAACCCGTCTAACAACTCGCTCCGGGCCGGGCGCGCCGCGCGGCGCGGCGGGTCGGTCAGCGGCGGCAGTCGATGACGACGCGGCCCTGGATCGCGCCGGACAGGATCTGCTCGGCCAGGACCGGCAGCTCGCTGAAGCCGCGCGTGGTGGTGATCGCTTCCAGCTTGGCGTGGGGCAGGTCGGTGCCCAGCCGCCGCCAGGCCTCGGCCCGCACGTCCGCCGGGGCCAGTACCGAGTCGATGCCCAGCAGGCTGACTCCGCGCAGGATGAACGGCAGGACGGTGGTCGGCAGGTCGCTGCCGCCGGCCAGGCCGCACGCCGCGACCGAGCCGCCGCGGCTGATCTGCTTGAGCACCGTGGCCAGCGTCGTGCTGCCCACCGTGTCCACCCCGGCCGCCCACCGTTCCGACTCCAGCGGCCGTTTGGACGCCTCGGCCAGCTCGGCTCGGTCGAGGAACGCCGCCGCGCCGAGCCCGCGCAGGTAGTCGTGCGCGGCCTGCCGCCCGGTGGCCGCGTGGACCTCGTAGCCGAGCCCGGCCAGCAGGCCGACCGCGACGCTGCCCACCCCGCCGGCCGCGCCGGTCGCGATCACCGGCCCGCGGCCCGGTTCCAGGCCCGCCTTCTCCAGGGCCAGCACGCTGAGCATCGCGGTCAGGCCCGCCGTGCCGATGGCCATCGTCTCGGCCAGCGACAGGCCGTCGGGCCTGCGCACCAGCATGTCGGAGCGCACCCGCTGGCGGCGGGTGTAGCCGCCGGGCCAGGTCTCGGACAGCCCCCAGCCCGTCACGACCACCTCGTCACCGACCCGCCAGTCCGGCGACCGTGACTCGGTCACCGTGCCGGCCAGGTCGATGCCGCACACCATGGGGAAGCTCCGCGCGATCTTCCCCCGGCCGGTCAGAGCCAGGCCGTCCTTGTAGTTCAGCGACGAGTAGCTGACGTCGACGGTGACCTCACCGTCGGGCAGGTCCTGGTCGCTGAGCTGCCTGAGCACGGCCGGGCCCTGCTCGTCGAGCACGTACGCGTCAAAGGTCTCGCTCATCTGGTCCCCTCGCCGTCGTCGGGTCGGATCTCATCCTGCCAAGTGCCAGCGGCCCGAGCCGGCCCCGCCCGGCGTCAGGTCAGCTCCAGCAGGAGGCGGGCCAGCTCCCCCGGACGGTTGCTGGGGATCATGTGGCCGGTGGCGATCTCCCGGTAGCGCCACGCGGGCGAGCTCCTGGCCCGGTCGGCGGCGGCCCAGAACGGGCCGTCGGCCTCGGGCCGGGGCTCGCCCGTGGCCTTTATATAGGTGCGTGTGAACGGATAGTCCTCCAGCGGCCGGACCAGCCGGACCGGCTCGGTGAAGCAGGCGGCGGGGTGCGGGGTGCGGCGGACCTCGGTCCACGCCGCCTCGGCCGGGTCGTCGTACGCACGGGGCAGCGGCGGCACCAGCCAGTCGCGGCCGAGCTCAATCGCGCCAGCCGCGGCCCCGGTCAGGCTCGCGAGCGACTCGCCGTCCCCGGGCACGAATGCGTCCAGGTAGACCAGGTGCGCCACCCGGTCGCCGATGTGCTCGAGCGCCCCGGTGACCACGAACCCGCCGTAGGAGAAGCCGAGCAGCACGATGTCGCGCAGGTCCTCGTACAGCACGGCGTTGACCACGTCGGTCACGTGCGTGGTCAGGCCGACCTGGGGGCTGGTGAGGTGGGCCCGCTCACCGATGCCGGTGAGGCTCGGCGTGAACACCTCGTGGCCGCCTGCCCGGAGCGGGCCGCGCACCTTGCGGAAGCCGTGCGCGCCGCCCCAGGCGCCGTGTACCAGCACAAAGGTCGTCATGTCCTCGGCCTCATCTCTGCCCGCACGGTCCGGGCCGCCCGCGCCGGAGACGTTACCGCAAAGCGTTACTGCCGCGCGCCAGACGCCAGGCCGCCTCGAAGGCGATCCCGGCGACGAGCACGCCGACAAAGATCGGCTGCTCGTAGCCGCTGGTCAGGCTGTGCCCCGCCGCGACTCCGGCGAACGCGACCGCGGCCAGCGCCAGCCAGCCGGGCCCGGTGACCGCGCAGTGGGCGTGGCGGCAGCGCCAGAAGTTCAGGCCGCACCAGGCGCTGGCCGCCAGGGCGGCGAGCCCGTCGGCAGCCAGGTCGCCGCGTTCCGGCAGGTGCGGCGCGAGCAGGAGCAGGCCGATCACCGCGGCGAAGTACGCGACGGCAGGCGCGCCGGTGCGGGGCAGCAGCCGGTCGACGCGCCGTGGCCACGACCCGCTCGCGGGCAGGTCCGGAGGAGACCAGCCCCACAGCGCCGTCCGGCATTCCCGGTTAGTCCCGTTCATCGGCCCGCTCCAGCACCTCGCGCAGCGCCGCGACCGGCGGCACGCCGTCCAGGCCGCCTGCCCCGTCGGGATACAGGCGACACGCCAGGGCCAGGCCCGGACCGGGCCCGGCGAACGCGTCCCGGCCGTCGACCAGCAGGGTGGGCGACCCGCGCATCCCCCAGCGTTCCGCCTCGGCCGGGTCGGCGGTCACCCGCCGGGTCAGCCTCACCTCCGCCCGCCCGGCCAGCAGGCCGGCCAGCCGCTGCTCCAGCACCGGGGCGTTCGGGCACCCCGGCACGGCCAGCACGGTCAGCTGCATACGGCGCCTCCACGTTCGCCCGCGGCCCCGATCGGCCGCTGATGGCGACGTTACGGCTTCCAGTGCACTGGAAGGTCCAGAGGTAACCTGAACCCATGCTGATCGGTGAGCTCGGCGCCGCGGCGGGGCTGCCGGCCAAGACGATCCGCTTCTACGAAGAGGCCGGGCTGCTCCCCGCCCCGCCGCGCACGCGCGGCGGCTACCGCGACTACCCGCCGTCCGCGGTCGGCCGGCTGGCCTTCATCCGGCAGGCCCAGGCGGCCGGGCTCACGCTGGCCGAGATCGGCGGCGTGCTGCGCCTCCGCGACGGCGGGCAGGCCCCCTGCCAGCACGTCACCGCGCTGATCGGCCAGCACCTGGCCCAGGTCGAGCAGCGCATCGCCGAGCTGTCCCGCGCCCGCGAGGCCCTGGCCGAACTGCACCGCAAGGCCGTCCTCACCGAGCCCGGCGACTGCGCCGAGACCCAGATCTGCAGCATCCTCGCCGCTCACTGAGCGCCCAGGAGACCCGCCGCACCTGCGTGCTGGGCGCGGCGGAGCGGGTGAACTACGCTGCGAGCGTGTCGGTCAGCAGCTCCGGGCGGAGGGAGACGGCATGTCCGCGGGGGTGCTGAGGCCCCGGCGGCTGGGGTCGTCCGGGTTCGAGGTGTCGGGGCTGTCGGTCGGCTCGTGGCGCACGTTCGAGCGGCTGCCCGCGGAGACCGGGATCGCGATCATGCGCGCCGCCCGCGACGCGGGGATCAACTTCTTCGACGACGCCCGGTACGACGACGAGACCGGGACCGCCCCGCTGCGCACGGGGTATTCCGAGGTCTTGTTCGGCGAACTGTTCCGGGGCGCGGGGCTGCCCCGCGATGAGACCGTGGTCACCAACAAGCTGTGGTGGGAGTTCTGGCCCGAGCAGAGCGCCGCGGCCGAGCTGGACGCATCCCTGGAGCGGATGGGTTTCGACCACGTCGACGTGATCTACGCGAACCCTCCGCCGCGGGGCATGGCCGTCGCCGACCTGGTCGCCGCCACCGGCGGCCTGATCGCCTCCGGGAAGGCCCGCGCCTGGGGGCTGGTCAACTGGCCCGCCGATCTGGCCCGCCGGGCAGGCGAGGCCGCGGCCAGGCTGGGCGTCCCACCGCCGTGCGCGATCCAGCTCCCTTATAGCCTGGTGCGCCGGTCGTGGGCCGAAGACCCGGCGATGACCGAGGTGCTCAGCGCCACCGGCGCGGGGCTCGTCGCATCGTTCTCGCTGGCCGGCGGCGTGCTCACCGGCAAGTACCGGTCCGGTCCCGCCGCGGGCCGCGCCGCCGGGGCGCTGGACGATCCCCGGCAGGCGGCGGCCCTGGCCGCGGCGGACGAGCTGGCCCGGCTGGCCGGAGCGCTGGACGCCGCCCCGGCCGCGCTCGCGCTGGCGTTCCCGCTGGCCAATCCGGCCGTGACGAGCGTGTTGTTCGGGGCCACCAGCCCCGAGCAGGTGCGCGTGAACTGCGCCGCGGCCGACCTGATCGAGCGGCTCGAACCGGCCGACCTCGCGCGGCTGCAGCGCATCGGCCAGGCAGACGATGCCCCGCAGGCGCCGGACCGCGGGCCGCGGTGACGCATGGCCGGCGCTCCGGGTGACGCGCTATGGGACGAGTTCGTCACCGGCCCGGGCGGCCCGGGTCCTGGCCCGCGCCGGGCCGGACGGGCGCGTCGCCCGTGCCCCGGGCGACGGCTATCACGCTCAGCAGCGCGGCCAGCGGGGCGACCAGCGCGATGAAGTCGGCGGAGCTCAGGCTGCCCAGCGCGTCGAGGGCCCCGGCGAACCCGACGATCAGGACGGCCACCACCAGCAGCCCCCACCCGTGCAGGAACAGCCGCAGCGTGAACGGCGGCGCGGGTGTCGCGTCCGGCACGGCCGTGACCGGCTTGGTGCCGCGGCGTTCGGTGATGCCCTCACGGACCCGGACGCTGACCATCAGGTCGCCGGGTCGGTCGGCGATCAGCAGGAGCTCGTCGGGATGAGACGGGTCGGGGGCCTGCGCGACCGCGCCGCCGCCCGCCGCCCACGACACGACCTTGCGGCCGCCGGACGGCCGGACCCGGTAGCGGGCCTGCTCCCCCGCGACCACGGTGTCGGGGCCGTCGATGATCACCGGCGGCGAGTGGCCCGCGCCGTTGGTCCGCTCGATCTCCTCGATGGCCGCGAGCGGGCCGCCGTTCTCGCCGGCGGCGGCGTTCGCGGCGCCCGCTTCGGCGGTCACGACCAGCTGGCGCCGCGAAC
>Ga0207416_1002515_pt1 | contig 19731 bp, 14 predicted proteins | sample PaiPotPPM11metaG_FD_184107 | JGI IMG/M metagenome (GOLD analysis project Ga0207416, IMG submission 184107) | Iron sulfur acid spring bacterial and archeal communities from Banff, Canada, to study Microbial Dark Matter (Phase II) - Paint Pots PPM... ...
GGGTCGGGGGTGGCCGCGGCTAGCTCGGCGGGAGTGGTCACGGCGCCGGAAACGGTCCAGTAGCGGCCGCGCCGCGGGCGGACGAACGCAAAGTAATAGAGCGGTCACCACGGCCCGGCCCACCGCGGCGGCCGAGCCCAGGACCTCCTCAGCGAAGTTGATCCCGCTGTCGTAGCCGTTCACCGAGAACAGCGGGGTGGCCAGCGCCGCGACGATCGCGCTGGTGGCGATGACCGACAGGCCGCCGTGACCGTTAGCGCCGACCGGGTGGCTGAGGATCGACAGCGGCTGGTGCAGGTGCGTGAACCCGGCCACGCCCAGCGCCCCGACCACGATCAGCTCGATGGCCAGGAACACCCCGGTCAGCCAGGCGTTGAACTTGATCTGCAGCAGCGCCACCCCGGTGACCACGATCATCCCGAAGCCCGAAATGAGGCTGGTCGAGATGCTGGGGTCGAGCGAGTGCACGTAGGTGCCGATGCCGATGGCCACGCTCGCGGGCAGGAACACGGCCTGCCCCATGTAGTCGACCATGGCCACGAACCCGGTGGCCTTGCCCAGCACCCGGGTCACGATCGAGAACAGCCCGCCCGCGACCGGGAACATCGACCCGATCTCGCCCATGCACAGCGCCACGTTCACCGCGATGAAGCAGCCGATGAGGTAGGCCCAGACCGACCCGGTGCCCGCGGTCGCGACGACAGCCGTGCCCACGACGAGCAGCGAGGCCGTCGGCGTGATGTCGGACAGGATCAGCGCGATGTGGCCGAGCGAGTTCACGCCCCGCTTCAATTCTTGCCGGTATCCGAGTGACTCCAGGGCCTGTTGTGTATGGGGCTGGGCCGCGTCTTCGCGCGCCGGATCCGACATCACACCCCCTACGACCAATACCGCAAGCAGTGCTAATGGCGCGTAAGCTACACCTACGATTGATTGCGGTCAATATCATTCCGGGGCATGGAGGGCGCCTTGGAAAACGATCCCGAGCCAGGCGGCATTGTGCGCGCGCTGCGCGAGCAGCGTGGCCTGACCATCGCGGCGCTGGCCCGGCAGGTCGGGATCAGCGCGGCGGCGATCAGCCAGATCGAGTCCGGCACGGTCCAGCCGTCGGTGACGACGCTGCGCAAGCTCGCCGCCGCGCTCGGGGTGCCGGTGTTCCGGTTCTTCCTGCCCGCCGACTCCCCCGCGGCCAGCGTGGTGCGCCGCGGCGAACGCAAGACGCTCGGGCTGGCCCGGTCGGGGGCGCGCTACGAGCTGCTGACGCCGTCGCTGCAGGGGCGGCTGGAGCTCATGGAGATCACCATGGATCCCGGCCAGGCCTCGGCTCCGGAGCGGATCAGCCACCCCGGCGAGGAGTGCCTGGTCATCATCTCCGGCTGCGGCACGCTCGAGCTCGGCGATGATGTCATCCAGATGGACACCGGCGACGCCGCGACGTTCCAGGCCAGCCTGCCGCACCTGCTCCGCAATACCGGCCGCCAGCCGCTGTTAGCGCTGTCCGCGATCACGCCGCCCTCGTTCTGAGGGAAAGAAGAGTACGAGGGGGGCCGCATTGGCCAGCAAGGAAACCGGCCGCGCCGCGGTCGTGGGCGCCGGGATCGTCGGGCTGTCGGCCGCGTGGTTCCTGCGGCGGGAAGGCTTCGACGTCACGGTCTTCGACCGGCGGTCGGTGGCGGCGGGCGCCTCCGCGGGGAACGCCGGATGGATCTGCCCGGCCATGACGGTGCCGCTGCCCGAGCCGGCCGTGCTCCGCTCCGCGGTCGGCTCGCTGCTGCGCCCGAACAGCCCGCTGCGCATCCCCCCGCGGTCGCTGCCGGGCACCTGGCGGTTCCTGGCCTCGTTCGCCGCGCACAGCACGGCGCGGCGCTGGCGCGCGGGCGTGGCCGCGTTCGCGCCGATCAACGCGCTCGCGCTCGCCGCCTACGACGAGCTGGCCGACGGCGGCGTGACCGGCACGACCCGGGAGGCGGGCATCGTCGCGGGCTTCGACCGGCCGAGCGACGCCGCGCTGATGCGCCATGAGCTGGACGCCATCGAAGCCAGCGGCCAGCCGGTGCGGTTCACCGAGCTAACCGAGCGGGAGCTGCGCCGCGAGCGGCCGCTGCTCGCCGACCGGGCCCGGTACGGCCTGCGCGTGGACGGCCAGCGCTACGTCCAGCCGCTGGCGTACGTGCAGAGCCTGGCCGCCGCGGTGGCCGAGCGGGGGGCGGTGCTCGAGTCCGGCCAGGTGGTCACCGCGGTCACGCCGCGGCCCGGCGGCGGGACCCGGGTCGTGGCCGGCGGCCAGCCCGCCGATTTCGACGTCACCGTGCTGGCCAGCGGCGCCTGGCTTGGCCGGCTGGCCCAGGCCGCCGGGGTCGGCGTCCCGGTGGTGGCCGGCCGCGGCTACTCGTTCACGGTGGCGCTGGCCGAGCGGCTGACCGGGCCGCTCTACCTGCCCGGCCTGCGGGTGGCCTGCACTCCGGCTCCGGGCGGGATGCGGCTGGCCGGGACCATGGAGTTCCGCCCGCCGGACGCGCCCCTGGACCAGCGGCGGATCGACGCGATCGTGGCCTCGGCGCGGGACTGGCTGCCCGGCGTCGACTGGGGCACGGCCACCGGCGACTGGGTCGGCCCGCGCCCGGTCACCGCCGACGGGCTGCCGGTCATCGGGCGCACCGCGGCCGACGGGGTGTTCGTCGCGGGCGGCCACGGGATGTGGGGCATGACGCTCGGGCCCGCGACCGGCAAGCTGCTCGCCGAGATGATCGTCACCGGGCGCCGCCCGGGCGCCCTGGAGCCGTTCGATCCCCGGCGCCCGGCCGGGCTGTGGCGGTGAGGGGCGCGCCCGTGCTGCAGCGGTAAGCCGAGCGGCCGCGGCGGGTCAGTCGGCCGCGGCCAGCTCGACCGTGACCTGGCGCTCCGGCGCCTCCCCGAGCACCAGGCTGCGGATGTGCCCGGCATCGCGCAGGTCTTGCTCGGCCAGCTTGAGCGCGGCCACCCGCTCGGCCAGGTCCTCGACGCGCAGCGAGGCCACCTCGCTGCGCTGCGAACGCCGCTGCTCCGACTTGGCCTTGCGCACCTCGGCCAGCGCGGAGCCGACCACGTCGAGCACGGCCGGGTCGGTGCCGTTCACCGCGGCCCGCAGCTCGGCGGCCCGCGGCCAGCCCGCCTGGTGCACCGACCCCTCCTGCCACCAGGACCAGACCTCCTCGGTGACGAACGGCAGGAACGGCGCGAACAGCCGCAGCAGCGTGGCCAGGGCCAGCGCCAGCGCGGCCTGGGCCGACCGCCCGGAGGCGCCGCCGCCGTACGCGCGGACCTTGACCAGCTCGAGGTAGTCGTCGCAGAACCGCCAGAAGAACTCCTCGGCCCGCTCCAGCGCGCGGTGGTAGCCGTAGCCGGCGAACGACTCGGTGGCCTCGTCCACCACCGCGGCCAGCTGCGCGAGCATGGCCTGGTCCAGCGGCTCGGTAATATCACCCGCCGCGGACGGGGGCGCCCCGTCCGGGCTGAGGCCGAGCACGAACTTCGACGCGTTGAGTACCTTGACCGCGAGGCGGCGGCCCACCTTCATCTGCGCGGTGTCGGACGAAGTGTCCGTGCCGGGGGCGGCCCGGCAGGCCCAGTACCGCAGCCCGTCGGCCCCGAACTGCTCGACCAGCGGCATCGGAGCCAGCGTGTTGTCCCGGGACTTGGACATCTTCTTGCGGTCGGGATCGAGGATCCACCCGTTTATCTGGGTGTGCGCCCAGGGCAGCCGGCCGTGCTCCAGGTACGACCGCAGCAGGGTCGAGAACAGCCAGGTCCGGATGATCTCCGGGCCCTGCGGCCGCAGGTCCATGGGGAAGGTGCGGGCGAACAAGTCGGGATCGTCCACCCAGCCGGCCGCGATCTGCGGGGTGAGCGACGACGTGGCCCAGGTGTCCATCACGTCGGGATCGCCGACGAATCCGCCCGGCGCGCCGCGCTGGCTCTCGGCGTATCCCGGCGGCGGATCGCTCTGCGGGTCCACCGGCAGCGCGGACTCGTCGGGCCGGATCGGGTCGTCCCATTGCGTCTCGCCCGAACTGCCGACCCGGTACCAGACCGGGAACGGCACGCCGAAATAGCGCTGCCGGCTGATCAGCCAGTCGGTGGCCAGGCCCTCCACCCAGTTTTCGTAACGGATGCGCATGAAATCCGGATGCCATTGCAGCTCGCGCCCCAGGCGCAGCAAGGCCTGGCGCAGTTCCGGGTCGCGCGCGCCGTTGCGGATGTACCACTGCCGGCTGGTGACGATTTCCAGCGGGCGGTCGCCCTTCTCGAAGAACTTCACCGGGTGCACGGTCGGCCGGGGCTCGCCGACCAGGTCGCCGGATTCGCGCAGCATCTCGGCCACCCGCCGGCGCGCCGCCGCGGTCGTCCGGCCGGCCAGTTCCGCGTAGGCCGCGGCACCCGGCGCGGCCAGCCAGGCGGGCGCTTGCTCGTCGAAGCGCCCGTCGCGCCGGATGACCGAGCGCAGCGGCAGCCCTAGCTCGCGCCACCACTGCACGTCGGTGGTGTCACCGAAGGTGCAGATCATCGCGATGCCCGAGCCCTTGTCCGGCTCGGCCAGCCGGTGCGCGACTACCGGCACTTTCACGCCGAACAGCGGGGTGATCACCTCGGTGCCGACCAGCGCCCGGTAGCGGTCGTCGTCGGGGTGGGCCACCAGCGCCACGCAGGACGGCAGCAGCTCCGGCCGGGTGGTCTCGATCTCGACCGGGGCGCCGCCCCCGGCGCGGGCGAACGCCAGCCGGTAGTAGACCCCCGGCACCTCCCGGTCCTCGATCTCGGCCTGAGCCACGGCGGTCTGGAAGTCGACGTCCCACATGGTCGGTGCCTCGCTCGCGTACGCCTCGCCGCGGTCGAGATTGTGCAGGAACCCGCGCTGGGCGACCCGGCGCGAGCGGTCGTCGATCGTCGCGTAGTTGAGCGACCAGTCCACCGAGAGGCCGAGCGTGCGCCATTCCTGCTCGAAGGCCTCCTCGAATTCGGCGGTCAGGCTACGGCACAGTTCCACGAAATTGGCCCGGGAGATGGCCTGCCGCCCGTTCTTATCAGCCTTCAGCTCGAGGTCGGTCTCATAAGGCACGGTCGGATCACAGCGCACGCCATAATGACTTTGAACGCGCCGTTCTGTCGGTAGCCCGTTATCGTCCCACCCCATGGGATAGAAGACCTCGCGCCCGCGCATGCGCTGGAACCGGGCCACCGCGTCCACCTGGACATAGCCGAACGCCGTGCCCAGGTGGATATGACCGCTGACCGTGGGCGGCGGGGTGTCGATCGAGTAGATCTGCTCGCGGGGCTTGGACCGGTCGAAGCGATAGGTGCCCTGCTCCTGCCAGTAGGCGCCCCACTTGCGCTCGAGGCCCTCGAGGGACGGCTTCTCCGGCATCGTGACCATGGCCTGCAGAATAGTGCACATGAGTGAGCAGAACCGGGCCTCGGCCGGTACCCAGGAGGCGGCGCAGCTTGCGCGGCTCAGCGACGAGTTCTTCGAGGTCGTGCACACGACCGACTCGTTCAACGCCACCCAGCTCGGCGTGTCCGGCTTCGACGCGCTGGTCCCGGACCCCAGCCGGGAGGGCGCGGCCCGCGGCGCCCAGCGGCTCGCGTCGGTCGAGAGCCGCGCGGACGCGATCGACCCGGGCCTGCTCGGCGAGCGGGAGCAGACCAACCGGGCCGTGCTGGCCCGGCTGGCCTGGGGCGCGCGCTCGGAGCTCGAGCACGGCCTCTGGGAGGGCAACGCGTCCGCGGGCGGTTACACCTCGCCGCAGGCCATGGTGTTCCAGTCGGTGCCGAAGGCGCTGCTCGACAGCGCCGACGCCGTCGCCGGCTACCTGCAGCGGCTGCGCGGCCTGGGCGGGTACTTCGACGCCGTCACCCACCGCTACCGGCAGGCCCACCGCGACGGCCGGATCTCGACCCAGGTCGGGGTGCGGCAGGCGATCGAGCAGCTCGAGGGGCACCTGGCCCGGGACATCACCGCCGACGCGCTGGTCGAGGTGCCGCTGCCCGGGACGGTCGACGCCGCGGCGGCCCGGCGCGATATCGCCGGCCTGGTCGAGGCCGAGGTCCGGCCCGCGATGCGGCGGCTGCTGGCCTGCCTGCAGGACGAACTGCTGCCCGGCGCCCGGGGCGACGACCGGGTCGGCATCGGGTTCATCCCGGGCGGCGAAGAGGGGTACCGGGCGGCCGTGCGCCGGCACACGACCACCGACCTCACCCCCGAGCAGATCCACCAGATCGGGCTGGACCACCTCGCGGAGCTGGAGGCCGAGTGGGCCGAACTCGGCGGCCGGGTTCTCGGCACCGCGGACGTTCCCGCGATTTTCGAGCGGCTGCGCGAGGACCGCGCGCTGCGCTTCACCAGCTCGGACCAGATCGTGCGCACGGTCACCGACGCGCTGAGGCGCGCCGAGGACGCCCGCGGCGACTGGTTCCCGCCGTATGAGATCCCCGACTGCATCATCGAGGAGATCGACCCGGTCGAGGCGGGCAACGCGCCGCTGGCCTACTACCGGCCGCCCGCGGCCGGCGGGCTGCGCCCCGGCGCCCACTGCCTGCTGACCAACGACCCGCAGCAGCGCTTTGTCTACGAGTACGAGGCCCTGGCCTTTCACGAGAGCACGCCCGGCCACCACCTGCAGATCGCGTCGGCGCAGACGCTGCCGGACCTGCCCGCCTACCGCCGATTCCTGGACGCCGAGGTCTGCGGGTACGTCGAGGGCTGGGGTCTGTACTGCGAGCGGCTGGCCGACGAGATGGGGCTGTACACCTCCGACCTGCAGCGGCTGGGCATGCTGTCGTTCGACGCGCTGCGCGCGTGCCGGCTCGTGGTCGACACCGGCATGCACCACTACGGCTGGTCCCGATCACAGGCGGCGGACTTCATGTGGCAGCACACCGCGACCACCCGGGCCAACGTCGACAACGAGATCGACCGGTACATCGGCTGGCCCGGCCAGGCCCTGGCGTACATGATCGGCCGGCGCGAGATCCGCCGGCTGCGGGAGCTGGCCCAGGGCCGGCTCGGTGCCCGTTTCGACATCCGGGCCTTCCACGGCACCGTGCTGGGCAGCGGCGCCGTCCCGCTCGGCGTGCTCGACGAGGTGGTCACCCGCTGGGCCGGTGACGGCGACGGCGACGGGAGCCCGGCATGACCTCGCTGGTCGCCGACCGGCTCGCGGCCCTGCGGGCCGTCGAGCAGCGGGTGCTGTGGCTGTCCACGGCCATCGTGGACCACGCCAACCGGGTCCGGCAGAACCCGTCCGGGCTCAAGGTGGGCGGCCACCAGGCCTCCAGCGCCTCGATGGTCTCGATCATGACCGCGCTCTGGTTCGGCCAGCTCGACCGGGACGACCGGGTCTCGGTTAAGCCGCACGCCTCACCGGTGCTGCACGCGATCAACTACCTGCTGGGCGAGCTGGACGAGTCGTACCTGACCGCGCTGCGCTCGTTCGGCGGTCTGCAGAGCTACCCGAGCCGGTCCAAGGACCCCGACCCGGCCGACTACTCGACCGGGTCGGTGGGCATCGGCGCGACCGCGCCGATCTGGGGCGCGCTGGCCCGCCGGTACGTCAACGCGCGGTTCGGCGGGGCCGGGACCGGGCGCCAGTATTCCCTGGTCGGCGACGCCGAGCTGGACGAGGGGGCGGTCTGGGAGGCGATCATCGACCCGATGGTCGCCGAGCTGGGCGAGGTCGTCTGGATCGTCGACCTGAACCGGCAGTCCCTGGACCGGGTCGTCCCGCAGATGGGCGCGCCCCGGCTGCAGGGCATGTTCGCCGCGGCCGGCTGGCAGGTGCTGACCGTGAAGTACGGGCACCTGCTCGAGCAGCTCATGGCCCGGCCCGGCGGCGGCGCGCTGCGCGACCGGATCGACGCGATGACCAACCCGGAGTACCAGCGGCTGCTGCGCTGCCCGCCCGGCCAGCTGCGCGGCCGACTGCCCGGCGACGGCCCAGGCTCCGCCGCGATCGCGGGCCTGCTCGCCGACGTCAGCGACGAGCAGGTGCACGCGGCCCTGCGCAACCTGGGCGGCCACGACCTCGCCGCGCTCGGCGATGCGTTCGCGGCCATCGACGACACCCGGCCGACGGTGATCTTCGCCTACACGGTCAAGGGGTACGGCCTGGCCATGGAGGGCCACCCGCAGAACCACTCGGCCCTGCTCACCGTCGAGCAGCTCACCGACCTGGCCCGCCGGACCGGCGCCGACCCCGGCCGCCCCTGGCAGCGGTTCCCGGCCGGCTCGGCCGAGGATGAGCTGTGCGCGGCCACCGCCCGGCGGCTGCGCCGCGAGCCGCCCGTCCCCGCGCCCAGCCCGGACCTGCCCGCCGACCTGGGGCGCACCCCCGGCGGGACGGCCACCACCCAGGCGGCGCTCGGCCGCACGCTGCTCGACCTCAGCCGCGCGGCGCCGGAGGCGGGCCGGCGGATCGTCACCGTGAGCCCGGACGTCGCCTCCAGCACCAACCTCGGCGGCTGGGTCAACAAGGTCGGCGTCTGGGCGCACAGCGAGCGTTCCGACTGGTTCGCTGACGACGCCGCGACGATCCTGCACTGGCGGGAGAAACCGACCGGCCAGCACATCGAGCTCGGCATCGCCGAGACCAGCCTGGTCGGCCTGCTCGGCGAGCTGGGCGCGACCTGGAGCCGCTGGGGCCAGCCGCTGCTGCCGATCGGCGTGCTCTACGACCCGTTCGTCGAACGAGCCCTGGAACCGTGGTCGTTCGGCATCTACGCGGGCGGTCAGTCCATCCTGGTCGGCACGCCGTCCGGGGTGACGCTGGCGCCGGAGGGCGGCGCCCACCAGTCGATCAAGACCCCGTCGATCGGCCTGGAGCAGCCCGGCTGCGTGAGCTACGAGCCCGCGTTCGCGCTCGACGCCGAGTGGGCGCTGCTGGCCTGCCTGGCCCAGCTCGGCCGGCCCGACGGCACCTCGGCCTACCTGCGGCTGTCCACCCGGCCGGTGGACCAGGCGCTGGCCGACGTGCCGTCCGACCCGGCCGGCCGGGAACGCCGGCGCCAGAGCGTGGTCGCGGGCGGCTACCTGCTGCGCGGCCAGGCGCACGTGAACCACGGGCGCCCGGACCTCACGCTGTGCGCCGTGGGCGCGGTGGTCACCGAGGCGCTGGCCGCCGCCGACCGGCTGGATGCGATGGGCTTCGGCGCCGACGTCCTGTGCGTGACCAGCCCCGACCTACTGTTCCGCGCGCTGCGGGCCCGCCGCGGGCACGGCCAGGCACCGGACTGGATCCTGGACGCGCTGCTGCCCGGCGAACGCGCCGCGCCGATGGTCACGGTCCTCGACGGGCACCCGCACACCCTGGCCTTCCTGGCCGGGGTCAACCAGGTGCCCGCCACCCACCTGGGCGTCACCGGGTTCGGCCAGTCCGGGGACCTCGGCGACGTCTACCGCTACCACGGCCTGGACACCGACAGCATCGTGGCCGCCGCCCTGGACCTGGTCGACTGACTTCCCTTCCGCGCCGCCCCCGATCGGCTCGCGCCCTGCGCGTACCAGGCCCCTCCGGCCTCGCCCATTGCGGGCACGGCGCTGACGAGATAATTACGGACTGTCCCGCGAGCAGGATCTTTGCCGCTCACCAGGTCACGGCCTGGGGCGGGCGCAGGTTCCCGCGTGCCGATAGCGTGAGCGCGGTTCGGGTCCCGCCCGGCCTCAGGGGAGCGCTGGTCTCGGTGCGCGCCGGCTGCCGGACCGCGGCGGTGCTGTCGGCTGTAATGCACTGTTCGCGGGATGCGCGGTAGCGGGTGCGGCAGAAACCTCAGGGCACCCTGGAGGCTGAGAGATGAAAGAGTTCCCCAGCGGTTTCCCGCCGAGCAGGCTCGGATGCTTAAAGCGTAAGTGTTAAACAGCCGAGCTGTGTGGACGCTGAGGATTAGCTAGAGACCCGGCCTAGCCCGAGATGCTGAAATTTTCGGTTCCGGCCGAGACCGGCGGTTGTTCACCGTCGGCCGCAATAGTTACTCCTGCCGTAGCGAGGCGACCGGTGATGATCTCGGACCGAACCACCTGCGGTATGCCTGTCGACCGGAGCGACACGTGTACAGAGACGGGTCGTGATTGTTCAACGAACTCTAGTGCCGCTTCGCGGAGCAGGTCACTAATGCTGAGGCCCCGCTGGGCCGCGAGCAACCTAAGCTCCTTCAGCAGTTGAGCTTCTAGCCGGACCGACACCATCTGCTTGATGGAGCGACGCGCGACCTCCCTACCGCCTGGCTCTACCTTGGCGATAGAGGCTTGAGCGGCTTCTCTGCGCCGCTTCTCGTCCTCGCGAGGGTCGTTACCCATTGCATCCCTTCCATACTAAGTGGGTGATGGCTTCCCACTGACGGACTTCGGCTGTCTTGGACTTCCACCCCGTCACGGGCCGTAGCCAGTCGCCCCGCTTACGCGAGCGATCGAACAGCAGGGTCCACAACGTACTCCAAGCAGCGTTCGGTCCGGCAATCACATACTCAGCCCACCACAGGACTCAGCTTGATCTCCACGGGTCGCTCCTGCAATACCTGATCCACAACATCTTCATCGACGCCGTGGCGTAGGCAGTGAGCATAGTTTCCCTCCTCGTCGTTTATGTCATCCCAATCGATGGTCTCCCACTTATAGGGATCGAACACGCTTCCTCGTCTCGGTGGTTCGTCACTCAGTTGGCGGGTCTGGGATCGCGGCGGGACCGCTTCCGGCGCCGCCGGGAGCCGACCCCGGCGCACGGACGACTTGCACCGCGCGAAAGCGCCACCGGCTGACCTCAGTCCGGTCCACCTGCAGAACGGCAGCGTAGTCGCCCGCACGTTGGAGGACAAAGCCGTTGACCCCGATGGCGATAGGGACCACCGAGTAGTCCCCGGTCCGCATGTCAGCTGCTTTGGCGGTCTGGAACTGACCCTCAAGGCGATTGGTAGTTAGCTGACCGTCCGCGTCTTCGAACGAAACAGCAAATGCGTGAAGCTGATTGTGCGCTCGCCATGGGATGTGGAGCACGACACAGACTGCGAAGTTATGAACCACCGGGAACGAAGGAAAGTTCAGGCGGCTCCAGAAACCGCCGTTCACGTAAAGCTTTCCGCTCTCGACCACGGCGTGGTCGGCGGTAAAGAAGGCCTCAGCGTGGAGGTCGACCGGCATGGGTTCTTCTGTCATACATACACTGTAGCACGTGTCATACAGGACTGCCACGCCGTGCTTGCGAGGAATCGCATTCCCTGGGCCGGGTCGGAGGGTCAAGCGGCGACTCCGGGCCTGACGGGCTGGCCGTGCAGGCCCGAGGAAAGCAGTCGGCCAGGCTGGCAGATGTAGAGGTGGGTGGGCTGTCGGCGATTCTCGGGGGCGGAACCGGCACGCATGGATCATCTGTGGTGAGCCGGCGGCTGGTCTTGCTGGCGGCCCTGACGTTGAGCCATCTGTCTTGTCGTAGTAGACGTGAGGGCGGACAGGGACTGTCGCGTCAGACACCGCGCCCCTCGTCCCTCGCTCCTTCGTCGCTCGGTCGTCCGTCCAGGCGGCGCTGGTCCTCTTTAGCTCGGAGAATTACTCGTGCGCGGCGTCGCGGGCGAGTTCGAGGGCGCCGATGACGCCGGCCCGGTCGCCGAGCCGGGGCGGGACCAGGTAACGCTCGATCGCGTCCGGCTCGGTCAGCTCCGGCACCCGCAGGTACCCGGCGAGCAGCTCCCGGAACCGCCGGCGGGCCAGCGGGAGCAGGGCGGGCTGCTTGGCCACGCCGCCGCCGACCACGATCCGCTCGGGTGACACCGTGCAGGCCAGGTTGACCAGGGCCAGCGCGAGGTACTCGGCTTCGAGCTCCCAGACCGCCGCGTCATCCAGCGTCTGGCCGGCGTGCCCCCAGCGCTGCCGGATGGCCTCGCCGGAGGCCAAGCCCTCCAGGCAGTCGCCGTGATAAGGGCAGATCCCGTCGAACGGATCGCGCTGCCGGTCGTGCGGGACGCGCATGTGCCCGAACTCCGGGTGCAGCAGGCCGTGCAGGATCTGGCCGTTCACGATCGCGCCGCCGCCGATCCCGGTGCCGACCGTGATGTAGAAGAACGTGTCGAGCCCGGTCGCCGCGCCCCACCGCCACTCGCCGAGCGCGGCCGCGTTGACGTCGGTGTCGAGCACGACCTCGACGCCGAGCTCGGACCGGAGGGCCGACACGACGTCAGTGTCCGTCCAGCCGGGTTTCGGCGTGGTGGTGATCGTGCCCCACGTCGGCGAGCCGCGGCGAATGTCAACCGGCCCGAACGCGCCGACGCCCAGGACGTCGACGGGACCGTTCTCGATGAAGAACCGCGCGGCGCGGGACACGGTCGGCCCGGGCTGCGTCGTCGGGAACGTGTCGGTCTGGCCCAGCCGCCCCGGGCCGTCCGCGATCGCGCACACCCACTTCGTGCCCCCCGCTTCGATGCCTCCGTACCGCATTAACGACCTCGCCGCGGGGTCAGGTGATCAATTGGCAACACGATATAGGACGGCGGCGGGTGCTCCGGTGAAGGTACGGGTCAGGTCGTCGCGGCCTCGGTCACCCCGCTCGGACCTCGCGGACGGGGCCGGTCAGCAGGGCAGGCCGGCGGGCAGAGCCGCCGGCCTGCCGCACGCGGCTCAGGCGTTGAGCTTGGCCAGCTCGGCCGCCACCATCGCCTCGTGCTCCTGCTCGTCACGGCGGGCGTCGGACGGCTTCCACCGGCCCCGCAGGAGCGGGATGCTGAGCAGGAAGAAGATCATCCCGCCGAAGCACACCCACCACCAGGTCTTCCACTGGCCGGGGGTGTTGGCGCTGGCCGTGGTCACCGCGCTGCCGTGCGCCTTCAGGTAGGCGAGGGCCTTCTTCGGCACCTTGGACAGCGCGGTGAGCTGGGCCGAGTAGGGCGCGATCGTCGTCAGGTCCTTCGCGTACGGGGCCACGGTCGTCAGCGCCGGGGCGGCCGCGATCACGCCGGTGATCGCGGGCTTGTTGGCGGCGATCGTGGTCAGGATCCCGATGCCCTTGGCCCCGCCCCCGGCCGCCTTGATGGCCTGGGCCTGGAGGGCGGGCGGGATCGTGGCCGGGTTGCTGTAGGTGGTCAGCTTGGCGAACAGCGTCGGGTTGGCCTGGATCACGGCCAGCTCGGGGGCGAACTTCACCGCGTTGGCGAGCTGGACCGCGTCCGCCTGCGCGGTGGCCAGCACCGACGGCGGGATCTTCTGGGCGGTGGCCACGATGCCCGGGTGCGCGCTGGCGAACGCGAGCTGGCTCTTGTACTGGGTCGCGTACGCCGACACCTGAGTCCCGTAGTCGACCAGCGGGGTCACCGAGTTAATCACGACCGGGATCACGAAGAACGAGGCCGCGACCACGATCCGGATGATCAACCCCCAGATGGCCAGGCCAGTGGCGATCAGCGCCGGGTTGCGGGCCTCGACGGTCTCGGTGAAGCTGGCCATCCACGGGACGTAGGCCACGCCGAGGCAGAACGACAGCGCGGCCAGGATGATCGCCATCGTGTAGTAGCTGGGGTGATGGCCGAACTGCAGCAGGTACACGATGGTCATCACCGCGGCGCCGACGCCGCCGGCCACCATGAACGGCTTCCGGACGCGAAGCCGGTCGGACATGACCCCGATCACGATCACCGCGACGATGTTGAAGCCCCATTCCCAGTTGCCCAGCCCGTTGGCGTCCTTGACCGTGAAGCCGAACACCGTGGTCATGTAGATGACCAGGAACCCGACGGCCGTGTAGTAGATGAGCAGGAAGATCGCGATGGCCAGGGAGGACACCAGCACATCGACCTTGAGCAACTGACGGAACGGATGGCGCAGCAGCGACTCGATGTCCAGGCCCTTAGCCCGGGCCTCGATCAGCGCGCGGTCACGCATGCTCACCATGAGCTGGTCGCGCAGCCGAGGGGACAGCTCGCGCAGCCCGACCAGCGCGATCACGAACACCACCAGCCCGGCGATCCCGCAGATCCGGTACTCGTGGCTCCAGAACCCCGTGTCGTGCACGATGGTCGGCACGGTGGCGCTACCCACCACGGCGACGATCAGGCTGCCGACCACCGGGCCGCTGGTCCAGAAGCCCATGGCCGTGCCCCGGCCGAGCTGCGGTGAGAAGTCACGGATCAGCGCCGGGGTGGCCACCAGGCAGATGCCCTCCACGAACCCGACCACGAAGCCTTCGACCGTGAAGACCCACCGGTTCGTCGCGGCCGGGATGATGAACGCCACGAAGACCCCGGTGAATAGCAACCCGAAGACCACCATGTTGGCGCGGCCGTACCGGTCGGTGATCCCGGCGACCAGGGAGCCGAGCGCCCCGATTATCGCTCCGAAGGCCAGCGTCAGGACGTAGAACGTAAAGCTCATGTGCAGGTTGGCCAGGATCAGCGTGGACACCGAGCCGCTGACGTACAGCTCGTAGTACAGCGTGATCGTGGCCAGGACCGTGATGGCCAGGTATATGACCCTCGGCGCAGTGTCCGGGTAGCTGTCAAGCTGGCGCCGCCACAGCCAGGACGCCCCGCTGCGGCCGGTGACTTGATCTGCTGCAGTCGCGCTCATACGGGCCTCGCAATTTTCGTCGGTCCCGGGGTCCTATCGGCCGCAGAAGTACGATCGCGTACTTTAGGACTGCCGTAATCGTAGGAGCGTGTCCGCTATGAGGCAAGAGGGTGAACTTGCCGGTACCCACGAAGGCGAGCGCGGCCTGCCGCGCGGCCGGAGCGGGCTGCCCGCCGGTGAGGTGCGCGAGGCGCAGCGGGAACGCTTGCTGCGCGCCGTGATCGCCGCGGTCGACGGGGCGGGCCTCCGCGACGTCACCGTGGCCGACATCGTCCGCGGCGCCCGGGTCTCGCGGGCCGCGTTCTACGCCCACTTCGCCGACAAGGAGGACTGCTTCCTGGCCGCCACCCGGCAGGGCGGCCTGCTCATGGCCGACCGGGTGGTCTCCGCCACCCGCAGGCAGCCGGACGGCGCCCCCGCCGAGGACCTGCTGCGCGCCAGCATCGCCGCGTACCTGGATTTCCTGGCCGAGGAGCCCGCGTTTGCCCGGGCGTTCTACGTCGAGATGCCCGTGGCCGGCCCCCGGGCGGTACGGCAGATCGAGGCCGCCCAGCACTCGTTCGCCAAGCTGAACCGGGCCTGGCACGAGCACGCCCGGCGCGATCATCCGGCCTGGCCCGAGGTCCCTTATCAGGCCTACTACGCGCTGGCCGGCGCGACCACCGAGCTCGTGCGCCGTGAGGTGCGCCGGGGTACGATCAACGCCACGAACGGCCTGCAGGACACGCTGGTCGCCCTGCATCTCGCCGTGCTGGCCGCCAAGCCCTGGACTCAGAGCGGATCACCATGACCACACCTTCCGGGCCCGGCCCGGACCTGTTCCTGCTCGCGATGGACCACCGGCACTCGCTGGCCAAGGACGTCTACCGGATCAGCGGCGAGGTCACGCCCGCCGACGCCGAGCGGATCGCGGCCGGGAAGGAGCTGATCTTCCAGGGCCTGCTTACCGCACTCGAGCGGGGGGCCGAACGCCCGGTCACCGGCGTGCTCGTGGACGAACGCTACGGCGCCGCGGTCGCGACCCAGGCCCGCGCGGCCGGGCTCCGCCTGGCCATGCCGATCGAAGCCAGCGGGCACGACTTCTTCACCCTCGAGTACGGCCGTCTGGGCGAGCGGACCTGGCTGGAGCACGTCGAGAAGTTCTCCCCCGACTACGTGAAGGTGCTGGTGCGCGACAACCCGGGTTTCGATGCCCGCGCCCGCCGCCAGCAGCAGGAGGATCTCGCCGCCGTCTCCCGGGCCCTGCGCGACGCCGGGCGGACGTTCCTGGTGGAGCTCCTCGTCCCGGCCCTGGCTGACCAGGCCGGCGCGGATTACGACGCCGACGTGCGGCCGGGCCTGACCGACCAGGTCATCACCGAGATGCAGCAGGCCGGCGTGGAGCCCGACATCTGGAAGATCGAAGGCCTCGAGACCCGGGCGGCCGCGACCGCGGTCGTCGCGACGACCCAGCAGGGCGGCCGGGACGACGTCCGCTGCATCGTGCTGGGCCGCGACGCCCCGGCCGAGCGTCTCGACCACTGGCTGGACGTCGCCGCGGCCGTCGCGGGGTTCGAGGGCTTCGCCATCGGCCGCAGCATCTGGGAGGAGCCGCTGGCCGGCCACCTGGCCGGGAAGGTCAGCGCCGATCAGCTCGCCGGCCAGGTCGCCGACAACTACCTGCACTACGTGACGACCTACCGCGCCGCGCAGCAGCACACGCCCGCTGGCTGACCGGCGACGGGGTCGCCGCCGGCGCATCGCGCCGAAACTGCCGGCAAACTGCCGCCAGACTTCATGGCCTGGCGCCGCCCCCGGGCGGCATGCTGACGCGATGACCCCGGCGCGGTTCCGGGTCCTCGGGCCCGTCGAGCTCCTGCACGACGGAGACCCGGTCCGCCTGGGTCGCGGCACCGCGCTGACCGTGCTCGCCGGGCTGCTCACCTCGCCGAACCAGGTGGTCCCGGTGGACCAGCTCATCGACTGGGTCTGGGGCCGGGAGCCGCCGTTTCACCCGCGCGCGGCCCTGCAAAACGGCGTATCGCGGCTGCGTCAGCTCATCGGCGAGCCGGTCCTCGACACGTTCGCCTGGGGCTACCGGCTGCACGCCGGCGCCGGCCAGCTTGACCTGCTCCGGTTCGACGAGCTCCGCTGCGCGGCGGACCGGGCCGCGGGGCGCGGCGCGGTCGAGGACGCGGCGGCGGCGCTGGACGAGGCGGTCGGCCTGTGGCGGGAACCCCTGCTGGGCAACGTCGAGTCGCTCGCGCTGCACGAGGCGATCGTCCCGGGGCTGCGCGAACGCTACCTGGACACGATCGAGATCCGGGCCGGACTGTACATCCAGCTCGGGCGGCCGGACCCGGTGATCAGGGACCTCGCCCCCGTGGTCCGTGTCCACCCCTACCGCGAGCCCCTGACCGGCCAGCTCATGGTCGCGCTCGCGCTCAGCGGCCGGCCGGCCGATGCGCTCTCGGCCTACACGACCCTGCGCCGCACGCTCCGCGATGAGCTGGGCCTCGACCCCAGTGCCGAGCTGCAGCGGCTGCACCTGAAGATCCTCCGCGCGGATCGCAACCTCGATCTTCCGCCGTTCTCCCGCCGCTGGCCCTGACCGTTCCAGCCACTCGCCCGGGCTGACGCCCCGGCCACGACTCTGACGTTGACGTTAAGGTCGGATAGGATCGTCGCGGACACGATGCGGGTCGACAACAGTAGGGACGGCAGATGCGAGTGGCGGGGCAGGCGCAGGCACCCTCGGACGCGGGCGCGGGCGGCAAGGGCGTCCACTACAAGTGGATCGCCCTGTCGAACACCACGCTCGGGATCCTGATGGTCACGATCAATCAGTCGATCTTGCTGATCTCGCTTCCGGCGCTGTTCCGGGGCATCAACCTCAACCCGCTGGTGCCGTCGAACACCTCTTACTTCCTCTGGGTCTTCCTGGGTTTTCTGCTGGTCACCGCGGTGCTGGTGGTGAGCCTGGGCCGGGTGGGCGATATCTACGGCCGGGTGCGGATGTACAACCTCGGCTTCGCGGTGTTCACGCTGTTCTCGATCCTGCTCTCGGTGACCTGGCTCACCGGCCCGGCCGGGGCACTGTGGATCATCATCATGCGCGTCTTCCAGGGCGTCGGCGGGGCGTTCCTGTTCGCTAACTCAAGCGCGATCCTCACCGACGCGTTCCCCGAGAACGAGCGGGGCAAGGCGATGGGGATCAACGGCATCGCCGCGGTGGCCGGATCGTTCCTGGGCCTGATCCTGGGCGGCGTGCTCGCCCCGGTGGAATGGCGGCTGGTCTTCCTGGTGTCGGTCCCGTTCGGCCTGTTCGGCACCGTCTGGGCCTACCTGATGCTGCGCGACAGCGGGGTCCGCATCCCGGCCAAGATCGACTGGCTGGGCAACACGCTGTTCGCGGTGGGGCTGATCTCGATGCTCACGGGGATCGTGTACTCCCTGCTCCCCTACGGCGGCCACCCCACCGGCTGGACCAACCCCTGGGTGCTGACCGGCATCTTCGGCGGGATCGCGATCCTGATCCTGTTCGCCTGGGTCGAGACCAAGGTGTCAGCGCCGATGTTCCGGCTGGGCCTGTTCAAGATCCGGGCGTTCACGGCCGGCAACATCGCCGGGTTGCTCGGCGCGCTCGGCCGGGGCGGCATCCAGTTCATGCTGATCATCTGGCTGCAGGGGATCTGGCTGCCCCAGCACGGCAAGAGCTTCGCCGAGACGCCGCTGTGGGCGGGCATCGCCATGGTCCCGCTGACCATCGGTTTCCTGCTCACCGGGCCGGTCGCCGGGGCGCTGTCCGACCGGTTCGGGGCCCGGCTGTTCGCCACCGGCGGCCTGATCGTCTCCGGCGGCAGCTTCCTGCTGCTCGAACTGCTGCCGATCAACTTCAGCTACGTCTGGTTCGCGCTGCTGATCTTCTTGTTCGCGATCGGCATGGGCCTGTTCTTCGCGCCCAACCAGGCCTCGGTGATGAACAGCCTGCCGCCGGAACAGCGCGGCGCGGGCGCCGGGATGCTCAACACGTTCCAGAACTCGGCCACCGTGCTGTCCATGGGCCTGTTCTTCACGATCGTCACCCTGGGCCTGGCCGCCAAGCTGCCGACCCACCTGTACAAAGGGCTGACCGCCGCGGGCGTGCCGTCCGGCGCCGCGCACACCGTGGCCAGCGAGCCGCCGATCGGCAGCCTGTTCTCGGCCTTCCTCGGGTACAACCCGGTCAAGGAACTGCTCGCCCCGACCGGAGCGCTGCAGCACATGCCGGCCAAGCAGGTCGCCTACATCACCGGCCGGTCGTTCTTCCCCAAGCTCATGGAGGAGCCGTTCGCCGGCGGCCTGCACCTGGCGTTCACGTTCGCCGCGATCGCGACCGCGATCGCGATCGTGGCCTCCGCGGTCCGCGGCAAGCGTTACGTGCACGCGACCGAGCCGCTGCTGGAGGAACTGGCCGAGGGCGCGGCCGAGTCGGGTGGCGTTCTCGGCCTCGAGCCCGTCGACCCCGCGGAGTTCTCGGGGAACGGCGAGCTCACGGGCAACGGCAAGCTCACGGCGAACGGGGAGCATGCGGCCAACGGTAAACTGGCCGCCAACGGCACACCGGCCGCGTCGGCGAGCGGCGAGGCCGACACCGAGCTTGATACGTCGCATGGCAGCGGCTGAATCCATGAACTCCACGTCCAGCCGGAGCACGGCCCAGCTTTCCGCCGACGGCCCGCCGCCCGCCGAGACCGAGCAACTGCTCGGCATCGGGGCGGCGGCCGCCCGGGCCGGGGTGTCCGAACGAGCCCTGCGCTACTACCAGGAGCTGGGCCTGATCGTGCCCAGTTGCACCACGCCCGGCGGGCTGCGCCGCTACTCAGCGGAGAACCTGGCCCGGGTGGCCCGCATCCGCGAGCTGCAGACCGTTCTCGGCCTCAACCTCGATGAGATCGCGATCGTGCTGCGCAACGAGGATCGCCTGGCCGAGATCCGCCGCACCTATCACGACGAGCGGACCAGCGAGGACGAGCGCTACCGGCTGACCTGCGAGTGCCTCAGCCTGCTGGAGAACCTGCGGGTCACCGTCGAGGGCAAGCGGATCGCCCTGGAGAGCTTCCTGGCCGACCTCGACACCCGCATCGGCCGGGCCAAGGACACCCTGGCCGGCCGCGACCGCTAACCCCTCGCCCGAGGCAGGC
>Ga0207416_1002516_pt1 | contig 19730 bp, 18 predicted proteins | sample PaiPotPPM11metaG_FD_184107 | JGI IMG/M metagenome (GOLD analysis project Ga0207416, IMG submission 184107) | Iron sulfur acid spring bacterial and archeal communities from Banff, Canada, to study Microbial Dark Matter (Phase II) - Paint Pots PPM... ...
CGGAGCAGATCGAGGGCAAGGAAGCGGATGCGCGCTCCGACATCTTTGCGCTGGGTGCGGTGCTGTACGAGATGGCGACCGGGAAGCGGGCGTTTGAGGGCAAGAGCCAGCTGAGCGTGGCGAGCGCAATCCTGGAGAAGGATCCCGAGCCGATGGCGGCGCAGAAGCCGCTCACGCCTCCGGCCTTTGAGCACGTGGTACAGCGGGCGCTGGCGAAGAGTCCCGACGAGCGCTGGCAGGGCGCCTCGGATGTGCGCGGCGAACTGCAGTGGATCGCCGAAGGCGGTGCGGCAACGTCCCCGATCACCACGGTCAGTCCCAGACACCGCCAGCACGAGCGCCTCGGTTGGTTGCTGGCGGCGTTGATCAGCATGGCAGCCGTTGCGCTGGCCGGCTTTTTCTATGTGGATTGGAGCAAGCCGCAGCCGTTAATTGTCACCAGCATTAACGCTCCCGAGAAAAGTTCGTTTGTGTTTGGCGGCGATGTCGGCGGCCAGCCGGTGATTTCGCCCGACGGGCAAACCATTGCCTTTGTCGCCAAAGGGGACGACGGGCACCACGCGATCTGGGTGCGGCGGCTGGACACGCTGGCCCCGCGGAAACTTCCGGGCACCGATGGCGGCACCTTTCCTTTCTGGTCTCCGGACGGACGCTCGCTGGGTTTCTTTGAAGAGGAGAGTTTAGACACCCTTGACCTGAATGGCGGGTTGCCCGTGGTCGTCTGCCCGACACAGAACGCGCGTGGCGGCAGTTGGACGCGCGATGGAAACATCCTTCTCGCGCCCAACCTAGGCTCGGCGATCTTCCAAGTCCCGGCCAGTGGCGGCACTCCGAAGCCGATCACCAGCCTGCGGGCCGACGAGACCTCGCATCGCTGGCCCTTCATCCTGCCCGATGGCAGGCATTTCTTATACCTGGCCATCAACCATGATCAGTCGATGAGCAGTCACGATGTACTTTACTGGGCGTCTCTGGATGGCAAGGAGAACCGGGAGGTCATGCGCTCCTTGAGCGACGCCGTCTACGGCGATGGCTATCTGTTGTTTGCCCGCGGCAGCCAGATCATGGCGCAGAAGTTTGACCCCGCCACCGGGGAGCTCAGCGGCGAACCGCAGCGGTTGATGGACGGGGTATCGAACGATGCGGCAACCTGGAGAATGGCGGTCTCTGTCTCGCAGCGTGGAGTTCTGGTTTTTGGACGGAATAGTCCGAGCGAAGCGGACGCCCAACTGACCTGGCTGGATCGGGAGGGGAAACCGGGCAGCAAACTCCCCGTCAACATCAGCGGCCTGAACAGCCTGAGCCTGTCCCCCAGCGGCGACCGGGCGGCGATCGTGCTGGATCACGGCGTCGCCGATGTTTGGGTGCTGGACCTGGCGCGGGGCGTCCTCACGCGCTTAACCTTTGGGCCCGTGACGAACACGTTTCCGGTGTGGTCGCCGGATGGAAAGTGGATCGTTTATTCCTCACTTAGAAGCGGCCGATCGGCGATCTACCGCAAACGGTCAGACGGGAGCGGAAGCGAGGAGTCGTTGTTGGTCGACGAGAACAACGATTATCCCAGCAGCTGGTCTCCCGACGGCAACAACCTGCTTTTCACGCATGGGACCATTGGCCCGACCTCGACGATCTGGTGCCTCCCCCTGACCGGCGAGCGCAAGCCATTCCCACTGCGAGCGTTGGGTAACGGCGCCTGGGCGCCGCAATTTTCTCCCGACGGACATTGGATCTCCTACGCTTCCAGCGAAGCGGGACGGTTTGAGATCTACCTCGCTCCCTTTCCGATGCGCGAGGGGAAGTGGCAGGTGTCCAGCAATGGCGGCCAGGACTCGCGCTGGGACAAGTCTGGGAATGAGCTCACCGTGATCGACGATGCGGGCAATCTTCTGTCGGTTCCCATCCGTTTCCAGAACGCGACCCCCCAATTCGGTACGCCCAAGCGGCTGTTTGCGTTCAACTACGACGTTGCCAGTCCGCAACTCGACGAAGCTCCGGACGGCAAGCGCTTTTTGGCGGTTGTTGTCCAAGGCGGCGGGCAGTCGATCGTCGTCATGGATCACTGGACGGCCGCCCTCAAGAAGTGAACGCCTCGCACCGCCCCCGCACCCCTTTCCACGCGCCACTTTTCACCGGCACTCAGTCGAGGAAGCTACGGACGTAGGGGTCGGGATGATGCTGCAGATCGTGGGCCGAGCCGTCGAAAAAGATCTTGCGATCGCGGAGTAACAGGAACGACGTATGGGTTGCTTCGGGAGGGGCAGGGGCGAGGTGGCCGTCCTCCCAGACGTGCGTGGCCAGCAGGAAGCCGTCCTGCAGGCGGTGCGTGACCAGCAGCGAGGTCACCTTGTTCTGGTCGCGCAGTTTCATGATCAGCTCGACGATGGTGGTCGCCGTCACCGGATCGAGACCGCCGGTGGGGGAGTCGTAGAGCATGATCTCGGGCTGCGTGGCGAGGGCGCGCGCGATCGAGACGCGGTGCTGCATCCCGCCCGAGAGTTCCACCGGCATCTTTTCGATCGCAGCTTCGAGCTCGACGAAGCTGAGCACCTTTCGCACCGTCGCCTCGATCGCATCGTCAGACTCGCTGCCCTCCTCGAGCATGCGGAAGCCGACGTTATCGCGCACGGAGAGCGAGTCGAACAGGGCGCTTTCTTGGAAGGCGATGCCGATCTTGCGGCGCATCTCAAAGAGGGCGTCCTCGGACAGGGTGCCGACCTCCTGACCCAACACCAGCACACGGCCGCTGCTGGGCCGCAGCAGGCCCAGCGCCAGCTTGAGCAGCACGCTCTTCCCGGCGCCTGCTTCCCCCAGCAGGATCTTGGTGTCGCCGCGCCGAAGTTGGAAGGAGATCTCGTCCAGCACGCGCTGCGGTCCGAAGGAGAGGGAAACGCGGTCAAAGACCAGCACCGGCTCCTCGGCCGCCGTCGCGGCGGGCGCGGCTTGCGTCTGGGGTGCCATGTCGCCGGCCATTGCCACGCCTAACCCCCGAAGCCCATCAGCAGGCGGCTGACGACGAAGTCGCTGACGATGATCAGCACCGAGGCGGCGACCACCGATTGCGTGGTGGCGCGGCCCACGCCCTGCGTCCCGCCGCGGGCGTTCATGCCGTAGTAACAGCCCACCAGGGCGACGATCAGGCCGAAGACCAGCGGCTTGATGAGGCCCTGAACGACATCGTCCATGCCCAGGATCTGGATGGCGGAGTACCAGTACTGGGTGGGGTCCAGCCCGATGACCACCGTGGAGTAGACGAAGCCGCCCAGCATGCCGCAGAAATCCGAGATCACGGTCAGGAAGAACATCATCGAGACAGTCGCCAGCAGACGCGGAGTGACCAGTTTCTTGCTGGGATCGGTTCCCAGGGCGCGCATGGCGTCGATCTGCTCGGTGACCACCATCGAACCCAGTTCGGAGGCCATGCCGGCGGCGTTGCGCCCCGCCACCATCAGCGAGGTCAAGACCGGTCCCAACTCGCGCACGAGCGACAAACTCACCAGCTGGCCGGTCCGACCAATCTGACCGTAGGTGCTCAGCGTGGCGGAGAGTTGCAGCGCCATCACCGCGCCGGTGAAGAACCCGGTCAAGACCACGATCGGCAGGGAGCCGACCCCGATCAAGTTCATCTGCAAAAAGGTGTCGCCCCAGTAGAAGGGCCGCGCCACGATGTTGCGGAAGGCGCGCGCGGACTGCTCGGTGAACTCCTGCAAGGTCTGCAGCAGGCCCTTCAGCCAACCGCTCATCGCGTCGCCCACTCCCGTTGTTGCCGCGTCCACCTCTGGCATGAGATCTCTCCCGCTGCCCGAATCTACCACGGGGGAAGAACGGGGGTGGGGGGTAGGGGGTCCGGACGCAACGGGAAAGAGTTGTTACATGTTGGTTGTTGGTTTTTTGAAGCGTACAGCCGGGAAGGGGGTGAGCGTTGGAAGAAGCCGAGGAACGCCGGCATTGCGGCAGAAGGTCGAGACGAGGCGCGCTTCAAACATCCAACAACCAACAACCAACCACTCCTCATCCCCCCACCCCCCACTCCCCACCTTTTTGACGGGTACAGAACAGCCTCGCTACAATCAGAGGTTAGCGTGCCCGGCGGCACTCCAATCTTATGTTGCGTTTCTCCACTGCGGGTGAGTCTCACGGCGAGGCCCTGATCGCCCTTCTCTCCGGCTTGCCGGCCGGATTGGAGGTCGATTTCGAATTCGTCGATCACCAACTGTGGCGCCGGCAGCAGGGTTACGGTCGCGGCGGGCGGATGCGGATCGAGCGCGATCACGCGCACTTTCTGTCCGGAGTGCGGAACGGTATCACCATCGGCGCGCCGATTGCCATCCAACTGGCCAACCGCGATTGGAAGAACTGGGAGCAGACCCTGGCCGTCGCGGAGGCCGCCGGCGAGAACGCCCGCCCGGTAAAGAGTCCGCGGCCGGGGCACGCCGATCTGGCCGGGGCGATCAAGTACAACTTCCCCGAAGCGCGCTACATTCTGGAACGGGCCAGTGCGCGCGAGACTACGGCGCGTGTCGCCGCCGGAGCGCTTGCCAAGCTGTTTCTGCAGGCCCTGGGCATCGAGGTGCTGAGCCATGTGGTGGCGGTGGGTGCCGCCCGGTTGGCACCCTACGTTGAGCTGACTTGGGAGAAGCTGCGCGCCCTGGGCCGTCAGGAGGACGTGCTGCTTGGCTGCATTGATCCTGCTTCGGAGCAGGCGATGAAGGCCGAGGTGGACAGTGTGCTGCGCACCGGCGACACGGTCGGCGGTGTCTTCGAAGTGCGGGCCCACGGCGTGCCGCCCGGTTTGGGCAGCCATGCCAACTGGGACGAGCGGCTGGATGGCCTGCTCACCCAGGCCGTTGTCTCAATCCAGGCGGTGAAAGCGGCCGAGATCGGCGACGGCATGTTGGCGGCCGAGACAGTCGGCTCCAAGGTCCACGATCCGATCGGCTACCACGCCGCGCAGCGCGCCTTCACGCGGTCCAGCAACCATGCCGGCGGCCTCGAGGGCGGCATCACCAACGGCGAGGACGTGGTGGTGCGCGGCCACTTGAAACCGATCTCCACCTTGCGGCGGCCGCTGGAGTCGGTCGACTTCGTCAGTCGCGAGCCGGTGAAGGCGGCCTATGAACGCTCCGACGTTTGCGTGGTGCCCGCCGCGGCGGTGGTCGGGGAAGCGATGGTGGCGCTGACCCTCGCCCGCGCCGCCCTGGAAAAATTTGGCGGCGACTCCATGCTCGAAGTCCGCCGCAATTGCACGCAGTATCGCGAGCAGGTACGGGCATTCTGAAGTACGGCGTGCGTGGAGCTTGACCCCTTGCGCCCCGTCGTCACAGGTTTCCCCCATGGTGCTGTCCATCGTCAAATACGGTGACCCGATCCTGACGACGCCCGCGGCGGCGGTGACGAACTTCGGTACCGGCGAACTGCAGAAGCTGGTGGCCGACATGTTCGAGTCCATGTATGCCGCCAATGGCGTCGGCTTGGCGGCGCCGCAGATCGGCCGGGGCCTGCGTCTGACGGTGATTGACTGCAGCGTCGGCGAGGACCCGGAACAGAAGCTGGTGTTGATCAACCCCGAGATCATCCGCGCCCAGGGCGAGCAGACCGGCGAGGAGGGCTGCCTCAGTGTGCCCGGCTTCCGGGCCGAGGTGACGCGCGCCAATGAGGTCACGGTACGGGCGCAGGACGTCGCCGGCGAATGGTTCGAGGCCAGCGGCACCGAGCTTCTGGCCCGTGCGATGCTGCACGAGACCGATCACCTGAACGGCGTCCTCTTCATCGATCACATCAGCCGGTTGAAGCGCGACCTGATCAAACGCCGCATTCGGCGCCTGCAACGCGAAGGGGAGTGGTGAGGGCGGGAAAAGGGATGGGGGATGAGAAAAGCAGGAGGAATCGTCAACCGGCAATCAGCCACTCGCCGCGGCACTCATCATGGACATCGTTTTTTTAGGCACTCCCGCGTTCGCCGTGCCGACGCTGCGGAATCTGGTGGAGGCGGGTCCAGCGCAGGACATGCACGTGCGGGCGGTGATCTGCCAGCCGGACCGTCCGGTGGGGCGCAAGGCGGAGATGCAGTCGCCGGCGGTCAAGGTGTTTGCCGCGGCACACGGCATCGAGGTGGCACAGCCGGACAAGATCCGCCGCGATGCGGCCTTTGAACTCCTCGCCGCGTACCGCCCGACCGTCATGGTGGTGGTGGCCTACGGTCAAATCATCCCGCGCCGCATTTTCGAACTGCCGCCGCTCGGGACGATCAACGCGCATGCCTCGCTGCTGCCCAAGTACCGCGGCGCGGCTCCCATCCAGTGGGCGCTGGCGCAGGGCGAAACGGTGACCGGCATCACCACCATGAAAATCGACGCCGGTCTCGATACCGGAGACATGCTGCTGCGCCGCGAGGTCGAGATCGGTGCCGAGGAGGAGGCCATTCAACTGAGCGCGCGGCTGGCGGAGATGGCGGCGCAGTTGACGTTCGAAACGCTGCTTGGCCTTGAGCGCGGCACGATCCAGCCGCAGCCGCAAGCGCACGCCGCAGCGACCTTGGCACCGATCCTCAAACGCAGCGACGGCCGAGCTGACTGGAACCGTCGTGCCGACGAGCTTTACAACCAGTGGCGCGGCTTCCAGCCCTGGCCGGGACTGCACAGCCGCTTCCGCGGCCAGCAGTTGACCGTGCACCGCTGCCACCCCGTGCGCGGCGAGGCGGCGGTGCCGGGCACATTGCGCCTGGAAGGATCCCAGTTGCGCGGCGCCACCGGGGAAGGCTGGCTTGTCCTGGAAGAGGTGCAACTGGAAGGCCGCAAGCGCGTCACCGGCGCCGAGTTCGCGCGCGGCGCACGATTGGGCGAGACGGAGCGCCTCGCGTAGGAAAGGCCGAAGGGCGAAGGGGAAGAACACCCGTCTGGAGCAATCCTCGGTGCTCATTCCGGTAGTTCCACCCACGGTACGCCGCCGTCCGGCCTGCGCCCTTCGCCCCTCGGCCTTCGCCTTAGGCCAGCCGCAGGTCGTGGCGCACGCGGGCGGCGAGGGCGGGCAGCTCCGCCATGCCCACCAGGGCAATGCCCGCCTCGGCGAGCAACTCGCGGTGCAGGGCGTCGCCGGTCGCGGGGTCGAGGGCGATGCCGGTCACTTCAAGTCCGCTCCCGTGCGCGACCAGTCGTGATCGCAAGCGCGTGACGGTGAACCCCAGCTCTTTGACCGCCGCCGGTTCGCCCGCCAGCACCACGGCTTGAAAAAGGTGGTGGACACCGTTCGGCCGGCAATGAAAGTCGAAGGCGAAGGGATCACCCGCGCCGCCGAGCGCCGCCGCCGTCACGCCCCGTTGCAGGTGGGCGAGCACGCGCTCCTCGTCGAAGGCAGCGGTGATGTCGCGCAGCAGTAGCCGACGCGCTCCGGGCAGGCGACGTGGCGCACCCAGCACCTGCGTCGGGGGCGCCGCCCATTGACGATAGAGGAGTTCGAGTTCGGCGGCCGGGTCCGCCGTCAGCACAGCGTTGGGTGGGGTGATCTGCAGGGCGTGCGAAAACGTCTCGTGCGCCGAGGCGAGGAAGGCAGCCCGCCCCTCGCCTTGGACGAGGGCGCGCAGATCGTTCTCGAGGGTCTCGAGATCGGGCAACTCCGCACCCGGGAAAAGACAGCCCAGGCGCGCATCCCCGCGCACCAGCCGGATGTCGGCAAAGCCGCCGGCATCGTCGAACAGCGCCACCCCCACCGTGATCGCCTCATGACGGAGAGGGTGCGGCGCGAATCGCACCAAAAAATAGTGACAAAGGTTGCGCTCCGCCATCGTCGTTCCTACTCCCCCACGACGTGCACGCGCGCTTGCGCGACGTCGGCCGGTTCGCTCCATTGCGGGAAGGGGGCGCGCGGCGACCGGCGCACCGCGTCGACCAATCGGCGCACACGGTCGCGTCGCGCCACCAGTTGACGGAGAAGCGCGAGCAGGTCGTCCGCATCGCCATACCAGGCCGGTGGAATCTCGTCGCCGGCGCTGTAGATGACCGAAGGCGGCAGCGTCTCCAGCCGGCTCAGCCAGGGTTCAAACGACTCCCAGCCCAAGATGTCACGGTAGACGCAGTTGCGGCCGTAGACACCGCGCAAGGGACTGTCGGGAAAGTTCCACTCCCCGGCGTTAAAGCAGAATCCCTGGTCCACGGCGTAGACGCGCAACGGTTGATTGCGGGCCGGACGGCGAAACACCACTTGGCGACCGTTGCAGTTACAGGTCCACTTGTCGAACAGCAACAGTCCCCAGAAGTCGTGCAGGTTCTTGACGGTCGCCAGCGCCGACTCCGGCAGGTAGTCGTAGATCGGGGCCTCGGGATCATCGCCCACCAGGCGCGAACCGAACTGCTGGCCGGGAGCGCAGCGCAGGGTCTGGCCGCCGATGCGCAGCACGAGGTTGGGCGCGTTGGCGGTCAGCGCCTCGGGCACGACGATGATGGCCGGCTCCGGAACCGGCATCCCCAGCGCCTGCGCCAAGCGCGCCGCCAGCCACTCGTTGGCGAGGACGCGGGCATGCTGGGGATTATTGCGGAACTTGACGACATAGAAGCGGCCGTCCTCGGCACGCATCAGGTGGGACTGGGCGCCACCCTTCATCGGTCGGAGGTGTTCGACGGCCTCGAGCAGCATCCATGCTTCCTCCTGCAGACTTCGCCAAGTCTGGCATGGGGCGCGCCGTTTCCCAGCCCCCACGAAGGGGGGACGGCAAAGTAGAGATTCGAGTTCAGCCCCGGCCTCGGGCGACCTGCCCCTTCACGCATCCCTCACGACCGCGCTCTCCACGTAGGCGCGCAGGCTGTCAACATAGACGGCGGGAAAATCGGCGATGGGGCGAAGACGGCGGATCAAGACGATGGCGGACTCCACGTCATAGCCGAGGTGACACAGGAGGGCAGCGGCGGTCAGGGGCGCGCGGTGAACGCCCGCGGCGCAGTGTACATAGACCCGGTTCTCGGGCTCACGCAGGGCGGCGAGAGCGAAATTGACGGAGCGCTGGAAGAAGGCGGCGTCTTTCGGCTGGAAGTCGTCGAGCGTCGCATTCCACAGGACTTCAAGACCGAACTGGCGGCCCAGCTCGGTATCGTCGAACTCGGCCTGCAGGTCCACGATATGGGTGAACCCGGCGGCGGCCAGCATCGCCATGCGATCGGCGGTCCAGATGCCATCGCCCAAGGCCAACTGGTCATTGAGAAACGTAATGTCCACGCTCTATTGTGAACACGGACGGCAACACGGGGAAGGGAAGGAGCGCCGAAATCAGGGCAATGACGGCGCGAGGCCCATCGCGGCGGCGTCACGCCGCCGGATGGACCTCGAACGAGGCGCCTCCCTCCCGGGCCAGAGTTCCCGCTCCGGAATCTCTAGCGACGCTTGGATTTCGGCTTGCTGCGGCCGGCCTTGCGCTTCGGGGCGGTCCGAAGGACGCGGCGAGCGGCAACTTTTTTGGCGCTTGCCTTCTTCGTCTTCGCCCTTTTGGGAGCGGCTTTTTGAACCGCCTTTTTCTTGGCGACCGCTTTTTTAGGAGCAGCTTTTTTTGCCGTCTTGCGTTTGCCGGCGGTCCGCTTGGCGACGGACTTGGGCGCCGCCTTCTTGGTCGCGGCGCGCGCAGGCTTTTTCGCTGCCGCTGCACGGGCTTTGGGTTTTCCAGTCTTCGAGCGTGATTGCGGCGCGGCGGCGGGCGCTGCCGGCGTCGCCGGGCGCGACGGCGGCGCGGGGGGAAGCGGCTCGGCTATGAGGAAAGCGGCTGACTCGTGCACCGTCTCCACAATTTCCGTGTCGTCTTCCTCGTCGTCGGTAAACTCCGGTTCTTGATCCAAGGTGAACTCCGCGTCCTCTTCATCATCGGCACTGCAGTAAAGGCGGGGATGGCGCTCGTCCGAAATCATCTTTCCTCCTTGCAACTCTGGCAGACCGCGGTGGCGGGCAGTTCATTACCGGTTCACTCGGTCAACATCCGGGCGATCCGGAACCACAGTCCTGCACCGAGGGATTTATCCTAGCGCCCGGCTTCTGTCAAGCCACCTGAAGCGCGGTACCTGGAAAGACAGTGTATGCGCAGAACGCTCCACGGCCTCCCGTTGGATGCAGAGAACGTCGGCGGAGAGGGCCGGGGCGAGGGTTGGCGGGCGGCCACTGACCGGGCCAGGTGGTACCACGAGTGCGCCAGGGGGGACGACCAGATTCCAGTTGGACCCTTTGCGTCAGCCCCGCGTCAGCGGCGGCGGGAGCGCCGGGAGCGGGTCACGGGGTGGCCGCTCGCCGCCCCCCCTTCTTCGGTTGGCAGCCGAAGAACGAGCAGACGTCCCGCCACCAGCCGAGCATGTGGATTCAGGGCGCGCAGACGGCTTTCCGGTACGCGCAAGCTGCGCGCGATGCGCTGCCACGTGTCGCCCCGGAGGACGCGGTAGCGGCGGGTGGCGGGCTCCCGCACTGGAATGACGGGGATGGCAAGCCCCTCCCCGGGCGTCAGGCGTGCCTCCTCGGGCAGGTGATTGGCGGTCACAATCGCCTGCGACTGGCTGTGGAAGCGGCGGGCGAGGTCTGCCAGCGTCTCCCCCCCCTCGACCTGGTGGAAACGCCACAACAGACGGTGGGCCGGAGGAATGAGCGCCAAATTGATTCGGAAGCGTTTACCGTGCCCTGCCGGGATGTGCAGCGGGAAGGCTTCGCCGGGCGGCGTCTCGAGATGCAGCAGGCTGGGATTGAGCAACTGCAACACCGCGACATTCACCCCGGCGCAATCGGCCGCCAGCCGCAGGTCGAGGGGGTGATCGAGCACGACCGTCTCGCTCTCCTCGGGCGGATCCTCGACCAACTTGTTGATGCCGTACTGCTGCGGGTTCTTGGCAATCAAGGCCATGGCGAGGATGATGGGCACGTAATTGCGGGTGTCGCGCGGCAATACGTCGCGGCGCTGCAGTTCCCAGAAATCGGCCGAGCCGGTACGCGCCACGGCGTGCTCCACCGTCCCTGGACCGGAGTTGTAGGCCGCCATGGCGAGGTACCAGTCACCGAACTCCCCGTAGAGCTGTTTCAGGTGGCGGGCAGCGGCGCGCGTGCTTTTTTCCGGGTCGCGGCGATCGTCCTCCCAGCGGGTGCGTTTGAGGTCGAAGTCTTCCGCGCGGCTGGACATGAACTGCCAGATACCCAGGGCCCCGGCATTGGAGAGCGAAAGGGGATCGAAGCCGCTCTCTGCCTGTGCCATGTAGATCAGATCCTGGGGCACCCCTTCTTCGCGAAAGATCCGCTGAATCATGGGGCGATAGCGGCCCGCACGCCGGAAGCTGCTCTGCAGGTACCCGCGGCCGCGCGTGCTGAGGTAATGCACATAGGAGATCACGGGATCGGTGAGCATCAGCGGCAGGTCGCCGCTCGTCACCTTGATCTGGCGCTCCACCTCGGCCCGCGTCGCGGTATCAACCGGAAACGTCAATTGGGCGACGGCGTCAATCGGGGCGGGGGTGGGCGCCTGCTCGGTCAGCCCCTGCCCCTGCGCGAGGGCGTCCATTTCCAGGGCGTGAATGCGGTCAACCAGGCTGTCCAGTTCCGCCTGAAGGCGCGGCTGCGCCGTCACGGAGTAGCTACTGGTCAGCAGGCGGTCCACCGCCCGGTCAAAGGCCGCGCGCGCCGCGTCCAGCTTACCTGCCCTGTCGAGAGCGGTGCCTTCGTCATAATCCTGCTCGGCACTCCGGATCAAGGCGGTGACCCCGTCCGGCGCCGTGGAAGCCGGGACCTGCACAGAAACGGTTGGAGGGGTCCGCCGAGGTGCCGGTGCGGTGGGGCGCGGAGCAGCGGAGGGGACGCTGGAACCGGCGTGCCCAGGTACACTTGGCGGCCGCACCGCAACCCGTTGGCAACTGCTGATGCCGAGCGAGCTCGCAGCAACGAAGCATCCCAGAGCCAACGGCCAAGCTGCAGAACGAAAAAGACGCAAGAAGAAGCCCCTCATGGCCGATTGTAATGGACGGGGCGGTCGTGAAGGGCGCGATTGAGACGGGAAGATTGCATGCGCCGCCCACTATGACGGGTAGGGCCCAATGCTCCTAGCGTCCCGCGTTGAGGCGCTGCGGTCACGGCCGAAGTGCCCGCGTCATGCGGCGCCGCTGAGCCTGCGGGCGGTGCGTTGCACCAGGCGCCCGCGGATCTCGGGAGGCAACTCGCTGGCCTTTTCAAGTGTGCGGCTGGCGGAGAGCAGCGCGGCGTGCACCTCCTCCTGGGTGCGTTGCGAGATCATGGCCAGTTCGGCAATCGAAAAACCGTCCATGGCAAACAGCACCATGTCTTCCCGTTGCGTCGGGGGCAGGCGCTGCAGTGCCCCATCCAAGGCCCGCCACACCTCGGCGCCGTAGGCCTCCTGTTCGGGTGAGGCGGCCTGATCGTCGGCCGTGACATCGTTCAACCGAAGATCGTCGTAGCGGTCCAGACCCTCCTGGTGTTCGAGCAGGCGCTGGTCGCCGTCGTCAAGGGCGCGATCGAGCGATACCTGCGCGTCAGCCTCGTAACCATTTTGCACCTCGGCAATCAGGCGACGCATCGCCTGCACCGCCAGCACGTAAAACCAGCGCTCGCGCTCGCGGCCATCGCGGAGCACGCCCTGGGGCGGCCGCACCGTGTCGCCCAACGCCAGGGCGACGGTCTCGTCGAGAACCTCGCGCGCATCGAGTTGTCCGGCGTCCAACTGGCCCAGCGCCTCGCGCCGCTGGAGCTGGCGCGTCACGAACAGCTTCAGGTTTTGGAGGTTGGTGGCCAGGAACTCGGCGACGTTGATCGCGGGCAATCCGGGAGCGCTCCCGTTGAGCGGCACCAGCGGAACCGGTGCGACGGCTCCCGCCCGCACCCGCGGACCCAACTCGCGCAGCCGCTGCTTGTGCTTCTTGATCTGTTCGGTCAGTTCCTGCGTGGCAATGCGCAGCGCTGCTTGCGCGGTGGGCGCGTTGGCCTCCGCCGCCAGCTGTCCCGTGGGCAGATGCAGATTCAGGGAACAGAGCGTCCCCTCACGCGCCGTATGGCGGTTGAGGCGTCCATGCAAATGCACGAGCCCTGGGCGGAACACGACCAGCAAGCGCTCCAACTTGGCCGTGCTGCGCGCGATCACTGCATCCAGATCAGGGGACTTTGGGACCTGCAAGGTGAACTGGACGTTCATTCGTCCCTCCAAACAGTTGACGTGGGGTTAGTATCCGCCCGCGAAAAAAAAAAGCAACGACGCTGGCGCCTTAGCCCAACGTGGGGACGCCGGCCCCCGCCCCGTACGCCGGGCCCACGTTACAATGCTGGGGCCGTTATGCCGGGGATGCGTTATCTCGTTTACGGACGCGTACAGGGCGTGGGATTTCGCTTCTTCGTGGAGGCGGCGGCGCAGCGTTTAGGTCTGATCGGATGGGTGCGCAACCGCAGCGATGGGGGCGTGGAAGCTCTGGCCATCGGACCCCGTGTCAAGCTGCAACAGTTGGAAGCACAGCTCCGGCGCGGCCCCAGCGCGGCGCGCGTCGAGAACGTGCACACCGAGGCGGCGGACGTCGAGGAGAACGCCGCAGGAGGATCGTTTGTCATTGAAGGAGACGCCTGAAATGGCTACTGCCGCACCGTCGTTCGACGATTTGAAGCAACTCATTCGGGCCGTGCCCGACTGGCCCAAACCCGGCATCCTTTTCTACGACATCACCACGCTGCTCAAGAACGGCCCGGCCTTCGCTCGCGTGGTTGACATCCTTGTCGACCACTACACCAAGGCGGGCACGACGGTGGATCTGGTGGCGGGCATTGAAGCACGCGGCTTTATCTTCGGTCCGGTACTCGCCTACCGCCTCAAGGCGGGGTTTGTTCCTATCCGCAAGCCGAAGAAGCTGCCGGCCTTGACGGTCTCGGCCAAGTACGCGCTCGAGTACGGCACCGACACCGTCGAGATGCATCGCGACGCCGTTCAGCCCGGCCAGAATGTGCTGATCGTGGACGACCTGATCGCCACCGGTGGTACCGCCGCTGCCGCAACGCAACTGGTCGAGAGCGTCGGAGGCCGGGTGGTCGGGCTGGCCTTCATCCTCGAGTTGTTGTTTTTGCCGGGCCGCGGCAAGTTGGCGGCCTACGACGTGTTCTCGCTGTTGCAGTACACCGAATAGCGCCGCACAGGGAACCACATGGCGAGCAGCGCAGGCGTGGGCACGGAGGGGACGACGCGTTCCCTGTTTGCCTTTGCGACCGGCGGAGCGGGAAGCGGCGATGAGGAACGCCTGCGGCTCCTGCTGGGGGATCTGCCGTTCACCCTGCTGCCGTTCACGCGCGAGACGAAACGCGCCATGTTTTTCGAGATCATTCGTGCGGCGCGAAGCAGGCGCTATTCACTCCTGATCATGGAAGGGACGGGGCTCGCGGGCGGCCTGGCGCTGTGCTGGGCGCGCTTGCGCTATGGCACCCGTTACGTGGTCAGTAGTGGTGACGCCGTGGCGCCGTTTCTGACTGCCCGCCGACGATGGGCCCGACCGTTTTTCACCTGGTATGAACGCCGGCTGTGCTCGGGCGCTGCCGGGTTCATCGGCTGGACTCCCTACCTGGTCGGCCGGGCCTTGACCCTGGGTGCGCCGCGCGCGATGACGGCGGCGGGCTGGGCGCCCTTTCCACCCGCGAACCCGGAGGCACGAGCGCGCCTGCGCCAAGAGCTGGGCATCCCGGTGGAGGCGCTTGTGTTCGGCATCGCCGGATCCCTGGCCTGGTCCCCGCGCCATGGCTACTGCTACGGCATGGAGTTGGTGCAGGCGGTGCGCCGCTGTGCCGCCTCGGCGCCGGTCCATGTCCTCATCGTCGGTGAGGGCGAGGGCCGCACCTACCTGGAACGGGCGGCGGGCAGCGAGTTGGGAGGGCGCGTGCACCTCACCGGCCGCGTGCCGCGGGCGCAGGTGCCCGACTATCTGGCGGCCATGGATGTTGGCAGCCTACCGCAGAGCGTGGATGGCGTCGGCAGCTTCCGCTACACCACCAAGCTCAGCGAGTACCTCGCCGCCGGTTTGCCATACTGCACCACCCAGATACCCGCCGCCTACGACTTGGACACCGGCGGCCTCTGGCGACTTCCCGGCGAGAACCCGTGGGATCCGGTTTTTGTGCAAGCTTTGACCACGCTCATGGAGACGCTCTGCTTGGCTGACGTGGCGAACAAGCGCCGGCAGTTGCCGGCTGCCGGGGAACCATTTGACCGGACGCGCCAAGCCGCGCGGGTGAAGGCTTTTTTAACAGAGCTGCTCGCCGTCGACGGCGCCTAACCGGAAAACGGCGACCCCCGATGTGCGGCCTGGGAACAGTGGCATGCTGGTGAGCGCCCCTGACACCATGATCCATCCCCTCCCCTCCTCCCACACCAGCGAGGTCGCATGAAGCCGCCGCGTCGTTCCCCGCGTGGGTCTCGCCCTGCCGCGCCGAGCGTGCCGCCGCCACGTCCCCACGGAGAGGGAGCGGCAGAGCGTACGGCCACGCCGGGTACACAGACCTTGGTCGGCATTCACGCCGTACGGGAGGCGCTGCGCGCGGCGGCGCGGCCGCTGCAATACATCGCGGTGGTGCGCGATCGTCACGACGCCCGCGTGCAGGAACTGCTCGAGATGGCGCGCGCCGCGCAGGTGCCGGTGCGCTTTGAGCCGCGCGAAGCGCTGGACCGGCTGGCCCGCACTGCCCAGCATCAGGGCGTGGTGGCGCTGGCGGCGGCCAAACAGGCGCTCGACCTTGACGAGTTGCTCACAGAGCTCAAGGCCAAACACGCCTCGGAAGAGAGTCAGGCAGGCCTCCTGCTGGCTCTGGACGGGGTGGAAGATCCGCACAATCTGGGCGCCATCCTCCGATCGGCGTGCGCAACCGGAGTGGAAGCGGTGATCCTGCCGACCCGCCGTTCCGCCGGGCTGACCGAGACGGTCGAACGAACCTCGGCCGGAGCCTTGGAGTACGTTCCAGTCGCGCGCGCCAACAACCTGGTTCAGGGGCTGGAACGGGTGAAACAGGCGGGATACTGGCTCGTCGGATTGGACGAGCGGGCTCCTAAGTCCTTGTGGCAGCACGACTTCAAGCTCCCGACGGCGCTCGTTGTGGGTGCCGAAGGGTCGGGACTGCACCAGCTCACCCGGCAAACCTGCGACTTTCTGGTCTCGATTCCCATGCACACCGGTGTCGCTTCTCTCAACGTTTCGGTGGCGACCGCGGTGGTATTGTTCGAAATCATTCGGCAGCGGCAGGCCGGTTGAGTGCATCCAAAAGCCCTGCTACGCGGCAAGTTGCCGCCGGCGCAGTTCTCGGTTGCACGTTTATGTCAACTCTATCCTCTGCGCCTCAGGCTCCCACCGCGTCTCGTTTGCGGGGTCTTCTGAAACGCTTGGCGGCGGCGCGGGCCATGACCGATGCCCTCTTCACGCTGCTGCTCCCCGACGCCCTCTACGACCGCGGCATCGCCGAGCGCCATCGCCTGATCTTTTACCGCGGACATTTCGAAGCTTTCGACTGGAACCTGCTGGGAGGGCGCCTGCTTGAGCTCCCGTCGTTCGACGCGGGCTTCGACCAGCTTTTTGCGTTTGGCATTGATCCAATTGACGGTCAGCTACCCAGCGATCAACCCTCCGACTGGCCGAGCCGAGATCGCGTCGAAACCTACGTGGAGCGCATGCGGGCGGAGCTCGACCGGGCGCTTCGCCGTCCCGGCGCCATGGAGCGCGAGGTGGAAGGCGTGCCCGCCTGGTTCCTGCTTGAGGTGGCGCTCGAACATCGCCTGATGCACGCGGAGACCTTCGCCTACCTGCTGCACGAACTCCCGCAGGCCCGCAAGATCGCGCCGCGTACTCGGGCAGGGTCGTTCAGAACCACGGAGGCCGACAGCCCGCGCATGGTTGCGATTCCAAGTGGCGACGCCGCTCTGGGCCAGCCCCGTACGCCGGACGCCTTCGGCTGGGACAATGAATTTGAAGCCAGCACGGTGTCCGTACCCGAGTTCGCCATCGAGAACATCAACGTCAGCAACGGCCAGTATCTCGAGTTCGTGCGGGCGGGAGGCTACAACGAGCCGAGCTTCTGGCGCGCGGAAGACTGGGCATGGGTGCAGCGGCGCGGCATCCAGCACCCCAACTTCTGGAGCGCGCGGCGCGACGGCGGTTGGGACTACCGCGGGATGTTTACCAACCGTCCGCTCCCGGCGGAGTGGCCCGTCTACGTCAGCTATGCGGAAGCCTCCGCCTATGCCCGCTTTCGCCAGCGGCGATTGCCGAGCGAGGCCGAGTGGCATCGCGCTGCACTGGGCGGCCGCAGCGCGCCCGCGACGTACCCGTGGGGCGAGACAGCGCCCCGCGCTGCGCACGGCAACTTCGATTTCGTGAGTTGGGACCCGGCGCCGGTCGGCGCCTATCCCGAAGGCGCGAGCGCCTACGGTGTCCTCGACCTTGTCGGGAACGGCTGGGAGTGGACCTCGAGCCCGTTCGCTCCCCTGCCCGGGTTTCAGCCTTTTTCCTTCTACCCCGGATACTCCGCCAATTTCTTCGACGGGCAGCATTACGTCCTCAAGGGCGGTTCGCCCCGCACCGCGGCCTGCATGCTGCGCGGCAGCTTCCGCAATTGGTTCCAGCCGCACTATCCCTACCTCTACGCGAGCTTCCGCTGCGTGCAGGCGGGCGTGTTATAAAGCGGCCACACGATCCCCTGTCATGGTGACTGCACGCAACCCACTCACCGGCCCGGCGCTAGCCCCGCTTGCGGCGGAGACTGCCGATCTCGCCGCCACCGTAATGTTCGGTCTGCAGCAACCCCAGAAAAAGCTGCCGCCGCGCTTCTTCTATGACGCGGTCGGGTCGGCCCTGTTTGAAGCCATCTGCTTGCTTCCCGAATATGGGCTGACGCGTGCCGACGAGCGCCTGCTGCGGCGACACGCGACCGGAATCCTCGCCAGAATGGGGACACCTTTGGCGATCGCGGAGCTGGGGAGTGGCTCGGGACGCAAGACGCGGTGGTTGCTGGAAGCGCTTCTCGCGCGGCCGACACGCCTGCGTCCAAGTTATTACCCCATCGAGATCTCACCCAGCGCCCTCGAGCAGTGCGCGCTGGCGCTCGAGACGTTGCCCGGCTTGGACGTCATCCCGCAAGCCGCGGATTACCTGGTGGGACTGCAGGAGGTCGTGCGGCAAACGGCTCCCGACGTGAGGCTGCTGGTGCTGTTTCTCGGCAGCAGCATCGGCAACTTCGAGCCCGCCGAAGCGGACGGCTTCCTGCGTTCCGTCCGCCGCCTGTTGCGTCCCGGTGACGCGCTTCTCCTGGGAACCGATCTGGTCAAGGATGTCTCCACCCTCATCGCTGCTTACGACGACGCGGCCGGCGTCACCGCCGCGTTCAACCGCAATCTGTTGGGGCGCCTGAATCGCGAGCTCGAGGGCGACTTCGACCTCGCCGCCTTCGATCACCATGTGTGCTACGACTCGCGCCGGCAGCGCATCGAGATGCACCTGCGCGCGCGGACCCGCCAGAAGGTCCACCTGCGGCGTCTGCCGCTCGCCGTTTCGTTTACCGCCGGCGAAACCATTTGGACCGAAAGCTCGCACAAGTACCGTCCTGCCGACCTGCCCGGACTTGCCGAACGCAACGGCTTCGCGCTGACCGCGCAGTGGGTGGATGCGGAGTGGCCGTTTGCGGAGAACCTGTTCGCGGTGCGGTGAACGCCGCCGGAAGCGCTGGCGCCTGACAGCATCACGCACATTCTCCATATTTTGTGGACCGGCTGCCGCCCGCTCGCACTAGCGGTGAGCGGTCGTTAACCCGACGTTCCTTCGGGACGCAACGCAGGGATAGATCGACCGTTCCCGGGGCTTTGCCCCGGGCTACATTGCCCCGCCCCTTCGGGGCGCGCCGCTTCACGGCCAAACGGTTCGGGGTTGACGGTTGTCGGTTGACGGCTACAAGCACGACCAACAACCAACAACCGTTTTCCGACAACCTCTACACTGTTGAGCATGTCTCCCGCGGCCGAGATCGTCTGGCACCAGGCGCGCGTGACGCGCGACGGACGCACCGTCTTGGACGCGTTCTCGCTCGAAGTAGCGCGCGGCGAGTTCCTCGTCATGCTGGGTCGCAGCGGCGCCGGGAAAAGCACGGTGCTGAAGACCGTCAACCGCCTGGTGGAACTGGAGGGCGGCACGCTCGAGGTGCAGGGGCGCTCGGTCCGCGACTGGGACCCCATCGCGCTGCGCCGCAGCGTCGGCTATGTCATCCAGGACGTAGGCCTGTTTCCGCACGTCACGGTCGCGCGCAACATCGGGCTGGTGCCTTCCCTGCTGGCCTGGCCGCCAGGGAGGGTGCGTGAGCGGACACGGGAGCTCCTGGCCTTGGTGGGCCTCGATGCCGCCCGCTTCGGGCCGCGTCTGCCGCGCGAACTTTCCGGCGGCGAGCGCCAGCGCGTCGGGGTGGCGCGGGCGCTCGCCGCCCGCCCTTCCCTGCTGCTCATGGACGAGCCCTTCGGCGCCCTCGACCCCATCACACGCGACGAACTCCAGGGCGAGATGGAGCGGCTGCACCAGCAATTGGGGACCACGGTCGTCCTCGTCACGCACGACGTCAGAGAAGCCGTGCGCCTCGGACAGCGCATCGCGGTGCTGGCGGACGGGCGCGTGGCAGCGGTCGGCACGGCGCGAGAATTGCAGGATTCGTCGCACCCCGAAGTGCAAGCGCTGCTGCGCCTGGCGGAACGCACGTAGGGAGTGGGGGGGGAAAGAAATGTAGGGGGT
>Ga0207416_1002517_pt1 | contig 19726 bp, 16 predicted proteins | sample PaiPotPPM11metaG_FD_184107 | JGI IMG/M metagenome (GOLD analysis project Ga0207416, IMG submission 184107) | Iron sulfur acid spring bacterial and archeal communities from Banff, Canada, to study Microbial Dark Matter (Phase II) - Paint Pots PPM... ...
GCCAATCCCACAGCCATCGGTGAAGATGATATGTCGGCCATCAGGATCAAGCTTCCACCCTGTGGTTTTGTATTCCACGCTCCGGTTGTTGTGCTGAAATGTGGGATATCCCTTCTTGCCCGGTTTCTTCTTCTTGCAATTGTCATAGAAGCGGGAGATAGCAAACCATGCACGCTCAGCCGCCGCTTGACGAGCCATGGAATTGAGACGACGAGCAAAGGGATATTCTTGGGCAAGAACAGCGCAGCTCGTATTCAAATCGTACTTGTTGACACCACGATTGTCCATCCACAACCGCAAGCTTTTGTTGCGGATGAATTGGACCGTACGAATAGCTTCATCAATGGCAGCAAACTGTTTCTTGCTTCCATCAAGCTTGTACTCGTAGACCAACATGTACGTTTACTCCTTTCACGAATATGGGTATATTATCTCACACATGTCAATATACAAATATTCATGCTAGAGGAAAGGAAAATGAACATTGTTCATGTGGGAAGGTATTCCCCTATGCCCATGCCCGGCTCTCTATCAATTTGGGTGAAACCCGAAGAACTACCAGCGTCATTGCCAGGCCGAGCAATTTCTGATGCTGTGACTTCCCTGCTAGATTCACCCGGAAGGATAGAGAGCCCCATGCCCCACAAAAGGAACGCCTCTTGTATCCCCATGCTTAAAAGCTGATTCTTATCCACATCTTTTTCTTATCATTACCCATATCTTTTGGGATGTTTTTACGAGCCATGGTGACAAGCCAAGTTGTATTGAGGAGACAAAGCATGATCTCTGCTTTTGCGTCCCTCCCTACAGGCGGCTCCAAAAACTTGTGGGTAATGATAAGATCTTTTTGGGGCTACTTATGGGGAGGATTGATACCGTTGAGGCTGTGAAACAGTCCGCAACGATATCCCTTTTCTGGAGCCCTTTCACAAAATCCATTTGTAAAATGTGGGTAAAAGACAGTGCTTAAAAGCAGGGGTTTTACGAGGCGGAGGTGATAACATTGCTCTAAACAATAACGTTATGGTGTGAAATTATGATGTATTGACGTATATGATATGCTTTTATTTGGTCGCCAGCCAAGATCACAAATGTTTCCGGGGGAATACAAATCTGTCATGGTGATTCCTCTTTCCTAATGGTCAACAACTTCTTGTTTCTATGAGGTATGAGACTTCACCCTCCCTATTGGCAACCTCTTCGGGACTTGCGCCACCCGTGCCACTAATTTGGACCAAATTTAGGTGTAAGAGTATCAGGCTCAGGGTTGAGAGAGGCTTCAGGAACCTCAGACTTGGCACTAGTATCAGGCTCAGGGTTGAGAGAGGCTTCAGGAACCTCAGACTTGGCACTAGTATCAGGCTCAGGGTTGAGAGAGGCTTCAGGAACCTCAGACTTGGCACTAGTATCAGGCTCAGGATTGAGAGAGACTTCGGGAGCCTCAGACTCGGCACTGGTATCAGGCTCAGGGTTGTGAACGACTTCGGGAGCCTCAGAAGCGTTAATGGTATCAGGATCTGGATCAGGATTGAGAGAGGCTTCGGGAGTTTCAGAAGCCGCACTGGTGTCAGGATCAGGGTTGTGAGAGGCTTCAGGAGCCTCAGATTCGGCACTGGTATCAGGCTCAGGATTGAGAGAGACTTCAGGAGCTTCAGACTTAGCACTGGTATCAGGCTCAGGGTTGTGAACGACTTCGGGAGCCTCAGAAGCGTTAATGGTATCAGGATCTGGATCAGGATTGAGAGAGACTTCGGGAGTTTCAGAAGCCGCACTGGTGTCAGGATCAGGGTTGAGAGAGGCTTCAGGAGCCTCAGACTTGGTACTGGTATCAGGCTCAGGATTGAGAGAGAGTTCGGGAGCCTCAAACTCGGTAATGGTATCGGGCTCAGGATTGAGAGAGACTTCAGTATTGTCCAGGTTGGCAATCGTGTCCTGATCATCTGTGGGAAAGGCTTCGGTAATTTCTGAGCCGATTATAGGATCAGAATTGGGTGTGAGAGAGGCTTCAGTAATTTCTGAGCCGATTATAGGATCTTGTTCGGGATGGAGAGTTTCTTTGTCTTTCTCTGCTGTTACTTCGTTACCTGTAACACTTTCCTGCTGGTCCTTCTTTCTGAGAGGTTGAGGGATGCCATATGTAGCGGCCGTTTCTCCTGCTGGTACAGGTTTCGAAGTACGTAATATCCAGTAGGTAATTGGTAATAGAACAATGAAAAGGACTAGCGAGGTCCATTGTGCTTGCTTCAGGCCCCAATTGAGACCGAAGGGAGTCTCAATAGAATTGTCACGCACGAAGAAAAGCAGGAATTGTATAATACTATAGCTAAACAGGTAGACGAGCGCCAGGATACCGGGACGTCTCAGGCGCCGTGCCAGGTAAAGCATAACGGCGAGCAGGACAATGTTGCTGAGCAACTCATAACCAGCGGCAGGCTGTACCGGTGTGTTGCAGGTCGGGAGTTGTACATAAGGATTACAAGCCCAACTGTTGGGATTGACGTAGACGGTAGACCAAGGCAGTGTGCTTTTATAGCCGATAATATCACCATTGATAAGATTCCCGATCCGCCCAAAGATCTGTCCCGCCGAGGCGAACAGCATTCCAGCATCGATAAGCACTAGAGGATTAATGTGCTCAATACGGGCACGCCAGTAGAGCATTGCAATGAGGAAAAAAAGTGCCCCATAGAAGGCCATGCCGCCTTCCCACGTAGCCAGAATACGCCAGGGCTGCTGGAGGTAGCCCTGAACAAGGTCGTGTTGCTGAATCACGAAGTAGAGTCTTCCACCAAGCAGTCCAGCGGCGATACACCACCAGAGCGTGCGATAGAGAAGCTCATGGCTAATGCCCTTGCGTGCCAGGTATCCTGAGATGACTTGCAATCCAGCGAGAAGGGCCACAACATACATTAAGCCGTACCAGCGCACTGCCAATGGCCCTAGCTGGAAAATGATTGGGTTAATATTAATATAAATGTAAGGCGGGCCGATGCGCAGCCAGCCCCAATTGATAAGATCTGCGAGTGACAAAGGTGGCATTGATAACTCCCATTTTAAAAATTTGTATATCGCCCTTCCTGCTATGATAATACTGACCAGGGCGATATGCAAGAGGTACTACGAATCGATGCTAACTCTTTTTGATGATGAAGCTAGAAGATTTGTGGGATGGCACAAGTATAGGTTTAGGTGGTACAAGAGGAAATGTGACTTGATTCTCTGTGTGATAGATGGAATTGCCCAATCCTTCCATGATCGGCTTTACTATCCCCAGCAAGGTGATAGCTAGAATGAACGTAATACAAGGAAGCGCGATAATTAGTAGCGGTGCGTCATAGCTTTTATTTTTATCCATGGATATTCTCCATTATTGAGTACACACTGATGTACTCAAGGATCATACCTGAATGTGGCAATGGCGTAAATATCTAGCTGACAAAATTCCTATTTTCGAGTGGAAACTGTCCCTATTTCCTCCTAGACGCACAAGAAGTCACTGCCAAGATGAACTATGCGAAGAGTATGGGGTTAGGTGGCGCATTTTGCTGGTCGCTCGATGGTGATAGCCCACAAGGAACCCTTTTAAATGCGATAACAGGGGGACAACGGGCGCAATGAATTGGGCCCCATTCGCTAGATCGCGACGTAACCCATTGGCGATTAATCGCGTTCATCAGCTCGATTGGTACCTGAGCAGTTACTCCGCTATGCCTGATTACCGTCTTCTTGCCTCCTAGAGAGAATAGTTTTGTGTTCAATGTTGTATCAAACTTGACATAAATGGTACCCAGTTCTATAATTGATTAGAACATAAATTCAAAAAGGAGCAGGAGATGAGTGATCAAAGTAACGAACAGGTTCGTGACGAACTGCGACGACCTCGTCCCTTTAACCCGAACGAACATATAATCCAGATCAAATCGGACCAGGCGGTTAGGGACTATCTCCCTGTCCAGTGGAGATTAGTCTGGTTCCGTTCTCTCTGTCCAGAGGGCACAATCGAGACCGAGATCATTCATCTCGACCTTGATCGTGATACTGAAGAGGAAATCTTTGTTTGGAATAACGAGAAACGGCGTAGTGAGAAAGTTGTCAAACATGCTAAAGGCCTCGTAATCTTTAAAGCTACTGTCAGTGATGGCAAAGGCGCTATTGCTACTGGCACAAAGATGGAGAAAGCAGCATCCTTTAGTGATTGGTTGGAGAAAGCAGAAACTGGCGCGATAGGTCGTGCTCTGGCAGGCTTAGGTTATGGCACGCAATTTACCGGTGATGAACTGGATGAAGCCCACCGCATCGTCGATAGTCCAGTTAGCCGCAATGCTGTACCAGTAAATAGCAATGGCAATGATAGCAGTTCTTCTGCAACCGTTCGCGCTGACAGTGTCACCCGTAACAACCAGCATAGCACTGGAACTCAAGAAGTGCCTGCCGAAGAACAGGATGCCGAAGCCAGTGTTACCGAGCAGCAATTAAGTAGCATTCGCAAGCTGTGCGAACGCCTGGACAAACCAGAGCCGCAGAATGTAACAGCTCTCAGCTTCGTAGATGCTCGCAAAGTAATTCGGGAGCTTACTGCTGAGTATAAAGAGGCCAAGCAGAATAGCAAGGCCTCCTGAGGATAAAATGGCGTGTAGCGCATGAGACAAAAACTGTTTGTAAAAATGTGTTGGAAGGATACTTCCTTAGTAGCTCGTTGGGAGAAAGCATCTCAACGAGCTATTGCACTGCTTACTTGCGCTCCTTGACCTTCCACCAGAGGCTTCCTATCGTGAAATTGAGGGGCCAAAGAATAAAGAGCTATGAAAGACAAGTGCTATAGCTGATACAACCGCAATGACGTACTTGCTCAACTTTTTCACTATGATAACGAACTCAAAGTGCAGATTGTACGGAATAGCGTTGTTGGCTATAGCTTGTCTATTATCCGGTTGGATACTAGCGAACGACTCCGCTGCATTATCTTAGGCCGATCAAGCGACTGGTACAAATACTCGCTTAACTGCTCTGAGTGGGATCATGGGATTACTGCTATTGTCTGTGAGACTCATGATAGCTGTGTCCCGGTGCCCGTTCTAGCGATGGATGTATTTAACTGGTATACGCCTGAGAAGATCAATCCTCTGTTCGGACCCTTGGAGCCCAAATTAGACAAGGACAACAATCTCATCCCCGATCAATTTGAGCAAGCCCGCCGTACACAGTACGGACACAATATGCTGATAGGTGCGCTTATGTGTAGGCGTGATGATGCTTTTGCGAGGCTGGCAACCTTCAAACCATCTACTCAGAGGCGTATACGAGCTGAACTTGCTAAGCTGAGAAAGCGACGACCTGGCCGACCGCTTGGCGTTGCTCCTGATCCTGACCCTGGAAAGTTAACCTTAGTTTCATAGAAAGAAGGAAAATATGTTCTACAACATGAAAGAAGCAAAGAAAATTGATAGTCTTAGTAATATCGCGTTTGCTCCATTTGCCATTGCAATGGTGCTTTATCTGCTGAGCTATCCGCTCCCCGTATTGCTTTTACCATCTGGGTTCCTGCTGGTAGCTACAGCTATCTGGTTTTTCGTTTGGGTTCCTGTCTGGTGGAGGAAACGGAAAGCTTTTCTTGAAAATCACTAGATCCCACTCTCACAAAAAGAGCGCCTGCCTATCTATGCACTGCCCCGGCTGTTCGATGTGAACAACCGGGGCATTGTGCGTTCTATGGTGTTACAATGCGATGGGGGGGTACTTCTTAAGCTGGTACCAGGGGCCAGATGAGCCTTAAGTTCATTTAGCATCATAAGACGATTTTATCTTTTCAACTGCGTCAACAAAATCTTTAACTGATTTATTGCGTATAAAATTTTCTTTCATATAGGGGATTCCGGTAAGAAGTCCCTTCATTGCTTCTTTTGTATCATTATCATCTAGATATGCATAAGGATATTTATAACTAAGACTTTTATTTAATTTACTTGCATATTCAAAATAAACTCCTAAACCTGGAAAATTCTCTCTAAGACTGTTCAAATGTTGACGAAGAGAATCTATTATAGGATGATAGTTTGATTTTTCTACTATAAAATTCTTTAGTAGAAAAACATGCAATTCTGGTTTTTCTATGTTTCCTTCCCGATTTTCATGTTGCTCAGCACGACTTTTACCTTTGTTATCCTTATTGCTGGAAGAAGAGGGCATGTCAGCTCGGCTGGTGGAAGCTGGTGGAGCATCATCTCTAGTCAAAGATGATGGGCCTTGTTGTTGTTGTTGTTCTTCTTCTTCTTCTATTCGTGGGCGCTTAGCTAGTCTTTTTATCGCCGCCTTCTCTCGTCTCACTAGATCTAGATCTAGATCTTTTATTCGGACTCATAATTATATCTCTCCTTTTCTCAATAAGGTATTTAGAACGTATAACATATCTCACATCACACTCAAAACGAGTGCCTACCACAATACTACCCAACGCGTACCCACTGTGCAATGCCAAGCCATAGACATCTATGCGACATCTTTACGAGAAACAAAAAGAGCGCTGCTCATCTGCCAGTCTCGATCAGCGCTATCTTCCTCGTGAGTTGGTCGCTGGGTTTCGTAGCCCATCTATATTATAATCGCTGGTCCTTATTATCTTGTTCTGGCTGCTCAAACATCTTATTCTGATACTTCTCAATGATACCTGTGTATCTCATCTGAAGCTCGTTGACGCGCTCTTTTCTGTTTTCTGGATTGATGCCTACACGCTTCATTATCTCCATTGCTTCTATTAGCTCCTCATAGGTGTCGATGAATAATTGCCCCATCTGCTCAAATATTGTAAATGTTGGGATTATTCCGATCTTACACAAATTTGGTGAAGGGTGAGCTTATCTTGCTAACTTCTGACTTTTTCAAGCTCAGATCCAAATCTTCTGCTACTCTATTGAAGAACTTATCACCAAGATTGTGTAAGATCGACTCTGTTGACAAGAATAGTATTGGTAAACAGAGACAAAAGATCTGCAAAAAACACGCTTTGTCCCCGTTGATACTATAGGACCCAATGAAGTGTTCTTCTAGTCGTTTTTTATTTCTTTGCTCGGTCCGGTGCCGAGTCGAAGGCTGATCTCAAGAATAGACAAGGAGAATCAAATGGCTCAAGCTATGTCCGGGGAAACTTGCACGGTTACATCCCCTGATGGTCTGAACGTCCGAACTGCACCTACTACTCAGTCAGATATTATCGCCAGTTACTCTCCCGGCAGCGTCCTTAATTTCGTCGATATCGTGAATGGAGAGGTCATAGAGGGTAATCCTCTCTGGGGTCGCTCAAGGCAGGGGCATTACTTCTGGATGGGCGGGACTGATCGCCCGAACGGATAACGCGTGCCGTTCATCCTGCTCTCCACACTTGAACTGTCATGTCATCGCCTCCAGAGGCAATTCTCCTGTCATCGGGCGACCATGCTACTGCTTTCACCTCATTAGAATGATGCCCAGAATACATGTAGACATTGCCACCATTGGCAGCATCCCATACCTGCACGTTATCGGTGCCACCCGAGGCGATACGCTTGCCATCAGGTGACCATGCGAGCGCAAGCACAGGACCAGAATGTCCTCGATAGATGTAGACGTTGCTACCATCGGTAGCATTCCATACATGCACGGTCTTATCGTAGCTTCCAGAGGCGATGTGCTTGCCATCGGGTGACCATACAACTGCATTCACTCGACTAAAATGCTTTCGGTAGATGTAGACGTTGCCACCATTGGCGGCATCCCACACCTGCACCGTTGTATCAAAGCTTCCAGAGGCGATGCGCTTGCCATCGGGTGACCAGGACACTGTTGACACAGCATTAACATGTCCCGAATAGGTGTAAACGTTGCTGCTATTGGAGACGTCCCATATCTGCACGGTCTTATCGTAGCTTCCAGAGGCAATATGCTTGCTGTCGGGTGACCATGCCACTGTATCTACAACATCAGAATGCCCATGGTAGGTGGAAATGTTGCTACCATTGGCAGCATTGTACACCTGTACTGTCATATCCCAAGAGCCAGAGGCAATGCGTTTGCTATCGGGCGACCATGCCACTGCTTCTACAGATTGGGAATGGCCCCGGTAGGTAGAGATGTTGCTACCATTGGTAGCATTGCATACCTGCACTGTATTGTCATCGCTTCCAGAGGCGATGCCTCTACCGTCGGGTGACCACGCTACTGTATTCACTATGGCAAGGTGTCCACCATAGGTGTAGAGAAGGCTTCCCACAGAGATAGGGGTAAGAGTCGGCTTAGGAGAAGGTATCGGAATGGGAGTCTGATGGGGTCCTAGAGATATAGGCAGTCGATGAGAGATCACCAGCCAGGCAAGACCACCAGTAGCTACAAGCAATCCTGCACCGAGTCCCAGGACCATCTTACGCCGGGAAATCCAGAGCTGAGTTAGCTCACGAGTGCTCTCAACCGTAGGGACGGTACTTTCCTGCGACGACGAACTGGGTGCAGGAACTGCGGCTTGCTCAGGCTGTATAGACCAAGTCGCATGCTCTAATGTGTTGGCACACGCCTGCTCTAATGTGGTAGCAAATGCCAGTACACTGTCAAAGCGCTGCTTGGGGTCTTTAGTCAGTGCCTTCATTACTATCTGCTCCACATCGGACGCAATCGTTGATATCTTCTCACGTAGTGGCGGTGGTGGCATCATTGTATGTTTCATCGCTATCTCGGCAAATGTACCTTGAAAGGGACGCTCTCCACAGAGCCATTCATAGACAACCACACCCAGGGAATATTGGTCGCTGGCAGGATACGGATGGCTTTGTATCTGCTCTGGGGACATGTAAAGAATGGTACCAGCCATCTTCTCCACACTCTCGGATGACATACTGCGGGCTATTGTTGCAAGACCAAAGTCACTGAGTAAAATCCGGCTTTGTTCCCCAATGAGCATGTTCTCTGGCTTGATGTCGCGATGAATGAGTCGTTCTTCGTGGGCGTACTGTAGGGCACTTGCAATTTGCTTGACATAGGTGACGATGGTGGGGAGCGAGACTCGTGTGCCTTTGGGATGACGTTGGCGCAAGGTGCCGTCGGGTGCATATTCCATAACGATGAAGGGAGTGCGCTTTTCGACACCAAAATCGAGGACCTGCACGATGTTGGGGTGCCTGAGGTGAGAAATCCGGGCTTCGGTGAGGAAACTTTGCAGGTCATCCTGAGCTAATTCCGACAGCACTTTGATGGCAACTGGAGCCTGACTTTTGCGATAGATGTGCTCTGCCAGATAGACTTCGCCGAAGCTACCAGCTCCTAGTAGGCGAATAAGGTGGTAATTATCGAGTTGTTGGCCCTGGCGATTAGTCATCTCCGAACTCCTTGCTTAGGAGATATATGCATTAAGTCTATAAGCAAGTATACAGCGAAGCAAACTCGCAAAAGGACTACTTTGGTTAAAAGGGAACTTGCAAAATATGAAATATTCTATCACGAAATTGGAAATTATGCACATCTGCTACTTCGGTACCGAGCCCACAAGCCCATTTCCTATCGACAAATTCCTCGTGCTATGTTATACTTCATCAATACGAATGGAATACTGTTTTTGGCAGACAAAAGAAGTGAGGTAGGATGATGGCAACCAACCAACTCAGGCAGGCATATGAGCAAGCGGAGAAGCTCCCCTTCAAATATCAGGACATGATAGCGGAGAAAATTTTAGAAGCAATTGAAGAGGCGGAATGGGATGAGTGGCTTGCACGGGCCGACATCGCCGAGATGTTAGACAACTCTGCAGAAGAAGCAAAAGCGGAGCACCTTACTGGCAAAACAATCAAATACGTTCAGGGAAAAAGTCTTGCAGAGCTTTTTCAGTAACAGGTTTAAAGATTGCTATAATCAATTACCTCCTTCTGTTCAAAAACAAAATGATTGATCATACTCCTGTCGTGGAGAAAGTGAGCAAATGCCAGTGGCCCGGTTGGGCCGCTGGCATTAATCTTTACAACGGCTCGTTGCGATAACTGTTAAGGTCATTGCCCGCCGATAAAATCAACCAGAGCCTTGCTGACAGCATCGGGGGCATCGAACAGGATCAGGTGACCAGCGTTTGGAACGATCACCAGTTGTGAGCCGGGAATATCACGATGGAGACGTTCCGCGTACTTGACCGGAGTCTGCTCATCCTCATCGGCCCAGATAATCAGCATTGGTTTTCCAGAGACCTGCAGGTCGGTGGACACAGAATTTAGATAGTAGGGAATGAGCAAACGAATATGCTGAAAGAGCACTTCCTTACCTAGTTCGCTGTTCCACGGCTCAATGTAGTCATTGATGACACTCTCGAAGCCTTTGGTGTTGACGACGGCCTTAGGAAGAGTTGTGCGTAGGTCGCGGATCATAGCCTCCACCTCGGTCTGCTTGGAAGCGTCAAAGTCGCGCCGCTTCTCCATCTCGGGTAGAGGCCAGTCCTCTGCAAAAGTGTGCTGGTAACAAATGGTATCGATCAGGACTAATGCGGCGGTCTGCTCGCGGTAAAGTCGAGTTGCTAGAATCTGGGCTACACCACCTCCCAAGCCATGTCCGACTAGAATGGTGTTGGTGAGTTTGAGATCTCTGAGCAGGTAGGACAGGACATCGGCATGGCCCCAGATAGAGGTATCCGCTGGCCAGGGATGATCAGATTGTCCGTAGCCGAGCATATCGATAGCATAGACAGCCCGCTTTAATCCTACGAGTTGGCTGATGATGCCCTGCCAGCTAAAAGCCCCAGTTGGGATGTCATGCAGTAGCACAATAGCGCCATCTGTGCCATATTCTGTGCCCTGTACAATGTAGCTAATATTGTAATGAACGGAACGCCCTGTATGCCTCTCAAGTACGCCAGCAACGTTAGGTGTTTTGCTTGCCATAATTCTCTCTCTTCAGTTACAGCGGGCACGATAAATCGTGCCCCTACTCAATGGCGATCACCTAAAGGTGACACGGTAAATCGCGCCGTATATGAGTCATCCCGAATTTATCGAACCTCAGTTCGATAAGCATCGAGCCGCTTGACAAGCGGGAGTGCAAAGGGCGGCAAGCCCTTTGACGGGGTTGCAGGGGTGTCCCCTGCTTCTTTCTCTCTCTTCTCGTGCCGCCGCAGGCGGCACGCAAAAAGAGAAAAAAGAGTTTTTGCGGGGACACCCCGCGCCCCGGCAGAAGGCTCTGCCCTCTGCCCTCCCGATTTTGGAACTTTTGCCCTAAAAGTTCGGGATGACTCATGTTGACCAGTCCGATTGGTAGCTGAGTAGTTCAACTACTTGGCCTTTGAGTACAGGCCAGGAACGTTGTAGAAGGCGCTGAAGCCTGCGTAGCGTGCGGTTTCTGCACCGAGTTCATCTTCGATGGTCAGCAGGCGATTGTACTTGGCGACACGTTCACTGCGAGCGGGAGCGCCAGTCTTGATTTGTCCGGCATTAGTAGCGACGACGAGATCTGCGATAGTCGTATCTTCGGTTTCGCCGGAACGATGTGAGATAACAGCTGTAAAGCTGGCACGCTTGGCCATCTCGATAGCACTCAAGGTCTCAGTCAGCGAACCAATCTGGTTGAGCTTGATTAAGATAGAGTTGGCAGATTGTTCCTGGATGCCACGTTTCAGACGCGTGGTGTTGGTCACGAAGAGATCGTCACCAACCAGTTGCAAGCGGTGACCCAGACGTTTGCGTAGCAGCGACCAGCCCTCCCAGTCATCTTCGGCAAGGCCATCCTCAATGGTAATGATCGGGTATTCGCCGATCCATTTTTCATAGAGATCGACCATTTCGGCAGAAGTGAGTGTGCGACCCTCGCGTGCTAATTCATACTTGCCGTGCTGGTACAGTTCAGTCGATGCTGCATCCAGTCCAAGGAAAATATCAACTCCTGGTTTATAGCCTGCAACCTCGATCGCTGCAGTAATAACTTCCCAGGCATCTCGGTTAGAACCGAGCGACGGAGCGAAGCCACCTTCATCCCCGACAGTAGTATTGAGCTTGCGGTCGTGGAGTACCTTCTTGAGTCCCTGATAGACTTCTGCTCCCATGCGCACCGCCTCGCTGAACGTTTGTGCACCCACCGGGAGGATCATGTACTCCTGGAAGTCGGTGGAGTTTTCAGCATGTTTGCCGCCATTCAAGATGTTCATCATCGGTACCGGTAGCGTGCGAGCAGAGACGCCGCCCAGATAGCGGTACAATGGCTGTTGTAGAGCTTCAGCTGCTGCTCGAGCAACAGCCAGGGATGCGCCAAGAATGGCATTTGCACCCAACTTTGCCTTGTTAGGAGTTCCATCCAGACCAATCATGGTCTCGTCAATCAGGACCTGATCGGTAGCGTCGAGTCCGACGATTGCTTCGCTGATCGCGTTTTCGACGTTGGCAACAGCTCGCAGGACGCCTTTGCCACCGTAACGGCTCTTGTTGCCATCGCGCAGCTCTACTGCCTCATGTGCTCCTGTCGAGGCTCCAGAGGGAACAGCAGCGGCACTACGTGCGCCTCCTATTAGGAGCACTTCAACTTGAATAGTGGGATTACCTCGCGAATCTAAGATCTCACGGGCCGTAATGGCCTCGATAGTTGTGAGTTCATTTGCATAATCTGGCATAAAATAATATCCTCCGTGGAAACCATACCTAATGTGTTGATTGTGTTGGCTGGCTTGTTAGTGAATCTGTAATGGACGCAGCTTACCCAACAAGTGTCATTATATCATGAATATAAGGCAATAGGTGTCTATGGACATGGTTGTGCTATTTGTTCGTGTCGGCGTCTACAAAAATCGGTGCAGGGCGACGGATGAGGGTGTTGCGTGGCTTCTGTGCGCTTGGTGAGTTCGTCAATGAGGAATCTCTATTGAAGGAACCATTATTGCCACTACTGAAGCGTGGTGTGCGTGAAGGCTTTCCGGCTAATCGCACACTGTGTGCTTGTGCCTCGGTATGAGATTCTGAATGCTGCAGGATCATATCAAGGCCACGGCGCAGGGTCAGCATATCACGCATAAAGCAGGCAACAGCCGAAGCGGCGGAGCCTTTATCTTTAGCTGCTTCGAAACGGCGCCCGGTGGCATCACCTGCTTGCTGAGCTGCCTCTGCCATTGGATCTGACGTTTTGGCTGCGTAGACCTCTTGGAAGATATCATCCCAGTTGCTCCAACGGCCATGCAGAGCTTTCCATCCCAGTTGACTATCGCTGACAGTCCGCCATTTCTCCTCGGTGAATTGCATCCAGTCGTCCAGCATACGTGAGATTGCTTCGAGCTGTTCTTGCATGCGTTCTTCTTCTTGGGAGGGATGTTGCGGAAAACTTTGTGGCAACTCATCGGTACTTTGCGAGCTGATAAAACCATTGTTGCCCATTTGAGGGAAGCTCCTAGGGGACTGACCATTATAGCCATTGCCTGTGAATGTGTCGGACCCGGGGAAGAAGCCTGTTACATTGAAGGGAGGCTGGGAGACATTTTGCTGCCCGCCTGATATACCGGGCATGCCGAGCATTGGCAATTCAGTACCTGCAGGGAGTTCACCAAGAACATGAATGCCGCTGGCTCCCAGTACAGGGCTCATGATGGTAGTACCATCTTGCAGCACAATGTTTTCGGAAAGGGAAGACATGTTACCAATAACAATCTCTTCGTGCCCAATGGCATCCAGGAGACGCCAGGCGAGGCGCGGGTGTTGAATAGCCCACCAGGCACGACGCCCGATAAATATAGAGGCAAATGTAGAATTTACAATTAACCAGACTACGCCTCGCACAGCTAACCAGTTGACCAACGCAATAAGGATAATCGAGTACCAGGAGTCGGGCTGCCCCGCTTCCTCAACGAAAGTCAGTACAGCCGCTACAGTCAGGCTAGGATCACGCAACGGATTAATAAAATCCAAGATGCGCCATAGCCAACTCTTACTAGTGTTTTCTTCCAATTTGCACTCCTCTCGATTATGCCACTGCTTCGATAAGGCATCCTTTTCTCTGCTTCTTGCAGAGCAATTCTAGCATGGACCCTGTTTATCTGCAAGTTTTTTTTATGTTCAGGTAGTAGTTATGGGTCAAAGCTATTCTCAACTGCAAGCCTATCCGAGAAACGAAATGGAATCCCTGATGTTTTCTGCTAGCATCAGCATATGCCTATCTGTGGTAACGAGTGCGATGACCATAAAACCGTGTAAGCGGTACTAAGGTACCTCCATATGTATCAGTATATCTCATTGCCAAGTATCAGGTAGTCACTTGGGGTATCAAGGGTCCCTTCGCTTTTTCCATTGCTCCTGCTGTTCAGTGTACCCAGAATCCGTAAAATTCTTTTGCTTTTTCTGTTGTTTCCGTTGTTCTGACTCTTCGTTCTCTTTTTCCAGAAGAGGCTCACTTTCACTGTCTATCTCTTGTAACATTCTATCCACTTCTTCCAGAAAAGGAATTTGTCCGCTTTCTAACATTTCAGCGCCTTCTTCAGCTTCATATGCGAAAAGCGCTAATTTGTTTAAATCACTTTGGAATTTCTGACGCCTTTTTCCCTCTTCGTCTAACGAATTTTTTGTATCTATCTGTTCGAATTGGCCAGTGTTTTTATCCAAGGCAGCAGAATCGCTATCCTGTTGCTTTTTAGGCCTTTTAGGAAACTTGCGATTCTTCTCTTCCTTTAGTTCATCTGTGTGAGCACGTTGCAGCTCATCTGTGCGAGTGCGCTGTAACTCATCTGTGTGAGCGCGTTGCAGCTCTTCTGTATGAACTTCAGGTAGTTTTTGAGTATCAGTAGTGAGTTCATATCCATTCTTCGGCTCAGATGGGGCTTTAGATGTATTGCTGCCTTGCGATTCAGGGTTTTGTGGCCCAAGCGGACCTGTTAATGGATTGTTCCCCGACGATGAGCGTTTAGGTGCTGTATTCTTTCCAAGTTCTTGCGATTTACGCCTTTTAGAACTAAAATTTGACATTTCATGTCTCCTGTATTTATACTGATTGAACAAGATATTCTCAAGTTCAAGCTAATAACGATAAAATATTGTTACAAATATCCTTATGAAATCCAATATATCATTGAGCAAGGCTTTTATGAAGCAGCAGTTAAGACTTATGCTTGAAATATTCTTTAGTGAATGTGATGAATGGCACTCAAAAAGACGATCAAAGCCATAAGCTTGAGGTTGAATGCTCCATGTTAGCAGAGCCTGATACTTTTTTTTCATAGGGATGAGCGAGGTTTAACTTCAGATTTTAGTGGTCATAGGTATCCACGGAAGTTCGGACCGTATTCTTTGGTCATCCCCTTATAGTTTTCCTTCAACCGGAAAATCGCGTATAGAATGATAGTGCTCACGAGAGTCTCAAGGTCATGAGATATCTACAATCATGATCATTCTCCTTCTTAAGGATACCAGAAATGCCACGTTTTTTTCGTCGACTCGAGGGACAGTTTCAGTGAAGGGTGGAATATGTCGACGGAAAAATCAGTCAGCCTTGGAAGAAAGTTGGTATGATTAGGTATGGTTCAGCAGATTGGAAAAATACAAGTTATAGAGGTATCCTCTCTCCCTTTGCACTTTCCAGCCTTCTGCTTTAAAGATACTGGATGGATCAGCTTCTAGTCTGGAGAAAAAGCGGGCGTCTTGGAGAGAAAAAGCGGGCATCTTCTCTAGAGCATCCTTCTTTTGAGCTCAGTTCGAAAAACTGCAAAGAGAGAGGTGCCCTCTATGGAGTTAAAAATCAGACAAAAATATATAGCCAAGATCTTACCATTCTTACTGCTTGCTATCCTTTTCGCAACCGCACTTGTTACCGTCTTTGTTCAAGCGGATAGCTATGGTATAACAGTTGATGAACCAACACAGAATTCTTACGGGCGATCGGTACTGGCATGGTATCAAACGCACGGAGGAAATCAAAGTTTCCTACACTATCCCAAAACGCTTTATATACCAGAGCATGGAGCTGCTTTTGAAGTCATCGTTGCTTTAGCGCAGCAAACATTTGGGTACCCATGGCATACACGAGCGGTGATAACAGGGCTGTCTGCAGTCGTTGGGATCATTGGTATGGCACTATGTGGATTTGAATTGGGGAGTTGGTGGGGGGCGTTTCTAGCAGCATTGGGGTTGTGGCTCTATCCCCGTTTCTTTGGAGCTATTTTTAATAACTCAAAGGATATTCCTTTCACCTCTGCAACTGCTCTTGTCTTGTGGGCGGTACTTCTGCTTGTTCGACGATGGAAACTGAGGTGGAGATATCTCATCGGTAATACGATCTTGGCCGGTTTTTTGATCGGATTTGCTATAGCTATACGTATTCCAGCTCTCTTCTGGTATGTAATATTGTTCTTTCTTCTTGCTGGATGGTGGATCTTTTATGGATCACGTGTGATCAGAGAGGAAAAGGTGGTTGATCACCTTCTAAAACAGGCAAGGTCCTGCTTGATTATCGTGGCAGTATCGTTCATAACCATCATTGCACTCTGGCCATATGTCGCACTGGATCCATTGCCTAATCTCTACCACGTGTATATGATCAATAGAGGATATCCCTTTCCTGCTCCGGCTCTCTTTGCAGGGAAGATCTATCCTCACTCCTTGGTACCCAGAAGCTATGTGCCAGTCTGGTTGCTAATTGGCTCGCCACCAGCCATGGTGTTGCTAGCGGCTATAGGTGCTCTTGTTGGTGGCCTCAGATTCTTCACGAAAGGAGGTATTGAGATACGAATAGTGGTGATTGGTCTGACGCTTCTTTTTCCATTAGCTATCCTCGTCGCGTTCCGCCCCACATTGTATGATGGACTGAGACAGTTTCTTTTTCTGGTTGTTCCATTGATATTGCTTGCGGTATATGGACTTATCAGCCTTGTCAGCTACCTCATGCAAAAAAAGCAGAAAGTAGCTGTGGTCGGGCTAGTAGTAGTGGTATTGATTGCTCAATGGCAAGTTATCAGAGACATGAACAATCTGCACCCATACGAGTATATGTATTTTAGTCCGCTCGTAGGGGGAGTTCCTGGAGCTAATGGACAGTATGAAATGGATTATTGGGGCATCTGTAACAAACCAGCAGCAGAATGGTTAGCACGCAATTATAAAAAATACACAACACAACAATTTCCCACTATCGAAATATCATTTAATCATCCCGCCCAGGCTACAGCCTATCTTCCAAGAGTATTTAAAGTAAGTCAGAACCATCCGGACTTTTATATAGCAATGACGCGACTCCACCTCGATCATCTCTTTCCATCATATAGAGTTATTCATACGGAAGGCATCGAAGGCTATGTTGCCTGTGTGGTCAAGGCCAAACCGCTGCAGCAAAAACCACGTGAGTAATTACATGCTGTGTTTCCTATTTCGCCGTTTGTGTCGTACAATTGCCTAGTAAACACAGAGATTTAGGACACACGGAGAAAAGAAAGATGTCAGAGACACAAAGTCGAAGCCAATACAAACACACTAATCGCCTCATCCATGAAACGAGTCCCTACCTGTTGCAGCATGCCCATAATCCTGTTGACTGGTATCCCTGGAGCGAGGAGGCATTACGGAAAGCGCAGCAAGAGGATAAGCCGATTCTGCTCAGCGTCGGCTATTCTGCCTGTCACTGGTGTCATGTCATGGAGCGCGAATCCTTTGAGAATGAGCAGATTGCGGCTATCATGAACCAGTATTTCGTTCCCATCAAGGTAGATCGCGAGGAGCGTCCAGATATTGATACTATCTACATGCAGGCAGTCCAGGCCATGACACAACATGGCGGCTGGCCAATGACCGTCTTTCTCATGCCCGACGGGCGCCCTTTCTATGGGGGTACTTATTTTCCTCCGCAGGATCGCTCCTATGGAGGCAGTGCAAGGATACCGGGCTTCTCGTCAATCCTGTTAAGTCTAGCTAAGGCGTATCAGGAGCATCGTGCAGAGGTCGAAGAACAAGCTACACAGCTTGCGGAATTCCTGAAGCAACATAGTGACGCCCCATTACGAGACCGGGGCAACAATCTGTCTGATGCGCCACAGCTCTCTATGCTGCTTACAGCTAGCCGCGAGTTGGCAGAAGCATTTGATAAAGTCGATGGTGGTTTTGGCGCTGCACCCAAGTTTCCCAGCACTATGGCGCTCGAATTCCTCTTACGTGTTCACCTGCACCGACGTAATAGCGAACTCACTTCTCCGCAGGAACAGAGCAGTCCCTCTGAACTGGAGATGGTAGAACTCTCTTTGCAACACATGGCATATGGAGGCATCTACGACCAGCTTGGTGGCGGCTTTCATCGCTATTCCGTTGACGACAAGTGGTTGGTCCCCCACTTTGAGAAGATGCTCTATGATAATGCACTGCTCAGCCGCGTCTACCTACACACCTACCTGGTCACGGGCAATCCACTCTACCGTCGCATTGTAGAGGAGACGCTGGACTACGTTGTACGTGAGATGACCTCACCTGAAGGTAGCTTCTATTCGACACAAGATGCTGATAGCGAAGGCGAAGAGGGCAAATTCTTTCTCTGGACGTCAGCCGAAGTCACACGCGAACTTGCTCCTGAAGATGCCCGACTTTTTATGCGCTACTATAACATCACCGACCAAGGAAATTTTGAAGGCAAGAATATTCTACATGTGAAGCAAGACGAGCAAAAAATAGCTGGCAGCTCTGGAGTCACCCTAGAGGAATTGCAGGCCTCACTCAAACGCGGACGGGAGACGCTGTTTGCCGTACGCGAACGACGTGTCAGGCCAGGACGCGATGAGAAAGTCCTCACTTCGTGGAATGGGTTAATGTTGCGCAGTTTTGCTGAGGCGGCACGCTACCTCAAGCGATCCGATTACTTGCAAGTGGCTGTCAATAATGCCACGTTCTTACTGAGCCAGCTGCGACAGAATGAACGACTGTTGCGTACCTATAAGGATGGCAGAGCTCGTCTCAATGGCTATCTGGAAGATTATACCTTCCTGGCTGATGGCTTGATCGCGCTCTATGAGGCTAGCTTTGACATCCGCTGGTTCGCAGAAGTGCGTGCTCTGATGGATCAGGCAATTGGGCTGTTTGCAGACGAGCTGCACAGTGGCTTCTTCGATACAGGCAACGACCACGAGATGCTGATTAACCGTCCCAAGGATATCATGGATAATGCCACTCCGGCAGGCAACAGCATTGCGATGGGCGTGCTTCAGCGGCTGACAGCCTTCAGTGGCATATCTGGGTATCAGCAGCGAGCGGACGAGTATCTGCAATCCATTGCCGATGTGATGGTGCAGCATCCGCAGGCCTTTGGGCATGTGCTGGGTGTACTGGATTTCGCCCTTTCGCCACACAAGGAAATTGCTATCATCGGAGATCTTCAGGCGGCAGACACACAGGCGCTACTGGCAGTCATCAACGAGCGCTATCTGCCCAATTGTGTTCTGGCCTGTACCGCGCCTACGGATATACAAGCTGCTGAAACAGTAGCATTGCTGGCAGATCGACCATGCAAAGATGGGAAAGCGACAGCCTACGTATGCCAGAATTTTGCCTGTCAGGCCCCTGTTACAGCGCCAGAGGAACTGGCCCGTCTGCTATAGTATAGGCGACTGGTAGATAGGCACTAGACGCTATTCCGATTAATAGTATACTAAGAATCCCCGCCTTAAAAGGCTTATCATTACCCACAAGTTTTTGGAGCCGCCTGCAGAGAGGATCGCCAAAGCAGAGATTATAAGTGGTCTCTTCCATATAACTTGGCTTGTCACCATGGCTCGTAAAAGTGTCCCAAAAGATGT
>Ga0207416_1002518_pt1 | contig 19722 bp, 17 predicted proteins | sample PaiPotPPM11metaG_FD_184107 | JGI IMG/M metagenome (GOLD analysis project Ga0207416, IMG submission 184107) | Iron sulfur acid spring bacterial and archeal communities from Banff, Canada, to study Microbial Dark Matter (Phase II) - Paint Pots PPM... ...
TGGAGGAGCGTCTGGAGGCTGCACGCCTGGGGTGTACGAAGACTGCTTGCCGAGGAACAGGAAAGGCCGCGATAGCCCCTCTTCAGGGATCTCGGCGACCGTGGAGCCGTCCATGTCGACGCCGACCCGGACGCGTGAGTCGGCCAGCATGGTGGAGATGGCGGCCGCGCCGCCGACGGAGTGGCCGGCCATCGCGATCAGGGACGGGTCAACGAGCGCGGCGCCCGGCCATGCCGGGTGCGTGCCGGTCAGCTTGTCAAGCACGAAGCGGACATCGGCCGCCCGGCCTGCCAGTACCTTCTCCTTTCGATTCCACCGGGGGACCTCGCGGGCGAGGCCGGTGGTGACCCGCCCATCGGGAAAGGCCGTGGCGTAGCTCTCGTAGGTGTGATCGATTCCGGCCACGACGTAGCCATGGCTGGCCAGGTCCTCGGCCAGGGCGGTGAGCGCGCTGCGGGAATTGGTGAAGCCGGGTGAGAGCACGATGAGGGGGCAGCCGGCCTTCTCCCCGGCGGGGGCGGCGTCGCCGACGGCATTGGTCCTGGTCGTGCTCAGCACGTCCGGCGGGACCGTGGTGATCCCCCTGCTCGTGAGCTGGAGTTCGGACTCCGCCGCCGTCATGTACTGGGCTCGCCGTCCGTTCGACGGCACCGCCGGGTACCACAGCGAGACCATCAGTTCCCGCGCATTCACCCCCGCGGCCCAGGGATCGGGGCGGGAGGTGTCCGTCAGCCACAAGGACGTGGTGCCGACCGCGGACGGGCCGGTCGGCTCGGGCAGGTACGGCGCGGCTGGTGCCTCGCTGGCTTCTTGCTGCCCCATGAACTCATCATGCATCCCGTCACTGGGTGACCCCGCATGTCCTGCCCGCTTAGCGGGAGGCGGCGGACGGCTGGTCAGGCCTCGAGCACCTGCCTGATCGCGGGCAGCACGGCCTCAAGCGGCTGGCCGGTGCGGAAGGCGAGGACCGTGGTGCCGTCGGTTTCCGTGTCGGGGGCGCGGTGCGTGAACTGGGCGATGACCTGGCGCATGGCCGCGTCGAGTTCTCGCACCGGGTCGGCGCTCTCGCCGCGCAGCCAGCGGCGCAGCACGTGGTTGTGCGCCGAGGCGACGGCCGCGGCCATGAGCTCGGCCCGCAGCGCGGCCGACTCGCCGCTTTCCGCGGCTTCGCCGTTGACGGCGGGCTCGCCCTCGGCCATCCGTTCGTCGATGTACTCGCGGAACAGCCGCTGGTAGCGCGCCACGCTGACGATCTCGCGGTCCCGGAGGGCGGGAACGGTGCTGGTGAGCGCGTAGCGGCGCCGGGCGAGGTCTCCCTCGTCGAGGTAGTGCAGCAGGACCAGGCGGACCGCGTCGCAGGCCGCCGCCAGGGCGGTAGCGTGGCCGGTGGAACGCAGCCGGTCACGGACCCGTTCGAGGAGCCGGTCATGGTCGGGGAAGATAACGTCGTCCTTGGACCGGTAGTGCCGGAAGAAGGTCGCGCGCCCGAGACCCGCACGCTCGGCGATATCGTCGATCGTGGTCTGCTCGTAGCCGCGCTCGTTGAACAGGTCGAACGCGGCCTGCGCGAGCCGGTCACGCGCACTTAGCTTGTCCATGTCCGTTCATCCTCCCTGGTCTTCGGCGCGGCCGCCACCGGCGAAACCCTCTCGCCGGCTCGTGCGGGCCGCGGGCGTCGGCTCTTGCGAGCTAATGCGATACTAAGTATCGTTCTCGCGAGATCAAGTTTCATAGGTGGTGGTTTCCCTGAGCGTGTCGATTACTCCCGTCCCCGACGAGCCGCCGGACCTGCACACGACGGCGGGGAAGATCGCCGACCTGGAGCGGCGGCGGTTCGAAGCGGTGCACGCGGGGCCGGCCACGGCGATCGAGAAGCAGCACGCCCGGGGCAAGCTGACCGCCAGGGAGCGGATCGCCCTGCTGGTGGACGAGGGCTCCTTCACCGAGTTCGACGAACTGGCCCGCCACCGCGCCCACGACTTCGGGATCGAGAACAACCGCCCCTACGGCGACGGGGTCGTCACCGGCACCGGCCTGGTTGACGGGCGGCCGGTCGCCGTCTACTCCCAGGACTTCACCGTGTTCGGCGGGTCGCTGGGAGAGGTGTACGGGGAGAAGATCGTCAAGATCATGGACCACGCGCTGAAAACCGGCTGCCCCGTCATCGGGATCAGCGACGGCGGCGGCGCCCGCATCCAGGAAGGCGTCGTCGCGCTCGGCCTGTTCGCGGAGATCTTCTTCCGCAACACCCGCGCCTCGGGCGTCATCCCGCAGATCTCGCTGATCATGGGCCCCGCCGCCGGCGGCGCCGTCTACTCCCCCGCGATCACCGACTTCACCCTCATGGTCGAGGGCACGAGCCACATGTTCATCACCGGCCCCGACGTGATCAAGACCGTCACCGGCGAAGACGTCACCTTCGAAGAACTCGGCGGCGCCCGCACCCACGCCACCCGCTCCGGCGTCGCCCACTACCAGGCCGCCAGCGAGGAAGACGCCATCGAGTACGCCCGGCTGCTGCTGTCCTACCTGCCGTCCAACAACCTCGACGAGCCGCCGGCCTGGCCGGCCGAGCCGGACTACGAGGTCAGCGCGGCGGATGAGGAACTCGACACCCTCATCCCCGACTCTCCCAACCAGCCCTACGACATCCATGCGGTGATCGAGACCGTGCTCGACGACGACTCGTTCTGCGAGGTCCATGAAGGCTTCGCGCGCAACATCGTCGTCGGATTCGGCCGCGTCGCCGGCCGGCCCGTCGGGGTGGTCGCGAACCAGCCGCTGCACCTGGCCGGCTGCCTGGACATCGACGCCTCGGAAAAGGCTGCCCGGTTCGTCCGGACCTGCGACGCGTTCAACGTCCCCGTGCTCACGTTCGTCGACGTGCCCGGGTTCCTGCCCGGCGTCGGCCAGGAACACTCCGGCATCATCCGCCGCGGCGCCAAACTGCTGTACGCCTACGCCGAGGCCACCGTCCCCAAGCTCACCGTCATCACCCGTAAGGCCTACGGCGGCGCCTACGACGTCATGGGCTCCAAGCACCTCGGCGGCGACGTCAACCTCGCCTGGCCCACCGCCCAGATCGCCGTCATGGGCGCCCAGGGCGCGGTCAACATCCTCTACCGCCGCGAACTCGCCGCCGCCGACGACCCCGAACAGCTCCGCGCGCAGAAGACCGCCGAATACGAAGACACCCTCGCCAACCCCTACGCCGCCGCCGAACGCGGCTACCTCGACGCCGTCATCCGCCCCGCGGAAACCCGCGCCCAGCTCACCCGGGCCCTGCTGTCGCTGGCCACCAAACGCGAAGCCCTCCCGCCCAAAAAGCACGGCAACATACCGCTATGACCAGCCCGAACGCCGGTCAGACACTGCTCGCCCCGCTCGCCTCCGGCGGGCCGCCGGCGATCACCGTGACCAGGGGCCGGCCGGCCCCGGCCGAGATCGCCGCCCTGGTCGCCGTGCTGCTGCCCGTGCTGTCGCCCGCCGGGTCCTGCGCCGCGGCCGTGGTCGCGGCACGGGCCGCGCGGCCGTCCCGCTGGGCGGAGAGTTCGCGCCCCCGCACCCTGCTTCCCCGCCCAGGACCGGAGTCCTGGCGCGCCTCCGCCCTGCCGCGCTGATCCCCGAGGAGGACCATGACGATCGCGAAGGTACTCATCGCCAACCGCGGCGAGATCGCGGTCCGCGTCGCCCGCGCCTGCCGCGACGCCAGCCTGGCCAGCGTCGCGGTCTACGCCGACCCGGACCGGGACGCGCCGCACGTCCGCGCCGCCGACGAGGCGTACGCGCTCGGCGGCGACACGCCCGCCGACAGCTACCTGGACTTCGGCAAGATCCTCGCGGCCGCCGCGAAGTCGGGCGCCGACGCCGTCCACCCCGGCTACGGGTTCCTCTCGGAGAACGCCGACTTCGCCCAGGCGGTGCTCGACGCGGGGCTGACCTGGATCGGCCCGCCGCCGGAGGCCATCCGCGACCTGGGCGACAAGGTCGCCGCGCGGAAGATCGCCCAGCGGGCGGGCGCCCCGCTGGTGCCCGGCACCGCCGACCCGGTCTCCGGCGCCGCGGAGGTGGTCGCGTTCGCGGAAGCGCACGGCTTGCCCGTCGCGATCAAGGCCGCTTTCGGCGGCGGCGGCCGCGGCCTGAAAGTCGCCAGGACGCTGGAAGAGATCCCCGAACTGTACGAGTCGGCCGTCCGGGAGGCCGTCGGCTCGTTCGGCCGCGGCGAATGCTTCGTCGAGCGCTACCTGGACCGGCCGCGGCACGTGGAGACCCAGTGCCTCGCGGACACCCACGGGACCGTGGTGGTGGTTTCCACCCGGGACTGCTCGCTGCAGCGCCGTCACCAGAAGCTAGTCGAGGAGGCGCCGGCGCCGTACCTGACCGAGCACCAGGAGGCGGTGCTCCGGACGGCGTCCCGGGCGATACTGCGAGAGGCGGGCTACGTCGGCGCGGGAACGTGCGAGTTCCTCGTCGGCCAGGACGGCACGATCTCATTCCTCGAGGTCAACACCCGCCTGCAGGTCGAGCACCCGGTCACCGAGGAAGTCACCGGCATCGACCTGGTCCGCGAGATGTTCCGCATCGCGGACGGCGAGCCAATCAGCGTCTTCCCCACCGACACCGCGGGTCCTACCAGCACCACGGGTCCCACCGGAATCACGGGGCCGGACGGCGGCACGGGCGACCCGCGCCCGCGCGGCCACTCGATCGAGTTCCGCATCAACGCCGAGGACCCGGGGCGCGGATTCCTGCCGGGGCCCGGCACGGTCACCACCTGGCGGCCGCCCACCGGGCCGGGCGTCCGCCTCGACGCGGGGGTCGAGGCGGGTTCGGTGATCGGCCCCGCCTGGGACTCGCTCCTCGGCAAGCTCATCATCACCGGCGCGACCCGCGAGCAGGCGCTGCAGCGCGCCGCGCGGGCCCTGAACGAGTTCGAGGTCGCCGGGCTGGCCACCGCGCTCCCGTTCCACCGGGCCGTCGTCACCGACCCCGCCTTCGCCCCCGAACTCCACGGGGCGCCCGGGCCGTTCACCGTGCACACCCGGTGGATCGAGACCGAGTTCCGCAACGACATACCGGCGTGGAACGCCGACGGCGCCGGGGCGGACGGACCGGCCGGCCCTTCGGACCGGCAGACCGTCGTCGTCGAGGTTGACGGCAAGCGACTCGAGGTCACGCTGCCCGCGAACCTGGCTACCGCCACCGCCACTCCCCCGGCGCCCGGCGGGCAGCCCCGTCGTCAGCGCGCGCCGAGGCAGGCCGGCGCCGTGGTCACCGGCACCGGGGTCGCCGGCGACGTGCTCGCCGCTCCGATGCAGGGGACGGTGATCAAGGTCGCCGTCTCCGAAGGCCAGCAGGTCGCCGCCGGCGACCTGATCCTCGTCCTCGAGGCGATGAAGATGGAACAGCCGGTGAACGCGCACAAGTCCGGCACGATCACCGGGCTGACCGCCCAGGCCGGCGCCACCGTCGCGAGCGGCGCCGCGATCTGCGAGATCAAGGACTGACGGCACAAACCAAATTCACATCATCCCGAACGAGTGCGGCTGACTCTGGACCCGACCCGTTTTCTCCGCGAGCGAGGCTAGCGCGCAGCCCAGACCGTGTGCGGGAAGCGTGGAACACGACCTCGTTCGGGCTACTCATGATCTTGATCTTGATTTCCGGGATTAATCACGGTGGCGAGCGCGGTCGCGCCCTCGCCACCGTGGCTTAGTGGCGGCGCCGGCTCAGAAGCTGTCTCGCGGGCGGTAGACGCCCCAGACGTCGCGCAGGGCGTGGGCGACCTCGCCGCCGGTGGCGCGCAGCTTCAGCGCGTCGCGCAGCGGCGGCAGCACGTTGTCCGTGCCCTCCGCGGCGGCGCGCAGTTCGTCGAGCGCGCGGGTGACGGCGCGGTTGTCCCGCTCGGCGCGCAGCACGGCGAGGCGCTCCCGCTGGTCGGCTTCGATCTGCGGGTCGACGCGCAGCGGCTCGTACGGCTCCTCGTCGCTGGTGATGTATTTGTTGACGCCCACGACGGTGCGGGCGCCGCTGTCGATCTCCTGCGCGACGCGGTAGGCGGACGCCTCGATCTCGTTCTTCTGGAAGCCCTGCTCGATGGCCGCCACGGCGCCGCCCCGGTCCTCGACCGCCTGGATCAGGCTCAGGGCGGCGGCTTCGAGGTCGCCGGTCATGGACTCGATGGCGTAGGACCCGGCGAACGGGTCGATGATCTTCGTCACGTCCGTCTCGGCCGCCAGTACCTGCTGGGTGCGCAGCGCCAGCCGCGCGGCCTTCTCCGTCGGGAGCGCGATGGCCTCGTCGTAGGAGTTGGTGTGCAGGGACTGGGTGCCGCCGAGGACGGCGGCGAGGGCCTGCACGGCGACCCGGACCAGGTTGACCTCCGGCTGCTGCGCGGTCAGCTGGACCCCGGCGGTCTGGGTGTGGAACCGGAGCATCTGAGACTTGGGGTTCTGCGTGCCGAACTCGTCGCGCATGATGCGGGCCCAGATCCTGCGGGCCGCGCGGAACTTGGCGACCTCCTCGAGGATCGTGGTGCGGGCGACGAAGAAGAACGAAAGCCGGGGCGCGAAGTCGTCGACGCCGAGTCCGGCGGCGAGCGCGGCGCGCACGTACTCCTTGGCGTTGGCGATCGTGAACGCGATCTCCTGGGCGGGCGTCGCGCCCGCCTCGGCCATGTGGTAGCCGGAGATGGAGATCGTGTTCCAGCGCGGTATCTCCCGCTGGCAGTACGCGAAGATGTCGCTGATCAGCCGCAGGGACTGGCGCGGCGGGTAGATGTAGGTGCCGCGCGCGATGTACTCCTTGAGCACGTCGTTCTGGATGGTCCCCGTCAGCTGGCCGCCCGCGATGCCCTGCTCCTCGGCCACCAGCTGGTACAGCAGCAGCAGGGTGGCGGCAGGCGCGTTGATCGTCATCGACGTGGAGATCTTGTCGAGCGGCAGGCCGTCGAACAGCACCCGCATGTCCTCGACCGAGTCGATGGCCACGCCGACCTTGCCGACTTCGCCGCGGGCGACCGGCTCGTCGGAGTCGTAGCCCATCTGGGTCGGCAGGTCGAACGCCACGCTCAGGCCGCCCGTGCCGTTGGCGACCAGCTCGTGGTACCGCTGGTTCGACTCCTTCGCCGTGCCGAAGCCCGCGTACTGCCGCATGGTCCACGGCCGCCCGGTGTACATCGACGGGTAGACGCCGCGCGTGAAGGGGAACGCGCCCGGCTCGCCGAGTTCGGCGCCCGGATCGAACCCGGTCAGCGCGGCGGCGTCGTAGACAGCCTGGATGGGCAACCCAGACTCACTGCGAACCGCATCGTCCACGGAACCACCACCTATGAAACTCAATATCACCAAACGATACTCAGTCTCAGAAGACTGGCGCAAGTAGCGGCCGCCGGCAATTCGAGCGCCACTTACCGCATCTAAGAGATTACGCATGGTAAGGTCCTCGCCGTCACGGGGCACGGGCAGCGAGGAAAAGGCGGTCAAAATGGTGCTGAAATTCGGTCGCGGATCGTTCGGGTACGCGGCGGGAGCGAGCGCGCTCGCCGTCGGTTGCACGCTCGCGGGCATCGGCGCCGGGACGGCGGACGCCGCCACGGCCGCCACCGCCGCCGCGCGGCTGGCGAAGGTCAGCGGCTTCGCGGTCGTGAACGGCAGCGTCACCGCGGACGGCGCGACGTTCGCCTGGCACCGGGACGCGGGGGCGACCACGTACCGGATCGTCATCGGCAACGCCTCCACGCCCACGGCGGGCGCCGCCTACGACGGGGACAAGCTGACCGGACGGTCGGTTACCGTCTCCACGCTCGCGCCGGGAACGGCGTACAAGGCGAAGATCAGCGCGAACCGCCCCGGCGGGGTGTCCGAGTGGAGCCAGTGGGTGCTGTTCTACACGAACGCCGCGCCGGGTGCCCCGGGTGCGAAGGGTGCACGGGGTCTGCGGGGCGCGCACGGGCAGCGCGGTCCGCAGGGGCCGTCGGGCGTTGTCTCCACGAAGACGTACACGCTCGAGGCCGACCCGAGCGGCGTCCGGGACAGCATCGTGACGGGCGGCAGTTTCACCAGCCACGAGCAGCTGGTCAAGGCGGTCACCCTGACGGCCGGCCCGTACCTGCTGAACGTCAACTTCATGGCAACGCCCAACGGGATCACCAGCGGCGACGTGTTCCCGCAGTTCTTTGTCTACAACGGGGCGGCCAAGAGCGACTTCTCCAACGACCTGTTCAACGTCGGCAGCGGCGCGCTGGCCCGGTTCAACTCGTCTACTCCGACCGACCAGGTGAACTCCTACTACAGCGGGTCGAACGAGATCGTCGTGCCGCCCGGCGGCGAGACGCTGAACGTGTACGCCTTCGGCTACGACTCCGACCACCAGACCGGCTCCTACGAGCTGAACGACGCCACGCTCACGGCGACGGCGCTCAAGCCCGCGAAGTAGCCGCAGCGCCGACGGTCCCGGGACACCGGCGCTTGACAGGACGCGATCTCTGGATTAGAAGCTAATTCTAGTATTAGTTCTGTATCCGGACGGTTCGCGGAGGGGGCGGTGCCCCATGAGCACTTACCAAACCATCCTTACCGACGTGGCGGACAAGGTCGCGACAATCTGGCTGAACCGGCCGGAGCAGCGCATTGCCTTCTCTCCTGACATGAGCCGCGAGCTGCACGAGGCGTTCGCGGCGTTCGAGGCCGACGACGGGGTGCGGGCGATCGTGGTCACCGGCGCGGGCAGGTACTTCTCCGCCGGCGCGGACCTCGGGCGCCGCGGCGGCGGCACCTTCAGCCGGTCTGCGGACGCCGACGCCGCCGAGCAGCAGGACCGCGCGGAACGGGTCGAGCCGCGCCGGATGCGCACCCCGGTCATCGCGGCGATGAACGGCTCGGCGGTCGGCATGGGGATCACCCTGCCGGTCAGCTGGGACATCCGGTTCGCCGCCGCCGACGCCAAGTACGGCTTCGTGTTCACCCGGCGCGGCCTCGTGCCCGAGGCAGGCTCGAGCTGGATGCTGCCCCGGCTGGTCGGCGTGTCGCGGGCGATGGAACTGCTGCTTTCCGGGCGGATCTTCTCCGGTGCCGAGGGCGCGGAGATGGGCCTGTTTTCCCGGGCCCTGCCCGCCGGGGAGGTACTGCCCGCCGCCCAGGAGTTCGCGCGGGACCTGGCGGCGAACACCTCGGCGGTGTCGGTCGCGGCCACCAAGGAACTCGTCTACGACGCGCTCGGCCAGGACCGGGACGAGTCGCACGCCGTCGAGCACCAGGTGTTCCGCTGGATGGGCAACCAGGCCGACGCGCGGGAAGGCGTGACCGCCTTCCTGGAAAAGCGGGCGCCGCAGTGGCCGCTTTCCAAGGTCAAGGATCACCCTCCGATGCTCTAAGTCGTACTGCGCCGGAGCGTGAGGCCGGGCTTTAGCAAAAGCTGGCTCACCGGCATCGCCGGGTCATTGATGCGGTCGATCAGCATGCGCACCACCTCGGTCGCCTGCTGGCCGACCGGCAGGTCCGTCCCGGTGAGTTCGGGGGTGAAAGCGGTGGCCCAGCGCTTGGACGCTATCCCGGTCAGCGACATGTCGCCCGGGACGGAACGGCCCGCTCCGGTAAGCCCGCGATAGAGCCCGGGCAGCGCGGCCTCGTTGACGGTTACCACGGCCGTCACACCGGGATGCGCGGCCAGCGTCTCGGTGACCCACCGCTCGCCGGCCCCCGCGTCATGATCGCAGCACGACGCCCATCCGCGCAGGCCCAGGTCGCCCGTTGCCTCCTCGAAACCGTCGAGCGCGTCACAGCTGGGTCCGAATCCCTCGCGCAGCGTGACCGCCGACTTGTTCATCAGCGCCATCTCCCGGTGGCCGAGTTGCGCCAGGTGCGCGACGCAGACGCGCACCATGTGAACGTAGTCGACGTCGACCAGGGGGACGGCGGAGTTCTTTTCCGGCCGTCCCATCGAGACCAGAGGCACCCCGGTGGCCTGAATCCGATCCACTCGCGGGTCGTGACGCCTGACGTCCATGAGGATCAGCCCGTCAACTCGCCGGCCGCGGACCAGGCGGTCAACGACACGATCGCTGTCCGTCCCGGGAGCGACCAGAAGGTCATAGTCGGCCGCGTTGGCCGCCTGGACGATCATGTTCGTCAGCTCGAGGTGCGGCGCGTCGTGCGGATCGTCGTGAGCGGGGCCGAGCAGGCCAATGGTCCTGGTCGACTGCTGCCTGAGCGCCCTCGCGCTGGCGTTGGGCTGGTAGTCAAGCTCTTCGACGGCGCGCCGGATACGCAGCCGGACGTCGGCGGGCACCGAGCGCTTGCCGCTCAGGGCGTAGGAGACAGTGCTGATCGTCACCCCGGCCCTGGCCGCGACGTCGCGGATCGTGGCGCGGCGGGCGCTCAACGCCCGCTGCCTGCGAACTCGGACACCGGTCGCTGCCTCCTGCGGTAATGCGCGAATCGATTCACACAGTTGTTCTCTCCGTACCGCCGAGTCTACAAGGATCCAGCCGACCTGCCCTTGACGGACCCGGGACTCGATTTTATGATCCGGGTGCGAAACGATTCGCGGCACGGCCACACCTAAACCCGTCGAGTGGACAGGGAGACAGGGATGGCGGACCACCGACGCTACGCCGTGGTCGGGACGGGCGCCCGGGCGCGCATGTACATCGAGGCGCTCGCGGGAGAGTACCCCGGCGAGATCGTCGCGTGGTGCGAACCGAACGGCGTCCGGATGAGCTTCTGCGACCATTTCGACCTGGTGAACTGGTGGGTTGGCGATGTGCCCGCCGAGGTCTACGCGCGCGGCGCCCTGCGGTTCTACGGAGAGCTGAGCGCGAAGGAGCGGGGCCTGGGAGACCGGCCGGAACGGTCGCGCGGCTCGCGCCTGATCGGTTCCGATCCCTTCGCGCTCGACCTCGCGGGCGACCGCCGGCTGCGCCGTACGGACTGCTCAGCGCGGCCATCGGGCTCGCCGCCAACCGGTCGATCGCCACTGGCCAGGTGGTCACCGTCAGCGATCTAGGGCTCGGTTTCCGCCCGCGGTAAATCGAACGACGAGGGTACTCACGTGTCCGCTGGCCATTGATGTTAACGCTAACAAAGGAGGACTCGATGACGATGAGACCTAGACCCAGGCGCCTGGCGGTGATCGCCGCGGCGGTCCTGGCGCTGGCCACCCCCTTGCTGGCGCGCGCCCAGAACGCGTCGGCCGCCCCGGCCCTGACGGTAAACCTGGCGTCGGTCACGGGGACGGCGACCAGTGTCGGCGAGGGCTTCCTCTACGGGATCAGCCAGGACGCCACCCAGCCGCCGGACCAGTTCCTGCTGCCGCTGGGCATCACCGCGCTGCGCGGCGGCGGGCACGCCGCGGGCGGCGGCTGGATCGGGGACGGCTACACCTACGGCACGAGCACCAAGGCGGACGTAGCCGAGGTGATCGCGAATGCGAAGCGCTTTTCCGCGTCGGGCTATCACGCGCAGTACCAGGTGATACTGGCGGACCTCTACGGCGCGGACGGAAGCCAGCCCGCCAACACGACGTACCCGTGCGCCAGCGGGAACTGCTCCAACTGGACCACCTTCATCGACGACGTGACCGGCGCGATCAAGAGCTCCGGGGTAAGCGTCGCCTACGACGTGTGGAACGAGCCGGATGAATCCATCTTCTGGGCGCCGGGCATGAACACCACCCAGTACTTCAACATGTGGGACACCGGCGTCAAGGAGATCGAGAAGGACGCGCCGGGTGCGACCATTGTCGGACCGTCGCTTGCCGCCGACCCAGCGCAGAACCCGAGCGAGTGGACGACCTGGATCGCCCATGCCAAGTCGGCCGGGACCTTGCCCACCGAGATCTCTGACCATCTCGAAGGCGACGGCGACGACCCGGTCGCCGTGGCCAAGTCCATCGACAGCGACCTGTCGGCCGACGGCGTCTCCGCCATCCCGCTGACGGCCAACGAGTGGCTGCCCCAGGATCAGCAGACGGCCGGCCAGTCCGCCTGGTACCTGGCTCGGTTCGCGCAGTCCGGGTACGCCAACGCGGCGCGCGGCAACTGGAACTGCTGCCTGACGCCTAACCTGGGCGGCGTCATCGTGTCGAACGGGAGCGGCGGCTACTCCTACACCGGCCAGTGGTGGACGCTCCGCACCTACGCCGACCTCACCGGTTCCCTGGTTTCCACCTCAGGCGAAGTGGGGAGCACGGCGATCTCCGCGGCCGAGGACAGTTCACGCCGGCGGGCGGTGGCCGTCATCGGCGACGAGAACGGGTACACCGGCGCGGCGTCCGTGACGTTCAGCGGGTTGTCGTCGGTGCCCTGGCTGGCGAACAACGGCGATGTCAATGTCACCGTGTACCGGATCCCTGACCAGTCGCCGCTTAACTCGCCGCAGGAGGTGTCGAGTCAGGTCATGAGCACATCGAGCGGCTCCGTCACCGTACCCGTCACCTTCCAGGCGTCGCACGACGCCTTCGCGGTGTACGTCACGCCGGGGTTCGCGAGCGGCTTCAGCAGCACGCTGGTCAACCAGGGCAGCGCGCTGTGCATGGACGAGAACGACTGGACCACCGTGTCCGCGACGCAGTTCCAGCAGTACACCTGCAACGGCGGGACCAACCAGGAGTTCACGTTCGTCCCGACCTCAGCCGGCAGCAGCACGTACTTCATCCAGCCCATGACCCCGGACAACTGCGCGGACGTCTACGGCGACTCGAGTTCGAGCGGCGCGGCGATCGACCAGTACCCGTGCAACTACAACAGCAACGAGCAGTTCACGTTGACCTCTGTCGGCACCGGCGTGTACCAGGTCATCGCGAAGAACTCCGGCCTGTGCCTAGCCCCTTCCGGCGATTCGACGGCTAATTCCGCTCCCCTTGTCCAGGTCTCCTGCTCGACCGCGGCGACTAGGACCTGGAAGATCACGACCTGACCGACCGCTCTCGCTCGACGCCCTGACGGCGGCCCTCCACCTGGGCGTTCCGGCGGCATCGGTGCCGCCGGAACGCCTGGACAGCACCCACTAGAATGCGCTTTGAGCTTGGACGTTTACGGGCACGGCGGAGGATTGTCTCGGAGGTCTGGCGATGCGTTTCCTGATGACGGTGAACGGCGGCGGTGCCGCGCCCGACGAGCGGATGTACGCCGAGATGGGGCGGTTCGTCGAGGAGCTGGCCCGGGCCGGAGTGCTGCTCGCGACCGGCGGGCTCGACCAGGGCACGCACGTGGTCGCCGCCGGAGGCGAGATCACGCTCACCGACGGCCCGTTCGCCGAGTCCAAGGAAGTGATCGTCAGCTTCGCGCTGCTTGAGGTGCGGACCAGGGACGAGGCGGTCGAGCTCGCCCGGCGCTTCTGGAAGATCGTGGGCGACGGCGAGGGCGACATCCGCCAGGTGTTCGGCCCGGAGGGATAGTGGCGGACACCACTACTTCCGCCCGCCGGGCGGTCGAGGCGGTGTGGCGGCTCGAGTCGGCGCGAATCGTCGCCGGCCTGGCCGGGCTCGTCCGTGATGTGGGGCTCGCGGAGGAACTCGCGCAGGACGCTCTGGTCGCCGCCCTCGAGCAGTGGCCGGCCGAGGGCATCCCCGCCAACCCGGGCGCCTGGCTCATGCTCACCGGCAGGCACCGCGCGATCGACCGCATCCGGCGCGACGAGCGGCTCCGCGGCAAGCTGGCGCTGCTCGGCCGGGAGGCGGCGGACGGCCTGCTGAAGACCCCGCGGGAATTCGACGCGGTCATCGACGACGACGCCATCGACGACGACCTGCTGCGGCTGATGTTCATCTCCTGCCACCCGGTGCTGTCCACCGAGGCGCGGATCGCGCTCACGCTGCGGCTGCTCGGCGGCCTGACCACCGAGGAGATCGCGCGCGGCTTCCTGGTGCCCGAGCCGACCATGGCGAAGCGGATCACGCGGGCCAAGCGGACACTGTCGGGCCGGGAGGTGCCGTTCGAGGTGCCGCCGCGCACCGAGCTTCCCGCGCGGCTCTCTTCCGTGCTCGAAGTCCTCTACCTGGTGTTCAACGAGGGCTACGCGGCGATGGCCGGGGACGACTGGATGCGGCCCGCGCTCTGCAACGAGGCGCTCCGCCTCGGCCGGGTGCTCGCCGGGCTGATGCCAGCCGAGCCGGAGGTGCACGGCCTCGTCGCGCTGATGGAGATCCAGGCGTCGCGGATGCCCGCGCGGCTCGGCGCGGACGGTGTTCCTGTTCCGCTGCTCGAGCAGAACAGGGGCCGCTGGGATCAGCTGCTGATCCGGCGCGGATTCGCCGCGCTGCTGCGGGCGCAGCGGCTCGACGGCGCGGCCGGGCCCTACGTGCTGCAGGCGGCGATCGCGGCGGGCCACGCGCGGGCGCGGACCGCGGCCGAGACCGACTGGCGGCAGATAGCCGCGCTCTACCAAGGCCTCGCCGCGCTCACCCCGTCCCCCGTGGTCGAACTGAACCGTGCGGTCGCGGTCGCGATGGCCGACGGCCCGGGACCGGGCCTGTGCATCGTGGACGGCCTCGCCGGCGAGCCCGCGCTCGCCGGCTACCACCACCTGCCGAGCGTGCGCGGCGACCTGCTCGCCAGGCTCGGCCGGCCCGCAGAGGCGGCCGCCGAGTTCCGTCGTGCCGCGGCGCTCACGCGGAACGCAGCGGAACGCGCCGCGCTGGAGAAGCGCGCCATCGACTGCGACGCGCGTTCCTGACCGGCACGGCTTCCGTACCGGTCAGTCTCCAGGGGAAGGCGGCGGGGCGGCGAGGGCGTGGCCGACGAGCGCGGTCGCGTGGCCGTGGCCGATGCCGTAGTCGGCCTTGAGCCAGTCGACGAGTGCCTTGTGCTTGGTCAGCTCCGACGCCCTGATCAGGTCGATCCAGTAGTCGATGGGCTTGCCGTGCTTCTTCTCGATCGACGGGAAGTAGTAAGCGGGGCCGGTGACGCGGTCAGGCATGACATCTCCTGCGAAGGACTCCGGCGGCCACAGTCCGTGACCGCTTCTACGGGTGCTTCGAATGGGCGATGCCCGGATGGACACGCGGGCGCGACTCTTTTGCTCCAGTGGGACATCTGCCGCAGCGGGCGTCGTACCTGAGTCGGGCCGAGATCCGATGGAATTAATCGGAGGAGTGGTCGCGGCGGCGCGCGACGACCAGCAGGCGCCACCCGGCGACGCACATGACGACGCCGATGAGCATCAGCGCTGCCGCAGCCAGGGCGGCCCGGGCGATCTGGATCGCCGCGCCGCCGGCGACAAGCGCGAAAGCGCCCAGCATGATCAGGCTGATGCCCCGCTGGCGCAGGCTGCTCGTACCCGCGCTTTTGCGAGCGCCGGTGCTCCATCCTGTGCTGTCCCGCAACGCCACCGGTTGAGAATACTCCGCGGCTGGGCCAAGCGCAGGGTGCGCGTGTCGGTATGGCGGTCGGGCTTACGTTCTCCCGGCTGCGAGCGCCGCGATTTCCCGGCGCGACCGCGCGCCGAACTTCACGAGGATGCGCGACACGTGCGCCCGCACCGTGTTGCGGGACAGGAGCAGTTCGGCGGCGATCTCCGGGTTGGACCGGCCGTCGGCGATCAGCCGGGCGATTTCGGCCTCGGTGGGGGTCAGCGACTCCCACCCGCGGGCCGCGGGTGCCTGGCCGCCGTCCGGGCGGGGGTGGACGCCGTACGCCGCGAGCCGGGCGGAGGCGCTGCGGACGGCCCACCGGGCGCCCATGCCGCGGTACAAGCCGAGGGCTTCGTCGAACCAATCGCGGGCCGGCGCCGTGCCACCCCGGCCGGCGAGCAGCACGGCGGCGTCCGTCAGGGCCTCCGCGCGCCGCAACGGCCGGCCCGCGGACCCGTGGTAGGCAGCGGCAGCGAGCACCGGCGCCAGGTCGGCGGTCAGCAGCCCGCGGCAGTGGTCCGCCACGGCGCCCTTGACGGGCAGCGGCTCGCGCTCGGCCTCGTCCGACGCGGCCCGCGCGGCCGCGGCGGCGGTCTCCGTGTCGCCCACGGCGAGCGCGAGCCGCACCAGCACGGGAAACAGAAGGTGCCGGGCGGGCATGCGCACGGCCGCGTCCGGGGCCAGGCACGCGGCGAGCGCCGCGAGCGCGGCATCTGGCTGGCCCGCCCGCTCCGCCGCCACGGCGCGGGCAAGGAGCAGGTAATGGCTGTTCGAGGCGGCCGCGGCGGCGCGGCCGCCCGGTTCGGACACGGCGGCGAGGTGTTCCGCGGCCACGTCGCCGTCGTCCCGGTAGCCGGCTATCAGGGCGACGAGCCCGTGCGCCACTGACGAGCCGGCGCCCAGGTCCGCGCCGACCGCCGGCTCGAGCTCGGCGAGCGCGTCGTCCCACTGACCCGATTCGAAATGCTGGTACGCGAGCGCGCAGCGGAGCACGGTCAGCCGGGACGCTCCCGTCCGCTCGGCGATGACCAGGGCCTGGCCCGCCGCGCGGACCGCCTCGCCGTGGCGGTCGAGCAGACCCAGCGCGGCGACCCGGTTGGCCAGCAGCATGAGCCGCAGGTCGGTCGCCTGGTCGCTGTTGCCGATCACCGCCAGCGCGCGGTCAATCCTCTGCAGTGCGGCGGCGAGATCCCGCTGGACGAAGCTCACATGGGACAGCGCGTGCAGCACGTACCCCGTGACGAGGGGGTCGGCCGTCCGCTCGCCGTCGGCCAGCGCCTGCTCGGCGGCTCCGGCCGCCTCCTCCAGCCGGCGTGTCATCGTCAGCATGAGCACCCGCAGGGCGCGCAGCCGGCCTAGCCACAGCTCGCTCACGCCGGGCTGGCCGACTCCGCTTTCCAGTGCGGCGAGCGCCTCCGCCGGTTGCCCGGACCGCAGCAGGCCGTATGCCATCAGCCACGTGACCTCCGCGCTCCGGTCCGGTTCTGGGCCATGGGCGAGCAGCAGGCGTCCGGCCTGCTGCACCTCGTCGTACCGGCCGAGCAGGAAGGCCACCATGACGAGGCCGGCTTGCAGTGGCTCCCAGCGGGGGTCGCTGTCGGGCAGCGCCGCGACGACACCGCGCAGGAGCTGCTCCGCGACCTGCGGCATCCGGTAGGCCAGGACCGGCAGCGCGCCGGCCAGCCATTCCGGTACCCAGTCCGCGCCTTCGGGAGCGAGCGCGAGCTGCGCGGCGACCTGCTCCCTGGGCGCCCCCGCCGCCGCGAGCGCCCTGGCGGCCTGGGAGTGCAGCAGCCGTGCGGGCGGCACGCCTTCGTACAGCTGGTGACGAACCGCCCCGTTCCGGAACGCCAGCCTGGCGCCAGCCGTGGTGACCACGCCCGCGGCGACCGCCTGATCGAGCGCGCCGCCGAGCTCGGCGGCGCTCCGGCCGGTCACCATTTCGAGGTCGGACACCCGGAATTCCCGGCCGAGCACCGCCGCCCACCGCAGGACGGTCAACGTCTCCGACGGCAACTCGCTCAGCCGCGCCGCGGCCGCGGCGTCCAGCTGCGCGGGCACCAGCAGGTTCCCGGTCGGCCGCGGGCCGAGCGAGAGGACCCTCCCGCCGCTGGCCACGAGATCGCGCCGCAGCCTGGTTACCTGGTCCCGGGCCGGCGCGGGACGGTACGTCCCCGCCAGCAGCAGTGGCAACTGCCCCGCAGCCTGCGCCAGCCGCCGCCACACGAGCAGGCTGGCATCGTCCGCCCACTGCAGGTCCTCGGTCACCAGCACGACGGGAGACTCCGCGCAGAGCCGTTCCACCTCGGCGAGCAGCCGCTCCGCCTCTGCCAGCACCGGGTCGCCCGGCGGTACCGGGCCGGACACCGCACCGTCGTCGCCGGAGTCGGCCGGTTCGCGGGCCGTACCGAGGCATTCCCTGATCAGCAGCAGCGGAATCCGCTGGCCAAGTTCGTCCGACGTGGCCCAGCCGAGCCGGAAGCCGGCTGCGCCGCTGTCGGCAAGGACCTGGCGCAGCAGGGCCGTCTTCCCAGTTCCCTGTTCGCCCTCGACAAGCACTGCGCCGCCGACTCCGGCGGTGAGCCTGGCGAGGAGGTTCCGCAGCAGCGTCAGCTCGTCGTCACGGCCGGCAAAGGCGTGCACGGAAAAGAGCGTACTCGTAACCGATCGGTACGATCACGGCGGTTGCCCGCCGCTCTGGCTACTTCATTAGTGCACTAATCGATAGTGTATTAATGGTTAGTGCGTACATCGGCTCGGACCATGAGGGGCGCCACGGTGAACAACAACCTGACCTTGATCGTCATCCTGGTAACGGTGATCCACGTCGCCGTGCTCGCCATCATGATCTGGATCAGGGTCCGGCGAACCGAGGGCGACGGCATCACGGTCGCGAGCCCGAAGGTCAACCCGTGCGCCGTGTGCGGCGAGCCTGCGACCGACTGGGTCTACGACGGCCTCGACCCGGATGAGCGGCACGACCCGCACACCGGCAAGGCCTGGTCCGCCGACATGACCCACTACCGGCCGGTGTGTGCGGCCCACGGAGCTTTGGACGGTCAAACCGCAGTCAGTGGCGGCTAGTCGGCGAAGACGTCGGCGGCGTTGGCGGCGGTGATGGCTCGGTCGAACCACCGGTTCAGCCGGGACAGGTCGGTAGTGTCGCCGACCTGGGCCCGCTGGGCATCGGTCGGGTTCAGGCCGCGACCATCGAGGAGCCTGAGGAGCTTTTCCGCCGCCTCGGCGAGGGCACCTTGTTCGATCCCCTGCTCGATGCCGACCTTGACGTAGCTTTCGATGAAGTCGTTCTTGTACTCGGCGGTCGCCATCAGTTCCTCCAGGTGCCGCTGGGCGGCTTGGGAAGCTCGTTCCAGGATAATCGTGGTCAGCCCTTTGCGCTCGGCCTCCGACCCGCCGGTGGCGCGGATCGCGTCAAGCACCCGGGCCGCGCCAGCCCTCGACTCCATGTCCAGGGCGGGCAGGCAGGCCAGGAACAGCAGCAGGTACGGGCCCGCGCCCTGGTCGGACGGCGCGTGGGCCGGGTCGATGACGATCGGCCACAGGTTCCAGCCGGGATGGCCCATCGGGATGACCCGGCGACATTTCTCGGCCTCGCCAGGGTCTGGGCACACGACAATCAGGACCGCGCGCGGGCACCGGACCGCCGCGCGGAGGTTGGCCACGTAGGCGGGCCAGGCGTAGAACTTCGTCCGGTCGTCGCGCCCCTGCGGCTCGATGACGATGACCAGCGCCGGCCGGCCGGTGGCGGGGTCGTCGACGATGACCGTCGAATCGGCGGTGAACTGCGTCGGCACTACGCTGTTGGCGTCGGTCGGGCCCAGGCGCCCACGGCTCCCGGCCGGTACTGGCACGTCCGTCATCGCCCGCACCAGGTCCAGGGCCAGGTCCGGATGCTGCCGGATCAACTGCAGCGGCGCCTCGTGGGTAACGGTAAGAGTGGGCATGACGTCACGGTACGCGATGACCTGGGAGCATGTGTTCGCTATTCGCGGAAAACCACCGACCGTTATCGAAAATATTTCTGGCAACCCGTTGCCAGTTGCAGCTTACCCAGCCGCATCGAGCGGCAACGGGGAATGGGCTACGGGCCGAGGTTTGCTTCGCGGCGGAGGGACTCGGTGTGCTCGCCTGGCCCGGGGGCCTTGCGGGGTGTGCGGGCGGGGAGGTCCGGCATCTCCAGCCAGCGGCCTGGGTCGACCCACGTGACGCCGCGGTCGTCGCGGTCGCGGACGGTTAGCAGGCCGTGGCGGATGAGCTGGGCGTCCGCGGTCAGTTCCTGCGGCTGGCGGGCGCGGGCGGCGGGAATGCCCGCCGCGTGGGCGCGGGCGATCACCTCGGCCGTCGGCATGTCCG
>Ga0207416_1002519_pt1 | contig 19717 bp, 24 predicted proteins | sample PaiPotPPM11metaG_FD_184107 | JGI IMG/M metagenome (GOLD analysis project Ga0207416, IMG submission 184107) | Iron sulfur acid spring bacterial and archeal communities from Banff, Canada, to study Microbial Dark Matter (Phase II) - Paint Pots PPM... ...
CCACACGATGGGGTCGGGCAGTTGCCTGTCAGGTCTGATAACCGAGGCTGGTGAGTGCTGGATCATTCGCTGACCCTCGCACATCAGCACAGGTCAAGACATGATCAACTTAGGCTGAGTGGCATTGTGCCAAGGCCCCAGGGTCCCGGCAAAGTTGAACGCTGTCCCGTTTGCCCGGCTGGTGCCGGCCCGGATGCCGCTTCCCGCGCGCCGGGCCGCCGATCCCCGCCCGTCCGGCTGCCGCCGTCCATGATCGTGGTGGATCGGTTGCAACTATCGCCCCCGATCAACCACGATCATGGAAACATCGGTTACGGCTCCGGCCGGAAACCCAATTGGGTCGGGCCGGAAACTGGTCAACTGGCCCAGCCCGCTGGCACGGTAGCCAGGGCGGCTTGCGGAACCGGGCATAAGGGCAGAATTCGCTAGAACGCCGGGGCCGTGGCCAAGGCCCGCCAGGTGCAGCGCGAGGCAGGCCAATGCGACCAGCAGCAGGCTCATCGGCGAGAACACCGCACTGGTGGCCGTGCTCGTCGCGTTGAGCAAGAATGCGATGGCGAATATGATGGCCGCAATGATGGCGAGCATTCAGGCTCCTTCCCAGATGTTACTAAGTGACAGAAGGATCCGGCCCGGGTTCGTTACGCGCTGGGCTTCGGCGCCGGGCACTTGATCTTCGGGTTCACGCCGATGTAGTTCAGCGGACCGGCAACGACGGTGACCGCGATCGTCCCTGTCTTGGCGCAGGTCGTCTTAGAGTCGTTGTAGTAGTGGCGCTGGGCGCCCGCGATGGCGCCAATGATCAGCCACACGACGAGGATTACCATTCCTATGCGCATTACTGCCTCCAAGAGCTACGCCCGCCGCGGCGGGCTATGAGAATGACTGTCTTAGGATCGTTCACGTCCAGATTCGCGTCCGGCGCCGTCACGTGACACCCCGCCGCCGGTGGCACTGGCGCGCCGCCGCATCGTAAGAGCAGGCTCGGCCCGCAGGACCGACGCCCGGCGGGGCCAGGGATCAGGTGCGCGCGCGACTTGGTGGGGGCTAAGCAAGGGGCCAGGTCCGGCGCGGTGGCGGTGCCGACGTCGCCGCGGGGGACCATGACGACCAGCCGACCGCGGGAACTGACACCTCTGGCCGGCGCGTCCTCCATGCTTTGCGCCAGGACGCCGTGAACGAGCGGCGATGCACTATGCCTAGGCGGCTTCCGCATCCCGCGCATCCGCCACCTCCGGCCGCACCAAGGGCGTGCCACCGGGGTCCGGAGTGGTTCGGTTACACGATCGCGAGACCTGTGCGGACAAGACGGGATAATCGTGCAGATCTAGCGTAACGCGCGAAGTGGCCCGCGGCAAGATGCGGGCACAGCGACTGCGGGCCCCAGTGGACCGTAAGCCTAGCCTCGATGTTTCGCGATCTTGAACTGTCCGGCTGAGACTGCGGTCGTTTGCTGTTTTCAGCGTCTGGCCGTGCCTGGCTGCCCGGCTGGCGCGCCGGGTGGGCGGGGTTCCACGGGCCCTGGGTTTGCCCTTCCTGGTCACAGGGACGGTTTGGTGCTGGTCAGCCAGGCGCGAAGGCCTGCAGGCGGGCGATCGCGGTGGTGAGCTGAGCGGCCCAGGGCCAGGTGACAGCGAGGCGCAGCCGCTGGCGGCGGCCGCCGCGGGCCAGGCGCCCGGCGGCGGAGAAGAGCCGGAGCCGCAGGCGTTTGGGTTCCCAGGCGCGGGCGGGGCCGTCCAGCGCGAGCAGCTGCATCCAGGCCAGCAGTTCACCGGCCATGGCAACGAGCTCGCACCAGATCTGGTTCTGGGCGAAGCCGATGAATACCCGATCGCGTACAGCGGGATCAGCCGGGCAGTGACCGCATTGACCGCGATCAGCAGGACGCCCGCGAGCACGGCCAGGGCGACCACGCCGTAGCGGTGCACCGGCCGCTCGGCCCGCAGGCCCAGCAGGTGGGGCAGCCGGTTGTCATCCGACAGCAGGCTCATCAGCACCGGCAGGCCGCCGAAGCTGGTGTTGGCGGCCAGCGCCAGGACCAGGGTCACGGCGCCATTGTGTTGGCTGTCCCCGGGCAGCCAGCGACTGCTGAACCCCTCGGCCACTTCCTGATCGATCTCAGTGATGACGTCTTCGCTGTTTGGCTGTTTCCGCTGAGGGGTTGGCTGGGATTGGCTGGTGATAGCCCGTCGGTTTCCTGCGGGTTCGGGGTACCCGAACGCGGAGGTGGACCGATGTCGGCCGGAACTGGCTTGCGAGGACGCGGGCGCGGATACGCGCGGAACCGGCGGGGGCACGCAGGGGATCGGCAGGGATACGGCCGCAGGCGCCGTTACGGCCGACCGTATTCGCGCCGTCGCAACGGCAGGGGCTCCGGTAACGCGAGAGCAGGGGATCCGGCGCTCTCAACCTCTTCGCCCGCCTGGGTTTCGGCGCTCGCGGCATCGCCTACATCGTGATCGGGGCGATCGCGGTTATGGTGGCCCTCGGTGTCGCCCGGCATGAGCCGGACGGTGCTGGGGCAATCGAGGCGATCGCCGCCAAGCCGTTCGGGTACCTGCTCTTGTGGATTCTCGTCATCGAGTTCCTGGGGCTGGCTGCGTGGAGGTTCGTCCAAGCCGCGATGAAGACGGCTGAACCTGACGGAGGGCCACCGGGTCAGGGCATTCGTTTACGGCGTCGGCTATCCATCGCGTTCTTCGCCACTCTGATGTTCGTCGTGCACGGGACGAAACCGGCTGCGGGTGACACCTCCGCGCGTGACTACACCGCCCGGGCGCTTTCCCTTGACGGCGGCGCGTCATCGTCTCCTTCGCGGGCATCGCGCTTGTCGTCGTCGGCGTCATCATGGCGGTCCGTGGCTTCGGCGCCGAGTTCACCAGGCATCTGCGCCTGGATGGATGAGCCGGGCCACGCAGGACGCGGTGGTCAGGCTGGGCCAGGCGGGATACGTCGCGCGCGGGGTGGTCATCATCGGTATCGGGATCGCTGCCGTCGACGCGGCTGTCACCTATGACGCGGCCAGGGCCAAGGGCGTCGACGGCGTGCTCCGCTCGTTCGCCCAGTCGCCCTTCGGGCCGTGGCTGCTCATTATCGTCGCGCTGGGGCTGATCGCTTTCGGGATCCTGTCATTCTTCGAGGCGAAGTGGCGCCGCACCCTCGGCGGAGTCCCTGTTTGAGGCCGATCTCGGAGGCCGGTATGTACTATTTGCCGAGCCCGGCGCAGTGTATGCTGAAAGTGTTGCTCCGGACCCCAGCAGCTACGGCCGCAAGATATGGCGGCTGCGCAGGGTTCCGGAGTTTTCTTTTCGTGCACGGACCGGTGCCGTTAAGGCCCAGGCAAAGGATGGTGAAAAAGCCGCCGGGAGAAGCCTCTCCCGCCGCGATCTGTCAAGTAAGGCCGACTACCGCGCACGCCGGAATTCGTCAGTGACTGAGGAGTCGGTTATGAGCATCATCACCTGGGTCGTCGCGGACCTGGCCGCAGGGCCGCCCGCCAGCGCGCAGCGGGCACACCGGTGACCTCGCTGATCCCCGGGCGGGACCAGCCCGGCCAGCAGCGGCCAGCCGGAAGGCGCGCGATGCGCACCGGCACAGGCATCCTCCTGATGACGGTCGGCGCGATCTTGCGGTTCGCCCTGGCGGCGGGTTCTCCGCACGGGCTGGACCTGCACACCGTGGGTGTCATCTTGATCCTCGCCGGTGTCGGCGGCCTGCTGCTACCGCCACTGGCGCGGGGCCTGCTGAAGCCAGACCGGCTGCGCCGCTGGGTCGTCCCCAGAGGCCACGGCGACAACCCGCGCCTAGATGAGATCAAGAGGGCCGCAGCCGCGGACGATGCGCTGGTCCGGGGGCATGACAGGTTCGTCAGCCCGAATGCGCCCGGACTCCAGAACGACGATCTTTGAACCCAACCGGAATGATCGCCAACGGTCAGCAGCTACTGCTTCGGGCTGCGCAACACCCGGCCGGACCGGCCGTGCCATGCAAGATCCCGGGCGGTAAGCTGGGCGTCTGGATCTTGGCCGGACTGGGGATCGCCGGCTCACCGCGCTGCTCGCGCTCCCGCCTGTCGTCATCTCGAGGTTCCGCAAGCCCTCCTGCGTGGCCGACAGCCAGACGCTCGCCGCCGCGGGGCGGCAGCAGGGCGCGCGCCGGTCGAGCCGTCACGGTTCAACGAGGCGTACATGATGCATGGCTCGACGTCGCCACGGCCATGATGGACGGACCCGGCGGATTCGCTCTGGTGGAGGAGTCCATCCGAGAGGCGATCCATTCCGCAAGCGGATCGTCAGCCTCGGACACGAGCTGGCGGAAAGCACCGGCGGGCGGCTCCCCTAGTTCTGTGAGGCGTGGCGGCCAGAGGAGATCCGCGATCCCCGTCCCGCGCGATGTCCCGCGCTCCGCGCTCCCCGCCGCTTGGCGCGGCCGTTGCCCGCTCGGACTGCCGGGCCGACCGACGGCCGCGGATGAGATCGGCCATGCCGTCGGGCTGCTCGCGCATGCTCCAGCTGTGCGGTTCCCGCATGGCGCGGCGTTCCTCCCCGGTGGTTCCGCCCCAGATGCCGTCCTGCGCGCTGCTCAGGGCATAGGACAGGCACATCACGCGCACCGCACAGCGGTCGCAGACTGCCTTCGCTGCGCTGATCTGCTGCAGAGCGGGGCCATCGGCTGCGATGGGAAAGAAGAGCTCAGGATCCTGGCCCTGGCAGGCCCCCCGCGACATCCAGCCGGACCAGCCGGAAGAGCCCGTGCAGGCATCTGACGACAGCATGACAAACCTCCGGGGATCAGCGCTCGCGCAGGGAACGGGAGTCGCGCAGGCCGGCGGCAGTGAACGCGCGAGGACACCGCGGGGGAGGAAATCGCGCCGCCCGGTCAGTGCGACGAGATGGCGAACCGGCGCGATGGTCGCTGCCAAGTGCAACGAGCCGCCGACGGCCGTGGAGCGCTGCCGCAAACCCAGGATCAGGCTCACCCCGGGCACAGTCACAGACCGGCCGCGGGGACCTCTCGCACATTGCCCTGCACCTCCGGTCGCACCAAGGCGTGCCACCGAGGTCTGGAGCGGTTCGATAAGGCCACGTGAGACGCGCCCGAGCTATTCCGGGCGATCTCGCGCATGCCAAGCTCAGGGTAACGAGCCCGTATGGCCTACGGCAAGAGGTCAGCCGACCTGGTGGCCGGCGCCCGGCCAGGCCGGTGAGTGTGAGCCGGGTTCCCGCAGCCGGCGTGCGGCCGCGGGTCGGCTGGCTGACCGGAATGACACCGCAGAACTGACGGGCATCGGCCACAGAGGACAGCGGCGAGCATTCAGCGTAGAGTCGTCAGTTGAAAGCTGGCAAACTAGCCGCCGGGTCCAGCCCTCGCCTTGCTGCTGAAGCAGGAAGGCGCTCCCATGTGCAGTGTGGAACTGAGGACCGGTGAATGCGACGGCCGCGTTGTCGTCGTGCTGCGCGGCGAGCTTGACGTAGGCGACGCCGCGAGCGTCGCTGCTGCGCTCACGGTGGTCGCGGCCAGCGAGCGGCAGATCATCGTCGACCTGGCAGGCCTGGAGTTCATCGACTCCAGCGGCCTAGCAGCCCTGATGCGCGTGCGGAAGCACGCCCGGCACGCCGGGGGTGACCTGCTGCTGGCCGCGCCTCAGCAGCAGGTGCTGCGGGTCCTTGGCGTCACCCGCCTGATCGAGGTCTTCTCCGTCCATGGCTGCGTGGAAGAGGCGGCCAGCAGCGCCGGGCGCCCCAGCCTGGCGGCCGTGCCGGCGACCGGGCGTCCCGTTGTCCTCGCCGCGACATGATCTCGGCCGGGTCCTCCGCGGACATAGCCGGCCGCTGCGCGGCCTATTCGCGGCCCTGGCGGTTCACGTGCGAAATGCCGAGACCGCTCCCCGGCGGGGCTGTCCTTCTTTGACTTCGCGGTATGCGGCCGGCGAGTTCGACGAGGTGACCTGAGCGGCATGGTCGTGGATTTCCGGCCGTCGCGCCGGCCGACGCTCGGCGTCGAGTGGGAGCTGGGCCTGGTCGACGCGCGCACCGGTGACCTGGTCTCGGCGGCGGAGGGCGTTGTCGAGGAGGCCCGGGGCGCGATGCCGGATGGCGAAGTCGCGGGTGCACCGGGATCTGCGAGTCGGTGCCGCAGGCGGTCGGCGACCTGCGGGAAAGCCGCGATGTCGTCCGGCGGGTTGCCGGGCAGCGCGGGCTGGAGATCTTCAGCGCCGGCACTCACCCGTTCGCCCGCTGGTATGACCAGGAGGTCAGCGAGGGCGAGCGGAACGCCACGCTCATCGATCGCACCCAGTGGTGGGGGGCGGCACATGGTCATCTTCGGCGTGTACGTTCATGTGGGCGTGGACTCGGCCGGCAAGGTGCTGCCGATCCTCAACGGGCTGCTGCGCTGGTTCCCGCGCCTGCAGGCGCTGTCGGCCTCCTCGCCGTTCTGGAGCGGGGCCGACACCGGGTACGCCAGCAACCGGGCCCTGATGTTCCAGCAGCTGCCGACCGCCGGGCTGCCGTTCCAGTTCGACACCTGGCCGCAATTCGAGGCGTACGTGGGCGACATGCTCGCTACCGGCGTGATCAGCGAGTTCAAGGAGATCCGCTGGGACATCCGCCCCTCCCCGGCCCTGGGCACCGTCGAGATCCGCATCTGCGACGGGCTGCCTACCCTCGACGAGGTGGCCGCTATCGCCGCGCTGACCCAGTGCCTGGTCGTGGACTTGAACCGCCGACTCGAAGCAGGCCAGGCGCTACCGCCCTGGCACGTGCAGGAGAACAAGTGGCGCGCGGCCCGGTACGGGCTGGACGCGCAGGTCATCCTCGACGCCCCAGAACCGCGAGCGGCTGGTCACCGACGACCTCCACGACCTGCTCAGCGGCCTCGAGCCGGTCGCGGCCAGGCTGGGGTGCCCGGCCGAACTCGCGTCGGTGGCTGACCTTATGGCCGCCGGAGCGAGCTACCAGCGGCAGCGGGCGGTGGCCGCCCGGGCGGGCGGCGACCTCTGGGCGGTCGTCGACAGCCTGGTCCGGGAGATGCGCGAAGGCCTGCCCGGCGGCGCGGCTCGCCAGGCGAACCACGCCGCACGCCACGTCGGTGCCGGAGACATGCCGTAGAACCGCGGACGGCGGGCTGAGTGCTGCTACCGGAACGCGTCGCCCGATCGGCGACTGCAGGCCTGCCAGGTCGACGATGCCCAGCGCGAGCGTCACGATCACCAGAGGACAGGAGTACGGCAATCATCGGATCCTCCACTCGGTCGGGCGGCCCAGCGGCGGGCCAGCCGTCGCCCGCGGGCCGTACGGTCGGGCCCTCTGCGCTGCTAGCCTGGTCTTGCTCAGCCGCGACTCGCAGGCCGGTAGCGACCGTTCAGCCGAGTGCGGTACCTGATGGCCCTGCTCTGCGACGGCACGGCTGCCGTGCGACCGCGCCGTGCGAGCGGGACGGACAACCCGGGGAGAGGAACCTCGTGGTGCGGGCGAGACTGCGGTCACCGCGGATGGTCCGCCATGCGGCTCCCGGTGACCGGACCGCCTGCCCGGCGGATGCAGAACCTAGGTGAGATGGTGGTCAGCACTGGCATGGCCGACATCGTGGCTGCCTTGTCCTCGGATGGTTCGCGTGGCCTCGAGGCGGTGGCGGCTCGGACGTGCGCCGGGGTGCTGGGAGTGAGCGGGGTCGCGGTGAGCGTGCTGGTGTCCGGCGGGAGCGGCGAGGTGGTCTGGCGCACCGATGGGGTCAGCGTTCGCCTCGACGACCTGCAGTTCACCCTGGGGCAGGGGCCCGGCGTGGACGCGGCGGTATCCGGCGAGCTTGTCCTGGAGCCCGACCTGGCCGCGGTTCCGGCGCAGCGATGGCCGGTGTTCACGCCCGCTGCCCTGGAACTGGGAGTGCGGGCGGTGTTCGCCTTGCCGCTGCAGATCGGCGCGATCCGCCTGGGCGTCTTGCTGGCGCACCGGAATGAGGCGGGCGGGGTGGATGGCGGCATGCTCACCGACATGCTGGCCTTCGCCGGTGCGGCGACCGAGGCGCTGCTGGGACCCGCCACGGCCGGGTCGCAGCCGCAGTGGCTGTCTGATCAGGGGTCCGGATACCGGACCGAAGTGCACCAGGCCACCGGCATGATCAGCGTCCAGCTGGGCGTGAGTCAGGCAGAGACGCTGATCCGGATGCGCGCCCGTGCCTTCAGCCATCGGCGTGCCCTGGCCGATGTGGCCGCCGACGTTGTAGCACGACGGATGAGATTCGACGACAATGCCGATTGAGTGACCGCCCCGCCTGGCCGCGGGCGCTGTGCCTGCGTTCGGCGACGGTGGCTTGCATGAGTTAACTGAGAGGCAAGGAAGTGGATCGGGAACAGCGTCTTGCGGAAACGTTCGTGGAGCTGGCGGACACCCTAATCGATGACTTCGACGTCATTGACTTCCTCCAGGTCCTAGCAGCCCGCTGCGTCGAGCTGCTCCATGTCGCTGCCGCCGGCATCATGCTGGCCGGCCAGGGCGACTTGCTGATGACCGTGGCGGCCTCCGATGAGCGGGCACGGCTGCTGGAGCTGTTCGAGATACAAAACGACGAGGGCCCGTGCCGGGACTGCTACCGGCTGGGGGCGGCGGTGGTGAACGTGGACCTGCAAGGCGCGCGGGAGCGCTGGCCGCGGTTCGCCCCGCAGGCGATCGCCGGAGGGTTCGGGTCAGCGAACGCGCTGCCGCTGCGGCTGCGCAGCCAGGTGGTCGGCTCGCTCAACTTGTTCCACGCAGGCACCGGCGGGCTGGACAGCGGCGAGCTTCGCCTGGCGCAGGCGCTGGCGGACGCGGCGACTATCGGCATCTTGCAGCAGCGCACCATCCGCCAGGGCGAAGTCGTCGCCGGCCAGCTGCAGGCGGCGCTGACCAGCCGGGTCGTCATCGAGCAGGCCAAGGGCGTGCTCGCCGAGCGGCTGCAGATCAGCCCGGACGACGCGTTCGGCATGCTGCGCGCGGCCGCCCGGTCCCGCAACCGGCTGCTGTCGGAGCTGGCCCGCGATGTCGCTAACGGCTCCGCCGACGCCGCGGAGCTACTGCGCCACCAGGCTCCCCGGCAGCTGAGCGAACCCCGCTCAGCGCGCAGCCTGAGCCCAACCGATGCCGGGCCGCACGGACCGCGACCAACCTCAGCATGACCGACGGCCTGTCCTGGGCAGGCATAACGCCCTGCACACCCGCGGGAGACGACGCGCCACCTGGCTCACCTGGGTCATCAGGTGCCACCGAGGTCCAGAGCAGCGGGAGTCGCAATCTCGCGCGCACCAGCGCAGCGAGGGCTGTAATCCCCCAGCGGCACCACGCCCGATCCGCCGGCGCGACAAGCGCTGCGCGCGGCGCATGCGAGATACCTGGCACGTACCGGCCACCCCCCGGGATTCCCGAGGCGGCTGGCAAAGTGGCCCGCAGCCGAAGGGCAGCAGTCGCAGGCAGGCAGGCCGCTCGCAGAACGCGCTGGCACCGCGGCAAAAATGGCGCCGCCCAGCCAGGACAACGGCGGGCATCCGGCGTAGTGTCCATGGTGAACGGTCGTGAACTAGCCGCCGGATCAAGACCCCGCCTTGCTGCTCGAAGCAGGAAGGCGCCCCATGCTCAGCGTGAATCTGAGTATCCGCGAATGCGACGGCCATGTCATCGTCGCCTTGCGCGGGGAGCTAGACATCACAGACGCCGCGAGCGTCGCGGCTGCGCTCGCCGCGGTCGCCGCCCGCACGCCGCAGATCATCGTCGACCTGGCAGGCCTGCAGTTCATCGACTCCGGCGGCGTGGCAGCGCTGGCGCGCGGACGCAGGCACGCACGGCAGGCCGGCGGCGACCTGGCGCTCGCTGCACCACGGCAGCAGGTGCTGCGGGTCCTGACCCTCACCCGCCTGATCGAGGTCTTCCCGGTCCATGCCAGCGTGGACGAGGCGGCCGGCACCGCCGGGCGCATCCAGCGGTCAGCCGCGCCGGCGACCGCGAGTCCGGTTCTCCTCGCCCTGACATGATCGCGGCCGGGTCCTGCGTGTCACTGCCGGGGGATGGCAGCTACCGAGAGGACGGGGGGCACCAGGCAGCGGGCGGGCCAGCCCAAGATCACGATGTCCCCCGCACGCGATCTAACCCCCGCCATCAAGGGCCGGGCGTAGTCACCCGGAACCGGCCAGCCGCCCGGGTCTGCCGCGTCACGGCCACGCCGCCGCACAGCTGCCTCGCGGGCCCTGGCACATCAGGGCCGGCCCAGCCAGCCGCAGCTATGCGAAGGACGGGAAAATGCAGAAGCCCGCCGATCACGGCGGTGCACCAAGCCCTGCCTAGCCGGCAAGCGGCGCAAGCAATCCGGTTTGACCTGCATAGTACCCAGGTATTTCTTTTCCCGGCACGGACGGGGCCGCCAGCTACTAGGAGCCCACCTTGATCATTCTCGGCGTCATTCTCCTCATTATCGGGTTCATCGCCAAGGTCGCTATTATCTGGACGATCGGCATCATTGTCGTCGTGGTTGGCGCGATCCTGGCGCTGCTCGGGAGCACCGGGCACGCGGTCCGCGGACGCAGGCACTACTTCTGACACAAAGATCTTTAAGGGCGTGCGGCACCTGGGCCGTTCCCGGCGGTCGTCCGACTGGCGGTAGGCGCCGGGCGAGATTCAGGGGAGCTTGTCGCTGAGGTGCGGCCTGGCACGCTCGCGCGTGACTGCGCATTTTGCCCGGTAAGCTCGCGTTAGCTTCCCTCGAAGCCATCTGGCGAGCCCGCCCCGGGCGAGCTGACCTGGGGACGCTCCGGACCCTGCTGACCTCACGTCACCAAGGAGCATTCATGTCCTCGCCGTCGATCCCGTCTCCCTTCACTATCAACGTGCCGGACGCCGTGCTGCGCGACCTCGCCGACCGGCTGCCGCGAACTCGTTTCCCGGAGCGGACCGCCGCTCCCTGGCGGGCCGGCACCGACCCGGACTACCTGCGCGAGCTCGTCACCTACTGGCACGACGACTTCGACTGGCGGGCCCGCGAGCGCGAGCTGAACGCCCTGCCACAGTTCTCCGTCGGCATCGACGGGCAGCGCGTGCACTTCGTGCACGTCCGCGCGGCCGGTTCCGGGCCAGGCCGGCCGGCGCTGCCGCTGATCCTGACCCACGGCTGGCCCAGCAGCTTCCTGGAGATGCTACCGCTGGTCGCGCTGCTCACCGATCCCGCCGGTCACGGCGGCGACCCGGAAGATGTCTTCGACGTGGTCATCCCCTCGCTGCCCGGTTTCGCGTTCTCCGGCCTGCCTGCTGCCGGGCCGGTGACCCCGCCTGTCATCGCCGATCTGTGGGCTCGCCTGATGAGCGACGTCCTGGGCTACCCCCGGTTCGGCGCCTACGGCGGCGACATCGGCTCACACGTCACCGGCTTCCTCGGCGCCCGCCATCGCGACCGCGTCCTCGGCATCTACACCCACCACCCCAATCTGCATCCGGTGCTGGACGGCACCCGGCCCTTGTCGGCCGCCGAGCAGGACTACATCGCCGCCCGGCAGGGCGAGCACGGCAGCGACGACGGCTACGCCGTGATCCAGAGCACCCGGCCCGACACCCTCGCTGCTGCGCTGACCGACTCCCCGTCTGGGCTGGCCGCCTGGCTGGTGGAGAAATACCGGGCGTGGAGCGACTGCGGCGGCGACCTTGAGTCCCGATTCAGCAAGGACACCCTGCTCACGATCATCACCCTGTACTGGGTCACCGGCACGATCGGCTCCTCGTTCCGGTCCTACTACGACGACGACCAGGCCCCGCCACTGCCAAGCGTCGACGTTCCCGCTGGCATCACGCTGACCCCCGAAGACCGCGACTATCCCCGCGAGTACGCCGAACGCAGCTACCCCGACATCCGCCAGTGGACAGGCCCCACCCGCGGCGGCCACTTCCTCGCCCTCGAAGAACCCGCCCTCCTCGCCACCGATCTCCGCGCGTTCTACCGCCCGCTGCGCGGCAACTGAACAAGGACCCGGTACGGCACACCGCGCTCCGTAATGTCAGGTCCTGCTCCGCTCGCTCATCTGCGCGCTGGTCATGACGCTCCAGGTGGGGTCGGCCCGCGATTCAGGCCGCGGACGCGCGATGGCCGATGACGCTGGCCGTAGTTGTCCGGCAACCTGTTCCGGGCCGGCTTCCCGGCGCTGGGCAGGCGCACAGCGGCGCCGCTCCGCCCGGCCAGGCGCCCGCAGTGGCCCGCAGCAAGCTCGCGCGGGGTGATCGGCTGCAGTGATGAGCCCTTCCTGGATCGACTGTTTCCCGCACGGCGCGTGCAAGGTTGACTCAGTGATGAACGAGCACTACAGCCCGGTGCGTGAGTTCCCGCGCGCCTGCCGGCCAGCTGCTTCGATTTGGAGTGCGTCATGATCGTGATTCTCGGGCTCATCATCCTGGTCGCCGCAGTGGTCGCCGGCGTGGCCGGCGTTCTCAGCAACGGGGGCAGCGGGCATGCCGTCACCCATTTCGCGGTGTTCGGCTACCACGTGACCGGCTCCACCGGCACGCTGCTCCTCTACGGCATCGTGCTCGGGGCGGTCGGCCTGTTCGGGCTGAGCCTGCTGCTGGCCGGCGCGCGCCACACCTCCCGGCGCGGCAGCGCGGCGCGCCGCGGGCTCCGGCAGTCCCGCCAGGAGACCGCCGCGGCCGGCCGCGAGCGCGACGACCTGATCGACCAGCGTGACACCGCCCGCGCCTACACGGCGAGCACGCTGGGCAACGGCACGCCCGCAGGCGGCCGCGATCCCGGTCCAGCCCACAGCCGCCGGGGCAGGCTGCACATATTCGGGCACCGGCCCGCTCCCCGGCAGGGCGCCGACACACACCCGGAACCGCCGGCCAGCGAGCCCGCTGCCGATGTCCCCGCCGATGCGCCTTCCCCCGCGGGGCAGCTCACGAACGGCAGCCGCCCGTGAGCGCTGCCAGGAACATCGCGTGGCAGGCCGAAGCGGTCAACGGCGGCGCTAAGAAGGCCGGCTGCTGCGCCCCGGGCGTCGGCGCCTGCGTGCCGAAGGCGGCACGGACCAGGCCAGGGCATGACCAAGCAGGCCGGGGGAAGATGAAGGACGCCGTCAGGCACTGAGCACCTCGCGCCGCCGCCCCGGCGTCACAGCCCGGCGGCGCGGGGCACCAGAAACTCACGCCCGCACGCGCCAGCTCAGGTCGGGTCGCTTGTGGCCGAGGCGGCGCATTCCTGGGCTTACGCCGGTAACGAGGTCTTCCTGCTGGTCGCCAACCGGCGGTCCCGCCGGCCGCCCGACGATGATTCCGAGTCCGACCTCGCCGGTCCGGCTGTGGCGCTGGAGGCGAGGATCTGCGCGTCGCCCGCATTAGCCGGCGCCGTATTGAGTTTCTCCGCGCCCGAGCCGACGCTCGCGGTCTAAGCAGCGCAGCTTGCATGGTGGCGGGAACGAACGCTCGTCTCAAGGCTTGCCGACAGCGGCCGGGCTCAGACCGGGGCGAAGCGCAGCTTCAGCCCGAGCCCGCGCAGCACGGACAGGAACCACAGCGTGGACACGCCGGTTCCGGCGACGACGAGCGCGGTGGTAACGACCGTCGAGAGCATCAGGAACATCCCGGCCGACTCGGTCACCATCAGGACCGTCAGGCCGCCCGTGAGCAGCAGGAAGATGCCGGCCCACAGCCAGGTCGCCCGCTGGAAGAAGCGAAGCAGGCCCGGATGGCGGGTGGCCGGCTGCCGCAGCGCGACCATTTCAGCCGCCAGCCGGGCAACCAGCGGGTCCGGGCCGCGGGCGGTCCGGGCGAACAGGACGCACATGCACAGGTTCGCGAGCGGAAACTGCAGCAAGAACAGCCACAGTTCATCGGTGGCGAGCAGCGAGGCGATCTCGAGACTGGCGTACGGTCTAGACCCGACCGGGAACTCGTTCAGGCTGCCTGAGCAAGTACGCTTCCAAGCGTACGCCGGCACCCAAGACCGCAGGGCTCGACGCTGAAGGCGGGGTGCCGGATCACGACACGTCAGCCCCCGCGACCGGGCCCATCATGCGCAGCAGGTGACGCCTGGTCGGCTCCTTCCTCCATTTCTTGAAGCTCCTCCAGCACGTCCTCCATCGCCTCTGCCATCTGGTTCGCCTTCTCAGTGGTCGCCTCAGCCTGCGCCCCTGCGGACTGGTAAGCCTCTTCAAGGGCGTCATTCTCGGTCATTATCTCCACAGCCATAGCCTTCGCCCCGTCAGTCTGCAAATTCATGCCCGCTGCTTCCGCCTGAGCCGATTTACCCTTGACCATCTGGGTTGGGTGCCTAATCTTCTTTACGATGCTCACGACGCTGTCCCCTTTCCGAGATTCACATGCCTGCGGGTAAATCCGCCCAGGTGATGAAGACAAACTGCAGGTCAGTGCCTCCGCAGGAACATGACAGCAAGCACGACGATCAAGATGATGACGATTGTTCCGACGCCGATAAACATGGGTGGCTCCTTTCTCATGCGGCCACCTCGCGGGGTGGAGTTTTTTAGCTCGACTTCCCAGGCCGCGGCCCGGCGACTCCGAGCGATCACCGCTGGCCAGTGCTCAAGGACACACCGGCCAGCGAGGGACGTTTAAGCCGACGTTCCCCTCGTCTAAGCTTCGCGGGAAAGATCTTCGATGCGGTTCCAGAACGCGCGGTACTGCTGGAGCGCGATGCGCATCTCCTCGGTTCCCGCCTCATCGCCCTGCCAGGCGGATAGCAGTGCATGCTGGCGTTCCTTGACGGACGTCATGAGCGCCTCGGCGCTGTCATCGACGAGACTGGCCGCCAGCTCAACAGAGGATCGAGGATCGTCGACAAACATCGCCAGGATCTCGTGCCAGCGCGCATCCGGGCTTGCGCTGTCACGGGCGACCGGGTCGGCGCGGGCTCGCGGAGGCTCCGCGTCGGGCGCCGAGACGACGCCTGACGGACTGCCACTATCAGACACGTCGACGACGCTGGGTCCCGCTGCGGCGCTCTCCGCGTCGGTAGCGCCCGGATGCTCCGGCTCAGCGGGGCCAGGCGACTGCGGATCGCCGACGGTTATGACACCGGCCGGACCCATACTGTGCTCGCGTGGCATGTTCCGGTCGTCCTCCGGCATCATCTGGTGATCTTCTGCTGTCGCTCCTGATGTTGCACCGGCCAGATCGAAAGCGGACCCCTCAGGGGTGACCTGATCATCTTCTTGCACCATCAGGTGATCCCCTGCAGTTTCCGTTGGCGCGGTCATTTCGTCAGTCTCCGTTCGTGCGGTCATTTCGCCAGTCCTTTCGTTCGATCCATTGAGCTGTTTGCTTGCCCGTCAGTGATGGAATCGCCGACGGCCACAGGGCCTCGGATTCCGGCAGCCTGGGCGTCACCGTTCCTGGGCGTTGTGTTATCCGCCTCAACGGCCTGTGCGGGTTCGGTCTCGGCTGATCCGGGCAGCGCGTCAGCAGGCTCGCCGAGCAGGTCATCGAAGAGGGCACGGTAGTCGATCATGGCTAGCCGCAGGTCCTCGGTCGAGGCCGCGCCGCGAGCGGCGCTCTCGCTGATCTTCTCGGCCGCCCGGTAGCGGTCGAGGGTGCCCGCGTGCTCGACCGACAGATCGGCGAGCACCTGGTCATGATGCTCCGCCGGGTACCCCCGCTCACTCATGACGGCGACCACGAGCACCTGAGATGCCGCGACGGCATCCGCCGGGGTGTCCACGAACTGCTCCTGGATAGCTGCCCACCGATCCGCGTAACTTTCGCGCGCCGGTTCGGTGAGCGGGCGGATGTCAAGATCCCTGACTCGGCGCTCGCGCCCCGCCAGCACTGTCTCCGCCTGGCGCTTGCTGTCGCTCTCCCCGACCAGCCGGTCATATTCCGGTCCGAAGCGCTGCTGGAGCCGGCGTCGGCGTATGACCGTCCTCATGCCGACCACCAGGAGCCCGACCACGACGATCACCACCACGACGGTCACGATGGTCACGGTTGACATGAAGATCTACCTGCTTTCTGCTTGAGGACTTGCCATGGCGCGGACCGGGTGCCCGACGGTAGGAGCGCCTGTAGCACAGAGGCGCTTAGAAGATCCAGTTCACCGCGCAGGCTCACCACGGCCGCCCTGTCGCGATCGCGGGCTGGCGGCTGCCGAAGCTGCGCTGCATCGTCATGCCAGACGGATCATGACTAGGGGCCGGTCGCGCCCAGCGAGCACGCGAGTGGCCCGGAGTTGCCGCGCCGCGGGATCGCTCGCCTGTGGCTGACAGAAGGTCGGCTGCGCTGGCGGACAGGTGCTGTCATGTGCCACCTCGGCTGGCCTACGCGCACAAGCCACCGAGGTCCGGAGCAGCGGGAGTCGCAGGCTCGGGTAGCGCGTGGCACGCCGAGTGCGATCGTCCTGATTTAGAAGTTACGCCCAATCTGCCGGAATCACAACCGGCGGGATTTGGCTCAGAAAGTACGTCACCCCTTCGGCTGGCGGCGCCCCGCCCGACCGGACTCCAGAACGACGATCTTTGAGCCGGCCTCTCCAATCCGCATTTTGCGATCATCTGGCTGCCCTGCCTTCAGCCGGGCCTGCTGCGGTCCGTACTTGATGTCGTGAGCACGGTCCGCCGACCAGCCTGTTACCCGCTGATTTGGCCCATTTACACGACGGCCGCCGGGGCGTAATGTGAGGGTATTGCTCCGGACCCGGCAGCTGCACCCGCGAAGTAGCGGGGGGCGGCGCATGATCCGGAGTTTTTGCGTAACGACCAGTGCCGGCCAGGCGCAACGGCTACGAAGAGAGGCAGAAAACTCGCGGGGGGTGTTTCTTCTATCCCTGATCTGTCACGCGCGAACGGCTACCGCGCAGGTCAATTTGTTACTTACCGAGGAGTGGGTTATGAGCGCCATCGCGTGGGTCGCTCCCGGCCTGCTTCATGCGTGACCGCTAGGACGCTCGTCGGTTGTAGCAGGGAAAGCCGGGTCTTATCATGACGTGCGCGATGGGCGTTGCAGACGCGCCGCTGAGCGGACGCTGACCGGGCAGGCCGGCGAGCCCGGCCCGCCGCCATGTCATCGCTCACAACCCGCAGGGACACCACGATGAGGACAAGCACTGAGCCGCCAGCCGCCACCGGGACAGGGCCGGAGTGGCCCGCTGCCACGGAAGCCGACCTGAGGCACGGTGCCCCGTGGCGGGGGAAGCTGGTGACCGCCGGGCCCCGGTCGCGCCGGGGCCGGATGGTCCTCCGCACTGCCGTGTCAGCCGCCGTGGTCGCGGCCGCCTTCGGGTTCGCGCTCCCGCATTTCGCGTCCTACCGCAGCGTGTGGGCCAGCCTGCAGGCGATGACCTGGGTCTATGTCCTGCTTGTCGGTGTCGCGGCCGCTGCCAGCCTGGCGTCCTACTGGTTCGGGATCTGCGCTTTGCTGCCGTCGCTGCGGCTGCGCGAGGCCGCGGTGGTCAATCTCAGCTCCAATGCCGTCGCCAACACCCTGCCCGCGGGGGGCGCCCTCGGCATGGGGGTCAGCTGGGCGATGCTGTCCAGTTGGGGTGTGAGCACCGGTGACTACGTGCTGTACACCCTGGTGTCGGGGATCTGGAATGTCTTCGGCCGCCTGGGCCTGCCGGTCCTCGCGGTGCTGGCCCTGCTGACCATCACCAGGCCTGATGCCGTCCTGATCACCGCCGCGGCGGTGGGCCTGGGCCTGCTCGTCGCCGCGGCGGCCGGGCTCAGCCTGGTGCTGCGCAGCGAGCGCTTCGCGCTTCGCGCGGGCCAGGTGCTGCAGCAGGCAGCCGCGATCGCCTGCCGGCTGGCACGCCGCCGGGCGCCCTCTCGCATCGCCGGGTCGCTGGCCGACTTCCGCAGCCGCGCGGCCGGGCTGGTGGCCGCGCGCGGCTGGCGGATCACCGTCACTACCGCGGCGGCCCACCTCATCTTGTGGCTGGTGCTGCTGGCGTGCCTGCGCGGCACCGGCCTGTCCCAGGCTCAGGTGCCGTGGCAGACCTCCCTGGCGGCGTACGCGTTCGTGCGGCTGCTGACCGTGCTGCCCGTCACCCCTGGCGGTCTCGGGATCATCGAGCTGGGCCTGGTGGGCGTCCTGGCCGGCGGGGCCGGCCCCCGGGCGAGCGCGCAGGTGACCGCCGCCGTGCTGCTGTGGCGTGCCGTCACCTACCTGCCGCCCATTCCTCTCGGCGCGGCTGCCTTCCTGGTATGGCGGCACGCACCCGCGCTCCTCCACCCTGCCCCGGGCAGCGCAGGCCCGGCAAGCCTGCGAAGACGCGTGCAGCAGGCGGCAACCACACCGAGCGTCCAGCCGCATGACCAGCCTCAGACAGTCCCCGCCGCTGACCTGGCCTGCGAGCGGATCAGGACCGGCCCGGCCCCGGCGGCCTGATCACCGGGCGCTGGCCGTGTGGTGACCCGGCCGCAGCCACGACGGCGGCCGCCGTCGGCAGCAGCAGCAGCAGCAAGCGGCGTCGAGTCGGGGCGTCCGCCCCCGGCCTTCCCCGCGTCGGCCTCACCACCGGGCTCGTGCCCGGCCGGTCCAGATTTGTTCGTCCGATCCGATGTGAGGCAGCATCGCCGTTGAGCATGGCCGCCGGCCGTGCGCTGGGCTAAGGATCGCGCGTGTGCTTCTCCCCCGAGGCTGATGCGGTCGGAGGCGCAGTGATCTGCGCGATCGGCGTCGATGCAGTCCGTCATGTACGCCAGCGCCGCGAGTTCGTCGCGCTGGCGTGGATCCCTGTGCTGCTCGGGGTCCACCAGTTCATCGAGGCACTGGTCTGGTTGTGGCTCCAGGGTCACGTGCCGCGCGGGGTCGGCCATGTGGCGCTCTGGGCTTACCTTCTGATCGCGTTCGTGGTGTTGCCCGTGCTTGTCCCCGCCGCGGTCATAGCGCTGGAGCCGACGAGGCGGCGGAAGTGGATGATGGCGCCGTTCGCCGCGATCGGGGCGGTGATCGCCGCGGTGCTGCTGGCGGCCATGGTTCGCGGCCCGGTCGGCGTGCGGCTCGCCGCCTACCACCTGTCCTACGGCATCCGGGTGTCCGACGGCTTGCTGATCGTCGCGTTCTATGTCGTCGCCGTATGCGGGTCGCTGCTGATGTCGGGCTACCGCACGGTCACGATTTTCGGCATCGTCAACCTTGCTGCCGTCATCGTCATTGCCCGGTTGACCGTTTCCGGGTTCGCCTCGGTGTGGTGCGGGTGGGCGGCCCTTTCCAGCGCCGCGGTCGCGCTGCACTGCCGCTACGCCAAGCCCCCTCCGCGGCGCGCCCGGCCCGGCGCTGAACAACTCAGATCCGCCGGATGAACGACGTGCCCTCCCGCAACGTGCCCTCCCGCAACCGCGAATGTCACCATACGGCCGGTGCCCGGCGGTCGGTCCGCCGATCCGTATAGCGCCCGACGCCGGCGCGCGGTGTCATCTACACGCAGGTTGGCGTCTGGCCGTGCAGATCGGCCTCGGCACGGGGGGCATGTTACTTCGGCGGATCGCCTGCCTCTCTGCCGTGCCCTCCGCTCCCGCGTTCTGGCGCGCCGGCAGAATGCTCACGGGTCCGGCAAGTCGCGAGCAGGCGCGGATCCATTTTCACGGCGAGATCCTAACGGTGCCGTGCGCTGAGCGCAATAGGGAGAACTCCCCATCGCGGGCCCGGCCGCCGGGCCGTTACCATGCGTAGCACTCTGGCTACATTCTAATTTGCCGGCGGAGGTTCCGGTGGCGTTGGACCGCGCGCACCCCGCCGCCTACATCCGCGCTCCCCTCGGGGACGAC
>Ga0207416_1002522_pt1 | contig 19703 bp, 20 predicted proteins | sample PaiPotPPM11metaG_FD_184107 | JGI IMG/M metagenome (GOLD analysis project Ga0207416, IMG submission 184107) | Iron sulfur acid spring bacterial and archeal communities from Banff, Canada, to study Microbial Dark Matter (Phase II) - Paint Pots PPM... ...
CCGGCGCGCAACTGACCCAGGTGATCGATGACCGGACCTATGAGGGAAAGATCGGGATCAAGCTGGGCCCCATCGACGTGGGGTATCGCGGCCGCGTCATCCTGGAGGAGATCGACGAGCCGGCGCATCGGGTTCGCCTTAAGGCGGAGGGCTCTGAATCGCGCGGACGCGGAGGCGCCTTCGCCACCGTCACCAGTCAGCTGCACGTCGAGGATGGCAAGACCGTTATCGTCATGGAGTCCGACGTCGCCGTCACCGGCCTGATCGCGCAGTTCGGCCGCTCCTCAGTCATGGAGGACGTGTCGTCCCGAATGGCCGACCGCTTTGCCAGGTGCCTCGAGCAGGCCTTGAAGGCGGAAACGCCCGCGAGCTAACCTGGGGTCAGCTCAGCCCCGTGATCGCTCCGGTCGAATCGATATCAATGCGCGTGTAGGCCGGCTCCCTTCCCAGGCCGGGCATCAGCTGGATGTCGCCGGCCAGCGCCACAATGAACCCGGCCCCGGCTGACGGATAAACGTTCCGGATCGGGACGGTGAAGCCGCGCGGCCGACCCTTGAGGGAGGGGTCGTGTGAAAGCGAGAGGTGCGTCTTGGACATGCAGACGGGGAGCGTCCCCATGCCGCGCTCGGTGAGCCAGTCGATCCGCTTCTGGCACTCGGGCAGGAACTCGACCCCGTCGGCGCCGTAGACACGTCGCGCCAGCGTCTCGATCTGCTCCCTGATTGAAGTCCCCGGCTGATACAGGGGAGCGAAGTCACTCCCGCCCTCGACCGCGCGCCTGACAGACTCCGCGAGTTCGACGCTGCCTTCACCGCCCGAGTTGAAGCCGTCATTCACGATCCCGGCGTCCGCGCCGAAGCTGACGGCCATCTGTCTGACCAGGTCCAGCTCGCGATCGGTATCAGTCGGGAAGCGGTTGATGCCGACCACGCAGCGCATCCCAAAGCCGCGGACTATCTCGATGTGCGCAGCCAGGTTCTCCATTCCTCGCCGCAAGGCATCAAGGTCCTCCGAGCCCAGCCTCGAGAGCGGCATCCCACCGTGCGACTTGAGGGCGCGGACGGTCGCGACCACTAGGGCAGCCGAGGGCTTCAACCTGCCGTAGCGGGCCACGATGTGGGCGAACTTTTCCAGCCCGAGGTCGGATCCGAAGCCGGCTTCGGTAACAACGATGTCGGCAAGCTTGAGCCCGATCTGGTCGGCCAGTAATGAGTTGTTGCCGTGGGCGATGTTGCCGAAGGGTCCCGCGTGGATGATCACCGGCTGCCCCTCCATGGTCTGCACCAGGTTGGGCAGGAGGGCTTCCTTCATCAGCACGGTCATCGCTCCCGCGACCCTGAGGTCCTCAGCAGTCACGAAGCTGCCGTCCTTTCGCTGGGTGACGATGATCCGCCCGATCCGGACACGCAGATCGGCGAGGTCCTTCGCCAGCGCCAGTATGGCCATCAGCTCCGAGGCGGCTGCGATAACGAAGCTGGACTCGCGCGGCACTCCGTGTTCCACGCCGCCAAGCCCGCTGACGATGTGCCTGAGCGCGCGGTCGTTGACGTCCATGGTGCGCGGCCAGGTGATGAAGCTCGGGCCGGCCTGGAGTTGATCGTGGAAAATTGCGGCGTCGATCACCGCCGCCAGCAGGTTGTGAGCGGCCTCCACGGCGTGGATATCGCCATTGAAATGAAGGTTGATCTCTTCCATGGGCACGACCTGGGCCTTGCCCCCGCCGGTGCCTCCGCCCTTGATGCCGAAGAGCGGACCCGTGGATGGCTGGCGCAGGCAGAGCGCAACCCTGGCACCGATCCTGCCGAGGCCCTGGGTGAGGCTGATGGCGCTCGTCGTCTTCCCCTCTCCCGCCCTGGTGGGCGTGATTGCGGTCACGACAACGAGCTTGCCGTCGGGCCTGTCCCGCAACCGGTCCAGCGCGCTGAGATTGATCTTGGCCTTGTATGAGCCGTACGAGATGATCTCGGAGTCGATCAGGCCAAAGCCCTTGCCAACATCAAGGATGGGACGCAGGCTCACGGCGTCATCAGCCTGGACCGCGGATTCGCGGTGTCGAGTTCTCGGACGAGGGCGTCTGCCACTTCTTCTGGCGATCCGTCTCGTTCCGCCTCGGGAGCCCAGTGCCAGGCTTCGAGGTAGCTATCCATGTCGGTCGATCCTTCCTTCATCGAGTAGGCATCGATCGCCGCCTGGAAGCGATCAGGCAGCAAGCGTTTGACCTGCCCCTGCTCATCCCAGGCCTTGATGTGGGCCGGGATGTGCTTCCAGTACATCACCTGGTAGCGAGCCATCAAACCGCGGCTTTGACCAGGGCTGCCAACCTGGTCTCAAGCTGTCCCATTCCCACATGCCGTACCTCGAGCCGTAACTGCAGGTAGTCGGCGATCTCCCGGGCTTTCTGCTCAAGGCGATCCTCCCGGAACTGGGCCAGGTACAGCAGGTCGGTGTAATGCTGAAAATAGACCGGCTTCAACTCCGGGTACCGGTCGATCCCGAGGCCACGGACAACGGCGCGCTCGAAGTTGCGCACCAGCCAGTCGGTCAGAAAGAACGTACCGGTCCGCTCCGCGAGGAGGCGGTCGTACTCAGTCCCGGCGAACATCTCGTAGCAGTGCGGGCCCTGCAGTCGAACCGCGCCATGCCGTTCGAGCACGGGGTCCAGCGCGCCCGCAGTGCCGCAATCACCGTAGACCACCACCACCTGCCGATAGCGAGGGCCTATCTGTGCCAGCTTGGCGTCGACCGCCTCGACGATCCTCTTTGGGTAGAGGTGATGCATGGCGGGGATCCCATAGATGTCCACGTCCCAACCCTGACCATCGACGATCGCCTTGACCTCCTTGCCCAGCGCACCGCAGATCAGCAGGGCCAACCCACTCATCGCAAGCTGTCCAGTTCGGCGAACTGCAGGACCGAAATGAACGAGTCATTGAAATCCGAGCGGCCGGAGAGCTCGACGTACTCCATCGTGTCGGGCAGCTCGAAGGCAACCTGGCGCTCTCGAAACGAGAGCAGCGTCATCTTCGCGCCCTCGCCGGCGGTATTGCCGACGGATAGGATGCGATCTACCTCCACAGGCGGTACGAGCCCGATGATCCTGGCACTTTCCGGGTTGAGGTAAGAGCCGAACGAGCCGCCCAGGAGCACCTCGTCCAGGTCGGCGGTCTTGACTCCCATAACATCCATCAGGACCTTGATCCCGGTGGCGATCGATCCCTTTCCGAACTGCAGTTCGCGAACGTCTTTCTGACTGAGGTAGACACCCTCCGCCAGGAGAAAGGCCCGTACCCCATCGACTGTGATCAGCCGGTCGGAAAGGGGATGCTCGGGAGCTTCTTCGCGGCTTCGCATCCGGCCCGAGGGATCGAGCAGCCCGACCACGCGAAGCTGAGCCACGGTGTCGACCAGGCCGGACCCACAAATGCCCTTGGGCTTGACGTCGCCGCCGATCACCTGCAACTCGACGCGGTCGCTCAATGTGACCCCTTCAATCGCGCCTTCCGTCGCACGCATGCCGCAGCGAATCTGGCTGCCCTCGAAGGCGGGACCTGCCGGCGCGGCGGTACACAACACCCGCTTGGAAGATCCGAGAACGATTTCTCCGTTTGTCCCCACGTCCACGAAGACCCGGAGCTTCTCCTCACGCGCCAGGCCGGTGGCCACCACTCCTGCGATGATATCGGCGCCAACGTAGGCACCGATCACGGGAAGGGTCTGCACGAAGCCAGCTGGATGAATCTGCAGGCCTACATCTGCTGCCCTGAGATACATCGCCTCGCGCACGGTGGGAATGAAAGGCATCATCGATATGGGCGTGGCGTCGATACCCAGCAGGAGGTGCATCATGGTGGCATTCCCGACGATCACCGTTTCGTAGACGCGCTCGCGTGTCACGCCGGCCGATTCATAGAGGCCGGCAAGCACCCCGTTCATGGTGTCAAGGATGGCGTTGCGCAGTTCCGCCCTTGCCTCAATTCCCTGCATCCCATGGCTGATCCGGGAGATCACGTCCGCACCGAAGGGCGCCTGGCCGTTAAGGGTGGAGCCGACCGCCTCGGCCATCCCGGTTTTGAGGTTCATCAATGTCCCGACCACAGTCGTGGTCCCGAGGTCGAACGCCACCCCGAAGCTGGCGTCGCGCGTATCACCCCGCTCGACCGCAATGAGTTGGTCGCCGCCAAGGACGGCGGTGACCGCGAAATCCGCTTCGCGGAGCACTCCCGCCAGGTCCTGGAGCACGGCCAGATCAGCCTTCATATCATGCCCTTCCGCAGTCAGGGCATCCCGCAGCCGTTCCAGATCGCTCCGCTGGTCTTCGAGCGTCGGCTCGGTCAGCTCGACAAAGACCTTGCGGACATTCGGGTCGAGTATCACCAGCCGGTTCACTCCCATGGTCGCGGCCCTGGGGGTGCGGAGCAGTTCCGGCACGGTCACCGTGGTATCCTCGTAAACCCTTGCCTGGCAGGAGAGACGCCAGCCGGCGTCGATCTCGCTTGCCTGCAGTTGTTTGTGGTCGGCGCTGGTGACCTCGGCGGCCCCGCCGAGCACCTGCACCTTGCACTTGCCGCAGGTGCCGCGGCCGCCACAGGTCGAGTCGATCGGGAGGCCGATCCAGTGAGCCGCGCTGAACAGGGTGGTCCCCGGCGGAACGCGGGTGGACTTAGCGAACGGTTGGTAGGTTACCTCGAGCTTCTTCTGGATCACGACGTTGATGCCACCTTCTTTTGCCCGGCCCGGAAGTCGGCAATCCAGGCGGCCGCATACTCGTCGTGACCGAGCAGCAGATCCGAGGCTAGAACTGCCTTGCGGACCTCCGGGATCAGCGGGTTGGTAATGGCGCAGGTCAGTCCCGAGTGCATGGCGACCGGAAAGAACGCGGCATTGACGATCGGCCGCTCCGGGAGGCCAAAGGAGACGTTGGAGGCGCCGCAGGTGATGTTGTTGCCAAGCTGGGCCTTTATCAGTTTCATGGTGTCGAGCGTGATGACCCCCGCCTGAGGATCCGCTGCTACCGTCATGGCGATCGGATCGATGATCACATCTTCGGCCGCGATGCCGTAGTAGACGGCCCGCTCGATGATGCGACGGGCGATCTCGACTCGCTCCTGGGGCACCATCGTGATGCCCGTCTCGTCGTTGGCCATCCCGATCACGGCCGCACCATACTTCTTGATCACGGGCAGGATCCGGTCCATGCGCTCGTCCTCCGCGGTGCACGAATTCACGAGTACCTTTCCCTCGTAGACCGCAAGCGCCGCCTCGAGCGCTTCGATGACGGAGGAGTCGATGCAGATCGGGACATCCGTCACCTCGGAGACAGCCCGAATCGCGGCGACCAGCAGCGCCGGTTCGTCGATGCCGGGAACGCCCGCATTAACATCGAGCATCCGGGCACCGGCTTCGACCTGGGCAACGGCATCGGCCTTTGACGCGGTCCATCTTGCCCGCCGTCATCTCGGCACCGAGCACCTTGCGTCCGGTTGGATTGATGCGCTCGCCGATCATCACGAAGGGTCGGTTGCCCGAGATGACGACCTCTCGAGGCAGACCGCACCCGCGTTTCCACTAGACCGTCCCTCCGACCGTCGCGAGCGGGCTCAGGGTGGGACGCGGGAGCAGTCCCGCGTCGTGCGCGGTCGTGTTGTCTGTGCCGTTGATGGCATCTACTGAGCCGCGCAGCACCGCGGCCCGCCGCCAGGTGGCAGCCGGATCCGGGCTGTCGCTCGAAGCGAGCTCCGCCGTCACCACAAAGTGGCCTTCGTGCAGCAGTCGGGCCAGCCGGCTAACCGCGGTCGTGCCCCTCATGCGCATCCCACCCGCCGGGAGCGAGCCGATCCCGGCCGCTCACCAGGTTGAACCACGAAGACGTACCGGTGAGCCTCCAGTCCACCGGCTTCTCGAGCCGCTCGATATGGGCGCGGAACACCGGCAGCCGCCGCGACCCCTCCCAGGCCTCCACCCAGACGCAGACACGCTCCGGGAAGACCTCGCAGTTGCCGTTGGCGCGGACGCCACCGCAGGGACCGTTCCGCAGGTTCTTGGGACACCTCATCGGGCAGCTCAGGCCGGTCGAGTGCAGGATGCACTGTCCGCACATCCGACAATCCCATATCGCTTCCTTGAGGGGTTTCTCGACGGCTAGAACCAGCCTTCCATGACCCGCACGGCTTAGCCTTTCTTCAGCGTCTTGTCGATCAGCTCGACGGCCTGGGCCAGCGCCGCGTTTTCGGCGGCCTGGGCGGCACCAACGATCTGTTTCGCCATCCGGGTTGCGATCGAGGCGTCGGGTGCGTAGTGGTCTGCGCCCGAGAGGCGGGCATAATCCTCGGTCACGGGCGCCCCGCCAACCATGACGGCGACCTTGTCCCTGAGGCCGGCCTTCTTGAGGGCCTCGATGTTGACCTTGAACATCGGCATCGTGGTCGTCAGGAAGGCGGAGAAGCCGACGATGTGCGGCTCGTTGACGCGAACCGCCTCGACGAATTTCTCGGGCGGGCAATTGACGCCGAGGTCCACCACCTCGAATCCGGCTCCCTCGAGCATGATGATGACGAGATTTTTTCCGATGTCGTGGATGTCCCCCTTCACCGTCCCGATTACGTACTTGCCGATCGGCTTGGCCCCGGTCTCCGCGATCAGGGGCCGCAGAATGACCAGGGCGCCCTGCATGGCACGGGCCGCGATCAGCATCTCGGGAACGAAGAAATCGCCGCGCTCGAAGCGGCGGCCAACCTCCTCGAGGGATGGGATCAGCGCCTTGAAGAGAATGTCCATCGGGTCCATCCCCAAGCGCAACCCCTCTTCGGTCAACGCCTTCACCTCGGGCGCGTGGCCGTTGAGCGTATGGTCGAACAGCTCGCTGCGGATTTCCTCCTCGCGACCCATACCTTCCCTCCTCCGGTTGCGTAATAGCCCATTCTTTGCGAGATCGCCTCGCCCGCCTCGCTCGTCATTTCGCCCAACTCCACAAGCCTGTGGGGCGTCACCCGGTACGATGGGCCGGCGACGCTGACGGCGGCGCGGATCGTGCCATCCGTGGCCCGTACAGGCGCAGCGACGGCGTTGAGGCCCAGCTCCAGCTCCTCGAGTGTGAAGGCGTAACCGTCCTCCACCACCCGGTGGAGTTGTTTTAAGAGCGTCTTCAAATCGGTGATCGTTCTGGGAGTGAATCGCTGCAGCGGCGCTTGGAGCAGACGCGTTCGCTCCTCCTCAGAAAGATAGGCGAGCAGGACCTTGCCGTTCGAGGTGCAGTGCAGTGGCGTCTGCTTGCCGACCCAATTTACATTGACCACCAGGTGCGGGGCTGCTATCTGATCGATATTGACCACCTGGTCCCCCTGCAGGATGGCGAGATTCACGGTTTCGGAGGTCCGAACCGCGAGCTCCTCGAGAACCGGTCGGGACACGCGCGCCAGGTCAAGCTCGGCAACCACCGAACCGGCCAGACGCACCAGGCCGTAGCCAAGGCGGTAGCGGTCGGTGGTGGGGTTCTGCTCCACCAGCCCGTGCTCCTCGAGGGTCGAAAGCAGTCGAGACGCGGTCGACTTGTGAACTTCCAGTCGACGGGCAAGGTCGGTAACCCGCATCTCCGGTTCGGAACCGAGAAGCTTGAGGATCTCCAGGGCGCGATCCAGCGACTGCACCCTGTTGCGCATGGCGAAACTGGTGCTCATTGCACAACATGCTATCTCTCCGGGCCCGCCAGCGCAAGACGGTTAGAGATCCGCAGGGAATTCACAGGATGCTCATCCGCCGGTCCGACCATGAAGCTCATCAAGTTCGACAAGGAGAGTGTTATGAGGAACGTGAATTCGACACGAGACCGCAAGAAGCTGGCCGTGCTCGCCGTGCTCGGGCTGGGCCTCGCGATGGCCGGCCGCCGCCGGCGCTGGCAGCGGGCTGCTTTCGGCCAAATGCACCGACGCGGACCCTGGCAGCAGCGCTGCTCTGGCGAGAGTGGCGGGCTTCCGCCGATGCTCGACGCGAAGCTGAGAGCGTGGCACGACCGGGCCCATGCCGGCGCTGGAACCCGTTCGGCCCAGGTGTGAGGGGCGTGGTCAAGCTAAATTGAGCGGGTGAACGAGAAGGTCCGTGCCTCCCTGTCGCGTGGCCATGTGATCGACATGACGACAACTGGCCGAAATACCGGGGAGCCGCGCCGCATCGAGATCGTCTTCCACAACCTTGAGGGCCGCCTTTACATCAGTGGCCAGCCGCGCCCGGAGGAAAGGGCGTGGCTGGCCAACTTGAAGGCGGACCCGCGGCTGACGCTTCACCTCAAGGGAGACGTCAAGGCCAACCTGCCCGGGACGGCCAGGGTCATCACTGACGAGACCGAGCGGCGCGACCTCCTCGCTCAGATCGCGCGCATCTGGAAACGCGACGACGTCGACAAGATGGTCAAAGAGAGTCCGCTAATCGAAGTAACGGTGGACGGGCTCCCGAAGCAGGCGTAAGCACTCGCTCAGCGGTTGGTCTCCTGCCTGACAAACATGACCGTGCCAACCACCAGGAAGCCGGCGAACATCACGGCCATGACGGTCAGGTTCGTGAGCGGGCCGAAGAGAACCACCTTCTGGTACTCGGGTTTTCCCGCATAGGCGACGTCCCGAAGTAGGTCTACCGCATATCGCATCGGTGCGATCAGCGAGAAGGGAGTTAGATACCAGGGCAGTACCTTGATCGGGTTGAAGATACCGGCGAGGAAGAACTGCGGAAACATCAGGAAGGGCAGGATCTGCTGGGCCGCCCGCTGGTTGTTTAGCAGGGACATGGTGGCAACTCCAAAGGAGGCGCCCAGAAGGCAGGCCGCGATGCCGGCGGGAGCGAGTAACAAGATTTGCACCGGGCTCAACTGGACCCGCAGGACGAGGGCAAAGGCGATGGTCGGGACCGCCTGCACAAATGCAACCCCCGTCTCTCCGAGGATCTTCCCGAACACGATCGAATAGCGGGAGACCGGCGACACGAACATCTCCTGGCTGAAGTCTGTCTCCCGATCCTGGATCAGCGAGATCAATCCCTGGGCGGCAGACTGGAAAAGGGTCATTCCGAGGACGCCCGTGAAGATGAATCCGATGAAGTTGAACCCCGCAGCCCGGCCGAGGTTACCCTGCAGCGTCCCACCCATCAGGCCGATGAAGATCAGCGGGAAGATGAAGCTGAAGATCAGGCGCGGCCGGTCGCGAAAGAGTTTCAGGACATCACGAGAAGCGATCGCGAACGTCGGCCCCAAGTCGTTCACTCCATCGCCGTCCCCACGATGCCCAGGTAGGCGTCTTCCAGCGTCGGCGAGTGCGTCTTCAGCGTCGTCAGCGGAGTTCGAATCGAGCGAATCACCTGGTGCGCCGAAGCCCCATTGAGGTTCACCTCGAAGGGGCCTTCCCCTTCGACCGATAGTCGTAAATCCTCCAACTCCCTCCGGAGCAGTGCCCTGTCGCCGGCGTCGACGATCAGCGTCTCCTGCAGGAGATCCGCCTTGATCTCGGTCGGGGTGCCGAGCGAGACGACCTTCCCCTGGTCGAGGATGCAGATTCGGTCAGCCTCTTCCGCCTCCTCCAGGTAGTGGGTCGTGAGAAAGATGGTTGTTTCGTTCTTGCGGCGAACCTCGCGTAGGTAGTCCCAGAGATTCCGCCGGCTTGCGGCGTCGAGGCCGGCGGTGGGCTCGTCAAGGAAGAGCACGCTCGGGCGGTGCATCAGCCCACGGATGATCTCCAGTTTCCGCTTCATCCCGCCGGAGAGTGTTTTCACCGGCTTGAAGATTTCCTTCCGAAGGCCGAGGACGGCGGCCAGCTCCTGAACCTGCTCCCGATAGCTCCGGGACATCATCGAAAAGAAAGGCCGGTAGGGGTGGAGGCGGTAGAGCATGGCATGGAAGCGGATGTTCTCCTCGCCGGTCAGGTTCAGATCCAGGCTCGGCTTCTGAAAAATGATGCCGACCTGGCGCCGTACGCCGGCAGGATCCTCCGTTGCATCCCGTCCACCTATCAGTACGGTGCCCGAGGTGGGCCTGAGCGTGGTGGTCAGGATCGAGATGGTGGTGGTCTTACCGGCGCCGTTGGGACCGAGCAGGGTGAAGAACTCGCCAGCCCGAACGTCGAAGGAAACGCCGTCAACCGCGTTTTTCTCCGCCTTCCGGTAGCGCTTTACGAGGTCCCGGACCTCGATCACGTTTGTCACCGGAGCCTACGATAGTGGTAACGACTTGAGCCCCATGCCCACGATGCCCAGATCGACCCCGCGTGATACGGCAGCGTTCCTGGGTCTCGTTCCGCAGGCACCCGCCGTGACGACCCGGCCGATGTTCGGCAACATGGCCGCCTTCGTCAACGGGAACATGTTCGCCGGGCTCTTCGGAGACCAGTTGTTCATTCGCCTTTCCCACCCGGAGCGCGACCGGCTGAAAAAAGAAGGCGGCAAGGACTTCGAACCGATGCCTGGCCGGGCGATGACCGGTTATGTGTCTCTTCCTCCGGACTGGACGGAGAAGGGCGCCTCGGCCCGGACCTGGATCGCAAAGGCACTCGAATCGACTGGAAAACTCCCGGCCAAGAAGGCGGCGGCTAAGGGCGGTTCGAAAAAGGCTGCCAGCCATGCCACGGCTGCCCGGAAGGCCTCTAAAAACTCCTGATTGACGGCCCCTGTGGGCCGTGCTAGCGTTCGCAACAGGCCGATATATCAGTTGTGTACGGCCTGCATACGGGAGGGGAAATTTGGCGAGTCAGGCACCTGCCGCTCGTCAGCTGCGGCGCCGCGATCTCGAGGCAGAGCTCGATACGCTCGTGCTGTCCTCGTCCGCTGCGCGCTCTCAGAGTGAGCGGGCCTACCTCCTGATTCGCGATCGGATCATCACCCTTCAACTGCCGCCCGGATCGGTTATCGAGGAGGCCCGCCTCCGCGCCGACCTCGAGCTTGGACGGACACCGATTCGGGAAGCTCTGCAGCGCCTCGCCCACGAAAACCTGGTCAGCTTCGTGCCCCATCGCGGCACCTTCGTCACCGACGTCAACCTCACCGATCTGCACCGGCTGACGGAAGTCCGTGTCGAGATGGAGTGCTACGCGGTACGCCTGGCAACTGAGCGCTCCGGCGAGGCCGACCGGCGGGCAATGGAGATGATCGAAGGCGAACTGGAGCAGGTTGACGAGCGGAACAGCGAGGCGTTGATGAGACTGGACCAGCGGATTCACCGACAGGTCTACCAGGCGACCCGCAACCGGTTCTTGCAGGCGATGCTGGAAGAGACCTTCAACCTCAGCCTCCGGATCTGGTTCCTTGGACTGGAGCGAGGCGTCCGCCTGAAGGAGGCCGTCCAGGAGCACCGCAAGTTACTGGCAGCCGTCAGGCGAGGTGACGTGGCGCTCGCAGAGTTCACCATGCGCGACCACATCGTTGGTTTCGACCAGGCAATTCGGAAAGTTCTCTAGGAGATATCGCTTTGAGGGTCTTCTACGCCACCGACCTTCCCGCCGTCGTGGTCAGCGCCCTCTACGCCTACGTGAACGGCTTCAGTGGGTTGGTGCTCGACGCCACCCTCGTGATTGCCGTGACCTACTTAGGCACCGTGATCGGCGCCGCGATCCTTTCCTGGCGACGGCCCGGGATCTTCAACAACTCGCCGATCGCGAATTTCCGGGTAGCCGGAGTCCCGGTGATCACCGCGGCCGCCGTGATCACGGCGGTGTTCCTGATTTTCAATATCGTTAAGTGGCTCACCGACTCCACCTACGGGATCGGGCTGAGCAACACGAAATCGCTGATTTACCTGGCGGTGCTCTACGTTTTGGCGTTCGTTCTGTACGTTGGCGCCTTCTTTTATCGCAAGCGGCAGGGGATCGACCTGCGGGCGATTCACGCCGAGATTCCGGTCGAGTAAGTCGTTGGCCTAGGGGCGGAGGCAGAGCCCTCCGCCCCTCCCGAAAGGAGGAGCTGCAGATTTGTCGGTCCTTGACGGCGTTTTAAAGAGCTATCAATCGCCAACCCGCATGGTCCACGCCATCGGTGCCCTGTCCGCCCTGGGGGAAGAGGCTGGGGCGCTGGGCATCAAGCGACCGCTGGTCGTCACGGACCAGGGCATCGTCAAGGCCGGGCTGCTCGAGGAAGCGCTGAAGCCGCTTCGTGCCGCGGGCCTGGATCCCGTCACCTACGACCAGGTGAGAGCCAATCCAGGCATCGAGCTGGTCGACAGCGGCGCCCGGTACTACCGGTCGGAGCGCTGCGACGGACTCATCGGGATCGGCGGCGGGAGCTCGATCGATGCGGCGAAAGGCATCGGCGTCGTGGTGGTCCATGGCGGAAGCATCGCGAAGTACGAGTGGGGAAAGGATCCAATACACTCGCGGATCCCGCCCCTGGTGGCGGTACCGACCACCGCGGGCACCGGCAGCGAGGTGACGCTCTGGGCCGTGATCAACGACCCTGACCGCAAAATCAAGTTCAATGTCGGAGGGACGCCCAACATCGCCTCCTGGGTGGCGCTTGTCGATCCGGTGCTCAGCGTCAATCTACCCTCGGGCGTGACGGCCGGCACCGGCATGGATGCGCTCACGCACGCGATCGAGTGCTACACGATGGCTTATCACCAGCCCCTCACCGACGCGGTCGCCCTGCTGGCGATGGAATACTGCGGCCGCTACCTTCGAGTCGCCTACGCCCAGGGACACAACCTGGAAGCGCGCTACCACATGAGCATGGGCGCGATGCTGGCGGGCCTCGCCTACGGCACAGACTCCGCCGGAGCGGCACACGCCATGAGCCAGACGGCTGGAGGAGTCCACGACGCTCCCCATGGCGCGCTGACAGGCCGGTTGCTGGCGCCCGTCATGGAGTACAACTACGCCGGCGAGCCGGACCGCTTCGCACGAATCTCACAGGCACTCGGCCTGGAGGTGGCGGGCAAGTCGGTCTGGAAGCGTGCCGAGGCTTCGGTGGAATATGTCTTTCAGCTGACCGAGGACCTCGACATTCCCTCACTGAACGAACTGGGATTTTCCGAAGACGAAATCCCGATGCTGGCGGAGAAGGCCGCGGCCGACTCCCAGAGCGTCGGCAACCCGCGGGACGTGGACGCCAGCAACTACGAAAGGATTTACGCACGAGCCTTCGAGGCGGGACGGCATAGAAAGGTAGCGCGAACCCTCGCACACGCCGGCAGTTAGGCATCTATGTGGAAGAACCCCTTTAAGCCTTACGACATCCTCTCCGAGGACCAGGTTCGGCAGATCGACGGCCAGGCCATGCTTATCCTCGATGAGATTGGTGTCGACTTCCTCCATCCGCGCGCCCTCGACATCTTTCGAGCCGCCGGGTTGCGGATCGACGGCGAACGCGTTCGCTTCGATCGCGCCTTCATCGAAGAGCACGTGGCGAAAGCCCCCGCCTCGTTCGACGTTCAGGCCCGCAACCCAAAGAACACGGTGACGATCGGGCGCGACTACATGGTGACGGCACCGGTCTACGGTCCTCCTTTCATCACCGACATCGAGCGCGGCCGGCGTAACCCCACCATCGAAGACTTCACGAACTTCGACAAGATGGCGCAGGCGACTCCGCAGATCCATTGCGCCGGGGGAACCATAGTCGAGCCCGAGAACCTGCCGCTCGAGACCCGCCATCTCGACATGGTCTACTCCCATATCCGCTGGACCGACAAGCCGTTTATGGGCAGCGTCATCTCGCAGGAAAACGCCCGCGACTCGATCGAGATGGCCTCGATCGTTTTCGGCGGGCGCGAAGAGATCGAGCGCACCCCGGCACTCCTGGCGCTGGTAAACGTCAACAGCCCCCTCCGCTACGACGACCGCATGCTAGGCGCACTCATCGAGTACGCATCGGCCAACCAGCCGGTGATCGTGACTCCCTTCCTGATGGCGGGCGCCATGTCGCCAATGGGCCTCGCCGGGACGATCGCCCAGCAAACCGCAGAGGCTCTCGCCGGCATCGCCCTGATCCAGCTGATCCGGCCCGGCGCCCCCTGCATCTATGGGTCCTTTCTCACCAACGTGGATATGCAATCGGGGAGCCCCGCCTTCGGAACACCCGAATCGGCCATGGGAATTCTCGCCAGCGCCCAGATGGCGCGGCACTACCGCCTTCCATTCCGCGGCGGCGGAGCGCTGACTTCGTCAAAAAGCCCCGACGCCCAGGCCGCCTACGAATCGATGATGTGTCTCTGGCCCACGGTTCTCGGTGGCGTGCATTTCGTTCTGCACGCGGCCGGCTGGCTTGAAAGTGCCTTGCTGGCTTCCTACGAGAAATTCATCATCGATGTCGAGTGCCTACGGATGTTCGAATGGATGATGCAGAAGGGTATCCCGTTCGACGCGGAAGGACTGGCCATGGATGGGATCCGCGAAGTAGGCCCCGGAGGCCACCACCTCGGCTCGGAGCACACGATGCGGAATTACAGGACGGGCTTCTACCGTCCCTGGATTTCGTCGACAGAGAATTACGACCGCTGGCAGCGAATGGGATCTCGGACCACCGATCGAGTCGCGACCGAAAAGTGGAAACAGCTTCTCGCCGATTACAAGGACCCCGGCCTCGACCCCGCGGTGGAGGCCCAACTCCAGGCGTTCATGGAAGTACGCAAGGACGCCATCCTGCATGCCGCCGTCTGAACAGATTCCAGCGCAAGCCCGCGTCGTCATCATCGGCGCGGGTATCGTCGGGTGCAGCGCCGCGGATGAGCTTACCCGGCGGGGATGGACCGACGTGGTCGTACTCGATCAGGGTCCTCTCTTCAGAACAGGAGGGTCAACCTCGCATGCGCCCGGGCTGGTGTTTGAGAACAATGTCGCCCGGACAACCTGCCAGTTCGCGATGCAATCGGTCGGCGTCTACCGCGGGCTATCCGTGGGCGATGAGCCCGTTTACTGGGAAGTCGGCAGCCTGGAGGTGGCGACCAGCGCGGAGCGATGGGAAGAGCTCAAGCGCAAGCAGGGTCATGCCTCCTCCTGGGGACTGACGGCGCACCTGATCGCCCCCGACGACGTCAAGCGGATGGTGCCCATCATGAACGTAGACCGGCTTTACGGGGCTCTTCACGTTCCATCCGATGGAACGGTCAAGGCAGTCCTTGCCTGCCAGGCGCTTGCCGAGCGGGCGATGGCACATGGCGCTCGTTTTTTCGAAAGCGCCCCCGTTACGGCACTGGAGGTGCGCAACGGTCACATCGACTCGGTGGTCACCGCGCGAGGCGCCATCCGTGCGGAACACGTCCTCTGCGCCGCAGGCATCTGGGGACCGTTGATAGGAAGGATGGCCGGGGTGCCGATCCCGCTTCAGCCGCTCCAGCACCTGGTCGCATGGACAGAGCCATTGCCCGAGCTGACCCGGGAAACACGCTGGCAATCGATGCCGATCGTGAGACACCAGGACCGCTCGATGTACTTTCGCCAGGAGCACCAGTCCTACCTGATCGGAAGCTACCGGCACGAACCGGTTGTGGTCGAGCCGGATCGGCTCGCCACCAGCTGGGAGGGCGGGATGATGCCCTCCTGTGCTCCATTTTCCGAAGAGCTGTTTTCCCCGGCAGTGCGTTACGCCCGGGAACTCTACCCAGCGCTCCGCGAGGCGGTGATCGCGGGGCGGGTCAACGGGATCTTTTCCTTCACACCGGACGGCCACTCGCTGATCGGCGAATCGCTCGACGTCCGGGGCTTCTGGACGTGTGAGGCGGTGTGGATAACGCACGGCCCTGGAGCGGCTCGGGCCGTAGTCGAGTGGATGGTCGACGGCGCGCCGCGACTCGACCTGCACGAGGAAGATCTGAACCGCTTTTATCCCCACGCCTTCGCCCCTGCCTACCTCCGAGCGTGTGGCGCCCAGAACTACCGCGAGGTCTATGACATCATCCATCCGCTTCAGCCGATGGAGACCCCGCGGCAGATTCGGCTGAGCCCTTTTTACGAACGGCATCGCGAGCTCGGTGCCGTCTTCTTCGAGGCGGCGGGCTGGGAGCGGCCACAGTGGTTCGAAAGAAACGGCGGACTCCCCGCGACTGGCGAGGAGCCGTCGAGAGATGGCTGGGCGGCTCGGTTCTGGTCACCCATCCAGTCGGCGGAACACAGCGCTGCGCGCGAGCGCGTTGTCCTCTTCGACGCGACTCCATTCGTCAAGGTCGAGGTCTCGGGCAACGGTGCGCTCGCCTACCTGCAGCAGATGGCTGCGAACCAGATGGACCGGCCCGTCGGCAGTGTGACTTACACCGCGATGCTCGACGAGCGAGCCGGCATCATGACCGACCTCACCGTCACCCGCGTCGATGAGGACCGCTTCTGGGTGGTGACGGGTGGCGGCGTGGGGATGCACGACCTGGCCTGGCTCCGCCGCCATCTGCCGTCCGACGGCAGCGTTCACCTCAACGACATGACCTCCAGCTGGTGCTGCATCGGCGTCTGGGGGCCGCTGGCTCGGGAACTGCTCCAGCCCCTCTCGCAGGAAGACCTCGGCAACACCGCCTTCCCCTACCTGACCGCGAAGGCGGTGACCCTTGGCACCGTGCCCACCTATGCGATCAGGATTTCCTACGTTGGCGAGCTCGGCTGGGAGCTGTACGCACCAACCGAGTATGGCCTGCGACTCTGGGACAGCCTCTGGCAGGCCGGCCGAGCACTCGAGCTGACAGCGCTGGGAAGCGGTGCGTTCGATTCTCTGCGGCTGGAGAAAGGTTACCGGCTCTGGGGCGCCGACATCCACAGCGAGTACAACCCCTACGAGGCCGGTCTCGGCTTCGCCGTACGGCTCCGGAAAGGCGAGTTCAACGGCCGCAGCGCACTGCTGAGAATCAAGCAGGAAGGCGTCAGCCGCAGACTCCGTTGCATGGTGCTCGACGACCCGTCTGTGGTGATGATGGGAAAGGAGCCGATCCTGCATGGGACGACGGTGGTGGGTTACGTAACGAGCGCCAACTACGGCTACACCGTGAGACGAAGCATCGCATACGGTTACCTGCCCCTGGAGCTGGCCGCCGAGGGCAACCGCCTCGAGATCCAGTACTTCGGCCGGCGCTATCCCGCGACGGTCGCAAGAGAGCCGCTCTATGACCCGGAAATGTCACGCTTAAAGGAACTGCCCGTGATGGCGGCATCAGGAGGGATCCGATGAAGGTCGTTGAAAAGACGCAGACGTTGAAGATGTTCATTGGTGGGAAATGGGTCGGCTCGGAAGCCGGGGAGACCTTTGAAGCGACGAGCCCGGCGTCTGGAGATGTCATCGCTCAGATTCCCAAAGGTACGCGCGCCGATGCCAGCCGCGCAGTGGAGGCTGGCCACAGGGCGCGATCGCAGATGGCCTCGCTGGGCGCGTTTGATCGCGCGGCCCTGTTGCACCGGATCGCGGATGCCATGGAGCAGCGCCGCGAGGAGCTGGCCCGGTGGCTCACGCTCGATCAGGGAAAGCCCCACAAGGCTGAAGCGGTCGGGGAAGTAGGCGAGGCGATCGAATACTTCCGGATCGCCGCCGAAGACATCAAGCGGCTAGAAACGAATGTGATTCCGTCCGCCAGCAAGAGCAAATTGGTCTTCACTCTGCGGGTGCCACGCGGGGTATACGGAGTTATCACCCCGTGGAACTGGCCGCTTACGATGGCAACGGAGTTGATCGCTCCCGCCCTGGCGGGCGGCAACACCGTCGTCTGGGCTCCTGCGACCTCAACGTCGGCAATCTCGGTGAAGCTGATGGAATGCCTCGCCGCGGCTGATCTACCGGAAGGCGCCATAAACCTCGTGACCGGGCCGGGCGCGGTGGTTGGCGACGAGATTGCCGGCCATCCGCTGATTGCCGGAGTAGGGTTCGTCGGCTCTACCGAGACCGGACGATCGGTGGCGAGGCGCGCCGCCGGTAAGCACGTGATGCTGGAACTCGGCGGCAACGGGCCGATCGTCATCTTTGATGACGCCGACGTGGCGCGCGCGGTTGAGGGGACGATCACCGGCTGCTTCCTCTGCGCCGGGCAGAGTTGCACCGCCGGCGAGCGGATCCTGGTGCAAAAAGGCATCGAGGATGCCTTCGCGGCTGCCCTTAGCGAGGCTGTCAAAGCGATCAAGGTCGGTGATCCGTTCGACAACGCGACGACGATGGGCCCTCTAAACAACGAGGGAGTGGCGGCAAAGATGGACGAACACGTCAGAGACGCCCTCGACCGCGGTGCCGAGGCCGTCGCCGGTGGACACCGAGCCTCGGGCTTTCCAACCCGCCTCTACTACGAGCCGACGGTGCTTCGCCACGTCGACCCAAAGATGCTTGTCAGCCGCGAAGAGACCTTCGGACCGATCGCCCCTTTGATCTCGTTCAGGGACGAGGCCGACGGGCTGGCAATCGCAAACGATTCACCCTACGGCCTGCTCGGCTCCGTGTACACCCGCGACATCGACCGTGCCCTTCGCTTCGCTCGCGGTATGGAAACCGGGTGGGTCAACGTCAACGAGTCCTCGAACTACTGGGAGGCACACATCCCCTTCGGGGGACGCGCCGGTAAGGAAAGTGGCATTGGACGCGTCGGCGGGCATGGGGCGATCGAGCAGATGACCGACCTCAAGACCATCATCATCGACGTCAAGGAATCGTGATCCAGGTGCCGGCTACCACGCCCCTGGCGGACGTTATCGCTGAAGGCGAGAGGATCGCCTCAGCGGCGCGGCAAGCCGGCGTTGCCGTCAAGCTGGTCGCCGGCGTCAACCTGCACTCGGCCAGCGCTCGGCGAGTGCCGCTTCGACGCAAGTACGGGGATCTCGATTTCGTGGCACCCGCCCGGCAGCGCGCCGGTATCCAGAAGTTGTTCGAGTCGCTTGGCTACCAGGGCGAGATGCGCTTCAACACGCTCAACGGCCACCAGCGACTGCTCTACCTCGATCCGCAGAACGGACGGCAGGTGGACATAACGATCATCCGGTTGGCGATTCGGACGACGAGACAATCAATGCCAGCTACCTGGCGCGGCTCCTCTCCCAGGACTGGGGACTGCATCGGACGATCCTGCTCAACACCTCACGAGTAAGGGCCGCAGCCGTCGAGTTGGGAGTCGACGCGACCGTGGTCAACAAGCGGCTCGACGAACTCTGGCAGCGTATCGACGGGCACCCCAAGTCCTTGAAATGGAAGCTGCGAGACCGAGTCGGAGACCGGGTCAGCTGGTACGAACCTCCCGAGGAGGTTCGGCAGCCTTACCAGAAGGACTGAGGCAGCCGACTCAGGCGACACGCTGTCCTGTGCCGCCCGTCGCTGGCGTCCATCGGTAGCATGACGCAACATCATGTTCTGGACGTTCGTCGATCGCGCCAGGGTAGCCACCGGCGAGGTCGTACTCGAGGGTGAACGGGCTCATCACCTGGGCCGCGTGCTGCGCGTGCGACCTGGCGAACAGGGAATTGTAGTGGCCGACGGACGCGAATACACGGTCGTCGTTAGCGACGTCCACCGAGAGCAGGTGGTGGCCCGCATCGTGGAGTCATCGCCCTTGACCACGGAACCGAAGCTCGCCGTGACCTTGCTGCAATCTATGCTCCCCAACCCCGACTTCGACGCGGTCATCGAAGGGGCGACAGCTGTTGGCATGACCCGACTGATAGCTGTCCATGCGGCGCGCAGCGTCAGGCGATCGGGGCCTGACCGCCGCGGCCGATGGCTGGCGATCGCCGAGTCGGCCGCGGCCCAGAGTCATCGTGGCCGCGTACCGGAGGTCCTCGGGCCGATCGCACTTTCGG
>Ga0207416_1002524_pt1 | contig 19694 bp, 16 predicted proteins | sample PaiPotPPM11metaG_FD_184107 | JGI IMG/M metagenome (GOLD analysis project Ga0207416, IMG submission 184107) | Iron sulfur acid spring bacterial and archeal communities from Banff, Canada, to study Microbial Dark Matter (Phase II) - Paint Pots PPM... ...
CAGCGCTTCTGCCCAGCCGCCGCCACACCGGACCGCCACCTTCCTCCTCGCGCCACGCCAACCAACCAAGCGGCTACCCTAAGTCAACAGTATTGGGCTTTAGCCGGGTTGGCTCTGTTAGCCCGACGGTTCAGCGTCGGGCACCCGACGCGCGCGACGCGATACCGTCACCGCGGCTCGGCGTCAATGACGGCGCCGGCGTCCAGATACCTTCCCGCCCAATCCGGCAGCGTCGTCTGCTCGTGCTTCCAGCGCTGGCCGGGCCGATGAAAATACTCCCAATAGATCAGCCGGTCGCGCAGCATGTACAGTGCGTAGCGTGCGGCGAAGCCGGGCCGCTGTGGGAGACGGTCGAAGTAGGCGTCCACGAAGGCCCGTGCCAGCGCCGGGGCATAGTCGAGGTAGCCGGCTGTCGAGCGCACCAGGTCCGCCTCTCCGTCTCCCGCGAACGCCTCCATCAAGTCGAATACGCCGGTCACCCGCCAGTTCTCATGTGCTCCGCTCCTTCGCGACACAGTGAGATTGGCTTCCTTGTAATCCTGAAGCACGACACAGGGCTGGAAGGCGACTTGGAGCGCCGGTCGAGCGGCCTCGATGATGCCCTCAACCCAATCGGCATCCGCCTGGGTCGTGCGATCATCGTGCGCACGGGCCAGAGCCAGCCATCGCCGGGTGTCGGCAGCGGCCCACTCGAAATAGGCCTGCCCGAAAGGCTGAATTGTGTCTTGTGCCAGATCGTAACGCCCGGCACAGGGCCACGCTGCCTCCTGGAGCGTCGCCAACTCCGTGCCGAGCGCCTGCGCGATCTCGAGCTGATCGGTCGCGCTCAGCCCAGCTCGGACGGCCGGATCGGCAAGTTGGAGCCCCGGCATTCGCGGCATGATGACGTAGCTCCAGCCGAAAATGTCCTCCCCATGGTCGATGAGATAGGGCCAGGGGACCGGAGTGGCCGATCGTTCGTGTAAGAGGCGAGCGAAGAAGCGCTCGCAAGGGAATTGCCAGGGGTAATGGGGGCAGCCGCGCAGCACAAACTCACCGGCCGTACTCGTCAGGAAGACGTTCTGGCCAAAGAGACCGAATGGTATCGGCGTCGCACCGATGAACTTCCCTAGGTCGAATCGGTCCAGCGCTGCCTGGAACTGCGCGGGCGCGATCTGTCCGAGCCGAGCGGAACAGTCGACCACGGCGGAATAGCCAGGGCCGTTCGCTGTCACCTATTCCCCTTTGCCGCGCTGAGTCCCCAACGCACGACGTTACCCGATGACGCCGTCAGATCGCCGCTCTGCGCCGCTGCTGTTACCCCAGACGGTGACGTGTCGTCCCTCTCTGTCCCCTTCCCAGAGCTTGACCGTACATGTGCGGCGCAGTAGGTTCTTCCAGAGCTGGGCGTGAGCGAACGCCTCCTTGTCGGCGCTGAACAGGCTGAAAATCGACTGCGACGCCACCAGGATGAGCTTCTGCTTCGCCCGACTGAGCGCGACGGTGAGCCGGCGCGGATCGAGCAGGAACTCGCTGGAAGCCAAGAGATACTCGCGATCGCTCTCCGTGGCGCCGATCAGGATGGCCGTCCGCTCGCTCCCTTGGAAACGCTCGACGGTGTCGACCGCTGAGGAAGTCACGGCGCCGGTTTCGGCGTCCCGAACGGTGAGGCAGGGGACTGCTTCCTGCAAGGCCGCGCGCTGGGCCCGGTGGGGCACGACGACACCGAGGCCGTCGAGCGCGTTGAGCGCATAGGTGTGCTCGGCGGCCAGCGCTTCCAACACCGGGGCGATCAGCGCCTGCTCGAAAGGATTACGCACCTGGCTCTGCGCCTCGTCGTGGACCACCACGACCAGCGGGTGCTCGGGCGCCAGCACCGCCGCGACGAGAGGATCGGCGTGCGCGAAGGCTGGCAGCACCTTCCGGTTGCGCGAAAAGTAGGAGATTCCGTCTTGCTGATAGATCTCGCGGCGCAGGAACTCGGCCATATCCGCGTGCAGGCGGAAGCTCTCGGAGAACTTGATGATGGGCAGGCCCAAGGGCAGCAGGGTTTGGAACAGCGATTCGTAGGAGCGGAACTCCTGAAAGGTCCGGCGCAGCTCACGGTCCCAGGCGTGCTGGACGATTGGCGGCATCTGGCGGTGATCGCCCACGACCAACACCCGGCCGTCCGGCCGCAGGCTTAGAGAGGCCATGATCGCCTCGGGGAGGTTCATTTGCGACGCCTCGTCGAGCACCAGGCAATCGCACCAATGGTGACCGAAGAGCTCTTTCGGCCACTTCTCCCTCACCAGATCGTAGGTTCCACCGGGCGTGACGGCGACCACGCACCAGCGTGCTTTGTTGATGGCGTCCACAGGTTTCGGCTGACCGGGTGGTCGATCCTGATGGCGATACAGGGGGATGGCCTCAGGCGGCGAGGCCCCTCGCGGTCGCACGCGAAAGAGCGGCACGTCTAGGAGTCGCGCATCGAAGTGTTTGGCGAACAGCACGGGGAAGGTAACGCTCACCTCGCGCAAGCGCACTTGTACGGCGACCACGTTGGCCAGCAGCACATCCGTTGCGGCGTGCGTCTTGCAGGAGAGACAGGCGCGAAAGTCGATGTCGGCGCGCAGCGCGCCTTGCAGTCGCGCGAAGAGGGCAAAGGCGGCAGCGTAGCTCTTGCCCGTGCCCGGTGGCCCCTGCACCAGCAGCAGCGGCGTAACGCCGTGGCTGGCAATGAACTCCCGCTTACTCGGCTCGAAGGCGTGCAGCGCACCGGCCGCATGCAGCGCATCCAGTCCCGCCAGGAAACGCGCCTGTCCTTCCTCCGCCGCGGCCGGCCAGCGTACCGTGTCCAATCGGCAATCTTGGTCGCCAACGCAGCCTCCCCCGTCCGCGGCCATCCTGGCAAGCTCCGTCAGCCGGTCGTAGAGCGTATTGCCGGTGGCGACCCCTGGCTCAACCTCGCAGAGCGCCTCGGTCACCTTGGCGCACCAGGAGCCATACCAGTCATTCGGGTCGACATCCAACGTATAGCGCTCACCCGGCATGAACGGTCGGTCCATGGAGCCGAAGGCGAAGCCGCGCCAGCCGTTGCCATAGGAAGCGCGCAGCTCCACCTCGACGTAGCCGCAGGTTGCCCGTCCGGACCCATCACGCTCGATCAGGTTCTGAAGTAAGGTGCCCCTCGTCCCATAGAGCATCTGCTTGGGCGTTGGGGTGAACGGCACTTGCTGCTCGACCGGCAGGCGCGAGTCGACTGTCGTACGGGGCACGACGACCAGCGGATCGCCCGGCCGCAACGTGGACAGCGCCAGCGCTTCGTCCAGCCCGCAATCGAGCGCGCCGCAATCCAGGCGCAGGCGGAGCCGCAGGCCATCCTGGGACCAGCCGGTCTCCTTGCGCTGCTCCGCGGATAGCTGAACGCGCGTCGCGTCGGGATGCGCTTCCCGGTATTCCTGGCGGTAGCGCTCTTGCATGATACGCCGCCGCTCGTTCTCGCGGTTCTGCGCGGCCACGTCGGGCGGCTGGTCCGCCTCTTCGTAGCGCACGGGAAGCGTCTGGCCGGTGAGCGCGCGGCGCTCCGGCGGCGCCAACCGTGCCGTCTTCCAGGCGCCCAGAGCCATGTGACGCTCGATGGTGACGAACTCGTCTAACGCCTGGGCCAGCGTTCGCGCCTTCTCCGCGAACGTGGCGAGGTTCGGCAGATCGAACGAACGCTTTTCCGTTTGCGCATTGCCGCTGAAGCTGCGCGTGATGTGCTCGATAGCTTCCAATCGGCGCGTCTGAAAGGCGCGTAGCAACTCTGGAGTGGCGCGGCGATAGTCCGCAAAGTCGTCCTTCTGCCCTGTCCGGGGCGCTTCCAGCGCCTGCCAGGCAGCGTAGGCGTATTCGAGCGGGATCTGGCTGCCGAAGCGGGAGCGGGCGAAGTACCATGGCGACGTGTCTGAGGGCGTCTGGTCGCGATCCAGCTTGCCCCAGAAGTCAAACAGGCGCTCTCGGAATAGCTCGCGGAAGGGCTGCCCGTCGTTCCAGTCGAACTTCAGGTAGGCTGCCACTGCCTGCAGCGACTGGCAGACTATGGGGTAGTTCCGTAGCTCCCGAATCTCCTCGGACAGGAACGTAGCGACCGGCGAGTCGTAGGCGGCCAGTTGGGTCAGGAAGTCGTAGAGCGGCGTCGCGCCCAAAATGGCCGAGAAATGGCGCGCCAGGCCCTCTAACAGGACTCGCTGGCAGAAGCGGTCGAAGAAGACGATGTGGACCGGCGCGCGCGGCTCCCCGTGCTCGTCCGGAGCAGCCAGCTCGACCACGGCGCGCACGGTGTCGCGGATCCAGTGCACAAAGATCCGCTCCTCATCCTGCGCCGTGAGCGGCGGCCCGTCGGTAAGGCAGACGATGCTGCGCCGCCGATCCGGCCGCTCGACGCCTCCCTCACAGGCCGCCACCAGCGAGCCCAGCATGAACACGCGATCGTTCAGGTAGTCGTGCTGGGCGTCTATGTAGACGCGCACCAGATTGGGATTGTGGGCCGGGGCGCAGTAGGGGAGGGAGCCATACCCTTTGCTTGGGATGTAGCTCAGGGCCGTCAGGTCGTCACCCTTCCATCGCCGATAGCGGCGAGCGCGGTGAATCAGCTCATCCAGGCGCGGCCCGACCGGCCAGGTCGCGGCGATCCGCCGGAGCAGCGCTTGCTTTTCCGGCAGGGGCGTCAGCTCCTTGGAGCCTTCGGGCAGCTCCTTGAGCGTCGCCAGCTCGCGCATAGTCTTGATCCCGGCGCGTTGGAGCGCATTCTTTTCGTTGGCCGACAGGTGCGGCAACAGCGACAAGTCGTCGCGCTCGGCGCTCCACTTCATGCAGAACTCGTTGTACAGGCATCCGTCGCACTTCTCGCTTAAGTGGAACGGCAGAGCGGCAAACTCGGCGACGGCCACGTTGGCCGCAGTGGAGCTCGGGTCGGTGACCAGGTCGCGCACCGACCCGCGATAGCTTTCCGTGTCCTTGACAATGTCGAGCAGGCCGCCCTGGACGCCGAATTCGCGCTCTGCTGCCGCCCGCTGCTCGCCCCGCGCCGCCTGCTCCAGGGGAGGCGCGCCTTCGTCCTCATCCTTGGGCCCCCGAAAGAGGATCGCCATAGACATCGACGCTGTTTCGGCGTCGTTCTGGTCCAGGAGTGTCGCCAGCATCTCGAAGTAAAAGGCAACCTGCAGCCGGTGCTCGATCTTGGCCGCTGCCGAGCTCTTGATATCGGCGATCAGCACATGCAGGGCTCCGGAGGCATCGCGCTCCAGTCGAAGAACGTCCACGTCGCCACGGATCAGCCAGGCTCCCAGTCGCACTTCCAGTCGCGGTTGCAAGACGACCAGCGTCTGGCCGGGCGGGAGGTCGCGTATCACGGCGACCACGCGCTCGTTGTCGGCCGGACGCTGCCCACCCTGCGCGACATCCGCGCCGAAGTTCATGGTCGTGTGGCGCTGCCGGATCGCCTGCTCGACGGCGTCCTCGAACTCAGTGCCGGACCGCGTGAGCAGCGGCGGCAGGGCTTGGGGGACCACCCCGTACGCTTGCATGAACCGGCGATTTGCCGAGCGCTCGTGCAGGCGCAAGCGAAGGTAGCGTTGGCACTGCTCCAGTCTGATGAACTGCGCCACGTCGGTGGGAGAGATCTGGCGGACGCCGTTTTCGTCCGAGAGCACCGGGAGGCGCAGGTTGGTCCGGCGGACCTTGGGTGAACCTAAACGGCTGGGCACGCGCATCCCAATACAGCTAGCGTCAGGTTGTATTGTCCCTCAAACGGCGCGCCGCATCGCCATTGGTCCCTGCCTGATGGACAAGGCGAGCCGGCGCGCCGTCAGGCTCCGCACACCCGTGCGGTCGGCCGCTGGGCCTATGATGCTGGCTTCCAGGGTATCGCCTACCGCAGCCGCTTCCACGATGGGCTTGACTGCTGGTCCCTGTTCGGGGTGATAGGCATATTCGCGCTGCCGCGGCGCTCTTCGGTCTCGCTGCCTGACGCCGCTCGCTCCAAGTGGGCGCGCCATAGGCGGACGCTGGGAGGATAGGCCGGCGATGACCGCCGAGCTTTGAGCGAGAGCGAAGGCGCCGGAGGGGCAGCAGCTCGTCCTCGCACGGGCAGTCGGGCACTACCGGGAGATCGGTCGCGCCGTGACCTATCGCTCAACGTGCGCCGCTATCGTAGATGAGATCCAGCCTCGTCGCCCGCCCTGCCGCCACGGTCGCCTCGTACCGGGCGGGCTGGTCTCGGAACTCCGGATTCGGCATGAAGACGACATACCTTCCGGGACGCAGCGCGAGACGGTAAGTGCCGCGCGCGTCGGTCACGACCTCGCGGGCGACCGTCTTCCCGTCGGCGGCGTAGACCACCACGCGATAGCCGGCATATGGGCCCGTGCAGGAGGGGAACGTCGTCGTCGTTGCCTCAATCGTTGCCATTGCTGGGGCGCAGCCCATGCCGAGGAACTCGACGCTGCCCGCGAGCACACCGTCCTGCCCCTCGACGGCAGTCCCGGTCACTTGCATCCCGGGTACGGCCTGAGAGGCGATCGGGCTGCCGACGACCTGATTTTGGCAGGCGGGGAGGCCGGGGCTCACCGGAGCCGGGCCGGTCTGGCGGATGGTCTGTGGGTTGCTGGGCGGGCCGTGCGACAGCGATGCGCTGCGATCGATGACTGTGGTCGGGTAACCTGATGCACCCACGCTCATCATCCATTCCGCCGTCGCCTGTGCGATCCGAATCTGCTCCGGAGAGACCGGGTAGGGACCGCGACCGGAGCTGCCCGTGATCGTGCCCACGTGCATCGTGGAGAACACCGACGTAGCGGCACGCCCGGTCGCCGTCGCTGCCGGCGCGCTCGCGGCGCCCGCGGCCGGGACGATCGCCGCCTGTGCGGCGACTCTTCCACAGGGCGCGGTCCGTGAGGCGGCGCCGCCCCCGGCCGGTCCAAAGACGGCGATCGCGAGCGTGATAGCCACCACTGCCGCTACCGAACTCAGCGCGACCACTGACGCTGCTCGATGGAGATGATGGAATTCGGTGTGCATGTAACGGCCGCCTCCTTGCACCCGGGACATGCGGCAATGCCCGCCTCAATCGATCATACGCGGTCCCCAGTGCCGTAGCTGAACCCCGACTAGGAGTGCGCGTTGGCGCGCAAGGAATATCATGGGAAAGGTCCGCCATACAGCGATGATTGCACACCGCACGGTTCGTCAGCGACGAATGATCCGCTACCCTGCGGCCGCTCCCACCGGCACCCCCGCCTGCTGACGGAACTGCTTGCTGGCGATCTCGTAGTACTTGCCGCGGTGGGCGATGAGCTCGGCGTGCTTGCCACGCTCCACGATCTCGCCGTGGTCGATGACCAGGAGGACATCGGCGTTGACGATGGTGGAGAGGCGGTGGGCAATGACGAAGGCGGTGCGACCGCGCAGCAGCGTTTGCAGGGCGTCCTGGATCAGCAGCTCAGTGCGGACGTCGACACTTGAAGTGGCTTCGTCCAGGATCAGCACGCACGGGTTGGCCAGCAACGCCCGGGCGAAGCTCAGCAACTGGCGCTGCCCGACGGAAAAGTTCTGGCCGCGCTCCATTACTTCCGTGTCGTAGCCGTCTGGCAGCTGACTGATGAAGTCGTGCGCGTTGACCATCCGCGCGGCTTGCTCGATCTCGGCGGCGGTGGCGTCGAGGCGGCCGTAGCGGATGTTGTCGGCCAGCGTGCCGGAGAACAGGAAGGTGTCCTGCAGCACAATGCCGAGCTGCGTGCGCAGTGAGGCGAAGGTCACGTCGCGCAGGTCGACGCCGTCGATCCGGATGGCGCCGGAGTCGACGTCGTAGAAGCGGCAGAGCAAGTTGATGATGGACGACTTGCCGGCGCCGGTCGGTCCGACCAGGGCGACGGTCTGACCCGGCTCGGCGCGAAAGGTGACGTCCTTCAGCACGGGCACGCCGGCGACGTAGCTGAAGCCCACCCGGTCGAATTTCACCTGGCCGCGCACGGGCGGCAGCTCGCTCGCGCCCGGACGCTCGCGGACCTGTGACTGCTGGTCCAGGATCTCGAAGATGCGCTCGCCGCCGGCCATCGCCGCCTGAAAAGTGGTGTAGATCTGGGAGAGGTCGCGGATCGGCTGGAAGAAGCGCGTGACGTAGGTCAGGAAGGCCACCACGACGCCCAGCGTGACCTGCTGATGCAACACCAGCGAGCCGCCGAACCAGAGCACGATGGCCGTCGCCGCCATGCTGAGCAGGTCCACGGCCGGCAAGAAGCTGGCCGATATAGCGACTGCCTCCACGTTGGCCTGCCGGTTGCGCTGGTTGATGGCGTCGAAGCGCTGTTCACTGACCGCCTCGCGGGCGAACGATTGGGTCACCCGCACGCCGGAGAGGTTCTCCTGCAAGGACGCGTTGACTTCGCCGATGCGCTCGCGGGTCAACCGGTAGGCCCGCTTCGCGCGGATGGTAAAGACCGTGGTGAAGATGGCCATCAGGGGGATGACCGAGAACGCCAGCAGGGCCAGGCGGGCATCCATGAGCAGCATCACGACGATGATCCCGACGAGGGTCAGGGAGTCGCTCAGCAGGCTGAGCAGGCCACTGGAGAGGAAATCGTTGACGACGGACACGTCGTTGGTGACGCGCGACATGATGGCGCCGGCGTCGCGTTTTCCGAAGTAGTCGAGCGACAGGTCCATCAGGTGCGACGTCATCTGGTAGCGCAGCGTGTTGAGGATCTTTTGGCCGACCACGGACACCCAGTAGGTTTGCTGCGCGGAGCTCAGAAAGGTGCCGGCCTGGGACAGCAGGTAGAGCGCCATGGTGATGACTAGGCCGTGGATGTCGTGCTGCGTGATGTTGGTATCGATGGCGACCTTGAGCAGGTAGGGGCCGGCCAGTCCAACCAGCGCATAGGCGACAACCATAACGGTCGCCCAGGTCAGCACGCCGCGATAGGGAACGACGTAGCTGAGCAGCCGGCGCCCGATTTTGGCGTCGAAGACCTTGCCATCGACATCGTGGTAATGGGCGCCGAAATGTCCGCCGCCACCGCCGCCACCGCCGCCGCCGTGCATGCTCATCGCGCCGCTGCCACCCGCTCTCGACCGGCGATCTCCTCTTGTTGGACAACCTGGATTCGGTGGAAGTCGGCGTAGATCGGGCTCTCCGCCAGGAGCTGGGCGTGCGTGCCGCGGGCGACAATCGCCCCCTTATCCATGACCAGAATCTGGGTTGCGTGGCGCAACGTCGCTAGCCGTTGGGCGATCACGAAAGTCGTCCGACCTTGCATCAGCTCGGCAAGCGCCTGTTGAATCAGGAATTCCGTTTCCATGTCCACGCTGGAGGTGGCATCGTCCAGGATCAGGATGCGGGCGTCCATGACCAGGGCTCGCGCTATTGCCACACGCTGGCGCTGACCGCCGGAGAGCGATTGGCCCCGCTCGCCCACGATCGTGTCGTAGCCATCCGGGAACGACACGATGAAATCGTGGGCGCGGGCTGCCCGCGCCGCCCGTTCGACCTCGCCGAATGGCGCATCCGGCCGGCCAAAGGCGATGTTGTCGCGGATGGTGCCGGTAAACAGCGTCGGCTCCTGGAGCACGATCCCGATCTGCCGGCGTAACGTCTGCAGGACCACGTCGCGCACGTCGTAGCCGTCCACCAGGACGCGACCGGAAAGAACGTCATAGAAGCGAGGGATTAGGTTGGTCAGCGTGCTCTTCCCAGAGCCGGTGGCCCCGACCAGCGCCACGATGTCGCCGGGCTTGGCGACGAGACTCACGTCGCGCAGTACCGGGGCGCCCGAGCGAAGGTAGCGGAAGCTGACGTGTTCGAATTCCACTTCGCCGCGCAGCTTGGGCAGCCGGATCGCGTCGGGCTTGTCTCGCACATCGGGAGGCGTGTCCAGGATCTCGAAGATGCGCACGCCGCTGGCAATGGCCCGTGAGATGATGCTGGCAAAGAACCCGAGCTGCCGCACCGGTTGAATCATCAAGAGCAGGTAGCTGTTGAAGGCCACCAGCGTGCCGATGGACATCTTCCCGTCGATCACCTGGGCGCCGCCATAGCCGAGCACCAGCACGCTGCCGGCGGCCGACCAGAAGTTCAGCAGCGGCATCACGATCGCGCTGGCCTTAACCTGCGCGAGATACCTGCCGAGCAGGAGATCGTTTTGCCGGCCGAAGCGCTGACGCTCGAACGGCTCGCGGGAGAAGGCGAGGACAACCTTGATTCCGGTCACAATCTCCTGGAGCACCGACGTGACGGCGGCAAACTGCTGCTGAATTTCCGTAAACATCGGCCGTACGATGCGGTTGTACTGGGCGATGGTGACGACGAGCGGTGGCAATGTCACCAGGGAGAGCAGGGCCAGTTGCCAGTTCAGCGTGAAGAGCACGATCACGACGCTGCCGAATACCAAGACGAAGTTGACCATGTTGAGCAGGCCACGGCCGGTGAAGAGCCGCACCATTTCGACATCGCTGGTGGCGCGGGTCATCAACTGACCGGTGTGCGCTCGGTCGTGCCAGCTAAAAGGTAGGCGCTGCAGATGGTGGTAGAGCGCGTTGCGAACCTCGTAGGCGGCGCCCTGGGAGGCGCTTTCGGTGAGATAGGACTGACCAAAAGCAAAGATGCTCTTGAAGAGGGTGATCGCGACGATGGCCAGCGCGCCGCGGTGGAGGAACTCGGTGTCGCCCTGGCCGATCCCCTGGTCGATCAGCCGCTTGATGAGGCTGGGCACGATCAGGTTCAGCCCGGTGAAGACGATCAATGACAGGTAGGCCCCCCCGGCGATCAACCAGTAGGGGCGCAGGTAGCCGGTGAGGCGAAACAGCACCCTCACCGGGGTCTCCCTTCGTCGCGGCCGGGAGACGGCTCGTTCATCGACTCGTCACCTAATTGTGCCCGTACGCGGTCCAGTCTGGCTTGATAGTCGGCGCGTAGCTCCTCCAATTGGCGCATCTTGTCCTCGATGCGCGATATCTGGGCCGTGGTCAGCTCGCCGAGCGTACGCAGCTTCTGTGTCCTGGTCCGCCGGTCCAGCTCGTTGCGGACCTCGATCTTCAACTGCCGTCGCAGCTCGTCCGCCTCGACGTGCTCCTTAATTTCGGCCAGCGAGAAATTCATGAGCTCGCGCAGACGCTTGATTCGCTCCAGACGGCCGACGTCCTCCTCCGCAAACAGGCGGTAGCCGCCTTCGGTGCGGGTGGGAGGATGGAGGAGGCCGATCTCTTCGTAGTAGCGGATGGTGCGTTTCGTGAGTCCCGTGCGGCAAGCCACGTCGTCGATCTGGAAGTACGCCGGCTCGCCCATTACTCTCGCTCACGTGAACGTGAGTGATGCTACCACATCAGCCGGTTGTGCCGGAGAGCAGCGGCGATCGCCGGCGCCACAGCGCTGTCGCCAGAAACACCGAGCCGAGATTCAACACTCCGACCAGAACAAAGGGCAGCTCTCCGCCGTGGATGACCAAACTGCCGCCGGCCAAGCTACCGAGCAGCATCGCGGTGCTCCAGACCAAGTGCGTGAGCGCGAGCGTGCGGCCTTCCTCGCCCGGCTCCGACAGCTCCTTGATCAGGCCGGGCATCAGCGTAGACAGTGACCAGGCCGTGCAGGCGCCCATGATGCCGAACACGTACAGACCGGCAACGCTGCCGGAGAATATCCCCGCCAGGACCGCGGAGCAGACGACGAGCACGGTGAGGAAGACCGCCGGGCCGCGACGCCCGACACGGTCGGCGATCCGGCCGGTAAGGAGTTGGCAGCTCGCTGCGAGCGCCAGGCTGATTCCGGCGTAGAAGGCCGCGGTCGAGGGTCGTCCGCTGGCCCGATAGAGCAGCAGCGGAATGAGCAGCGTCGCCATACCCCAATAACAGGTCGTGAGCAAGCGCAGGACGACCAGGAGGCGCACCTCGTGGCGCCGCATGATCCGGCGGTAGCCGGCGACCGTTTCGCCGAACCGTTGCCGGGCTCGAGCATGCTCGGCGCGCTGTTCGGGCAGCAGCAGGGCCGTTCCCACGATCACGACCGTGGACGCCACGATCATGGCCACGGCGACCGTACCGAAGCCGGCTCTATCAAGCACGCGTCCGGTCACCAGGTTGCCGACCGACGTGCCCAGTGTGGACCCCAGGAAAAACAGCGCCGAGGCGAAGCCCAGGCGAACCTGGCGCACCGCGTTCATGAGGTAGGTCTGACCGCCGATGGTCTGCACGCTGTTGAGGATGCCCAGCACGAGCGACATCGCTACCATCAGCCAGGCAGACTGGGTCAGGAAGAGCGCCGCCGACAGCAGATTGGAGAGCGACCCCACCACCAGGGCCGCCTTGCGCCCGAAGGCGTCGGCGATGCTGCCGCCGACGAGGGCGCCGACCGCGCCGGTGGCCAACTGCAGTGCCAGCAACGTGGAAGTGAAGAGCGGCGGGCGGTGGAGCACCGCGTCGACATACACCGGCAGCAGTGGTCGAGCTGGAGCGATGGAAAATCCGAGCAAGAAGTAGGCGAGCAACAGACCGACAAAGCCGGTTGTGAAGAGCGGGGAGCGACTCACCGGCGCAGGAGAAGCCAGCGCCGCTTGGGCCTCCAACGGTCGTGCCAGTGTCCGCTCCTCGCTAACCGGCCCGATCCGTGTCAGGCGTCCTCGCTCGGAGGGAGTATACGGTACACCGTCGTCTATTAGGTCGGAGCGCTCTGTGTCGCCGCCGCGCTCGCCGGGATCAGTCCCGCTTGCTTGGCCAGATCACCGCCGTTGGCGACGGTCACCTGGCCGGCGGACGCCCACGGCTCGTCCTGCTTCCACAACTGCAGCACGGCGCGCTGGCAACGGATCACGAGCGCGGCGCCCTCGTCGGTCACCGGCGAAATGGGCAGGCCATAGCGCGCCACCGGATCGTCGGCGGCGAAATAGGCAGCCTGCAACGCCGAGTTGGCGGCGAGGAACGCCTGGTGCCGGGCGACAACATCGGACCAGGCCAGCCCGGTGTCAGCGGAGCTGTCCGCGGGCGGCGGCGTCATCTGGTGTCCGGCCAGCCAATCATCGTCGCCGGCGTCGTGCAGCCGGTCGAGCACGTTGACGAACGTTGCCTGGCCGGTATCCGGGCGCCACTGCAAGATGGCTTTCTGGAAGGCTTGGACGACGAAACCGTCCAGGCTGAAGCGCCGGCTCACCGGGTATCCCAGCTCCGCGACGCCGCCGAGGCGGTTGAATTCGGTCAGGAAGCTGGCCTGGGCATCGTCGGCAACGGTGTAGCCGCCGGTCTGGGTGAAATACTGCGATGTAGCCGCGGCTGTCTGCGCGGCATTCTGGTACCCCTGCAGCACCGCGTAGACCACCAGTCGATCGGAGTAGCTATGGGACTGCGGGTTCCAGTCGCCCGCGCAGGTCACCAGATTGAGTCGCGGTATGTTGGCGGGACCGTAGACCTTGACCATAGGCGATTGGTCGGCGGGGTAGGTATCCACCTCCTGCACCAGGAAGGTGAGCGAACTGGAGCCGTCGTCGACGATTACCTTGGCGCCCGCCTGGAGGTGCGACACATTCCAGAACACGGCTGGTCCGGTAGTGGAGTCGAGGTGCCCGATGATGGCGGCGTTGCCCGGCGCGCCCGGCTGATAGCCCAGCTTGTACCAGGCCGCGTCCATCCACTGCGTTGGATTTTCCACGGCGCGATCGGCGGTCAGACCCACCTGCTCGACCGGCGCGTCGACGCCGATGCTAGGAATGCTCAGGTGGGTTGGGATAATCGGCGTCGGAGCCGACGCAGCATCGGCGCGGGCGGGCCAGGCCGCCGCCAACCACCAGATCATGAGCAGCCACGCCGCCGTTCGACCAGTGAATCGTCGGTGTCCAATCCCGAACCTCACCGCGCTCCTCCGTACCAACAGCGTGCCTTGCCCCAGCGCAAGGCCCTTTTGCCATTGTAAGGCGTCAGCGGAAGTGTGACATTCGTCTGTGGACCTGCGCGGCCTTGGTCAGGCGGTTGCTTTATTGGAACTAATGTCCTATAATAGTGGCGACAGCAATCAGCGGAGGGATCGTGGCGGAAACAGTCGACTGTGCAGAAATCCTACGGGCGGCCGTTGACCCCGGCCGGCTGGCCTATTATCTGAACGACTTCGGAATTGTTGGGATCTGCGATCGTTTGCGTTGCGACGCGGAGACGGCACTGCGCCTCCAGTTGCATGCGATGCCCGACGCGTATGAGTGGGGGCAAAGCATCCAAACGATTTCGGGATCGTTAGCGCTGGACCCTTGCGCCCTAAGCGCGTTGCTCGTCGACGCAATCCTGCCCTGATTGTTGGTTCAGCGGAACTGACGGGATTCGAGTACGTTTCCGTACACGGGCCATTTCCTCTGGCAGTGCTGCCGAGCTGGCACAGGCGGGCGGGTAGAATGACAGCGAGCGTCCCGGCCGGCGGCGTGTAGCTAGCGCCTCGACCGCCTATCCCGGTCACCGGCCAGGGCCGCGCCGCCGGGATAGGAGGCAATCCCCATGGCCGTCAATCCATACTTGAGTGCCGCGCGATCCTACTACGCAGACTTGCTGGCGCTGCTGAGTGATTGCTGGGCAGGCGACGGCGTGACTGGCGACCAACTTCGACCAGCCTACATCAATGCGTGTACCCACTGCTGCATGGCACTGCGCGCGGCGCCCGATCGAAGCGTTCTCGAGGACGAGTTTTCCTGGCTGGGGTCCTACGAGGCTTTAGAGCGGCAAACCGTCGCCGATGTCGCCGCATGGTCCTACGCTGCGCGCGACGCGTCTGGCGGGCGCCTACGCACCATGCTGGGGAAGCCCGCCGACGAGCCGCTGTTCCTCGTGGCTGGACGACCGCGCACGGCCAATTCGCCGCCCTGGGAAACGATACCAGCCGGCCGCGACCGCGAGTACGTGCGTTGCTGGCACGAAGGGTTGGACAAGGGCGCGATCGGTCGCAAGTTCGGCGTGACCACGAAAACGGTAGAGAATCGGATTACTGATCTGCGCAAGACCTATGGCCAAACAGTGGTCCCCTACGCCAGAGGTCCACGCGGGTGGAATTGGGAATAACCAGGATACGCCGGGCGAACCGCGGGTATTGACCCCGGGACAGCCTTGCTCCCGATACTTGTCGCTAGCGACGAGTATCGGGAGCAAAACATGGAGTGGCTGAGACTATCCCTAGCCGCCCACGAGTATGAAGCGCTTGTCCGCCTCGCCGAACGCGAGGTGCGCCCGGTGCCAGACCAGGCCCGCGTCGTGCTCCGCGATCGGCTGCGGCGGACAGGGCTGCTGAAGCCAACCGCCGACGATCGGAAGACGCTGGAGCCCCTGCATGCCACGACGCGGCGCACGAAGGCGGTGGCACGATGAGCCACTGCCCGCCCCGCCTGCTCGCGCTGCTCGCAAAGCTGGCCGCCAAGGCCGCGAGCCGGCCAACGCTGACGAAATCACAAGACCGGGCGTGCAAAGTACCTCGACGCGCGGTGCGCTAACAGATAGCGCCGCCCGGCGCTGCTTTTTGTCGAGAGAAGCGCCGGCGGCGGATGGAGCAGACGAATGATAGCACATCAAAGCAATCAAGCAGCGTCCGACGCGACGCGACGCGCGTTCGAGCGCGCGCTGTCAAGCAAGCTGCGTGCAGCGTGTGAGCGACTGAGCGAGACGCAGCGACACGCGTTCATCATCGCAGCGCTGCGCTCCCGGCGGGCCTGGCGGCGAGGCGCGCGATGAGCGCGCAAGCCTACGCTGACTACTTGCAGCGCGCGCGCTACGGCGACCTCGACGACGCCGAGTTGGCGGCCGCCCTGCGCGGCTGGGCGGCCTGGCGCGACGAGCAGCGCGCGGTCCTGCCCGACTTTGCGCGAGCGTATGCGGACCTGGCCGGCTACGTCGAATGGTACGACGATGGCGTCGACATCATCTTCAACGCCATGACGAGCTGGCTGCGCCGGGAGGCCGAGCGCCGATTGCATCGCCCCGCCCACCCACACGCGCGACTGACCACGACGGAGCTGCTGGCCAGGTACGGTGACCGGCTGACCCGGGCGGGGCCAGACCGTTGGCGCTGCCGGTGTCCATTCCACGAGGATCGCAGACCGTCGATGATCGTGTGCAACGACGGCCACTACCACTGCTTCGCCTGTCGGGCGCATGGGCTGCTTTCTGACCTCGCCGCGGCCTGGGGCAGGGAGAGCGCGGCGTGAGCGCGACGATAGACGACGAAGTACGCGAGCTGGCGGACCGCCTCGACGCCAAGGCGACCAGGGAGCGCATCAACCAAGCGACCGCCCTGGTCCGGCTGGCCGGTGACGTTGCGCTGTGGCACGACTCCGAGGGGACCGGCTGGGCCACGGTGGACGTACACACGCATCACGAACATCACCGGCTCAACAGCAAGCGATTCCGGCAGTGGCTCGCCCGGCGCTACTACGAAGACGCCGGCCGCTCCGCAAACAGTCAAGCCGTGCAGGAAGCGATCGGCACGCTAGAGGGGAAGGCGGTCTACGACGGGCCGGAGCACCCGACGTTCGCTCGCATCGCGGCGCTGGACGATGCGCTTTATATCGACCTCGCGGATGCTGATTGGCGCGCGGTCTGGGTGGACGCCGACGGTTGGCGGATCATCACCGATCCCCCGGTCCGGTTCCGACGCGCGAAAGGCACGCTGCCCCTGCCCGCGCCGACCCACCAGGGCAGCATCGGGCTGCTGCGAAAGTACATTCACGTCATAGACGATGCCGACTGGCGGCTGATCGTGTCCTGGCTGGTAGCTGCGTTCCGAGACCGCGGACCCTATCCGATTCTGGCGCTGTACGGCGAGCAGGGGAGCGGGAAAAGTACCACGGCCCGGCTGCTGAGCAACCTGGTTGATCCGCGCATCGCCGCGCTGCGAGCGGAACCCAAAGACGTGCGCGACGTGGCCATCGCCGCGACGAACGGCTGGCTGGTGAGCTACGACAACCTGAGCCACTTCCCGATCTGGTTTTCCGACGTACTGTGCCGCCTCTCCACCGGCGGCGGATTCGCAACGAGAGCGTTGTACGAGAATGACGAGGAAGCGTTGTTTGACATGCAGCGACCCGCGATTTTCACCGCGATCGAGGAGATCGCGTCGCGAAGCGACCTGCTGAGTCGGGCGCTGGTGGTGACCCTGCCGCCGATACCGCCGGCGCAGCGCCGCGCGGAAACCAAGTTGCTGGCGGACTTCGAGCGGGACCGGCCGGCCATTTTGGGCGCATTACTGGACGCGGCGAGCCGGGCGCTGCGCGACGTGGACAGCGTCAGGTTCGACGAGCTGCCGAGAATGGCGGACTTCGCGGAGTGGGCGGTTGCCGTCGCCCCGGCGCTAGGCTGGACGGCAACCGACTTCCTGGACGCCTACGCCGGCAACCGAGACGCGGCACATGACGCCGCTCTGGACGCGGTGCTGTGGCTACCAGCGTTGCGCGTCCTGATCGAATCCCGGTCGTGGAACGGCACGGCGACGGCGTTGCTGGACTCGCTGAGTCAACAAGCGGGAGAGACAATAAGCCGGCAGCGAGAGTGGCCGAAGAATGGCCGGACCCTGGCCGGGCAGTTGAAGCGCATCGCGCCGGCGCTGCGGGCCACCGGCATCGACGTCGACTTCGCCCGGACCGGGAAGCGCGGAACGCGGACCATCAACATAGAAGATGTGGGGGATTCTGCGTCAGCCGCGTCAGCCGCGTCAGCCACATCTGGTAGTAGGCTGACGCAAACCGCGCCGGCTGACGCAAACGGGGCGGCCCACGACGTGTTGCGTCAGCCGGTCCCCTCTGGTGCTGACGCAACTGACGCGGCTGACGCAGAATCCCGCGCTTATTCTAATGGCCGTGTCCACGCGACCGAACCCGTGGAAGTAGGTGAGTTGTGAGCGTCCACGACCTCCTCGACATCCTGACCAACGCCGGCGTCACCCTGACCGTGGCCGGCGACACGCTCCGCTATGCCGCCCCGGCCGGAGCCTTGACACCGGCGCTGCGCGAGCGGATCGCCGCCCACAAGGGCGAGCTCATCGCCCTGCTCGCCCGGCCGAAGCCGGCCATCGAAACCATGGAGGTGATCCCCATTGGAGCGTGTCCGTTGTGGGTGTACGACCGGCTCTATCCGCCGGGACCGGGCGAGCCGCCGGCCATCCCACCGCCCGCCGACCTGAGCAAGGCCGAGATTGCCGAGGCGCTCATCGCGGCCCGCAAGCAGTACCAATTGGCCGTGCGCCGGTACCGGAGCCATCCGCCGAGGGTGAGCGCGAGGCCGGAATCGGACGGTCCTATCAACAAGGATTCTGAGGAGGCGCGGCCGTGGTAGCGCTCGCCGTGGAAATTCCATCCTGCCGTAAAACCGAGGCGGACGAATTCCATCGTGCCGTAAAAACACGCCCGCGCGGCTACATCCTTGACTATCATCCCCAGCAGGCCACGGTACAACTGCTTGCCGCCGCCGTTGCCGTGCTCAACGCGTTCCGCCAGTATTGGCCACTCACCGCCCGGCAGATTTTCTATCGCCTGGTCGGCGCCCATGGCTATCCGAAGACCGACGCGTTCTACGAAAAGCTGTGCCACCACCTGGCGAACGCGCGGCGAGCGCGCCGCATCCCGTTTGACACCATGCGCGACGACGGGGTCTCGGTGATCGCCTCCGACTGTTACGCCAGCATGGACGCCTTCCATGAGCGGGTCCGCGACATGGCAAGCCGCTATGAGCGCGATCTGATGGCCGACCAGTCGGTCGCCATGGAGGTGTGGTGCGAGGCGGCCGGGATGCAACCGCAACTGGCGAAGACGGCGGGGCGGTACTCCATCCCGGTCTACAGTTGCGGCGGCTTCGACAGCCTGACCGCCAAGAAGGATATTGCCGAGCGCGTCTGCGCGTCCGGAAAGCGTACGATCATCCTCCACCTGGGCGACCTGGACCCAAGCGGGGAGTCCATCTTCACGTCGGCCGCTGAGGATGTGGCCGCCTTCGTGCGCGCCGACCGGCCCGGGCCGTGGTGCAGTGTGGAGTTCCGCCGCGTGGCGCTGACCGCGGCGCAGGTGCGGGAGTACGAACTGCCGACCGCGCCGGCGAAGACCAGCGATTCGCGCAGCAAGACCTGGCGGGGGGAGACCTGTCAGTTGGAGGCGCTCACGCCAGACCAGATTGCGGAACTGCTGAATCAGGCCATCCGGGAGCGCCTGGACCTCGCCGTCGCCCAGGCCGCGTTGGCGGAAGAGGAAAAAGAACGCCGGCTGCTGCTGCGCGCCTTGCCGGCGGCGCCGTGGGAGGCTGCCGAATGAGCGAGCAGCCGGCCACTTACCGCGCGCGCCACTTATTGCCGTTGTCACAATTACCTCCCGCGCAGCCGCGGCCCCGAGGCGGCAGCCGTCCGTATCGCCTCGGCGCGAGTGCGGAACGGGAATTGGTCAGAGAGTTTTTCGTCAACGGGGCCCTCTGCATCAGGAGCAGCGGCAGCGCCGGACCCTATGACCTCTGCGTGGTCTTGCCCGGTGGCGGCCGCCTATTGCAAGTGAAAAAGTGCGGCGTCACGCCCTCCGAGGCGACGATTGTGCGCTGGTTGGGACAAATGCCGGATGTCCCAGACGGCTGGAGCGCGGAGCTCTGGTACCGGACGCCGCGCGGTTGGTCCAGCATCGCGAAGCAGGGGCGTGTGCCATGAGCGACTGGCGGCAAACCGAGTTGGAAGCGCTTTGGTTCGACCGCGTCGAGCGGGGGATGGAACTGTTGGC
>Ga0207416_1002529_pt1 | contig 19668 bp, 14 predicted proteins | sample PaiPotPPM11metaG_FD_184107 | JGI IMG/M metagenome (GOLD analysis project Ga0207416, IMG submission 184107) | Iron sulfur acid spring bacterial and archeal communities from Banff, Canada, to study Microbial Dark Matter (Phase II) - Paint Pots PPM... ...
CCGGCATGCCCCAGTACCGGACTGCCTGCACGCCACTCGTGCGGTTCGTCGCGTCCATGCCCACCCTCGCCGTCGCTGGTTTCACCTCCCAGTATGGTCAACTCTCATGCCTAGCGGGATAGGCTCTAAGGGACCAAGTGTGAGAGGATGAGCATCATGAGTCCTCGCGCCGTTTCCCTCACACCGAGGCATATTGCGCTCTGCCTGACTGCTGTGACGTTCCTCGGCGCCTGCACAGGACAAGTAGCGCCGCCCGCAGGAGGTGCAGTGCCCAACGGCGAAAAGCCTCCGGATCTTGTAGCCGCCCCGAGCGCCGCTGTGCCAAGGATGACGCCTTCAGTCCCGCTCGATATTGTGGTGCGACCCCAGGTGCTCCGCTCGCTGTCCGAAGCACGTGCCGCCTACGGATTTCCCATAGTGCTTCCGACGGCGCTACCTGCCGGCTATCAGCTCTCAGGCATCGAGCTATTCAAGAACGCTGCGCCAAGCATGGATGTTTTGCATGTTCGCTATGCGTCGCCAGATGGTCATTATGTTGAGGTACGACAGGGCGATCCCTTACCGTCCGCTGGCGGGGGAGAAGCCTATCGCCTCGCGCCCACTGATAGCAGGGGCACCGCCACTATCGACGGTCAGACCGCAGCATGGGTACATGGATTTGCGACCAGCCCCACTACCTGGCACCCCGGACCGCTGACCCTCATGTGGAAGCCAAGTGCCATGCAGCTGCCTGGGGCGACGAGTGGCTACCAAATCGAGAGCGATGCTCTCTCCGTCGATGAACTCGTCCGGATCGCTGAGTCGGTCGCACCAGTCTGACATTCGGCCTACTGCTGCGTTCCTCAAAGGCGGTACACCAACCCGTGGCAGTAGTTCCGCGGCGTTGGGGCTGGTCGTCCCCAGACCCACGGCTTCGCTCGCGCGTTCAGTTGCCTGGTTGCGACCGCGGGGGCGTGATCGATGTCCTTGGCAGCAGCGCAGCAAGCGCCGCCAAGGCTCCTGGAGAGTGAGCCACCTGGCGCCTTGAGGAATGAAGATCTGCTGCACCCGCGGATGCTCTTCTCGCCATGCCTGGATCGGCGGGCTCTTGTGGCTCGCCAGGTTGTCCCCAATCACGTAGAGGTCGCCGTCGGGATGAGCAGCTGCGATCAACGCGCGCAACTGTTGCTGGCCACGCGTGTTGCGCGAGGAGGATGTGAAGGTGATGGCCTGACCTTCGCTGTATGAGTCCCGTCAAGTGTGTAAATCGCTGCAGCGATCCTCGTCGCCGCCGAGCGGATAGACATCGGCCGTATCGAAGAAGCAGACGCCGCCCGCGTCCGCCTGGTCCATGATCGCGAAGCTGGTTGCCTGGTCGCACTGGTTGCCGAAGGTCATCGTGCCGAGGCAGAGCTCCGAGACCTTCAGCCCGGTTCGCCCCATCCGCCGAATCTTCACAGATGCACATCCCTGACCAGGGCCGCGGCGTCCTGCCGCTCGGCCCCGGAATCGCGTTGCTTGTCGCGTGCTGCCACCGCGCCGCTGCTGGAGCTGCCGCTCTTCACGAACAGCAGCGCGACCAGCGTCCCCAGCAGCAGCACGGCGGCGTTCACATACAGCGTTTCGGAGAAGCCGTTGACGAACGCCGTCGTGGCCGCGGCACGGGCTCGATCCACAACCTCCGGCGCCACACCCAGCACCGCCTTGACACCGCCGCCCGCCACCTGCTGGCCGAGCGGCGCAAGCTGGTCGCCCAGGTTGAGGCCGCGGGCTTTGTCCACGAAATGGCTTGTGACGAGATGACTGAACAGCGCGCCCAGCGCCGCCACACCGAGCAGGCCGCCGACCTGGCGCATCGTGTTCACCACGCCGGACGCGGCGCCCGAGCGCTCGCGCGGCACCGAGCTCATCACCGCAGCCATCGCCGGCGTCGTCACCAGCCCCTGGCCGATGCCGTTGAGCAGAAAGGCCGGCAGAAGACCGACGTAGCTCGTCGATTCGGTCCAGCGCGTGGCGAGCAGCAGCGAGACGGCCAGCAGGAACATGCCCGCCGCCAGCGGGTTGCGCGGCCCGAAGCGGTCGGTGATGCGCCCGGCGAAGGGCGCGACCGCGGCCACGATCAGCGTTTGCGGCAGCAACCTCAGCCCCGCGCCCAGGGCGCTGTAGCCGAGCAGATCCTGCAAATACAGGCTCATCAAGAAGTAGTAGGCGAACATGCTGAAGGTCGAGGCGAAGATCGCTACGTTGGCGCCGGAGAAGGTCGGCAGGCGGAAGAAGCGCAGCTCGATCAGCGGATGGCGCGAGCGCGCCTCGTTGAGCGTGAACAACACGAGCAGCAATACGCCGGCCGCCAGCATGCCGAGCGTGTAGGCCGACGTCCAGCCCTTGCCGTCGCCCTGGATGAAGGCGAGCGAGAGCGCCAGCAGCGCCAGCGTGATCAGGCCGACGCCGGCCACGTCGACGCGGTGAGAGGCGGTTTCATCGGTGCTCTCATGCACCGTGTAGATGCCCACGGCGACCGTGAAGACGCCGATCGGCACGTTGACCCAGAAGATCGACTCCCAGGTCGCCTTCTCGACGAGAATGCCGCCGATCACCGGCCCCAGCGCGATCGCCAGACTGCTGACGCCGGACCAGATGCCGATCGCGGCGCCGCGCTCCGGGCCATCGAAGCTCTGCGTGATGATCGAGAGCGTGCCGGGGATCAGCATCGCGCCGCCGACGCCCTGCAAAGCCCGCGCCGCGATCAGAAACTCGATGTTCTGCGCCAGCCCGCCGACCGCCGATCCGAGCGTGAAGACAGCGACGCCGGCCAGCACCACGCGCTTGCGGCCGAACAAATCGCCGAAGCGCCCGCCCGTGACCAGCAGCACGGCCAGCGCCAGCGTGTAGGCGTCGAGCACCCACTGCAGGTCCGAGAGGCTGGCATGCAAGCCGCGCTGGATCGCGGGCAACGCCACGTTGACGATCGTGGCGTCCAGAAACGTCATCGCCATGGCGAGACACATGGCGCCGAGCGTCCACCAGCGGCGGGGATCGGCCGAGCCGGCGCGCTCCGCCTGCGCCTGTTGCATGAGTCGCCATCCGGAGTGATACGCGCGGCGTCGCGTTCACCGTAGATTGTGTAGGATCGGAGTCAGCCTCCGCCAGCTACCGCGCGTCCGGCTGCCGCGAGCAGCACGCGGGGCGCCAGGGAGAATCACACCTTGCCGCTGTACGACGCGACACTGCCGCTGGTTGCCGACATGGCGACCTGGCCCGGCGAGCCCGGACCCGACCGCACGCTGATCAAGCGCATCGACAAGGGCGACCCGGCCAACGTCTCGAAGCTGACGCTGGGCGTGCACACGGGCACGCACGTCGATGCGCCGGTGCATTTCATTCCGGGCGCCGGCGGCATTGAGACGGTGCTGCTGGACGCGCTGGTGGGGCCGGGCATGGTCTACGACGTGGGCGCGGCGCCGGCGGTCACTGCTGCCCTGCTCGATTCGCTGCGGATTCCAGCCGGCACCGAGCGCCTGCTGTTCAAGTCGCGCAACAGCGGCTTCGTGCTAGAGAAGCAGTTCCACGAGGACTTCACCTACATCGCGCACGACGCGGCGCACTGGCTGGTGGCGCACGGCATCCGCCTCGCCGGCATCGACTACCTTTCGGTCGAGCAGTTCGGCGCCGAGCCGGAGACGCACCGCACGCTGCTTGGCGCCCGCGTGGCGATCGTGGAAGGCGCCAACCTGCGCGACGTGCCCGCCGGGCCGTACATGTTCATGGCATTGCCGATCAAGCTCGTCGGCAGCGACGGCGGCTCGGCGCGGCTGGTGCTGCAAGGCTGAAGAACAGAGAGGAGAGGCCGTCATGAGCGATCCGATCCAGACCGTGCAGGAGTTCTGCGCCGCGTGGTCGAAGCTCGACGCCGATCTGCTGCTCGGTTACTTCGCCGACGACGCGGTCTATCACAACATGCCGATGCCGCCGCTGAAGGGGCGCGAGGCGATCGCCGGCTTCCTGCAGCAGTTCACCAAACAGGCGAGCGCGGCAGGGTTCGAGCTGTTGCACATCGCCGCCAACGGCGACACCGTGCTGACCGAACGCATCGACCGCTTTACGCTGGGCGAACGCCAGATCGCGCTGCCGGTGATGGGCGTGTTCGAGCTGCGCGAGGGCAAGATCGCCGCCTGGCGTGACTACTTCGACCTGGCCGACTGGCAGAAGCAGTCGCGCGGCTGAGCGGGGGTCGCCGATGACGCTCCTCACGCAGACGGGCGCGGACGGCGCCGGTACGCCGCTGGAAGCAGCGAGCGCGGCCGCGAGCGCCGGCAAAGACCAGGTCGAGCTGTATCTGCGCACCTTCGGCACGTTGCTGCGCAGCTCGGGCGAGCTGCGCCTGCGCACGCTGGAGGCCACGCACATCGGCATGCGCTCCAGCCTGCATGCCGGCGCGGGTTCGGCCGAACCCGACCTCGGCGCGTTCATCTATGCCACGCAGCGGCTGCCGGACGTCATGCCGCGCGTGCGCCACGTGATCATGGGCCAGACGGCCGAAGGCTTTCAGCAGGCGCTCGGCGAAGACGTCGGCGCCTGGCAGCAGGCGGCGGCTCCAGGCCGGCGGCGGCGCTGCCACTTCGACGGCCGCGACCGGCTGGCCGTCTTTATCGCCAGCCAATCGGACGTGGACGACCTGATCCCGACGCTGGTGGCGTGGCAGATCGAGTGGAACAAGCTGCATGTGCTGCTGCGCGGCTTCGCCGCGGGCAACGGCCGCGGCGCCGACCCGAGCATCGAGCCCTGGCGGCTGCTCGGCGGCGGCGAGCAGGACTGGCGGCGGCTGCAAACGATCTGGCGGGCGGCGTTCCCGACGCTGCTGGATGACGTGGCACGGGCGGACCTGAACCTGACCGTGCGCATGCTGGGCGGCACGCATGTGGGCTACGCGCGGGCAACGGCGCGCTGGTGGCAGCCTATCGCCAACACCATCGCCCGCGAAGGGCTCGACGGCCGGCCGATCTACTTCGTCTCCAGCAACACCCACAGCCTGGTCAACCTGCTCTCCGGCGTGGCGCTGCGCCATCAGGACGCGATCGTCGAGTACGTCGAGCACGCTGGTGATCCCGAGCTCGCCGGGGAACTGGAGAAGCTGCGCACGGGCGCCAGCCGCGGCAACTGGCACAACTTTCTCTATTACGCAGCGCGCGGCCTGTTTCGCGAGCGGCCGGAGCGGCAGCAGTTGCGCCTGCGCGAGGAGCGGGCGCGCGGCATCAGCTTCGTGCCGCCGCACGCCGCGATCGAGGTGGCCGGACAGGTGATCGCGCTCGACCGCCTGCATGCGAAGGACCTCGACCCGCGGCTCGGCGCCGTCTCGGCGGCGCGGCTGCGGGCGAGCAAGGCGATCGTCGTCAACATCGACTACCCGCTGGGCATGGCCGCCTACAACATCATGCGCGCCGTGATGGAGCGCAGCGAGGAGCTGCGCGGCGTCTACGTGCTGGGCAAGGCCGCCACGCTCAACGCCGGCGTGGGCGACGTGATGATCCCCGACGTGGTGCACGACGAACACTCGATGAACACCTACTGGCTGGACAACTGCTTCAGCTACGAAGACGTCGGCCCGTTCCTCGTCTTCGGCTCGGCGCTCGACCACCAGCGGGCGGTGACGGTGAAAGGCACGTTTCTGCAAAACAAGGGCTATCTCGATCTGTACCACCGCGAGAGCTACACCGCGGTGGAGATGGAGGCCGGCCCGTATCTGGACGCGCTCTACGAAGGGGCGCGGGCGAACCGCTATCCCGAAGGCGAGAGTATCAACTTCACGCGGCTGCCGTTTGACCTCGGCATCATCCACTACGCCTCGGACACGCCGTACACGCAGGCGCGCACGCTCGGCGCGCGGGCGTTGGACTACCGCGGCATCGACTCGACCTACGCCTCCGCCGTCGCCATCCTGCGCCGCATTCTCGTGCGCGAGGGCGTGATTCCGACGGCGGACATGCTGTCCGGCTGACCTGAAGCCGGCCCGGCCACGACGTGCAATCGCCAGCATTTCGGTACCGTTTCGCAACCAGATCGCCTGTTCTGATGCATATAGTTATGGTAATGTTGCGGAAATCTCGCGTGGTGCCCGCCCGCCTCCGCGAGCCGGTGCGGGGCGCCTGCAAGGACGTAGCATGGCAGGAGCCCTGAGTATCCGCGTGTCGCACCATCGCTCTCCCTGGCTTCTCCGTCTCACACTGCTTCTGCTCGTCACGACCTCGGCCGGAAGCGCGGCCCGACGTGCAACACCCGTGCGCGCCGCGACGCTTACCAGCCACCCACTCACGCTCAGCTCCTCGCTGAAGGCCGTCACCTGTCTGGACACCAGCACCTGCTTCGGCGTCGGCGCCGGCGGCATCGTCAGCCATACCACGAACGGCGGCACAAGCTGGGACGTGGGCGGCACACAGACGTACGCGACGCTGGCCGGCGTCGCCTGTCCCCTGGCGAGTGTCTGCTTCGCCGCCGGAGCAGGCGGCGCGATCGAGAGCACGAGCAACTCTGGAGCGTCCTGGGCAGCTCAAACCAGCAACACGACGCAGGATTTGAACGCCGTCGCCTGCCTGAGCACGACCACCTGCTACGCCGTCGGTGCCGGCGGCACGATCCTGGCGGCCAGCAACGGCTCCAGTTGGAGCGCACAGGCCAGCGGTACGGCGCAAAATCTGTTCGGTGTCGCCTGTCCCGGCGGCACGACCTGCGTGGCTGTCGGCGCGGCGGGCACGATCGTCGCGACGACCGACGGCAGCACCTGGACGGCGCGCACCAGCAACACGACCGCGCAGTTAAACGCCGTTGGGTGCGTGCGCTTCACGACGACGTGTTACGCCGTGGGCAGCGGCAGCACGTTCACGAAGACGGCCGACCTTACGGCCTGGACCGCCGGCTCGATCCTGCAAACCAGCTTCAGCTTCAACGCCATCTCCTGCGCGGCGGCGTCGACCTGCGAGGCGGTGGGGCAGATCGGCTTCGTTTTTGGCACCACCGATGGATCGACGTGGAACAGCCAGCCGAGCGGCACGACGCAGGCATTCAGCGGCGTCGCCTGCCCATCCACCGTTGCCTGCTTCGTCGTCGGCGCCTCGGGCACGATCCTGGCCACGGCAAACGCCGGCACGAACTGGAGCGGCGAAACGGCGGCTTACGCCGGTCAGATCAACGCGATCGCATGCCCTTCCACCAGCGTCTGCTACGCCGCCGGCGGCGTGATCGGCGGCACCACGGATGGCGGCGCGACCTGGTCGATTCTCACCTCTGCTCGGGGTGAGGTGCTGCGCGGCATCTCCTGCCCCGCGACGGCGACTTGCTCCGCCGTGGGCAGCGGCGGACTCATCCTCGCGACGACCGACGGTGGTGCGTCCTGGTCGTCGCAAACGCCTGTGACCACCGCACTCAGCGGTATCGCCTGTCCGGCGGCAGCGCTCTGCTACGCCGTCGGCGCGGGCGGCCGGATCGAAACAAATGCCGGCGGATCCTGGCATGATGACAACAGTCCCACGACCAACCCCTTGACGAGCATTGCCTGCCCTGGGCCGTCCACATGCTTCGCCGTGGGTGGGGCCGGGACGATCGTCCGCACGACAAACGGCGCCCAATGGGGAACGCCCACGTCCGGTACGACGGGCGGCCTCTTCGCCACCGCCTGTGCGACCGGTGGTGTCTGCCTCGCGCTTGTCAACGCCGGGGGAGGGTTGCTCATGTCCATCGATAACGGAGCGACCTGGGCGGGAGGCGCCTTTTCGCCTGCGCCTCCCGCGTTCAGCGTTGCCTGCCCGGCGCCGACGATCTGCATCGGTGTGAGTGCAAACGGCATCGGCGATGTGATCATGACATCCGCCGATGCAGGCAGTTCCTGGTCGCAGCAACTCGCCGGCGGCACCGAGGAGCTTCTCTCCGTAGCCTGCCCCTCGCTCACGCTCTGCGCCATCGGCACGGGAAGCGGACACGTCTTCATGGCAACCAGCCCCGCGACCGCCGTCTCGATCGGTTCGTCCGCGAATCCAGCGGCGGCGGGCCAGCCGCTCACACTCACGGCGACGCTGTCGGGCTGCCCCTCGGCGCCGAGCGGCACTGTCGCCTTCTTCGACGGCCTGAGCCTGCTCGGCTCCGCGCCGATCTCCGGCGGACAGGCGCAGCTGACGACCTCCAACGTGGCAGCCGGCAGCCAACAGCTCACCGCCAGCTACGGCGGCGATGCCAACTGCGGCGCGGCCGTCTCGAACCCGCTGAGCGAGGGTGTGACGCCCGCCATTCCGAGCCTAATCACTCCGGCGAACGGCGCGACCGGGCAGAGCACGACGCCGGCGCTGAGCTGGACGAACTCCGCCGGCGCCGCGTCGTTCACGATCGGTCTCACCGACGCGACGGCGAATCGGACCCTGCCGAACCTCTCCAGCGCGGCGGCTGCACTCACCGTGCCCTCGGGCGAGGGGCTGGTGGTCGGCCACCAATACTCGTGGTCGGTGGCGGCATGCAACGCGATCGGCTGTTCGCCGTTCTCCAGCGCGTTCACGTTTACCACCGCGGCGGTGACGCCTGGCGTGGTGACGCTCGTCTCGCCGCTCGAAGGGGCGCAGAACGTCAGCCTGACGCCAACCCTGGCCTGGAACGCGCCGAGCGGCGCCGTGGCCGGTACAACGCAGTACACCGCCTACATCTGGGATCCCGGTGCGCTGGTGATGAAGTTCCAGCAGGCCACGACGGCGCTCTCGATCGGCGTGCCCGGCGCGGCAGGACTGCAGCCGAGTGTGTTTTACTTCTGGACGGTGCAGGCGTGTACCGGCAGCGTTTGCGGGCCGGTGGCCCGCTGGGAAGGCTTCACCACGACCGCCGCGCCGGGCACGCCGAGTCTCGTCTCGCCGATCGAGGGCTCCCAGACCGTGAGCACCACGCCGACGCTGCAATGGACTGCTGCCAGCGGCGCCGTGAACGGCGTCACGCAATATACCGCCTACATCTGGGACCCGCATCCCGGCATGATGGTCTTCCAGCAGGCGACGACCGACCTGAGCGTAGCCGTGCCAGTGGGCTCCGCGTTGCAGGTCGGCCGCTTCTATTTCTACAGCGTGCAGGCCTGCAACGGCAGCGCCTGCGGGCCGCTGGCGCGCTGGGAGGGCTTCACCACCACAGCCAGCGCCGCCCCTGGCGTCGTGACCCTGACACAGCCGCCTGAAGGCGCCCAAAACGTCAGCCTCACGCCGGCGTTGCAGTGGGCCGCTCCAACAGGCGCCTTACCGGGCAGCACGCAGTATACCGCCTATGTCTGGGACCCGCAGGCGAACGCGATGCGCTTTCAGCAGACCACCACCGCGCTCGACGTGGCCGTACCGGGCAGCGCCGATCTGGTGCTGAGCCACTTCTACTACTGGACGGTCCAGGCCTGCAACGGCGCGGCGTGCGGGCCGCTGGCGCGCTGGATCGGCTTCACCACGTTGAGCAGCGTCGGCGCACCGCTGTTGCGAGCGCCGGCCGAAGGCGCGACCGGCGTCGGCGTGACGCCGACCATCGCCTGGATCGCGCCGAGCGGCTCTTCGCCGGGCAACACGCAGTACACGGTCTTCGTCTGGGATCCGGCGGCCAGCGTGATGAAGTTCCAGCAGACGACAACGGCGCTTTCGACCGCCGTGCCGTTCAGCTCCGGCCTGGTAGCGGGGCACTTTTACTACTACAGCGTGCAGGCCTGCGACGGCAGCATCTGCGGCCCGCTGGCGCGTTGGGAAGGGTTTACGAGTTAGGCGGGCGAGCGGCACAGCGGTGTGGCTCCGGTATATGATGCAGCCGGAGGTACTCCTCGGGTGGTGAGCACCGGCACCGGCCTCCTCTAATCCCGGCGTAGAAGGCGCCGGGCCGGGTCTGCCCGGCCGCTGCCTTGCGCCACGTCGCGACGCGCTCTCCCGTGCGCGGCGCCTTCGCGTGTCCGCCATCTCCTCCTGGCTCTGCCTTCTGCGCTCCTCCTCAATGCCTGATCACTGCCCGCCCCAGCGGTAGGGACGCGGGTTCCTCTCTGCGTCCGCCGCACGCTCGTGCACATTTTCGAGGAGCGCGTTGATGCGTCCCCGCTTTACCGGGCTCTGGCGCCACGCCGACTTTCTGCGGCTGTGGGCCGGCCAAACGACCTCGCAGTTCGGCTCGCTCGTCGGCGGCATCGCGCTGCAGTTCACGGCGATTCTCTGGCTGCACGCGAACGCGGCGCAGGTCAGCCTGCTGGCGGCCTGCCAGTTCGCACCCGCGGCCGCGCTCGGCCTCGCAGCCGGCGCCTGGGTCGACCGGCTGCGCCGCCGGCCGGTGATGATCGTCGCCGACAGCGGCCGCGCCCTGGCGCTCGCCAGCGTGCCCGTCGCCGCTGCGTTCGGCTCGCTCTCCTTACCCCAGCTCTATGCCGTCGCCTGTGTCAACAGCGCCCTGGGTGTCTTATTTGAGTCGGCCTACGAAGCCTACCTGCCCTCGTTGCTGCCGCCGGAGCAGATCGTCGAAGGCAACAGCAAGCTGGCTGCCAGCGCCTCCGTGGCCGAGTTCGGCGCCTTCAGCGCGGGCGGCTGGCTGGTGCAACTGTTCAGCGCCCCGGCCGCCGTGCTGGTGGACGCGCTCTCGTTCGCCGTCTCGGCCGGCTCGGTGGCCGCGATCCGCGCGCCCGAGCCTCCAGCCGTCGCGGCGGAGCGGCGTGAACCGCTGCGCCGCGAAATCGCGGAAGGCGCCCGTTTCATCTGGCATCACCCGCTGCTGCGGGCGCTGGCGGGTGTGCATATGGTGCTGGAGTGCGGCAGCCGCATCGTCGGCGCCGTGATCCTGCTCTATCTCAGCCGCGAGGCCGGCTTCGGCGCCGGCGCGCAGGGGATGATCTTCGCCGTCGGCGGGCTCACGTCGCTGGTGGGCGCCAGCGTCGCCGGGCGCTGGCGCTGGTTCGGCGGGCTCGGTCGTGCGCTCACGCTCTCGGTGTTGCTGCGCTGCGCGGGCATGATCTGTATCCCCCTGGCAACAGGCGTGTCGCTCGGCGGCGTGCTCTTACTCGTAGCAAGCCAGTGCCTCACCGATCCCGGTTACGCCTTCTTCGAGATCAATGCCGTCAGCCTGCGCCAGACACTGACGCCCGGGCGGCTGCTGGGTCGCGTCAGCGCGACACTGCGCGTGCTCGATTTCGCCGCGATGCTGTTCGGGACGGCGCTGGGCGGCGTGCTCGGCCAGGTCGTGGGCCTGCGCGCCACACTGTTTGTCGCGGTTGGAGTCGTCGCCGGCGCGGCGCTCTGGCTGACGCTGAGCCCGCTCGCGCGGCTGCGCGCCTTTCCCGAGCCGGCAGCGATCGGCGCCGGGCCTGCTGGAGAGTAGCCGGCGGGCACGACGCCAGCGCTGCGCTGCCCGTGACAGCCTGCCGATACCCGCACGAAACAGTCCGTGCCGCGCGCTGCTTGCCCGCGCACAACGCCGCGGCTTGTCTCACGCACGGGCCGGCTGGTTAGACTGGACTATGCAAGAGACGCTTCGACATCGATGGCCCGCGTGGTGGTCGCTTGTTCCTACGATCGCGGCAGTGCTGCTGATCGCCTGTACGGGCTCGCATCACGCGGCGCCCGCAAGCCACACGCCGGTCGCCGGCGCGGCGAGTGCATCCGCGGCCACGGCTTCGGCGCCGCACGCGGCCGGCAGCCCCCAAGCCACACCTTCGCCCGCGCTCACGGCGGGTCTGCGCCCGGGCGGTGTGCCCTCGACAGGGGCCACGCCGGCGCGCGGCAGCGGCCCCGGCTCGGCGGCGCAGGCCAGCGCCACGGCCGGTCCGCCGCTCAACGCCAATCAGTTGCTGCGCCGCGACGCCGTGCCGACCATTCAGGAGTGCATCGACGCCGGCATCGGCCCCTGCTACTCGCCGGCGGACATCCGCGCGGCCTACGACGTGGACCCGCTGCTGGCCAGCGGCATCGACGGCAGCGGGCAGAGCGTCGTCATCATCGTCTCCTTCGGCAGCCCGTCGCTGGCGGACGACGTGGCGGCCTTCAGCAAGGCGATGGGGCTGCCCGACGCCGATCTGCAGGAGCTATACCCGCTCGGCTCCGACTTCTCCGGCCAGCCCCAGGGCGAGATCGGCGGCTGGCGCGGCGAGACGACGCTCGACGCCGAGTGGGTGCACGCGATCGCGCCGAAAGCGCGTATCGTCGTGCTCATCAGCCCCGTGGCCGAAACCGAGGGCGTGGTCGGCCTGCCGGAGATGCTGCAACTCGAACAGTACGCACTCGACAACCACCTGGGCACGGTGATCTCGCAGAGCTGGGGCACGAGCGAGGATCTGCTCGACGACGCCGAAGGGCTGCCCGTCCGGCAGCAGTGGGACGCGTTCTATCAGCAGGCCACGGCCGCGGGTGTCACCGTCGTTACGGCGGCGGGCGACCACGGCGCCCTTGCCGATACGCGCGACGAGCAGCCGGCAACCACGCGTTCGGCCGACTGGCCCTCCGCCGAGCCCTGGGTGACGACCGTGGGCGGCACGACGCTCGCGCTGAACGCCGACGGCAGCTACGGCTTCGAGCGGGTATGGGCGGACAGCTCGGGAGCGGGCGGCAGCGGCATCAGCCGCTTTTATGCTGAGCCGGCGAACCAGAAGCTGCTGCCCGACGCGATCCAGCAGCGGCTCGGCGGCATGCGCGGCGAGGCCGATGTTGCGGCCATCGCCGATGGGCTGCTGGTTTACTACGCGACCGGGCCGGCCGGCACGCCGCATCCGAGCGTGGTCGGCGGCACGAGCGCCTCGACCCCGATCTGGGCGGGCATCGTCGCGTTGGCCAATCAGGCGGCCGGGCGCGGCCTCGGCAACATCAACCCGACGCTGTATCAGCTCGGAGCGGCCGGGCGCTGCTTCCATGACGTAACCGACGGCAGCAACGCCTTCCGCCGCGATCCGGGCGAGCCGGCGATGGCGGGCTGGGACTTCCCGACCGGCTGGGGATCGCCCGACGCGGGCTGCCTCGTGCCCGCGCTCGCGGCTGCGGCGCGGAACGGGCAGTAACGTGCCGCGCATCCTGATCGCCACGAACAACCCCGGCAAGCTGGAGGAGCTGCGCGCCCTCTTGCTTCCCACCGGCTGGACGCCGCTGCATCCTGCCGGCATCGGCCTGGCGCTCGATGTGCCGGAGACGGGCAGCAGCTACGTCGAAAACGCGACGCTGAAGGCCAGAGCATTCGCGGCCGCGGCGAATCTGCTGGCGCTGGCCGACGACTCCGGGCTGGAAGTGGACGCGCTCGGCGGGCGGCCCGGCGTCCATTCGGCGCGCTACGGCGGCCCCGGCACGCCGCCGCACGAGCAGATCCGCATGCTGCTGAACGAGCTTGAGGGCGTCCCCGACGAACGCCGCGGCGCGCGCTTTCGCTCCGTGGTCGTGATCGCCGCGCCAGACGAGCGAACCTGGCAGTCAGAAGGCGCGATCGAGGGCCGCGTCGCCCGCGAGCCGCACGGTCACAACGGCTTCGGCTACGACCCGATCTTCTTCCTGCCAGAACGCGGCCGCACGCTGGCGGAGCTGACCGAGGCCGAGAAGCGCGCGATCAGTCACCGCGCCCTGGCGATGCAGGGCGCGCTGCAACAGCTCGATCGCCTGCTGCGTGCGGGCGAAGGGCTGTAGCCGCGCCCCGATGAACTACTGCCAGACCGAGCGCGGCGTCGCCACGATGCGGGTAACGTTCATCTGCTCGCGGTCCAGCGGCTCAGGGATGCGCGGCGCGATAGGCACGGGCCGAATCCGCGAGTCGCCGTGCATCTTCGCGGCTGCTTCGTGCTCCGGCCGCTTGAACGCTGACACTGGCCGCGGAGAGTCGCTGGCTTGCCTGACCACACTGGAGGGAAAATGGCGGTGGGGCTCACGCGACGACCCGTGGCACCGCGCACCAACGCGGCCGTGCTATCTGTTCCAGCTCCTGCTTTACGGAGAAGAGGAGGGCTGGAGTGACGGCGGCGGCCACCCGACCTACCGCGGCAGGACCAGCAGCGGGTTGACGGGAAAGCCGCTGAGGCGGACCTCGAAGTGCAGATGGGGGCCGGTGCTGTTTCCAGTCGTGCCGGAGAGGCCGATCGGGTCGCCGGCGTGAATCGGCTGGCCGACGGGGAGCGCGGGCACGTAGAGCAGGTGGCCGTAGCGGGTGATGATGCCGTCGCCGTGGTCGATGTCCACGTAGTAGCCGTAGCTGCAGCAGGCGTTACCGCCGGCGAAGGCGATGCGGCCATCGGCCATCGCCCGCACGATCGTGCCGAGCGGGACGCCGATGTCGATGCCCAGCGGGTGCTGCGGCCCGAACAGGCTGGTGATCGGCCCGCGCGCCGGCCAGACGATCGCGGCCGCCGCGCTGTTCGCGGGCGATGACGCCGAGGCGTTGAGGTACGACCTGTTGCCGGCCGGCACCGCGGAGCCGGCGGCTGGCGTAGCGGGCGCCGGGGCCGGCGAATCCGCGACCGCCGCAGTAGCAGCCGCGGCGTCGGGGCTGCTATCGGGCGATGCCTCCGCGCCTGTAACGGCGGCTTCGACCGGCGTCGCGGCCACGATTGCTGCGGCCGGTTCGCTGGCCGTCGTGCCGTCAGGCTGCTGGGCGGCGCGGCCGGCCGCCAGCGCCTGCACGATCTGCCGCGGCGCATCGGCCGGCGCGGGGCCGGCGGGAATCAGCTCCGGGTCGGCGTCGAGCGCGGCAGGCGCCGCGGCCGCACCCAGCATGAGCGTGACGCGATGCGCCGCGTGCTGCGCGCCGAACAGCATGCCCGCGCCGAGCATGGCGGCCGCGGCGATGCCCGCGAGCACGAGCCGGCCACGCCTGCGCCGCGCGCTGCGGCCCTGCCCGAGCAGCGGGTCGGTTTCCCGCGGCGCGGGCGGCACGAGCAGCCGGGGCGTGGCCGGGGATTCGGGCTGCACCTCGCTCACTGGATCAGCTTCGGTTCGCAGATGCCGATGCCGGTGTCACACGCCCCGGTGGTTGGGGGCGGCGTGCCGGTGCCCGTGCCGAAGCCGGCGAGCGTCGTACTGAGCTGGGTGATCTGTCCGTAGATGTCTTTCGAGCAAGCACTTGGTGGGTTGATCGGCAAGGTGCCACTATTCTGCGAGATATTCAGGTTGAGCGCTGCAAAGGTCTCCGTTGTGACGCTTACGTTGCCGTTGCCGGTTTCATGGTCGAGCACGACCACGATGATCGGCGTCTGATTGATATATGCCTGGTTGATGATGTTGATCCAGTAGGCCTCTTTCGTCGGATCGTTCACGCTTCCGCAGGCATCGCCACCCTTGGTCAATACATTGCCATCGGCAACAACCGGATTGTTGCTGCCGCAGCCGCTCACAAAATCATTACCCGTTCTGAAGAAGCCCTTGAAGTCCTTTGAATTGCCCGTCCAATCCGGCCCGCCGATCGTTTGCACGCTGTCCGCAACCCAGGCATTCGAGCGGAAAATCACCACGTCGCCGACGGCAACGTTCTTCCCCTTCGTGTTCTGAAACCAGATCGCGTACGGCACAAAACCGCCGCAGCCGACGGCGCCCTGCGTCACCGTGCCGACCTGCACCTTCGCCGTCGCTCCCACGTTGCCGCTGTTCAGGCCGAGCACGCGCATGAAAGAGTACTTGACCGTACGCTGGATCGATACGGTGATCGTATCGTTCGTCGCGCTTGTCGTGCTGACCGCGTTTGTGACCACGGTATCGCTGGCATCGGCGCAGGTCTGGTTGCCGGTGAAGCAGTTCAGCGTGAGCCACTGCGCGGCGTCGGTCTTGGCCGTGGCCGGGCTGCCCGGCAGGCGGTAGGCGCCGGCGAAGGCGGCGGCGTCGGCGGCGTTTTGCAGCTTGCGCCGGTTGTTTTGCAGGTTGCTGCCGTCCAGCACGAGCCCGGCCATGCCGATGATCACGGTCAGGCACAGCGCCCAGAGCACAAGCGCCTGGCCCTCCTCGCCGCGGTGCAACCAGCTTCGCCGCCGTGATGCGGTCGCGCGACTCATAGGATGCCTCCGCGCTGCACGAAGCCGATCACGGCCGGGCCGAGGATCACGGCGAACATCGTGGGAAAGAGCAGCAGCGCCAGCACGAAGATGATCTTGATCGGCGCCTTCTGCGCCGCCTGCTCGGCGCGCTGCTTCTGCGCGCTGCGCACGACCTCGGCCTGCACGCGCAGCGTCTCGCCCAGGCTGCTGCCCACCGTCTCCGACTGCACCACGGCGGTGACGAACGAGCTCAAATCCGGCACGCCGTTGCGCGCCGCCAGGTCCTGCAGCGCCTGCCGCCGGCTGCGGCCGATCGCCACGCTGCCCAGCGTGCGGCGCAGCTCCGTGCGCAGCGGCTCGCGCACCTTCTCCGCCACGCGCGTCAGCGCCGCGTCGATGCCGAGCCCTGCCTCAACGCAGGTCGTGAGCAGGTCCATCATGTCCGGCATCGCGCGCAGCAGCTTGTGCCGCCGGCTTCGCGCCCGCGCCCGCACCAGCACCACCGGGCCGTAGAGCGACGCGACCGCCATCGCTCCGACCGCGAGCACGCCGCGCCCGTCCAGCCCCGTCTTGCTCGCGCTCAGCTCCAGCAGGATCAGCAGCGGCAGCCCGGCGCCGATCAGCGCCCAGAGAAACAGCGCCGTCTCGGGGTCCAGGTTGAGGCCGGCGGCGTAGAGCGTCCTCGCCAGCCGGTCGCGCGTCTGGCCGGGCAACGCCTCACGCAGCCAGCGGCGCAGCGCCTCGCCGCGCGTGGGGCCGTCGGCGTCGCGTACGGCGAAGCCGGGCCGGTCCAGCGTGAGTTCGGCCAGGCGGCGGCGCGCGGCCGGCGCCGGGCGCGTGAGCGCGGCGTAGACCAGCAGGGCGATGGCGACGAAGCCAAGCAGCGCGATCAGCAGCACGGCGCTTATACCTCGATGTTGACGATGTTGCGGATGATGAAGAAGCCGAGCAGTTGCGCCCCGCCGCAGACGGCGAGCGTGATGCGGCCACCAGGCGTGGTGAACAGCGGCGCCATGTAGTCGTGGTTAACTGCGGTGAGCGCGAGGAGCAGGCCCGCAGGCAGCAGCGCGAGGATGTAACCGCTGAACTGCTGCTGCGTGGTCAGCGTCTTGATCTCGCCGCGGATGCGGATGCGCTCGCGCATCGTGTGCGCCACGCCGTCCAGGATCTCGGCCAAATTGCCGCCGGTGCTGCGCTGGATCAGGATCGCGCTCACGACGAGATCCAAATCGCGGTCGTGGATGCGCTCGTTGAGATGCGTGAAGGCGACGTCCGGCGTGGCGCCGAGCTGCACCTCGCGGATCACGCGGCGCAACTCGGTCGCCATCGGCGCCTTGAGCTGTTCAGATGCCTGGTCGAGCGCCTGCAGCAGCGCCACGCCGGCCTTGAGCGCGTTGGCGATCAGCGGCAGCGTCTCCACGAGCTGCTTGACGAACTTCTTGCGCCGGCGCGAGACGGCGAGGCGCAGCACGAACAGCGGCAGGTAGAGGCCGAAGAGGCCGAGCGGCAGCGCGAGGATGCGCACGCGCGCCGAGCCGATCAGCGCGAAGGCCATGCCGCTGCCGAGCGTGATCAGCAGGAACTCGGTGACGGTCAGCCGCCAGGCGGCGCGTTCGAGCTGCTCGGCCAGCCACTGCATCGAGGCGGCGCGCGACAGCAGCCGCGTGAACGGCCCGCTGACGCCGAAGCGGCTTTTGCGCAGCGCCGGGTCGCTGCCGATGCTGAAGGCATTCGCGCCCGGCCCGCTGCCCGGCTCGCTCGCCAGCGCCAGGCGGCCGGCGCGGGCGCGGCGGGTCATGGCGGCGCGCATCGCCATCGCATAGCCGAACAGCGCCACGCAGGCGGCGGCGATCGCGGCGGTAAGCAGGACCACGGCTACCTCGCTTCAGATGGTTTCAAGGCCGTAGCGTTCCAGGCGGCGGACGGTCGGGGCACCTAACCCTGATTTGCCTGAAGGCAAATCTGTCCCTTCCCGAAACGGGAAGGGACTTCTGGAGCGTTCCCGGCGGCGCCGGACGGCGGCGGGGCTGGGGTGTCCCTGTGGGACGTTCGCGGCCGGATGGTCTAACGCGACCATCGTGCTCGGCTTCTGCTCCGCCTGATATCAGCCGGATCGTGGCTCCGGACGCCGAGGCGGTGGACTGAACGCCCCGCTCCCCTCGCATAGCGTCTGGAGCGCTCCAGAAGTCCCTTCCCGAAACGGGAAGGGACAGATTTGCCTTCAGGCAAATCAGGGTTAGGTGCCCCGACCGTCCGCCGGCCACCGGTCTTGCACCCATCACTGCCGCCCCCAGCGCGGCTGCTTGTGAAACGTCTCCAGCGGCACGGTGATGCCGGCCAGCGCGAACTCTTCGGCGAAGGTCGGGCGGATGCCGGTGGGGCGTAGCGCGCCGCGCACGCGGCCCTGCGCGTCCAGCCCCTCGTTTTCGAACTCGAAGACGTTTTGCAGCGCGATCGTCTGCGCCTCCATACCCGTGATCTCGCTGATGTGCGTGACGCGGCGGCCGCCGTCGCTGAAGCGGCTAAGATGCACGAGCAGGTGCACGGCCGAGGCGATCTGCTCGCGCACGGCGCGCAGCGGCAGCTCCATGCCGGCCATCAGCACCATGTTTTCGAGGCGGGCGAGGGCGTCGCGCGGGCTGTTGGCGTGTACGGTGCTGAGCGAGCCTTCATGGCCCGTGTTCATCGCCTGCAGCATGTCGAACGCCTCGCCGCCGCGCACCTCGCCCACCAAAATGCGGTCCGGCCGCATGCGCAGGGCGTTGCGCACGAGATCGCGCTGCGAGACGGCGTTCTTGCCCTCGATGCTGGGCGGCCGCGCTTCGAGCGCCACGACGTGCGGCTGCTGCAAGCGCAGCTCGGCCGGGTCTTCGATCGTCACCAGCCGCTCGTCGTCGGAGATGGCGCCGGAGAGCGCGTTGAGCAGCGTCGTCTTGCCGGAGCCGGTGCCGCCGGAGACGATGATGCTGCGGCGGATCTTGACGCAGGCGCGCAGCACGGCGACGGCCTCGGGTGTGATCGAAGCGACGGAGATTAGCTGTTCCAGCGTCATCTTGTCGGCGCGGAACTTGCGGATCGTGATCGTCGGACCCTTCAGCGCCACGGGCGGGATGATGATGTTGACGCGCGAGCCGTCGGGCAGGCGGGCGTCCACCATCGGCGCCGCCTCGTCCACGCGCCGGCCGATGCGCGAGACGATGCGCTCGGCGATGCGCATGATGTGCGCGTCGTCGCGGAACTGCACGCGGCTGCGCGTGAGCCGGCCGTTGCGCTCGACCCAGACCTGGTCGGGCGCGTTGACCATCACTTCGGTGACGGTGATGTCGCGCAGCAACGGCTCGATCGGGCCGAGGCCGAGCACCTCGTCGGTGACGGCAGAGACAACCTCGTCGCGGCCGAGGCCGACGACTTCGGGCGCCTCCAGCGCCACGACGCGGCGGGCGGCCTCGCGCACGGCGGCGTGCGCTTCGTCGGCGCCGAGCCGTTCCAGCCGCGTCGCGTCGAGCTCCTGAATCAGACGGCGGTGCACGCGCTCGCGCGCCTCTTCCAGCCCGTGCTCAAGGCTGCTGGAGCCGGACAGAGCGCTCGACGTCGGCGTGAGGCCGTCGAGAAAGCGGGAGTGGCGCGGCGCCGGCAGCGATAGGTCGCGGCCACGGTCGTACCAGCGGGCGGCCTGCGAGGCGGCCCCCTCCCCTGCCCCTCCCCCATCGCGATGGGGGAGGGAAGGAGAC
>Ga0207416_1002530_pt1 | contig 19662 bp, 18 predicted proteins | sample PaiPotPPM11metaG_FD_184107 | JGI IMG/M metagenome (GOLD analysis project Ga0207416, IMG submission 184107) | Iron sulfur acid spring bacterial and archeal communities from Banff, Canada, to study Microbial Dark Matter (Phase II) - Paint Pots PPM... ...
GGTCCTCGCGCCCCGCACCCAACCTTCCAGCACTCCCCGATCCTCCGCCATCAACACCAGGGGCTCGGCTTTCTTGAACATGCCGATCGTATACCATGTTACGCCTATTTCTGCAAGTAAGTACTAGCCGGGCCATCAGCGAATCATGGAGCGTCGCCGGAATTTCGCGGCCGGCTCCCTGCGCGCTGCCACTCTCCAGCACTGCGCGAGTTAGTTCCCCTCGACGAACAACGGCACTCCGCCGGCGCGTTCGACCACCGCCGCCACACCTTTGCGGGGGAGAGAGTTGCGCGCGGCCACCAAGGGGAAATATACACCGGCGAGGGCTAACAGCCTGCGCACAAGTTCGCGGGCATCTTTGTCGTAGCTCTTGAGCGAATCCTGCACAACTGTCTGCGAGCCCGAGTCGGGGGTACTCTGAGCCCGAAAATCATCGAGGAGCGAATACCTCGTGATGCCGGCTTCCCTCAAAAGGTAAAGCCGGCGGCTACCCCAAACCCTGGAGTAGGCGCATGGAGTCCTAAATTGCCGGTGTTGTGATCTTGCGTCAAGGTAACGCCCGCCTGAAGGAAAAGGCGGTTGTTTTGCAGGAACCCTAGCTTGAGGTTGAGGGCTTCTTGATGGAAAAACGACCCTCCTTTGTTTGTCCCTTTTACTTGCAAAACCCCCGTCCCTACCTGGGCAATTACGCTCAAGCTCGCCAAGTCGCCCGCTTTGAGAAAAGACGGGGCCCAGGCAACCTGGCAGATGGCGGCCGCAACATCTTTGGCGCCGTTGCTCACAGCCACCGTTCCCGTGAAGCCCGTAGCCAAAGTCAGAGCCTTACCGTCGAGCAGGAACAGCCCCTTGACAGTCACCTGAAGCCCAATGACTCCGGGTTTCGAGAAGTCTAGGGCCAAGTTGCGGTCGTACCAAATTGGTACTGCGTCGATTGAAACTGGACGCCTCCAGACGAGGGTGGGGAGCCATGGGCAATGCGCTGGCGGTGTTGGGGCGACAGTCCCGAAACGGCGGCAAGCGCATTCGCAGGTGCCCGAGGAAGGGGCACCGAGAAGGGAAGGCCCGGTATGCGCTCCAGAACCAGGGAGCCAGGAAGAGCAGCAAGAAAACCGGTTGCGGCGGATTGGGTGGCCGCAATCGGCCCGGTCCCGCGCGCCACAATGCTAAGGCCGTAGTAAGGTGCTACGGGGTAGAGCGCCGTTAAAGTGAACGGACCGACTATACCATCGGGCGTCAGCTTTCGGCGGCTCTGAAACGCGACCACTGCCGCCTTGGTCAAGGGCCCGAACTTGCCGTCATCCACAAGCGGCTTTAGATCTGGCATCCAGATGTTCAGGGCCTGTTGGATGGCCTTGACATCTGTACCCGACGTGCCCTGCGCGAGATTGCGAAACATAGTAAAATCCCCTTCGCTTCTCGGCTTAGCACCGTAATCCGTCATTCACGTTTTGGATTCGTAGCTAGTGTCGTTTGTAAAAGCAAGCGCATGCGTTGGAACAGTTCTTCCTCGTCGATGAACTCGGCGGTCGGCAGATGCGTTAGCATTCTGTCCAGTTGCACTTCCGGGTGGGAAGAGAGTTGCCTGATGAGCCGAGGGGCGACTCGCGGCCAATGACCGCAAGCGTCTGCAGGTGCGTATGGTCGCCTGGCAGCCGCTCCATACGCGACGCGAGGATCATCGTAACGTTTGGCAGGGCTAACGTCCCTCAGCCGCCGAGCAAGCCCTCCCGGCTTCAGGAGGTTTTCGGACGATCAGGGTGCGGCACCAAGCGTTCAATCTCCTGGTGCAGCAGCGCGTTGGAGGCGACGAAGCCTTTGAGTTTTACCGACGGTTTATTGAAAAGCATCTCGCTGCCGTCGATATCGGTGATGCGGCCGCCAGCTTCGACGATTAATGCCGCCCCCGATGCAATGTCCCACTCACTTTTGGGTGTGCGCGTAAAGGTGGCATCAGCCTGTCCGGCAGCAACCAGCGCGAGCTTGTACGCGACGCTGCCGATTGGATTTACCCGCAGCTTTCCCTCATAGGTCTTCCATTCGCCGCGTGAAGTCTCACTGCGGCTCGCCAGCACTGTGGCGTGTTCCAATGTTGGCGTCTGGGTGACGCGAACCTGGCGCGAGTCCATGTAGCATCCGCTGCCGCGCGCGCACCAGAACATTTCGCGCTTAATCGGATTGTACGTCACGCCCAGGATGGGGTGACCGGCTTCGGCGAGCGCAATTGCGATCACGAACTCCGGAATGCCTTTGATGAACTCCTTGGTGCCGTCGAGCGGATCGACGATCCATACTCGATGGCAAGCAAGCCGGTCGGAGTTGTCGGCGGTTTCTTCCGAAAGCCATCCATATTCCGGGAAAGGAGCGCGGAGCAGGCGTTTAATTTCGTGGTCAGCGTCGAAGTCGGCGGTGGTGACAGGGTTGTCTTTGCCCTTCTGGTCAATTTCAAATCCACGATCGCGAAAATACCGCTCGAGAATCTCGCCCGCTGATAGCGCGGCCTCGCGTGCAAGGTCGAGTTCGCGCTGTAGGTCCGCGGAGGGTGGTGTCACTTCGTTCGAGGGCATTCTAGGTTGCTTCCTTATACTCTTCTTGCTGCCGGTTTCATGCGTGGTCGCCTACGGCGCACTTTTTCATAAGCGTCGGTCAATTCCTTAAGCATTGCTGCGCGCCGTTCATAAAGGCGGCGTGGTTGGCGCGGCCTGGCACGCGCCAACGCATAGGCGGTTATCAATGGCAGCGCCACCGTCGCGTCAACGTAGCACACAACGGAGTCCGGCAGCCGTTGAGGATCTATTTTACCCCAACTGACCGCCTCGCTGGGAGTTGCACCAGAAAGTCCGCCGGTATCGGGCCGCGCATCGGTGACCTGCAGGTAATAATCGTGGCCCTTTTCCGCTACGCCCATTACCTCCTGGATTTGTGGCTCGGTCTGCAGCACAAAATTTTTGGGCGAGCCACCACCCAGAATAAACACTGCGCTCTTCATTCCGTGTTTCTTCGCCGAGTACACAATCGCCGCCGTCTCGTTGACATCGGCCAGGGGATCGAGCCGGAGGCTGCTCCCCTCAAACTGCAGCAAGGCGAGATTCATTCCTATCGAGGAATCGCCGGGTGACGAGGTATAAACCGGCACCGCATGATCATACGCTGCCGCCAACAGCGAGCGGCCCTTGAGTTTAAGCACGCGCCCACGTTCGGCCACATAGCGCCCCGCCCGATAGTGGAACTCCGCGGTGCTCATTGGCTGTAGGAATTCCGGGTTTGCCGCGAGCTGTCGAAAAAAAGCATCGGTCGAAAGCAGTACCTCGTAATCGAAAAAAATGTCGTAGATGCGCACCACACCGGACTTGCGCAAGGCAATATCGTCAGCTTCGGACCAACCCTGGAACATCTTGAGGCCGATGCCGAAGTGCGTATCGTGATAAAGGTTGGCGCCGGTCGAGACGATCCAATCAACGAAGCCGTTTTCGATAAGGGGGATAAGGCATGACATGCCTAGTCCGGCGGGCGTGAGTGCGCCGGTTAGGCTCATCCCGACGATCGCATCAGGAGCGAGCATTTTTTCGGCGAACAAGTGGCACGCATCGCGCAGGCGGCGGCCATTGTAGGCGAGGAAGGCGTGGTCGACGAGTTCGGCTGCGCTCATCTCACCACGCACTGGCGGCGGCGCGATCGCTGTGCCACGCAGGAAAGGATTAGCTGAGGACTTCCGGGCCATTTTCGGGCGTCGCCTCGATGCGTTGAGCGCTCCGCGCTGCCGTGAATGGGGCTCGCTGCGGTACGCCCACAATGGTAGCCGCCGTAATCCGCCGATACCATCGTAACGCCGGTCGCATCGCTTCCTGAAGCATTTGGGCCGAGGCTCGTGCCGGATCGAACCGCACCGCTGAGATCCTTCGCCACCGGGGGTGAGTATGATGTTCAGCATACGCCGCGGCCGTTTGCCAGCGGGCGATACTGCCCCTAAGATAGCGCGGGGATCGATCCGCCGAGGGGACAACCTATGGCGATAATTGCACTCACGCAACATTTGGGGACGCGTGCGTTTGCTCTCGGCCGCCTCACGGCTGAACGGCTGGGCTATCGTTTCTTAACCGCCGACGAGCTAATCGCGCAGACCTCGCACGTCTTCAAGGTCACGCCTGAGGAACTGGTGATAGTCGACGAGCGCCGTCCGCATTTCTGGGAACGGCTCAAAACCGACACGCAGCGCGTTGTCGCCTTCTTCCGCGCCGCTCTGCTAAAGGAAATGGCGACCAATAATCTCGTCGTGGCCGGTCGTTCAGTCACCTTTCTGCTGCCGGACTGCGGATGCGGGCTGCGGGTTCGGCTGACCGGCCCATTCAAGGAACGGGCGCAAGAAGTAGCTCGGGAGGAAGGACTCACGCCTGCGGTGGCCGAGCGCCGGGTGCGTGATTACGACCGCGAGGTGCGGGCCCGGGTGCAGACGCTGTTCAACTATGACCTGGATGACGCGGCCAACTTTTCACTGGTGCTGAATACTTTTGCGATGCCACTCGGCACTGCCGCGTCAATGCTGGCTTCGCTGGCAATCGAATTGGATCACAGCACGCGGCCGGAGCAATGGGCCCGGATGGGCGATGCCGCACTCGAAGCGCAGATTCGCGCAGCGCTTATACTACATCCCAAGATCGGACATGCACCGGTCGAGGTTCAATGCGCCGAGGGCGCGGTCCAGATCAACGGTCCGGGGCTGGTGCCACCATGGGACGATCTGGTGAATGAGGTGGTGCGTCAGGTCGATGGAGTGATCTCAGTCGAGGTGGTCGCCGACGAACAACCGGTAACAGTCCGCCCAGCGTGATCGATACCTGCCACGACAGGGAGATGAATGATTCGCGGAATCGATCACATCGTCATTGCCGTGCGCGATCTCGAGACCGCGATCGCGGATTACTCCACTCTGGGATTTACCGTGGTCCGGGGCGGGCGGCATTCCGGGCTCAATACTCATAATGCATTGATTGCTTTTGTTGACGGCTGCTATTTCGAGCTGATCGCTTTTCCGGGCTCGCCTCCCGCGGCGGCGCATTGGTGGTACGAGGCTTTGCAGCACGGCGGCGGCCTCACTGATTTCTGCGTGCAGAGCGACAGTGTTGAGGATGATGCGGCAGCATTTCGGCGGGCAGGCGCCGCTATCACTGCTGCCTTCACAATGGGCCGTGAACGGCCCGACGGCTACCGAATTAGCTGGGAGTTAGCAGTCAACGAGGGCGACACGCGCGGGCTGGTGCCGTTTTTCATCCGCGATATCACACCGCGAGACGAGCGCGTGCCACGCAAGCGCATACATCACAACGGCGCCACCGGGGTACAAAGCCTCGCCATCGTGGCCGCCGGCGTGAAGTCAATTGGGCTGATCTACGAAATGGCTTTGAGTCGGTGTGGCGAACTCATCGAGCGTGACGATTTGCAAGCTGACGGGGTGCGTTTTGCGTTAGGCCGGCACGAAGTTCAACTCATCGCGCCACGCAATGGTGCGGGAGTGGCAAGCGAGCGCTTGCGAACGCGCGGCCCGTCGCCGCTTGAAGTGAAAGTAGGCGGTGGCGCGACTCAGGGCCTGCTCGACGTGAGCCGCGCGCACGGAGCGCGCGTCGTGCTAGCCTGACAGGAAAGGTCATCCGCTCCTCCAAAATACTTGCCCTGAAAGTGCTCTTCTTGCAGCCGCCAATTGAGCGGGCTCAATTGTGGATTGGCGCCGTGGCGCCGCTTGCGCGTGGCGTGGTCAGCAGCGGACGATGAGTTGTGGGATGAAGATTAAAGTCAGCGAGACATTTCTGTGCTGCATCGTACGTAGACCATCGGACCAAAGCCGATGAACGCGGCGACCATTTTCAAATCGGCGCGGGCAGGCGATCGGGCCGCCGCCGTCGCCGAATGGCTCCGCGCATTGTCGCCCGGCACGGAAGCTTTGATCGTGGCGCCGAACTGGGAGGCGGCGGACGATCTCCTGCGCGCGCTTGCCGATGAACGGGGCGCGGCCTTCGCGATCCATCGGCTGACTCTTGACAAGACAATTTCACTGCTGGCCGCAGAGACACTGGCGCAACGCAATTTGGCGCCTGCCGTCGGACTTACTGTAACTGCGATCGCCGCGCGGGCTATTCATATACTCGCGCACTCGAATGCTCTAGGCCATTTCGCGCCCATTGCCGACCGTCACGGCTTTGCCTCTGCGGTCGCGCGCACCATTACTGAGTTGCGGCTATCGCGTATCAGGGCTCAGCAGCTTCGCGCGGTTGATTCGGCAGGCGCGCCGCTTGCCGCCCTGCTGGAACAATACGAGAAGGAACTCGCGGAGGCAAAGCTTGCGGATCGGGCGGCGATGATCACGATTGCGTCGGAGGCGATCGCGGCAAATCCCGCGCCCCGTTACGTTGCTCTGCCGACGTTGTTTTTTGATGTGCCGATTCGGAGCCGTGCCGAAGTGGACTTTATAAGTCAATTGGCGGCACGCGCCCCCAAGACAATGTTCACCATTGCTGCCGGGGACGGGCGAACGGAGAATTACGCGCGCATTGTTTTCAAGCGTCCGATAAGCGCGACGGCGTCCATGCGGCCGGAATCATCTCTCGTCAGGCTGCAGGACAATCTGTTTGAAACAATCACGCCAGCGGAACAAGCGCGTGACGAGTCAGTAAAGATCTTTTCCGCGCCGGGTGAAGCGCGCGAAGCCGTCGAGATCGCACGCGAAATCCACGCGTGTGCTCATGCGGGGGTCGAATTTGATCGCATGGCGATCTTGCTTCGCGCGTCCACGCCGTACAATGCGCATCTTGAGGAGGCGCTGGCACGCGCTTGCGTGCCAGCATATTTCGCACGAGGGACATTGCGCCCGGAGCCAGGGGGACGGGCGCTGTTGACCCTGCTGAATTGCGCGGCAGAACGCCTTTCGGCGCGACGATTCGCAGAGTATCTCTCGCTCGCACAACTGCCCGATCCTGATCGCCGTACCGATTCAGGGACATCATTCGTGCCGGAGCACGACTTGATGCCGCTGCCCGAACCTGCCGCTACTAGCTCACCGCCCTCGTCTGAGCGCGCCGTCACCGTCGATGATCCTCTTCCGGTAGTCGAGGGGAGCGTGCGGGCCCCGTGGCGATGGGAGGACCTGATCGTCGAGGCGTCGGTAATCGGAGGACGGGAGCGATGGCGGCGGCGCCTCGATGGGCTCGAAGAGGGGTTGCGGACCAAACTGACTGAAGTCGAGGACGAAGCGGCGGCCGCCCATCTCAAGCGGCAACTCATTGATCTCGGCCATCTGAAGCAGATTGCGCTACCGATCATTGACGCTCTTGGCACTCTGCCGCGCGGCGCGAATTGGGGCGAATGGCTTCAGTCGCTGACGGCGCTCACCGATCTCGCGATTCGCGATCGCGATCCGGTTTTGGCAGCGCTGGCAGAGTTGGAACCAATGGCGCCGGTTGGACCAATTGCGCTCGACGAGGTCCGGCTGGTGCTCGCCGAACGGCTGGGGAAGCTCACGCGTCAGCCACCGCGCCGCCGGTACGGCAGCGTGTATGTCGCCCAGGCGGAGGATGCGTACGGGCTCTCGTTCGACGTCGTTTTCATTCCCGGTCTGGCCGAACGCCTCTTTCCGCAGAAGCTAATCCAAGATCCGATTTTGCCTGACCGCTTGCGCGAGACGCTTGGCAGTGAGCTTGCCGTGCAGGACGACCGGCGCATCAAGGAGCGTCTTGCGCTCAGGCTCGCGGTCGGCGCGGCAGCGCGATCGGTGGTGCTGTCCTATCCTCGCATCGATATCGATCAGGGCCGCCCGCGTGTGCCCTCATTTTATGCGCTTGAAGCAATGCGTGCCGCCGAGGGCCATTTGCGCGGCTTCGAGGAATTGGGCCTGGTTGCGTCGGCAGTGCGCGAACTTAGGCTCGGCTGGCCTGCTCCGGCAAATCCCGCCGAAGCGATCGACAACGCGGAATTTGATCTTGCCTTACTCGACAAGCTGGTCGATGAAGAACCCGAGCGAACAACTGGTGCAGCCAGATACCTTCTAACCTCAAAGTATTCCAATCCGCATTTAACTCGTTCGCTGCGCGCGCGGGGCCGGAGGTGGCGCAAGCGCTGGAGTGTCAACGATGGCCTGATTAGTCCGGATGAAGAATATCTGCGGCGCGAGGCGGACTACCCAGTTGAAGCGGCAAAGGCGGCCCTTCAAAAGCACGCATTAGCGGCTCGCTCGTTTTCGGCGACCGCGCTGCAGAAGTTCGCCGAGTGCCCATATCGCTTCGCGCTATACACGATAATGAAGCTCGAAGCTCGCGAGGAAATCGAGCCGATCGAAGCCATCGATCCTCTCGTTCGAGGCGCCATGTTTCACGAGGTGCAATTCGAGGTCCTTTCACTCCTGCGTGAGCGCGGCACACTACCCGTTACCGAGAAGAATCTCGATGCCGCGCTGCAGCTGGTAGTTGAGGAGCTCGGCCGCGTTGCCGAAAGACAAAGAGAAAAGCTGGCGCCGGCAATCGATCGCGTATGGGATGACGGCATCGCGAGCATCTCGGCCGATTTGTCGGAATGGCTCCGCCGCTCGGCAGAAAAGCGGGATGATTGGGACCCCTATCGGTTCGAGTTGTCATTCGGACTGCGCGACCGCGAGCAGGCCGATCCCAGGAGCTGCGATGAGCCCATCGTAATCGCGGGCGGACTCAAGCTGCGCGGCTCAATCGATCTGGTCGAGCGCGACCCTACGCGCGGCCGCCTGCGCATTACAGACCACAAAACTGGAAAGGCCAGGGCCCCGTTACAAGTCGTGGTCGGCGGCGGACGCGTGCTGCAGCCCCTGTTGTATTCGCTGGCGGCTGAAAAACTCCTGACCGAGCCCGTGGATTCCGGACGTCTGTACTATTGCACGCTGGCGGGTGGATTCGAGGAGCGCGAGGTGGAGTTGAACGACGCGGCCCGCGAGAAAGTCATGGCCGTTATTAAAATCATCGGCGACGCGCTGGAAACCGGGTTTTTTCCGGCGGCGCCCGATGAGCGGGAATGCCAATGGTGTGACTACCGTATGCTCTGTGGGCCATACGAACAGCGACGATCTTCAATGAAGCCTCCGGCGCGTCTGATGGCGTTGCGTAAACTGCGGGCGCTGCCGTGACTCTGGCCGATCAAATCGCGCGAGAGCGAATCGTCCGGGATCTCGACATCACGATGATCGTCGAAGCAGCGGCAGGGACTGGAAAAACCACCGAACTGGTGAGACGGATTGTCGCGGTGGTAGCCTCTGGCAGGACGACCTTGGACAAGATTGTCGCGGTCACCTTCACGGAAAAAGCCGCCGGTGAACTCAAACTGCGTGTCCGCGAACAGATTGAAAAGCGGCGTCGAACTACGGCCGAGGCCGCGGAACGCTTCCTGCTGGATGGAGCGTTGGAAAAACTGGAGGAGGCACATATTAGCACCATCCACTCGTTCTGCCGCGACCTCCTTGTGGAGCGCCCGGTCGAGGCCGGAATCGATCCCCTGTTCGAAGTTGCGCCGCAGGACGAAGCCGATGCGATGTTGCGTGCCGCCTTCGATCGCTGGTTTGAACAAGCTCTGCAATCGCCGGGGCCCGGTCTAAGGCGAATGCTAGCGCGGGCCGAGGGCGATCGCGAAGAAACGCCGACCGGATGGATCTTTAGTGCAGCCCTGGAGCTTTCGCGCTGGCGCGATTTTCCTGCTCGATGGGACCGGCCGCCATTCGAACGGGAAGCGGAGCTCGAAGCATTGTTCACCGAGATGAGCACGATTGGCACGCTTGCCGATCTTGGATGTCCGGGCGACTGGTTGTATGAGTCGCTCGCCAAGATTCGGTTGATTGCACGCGAGGCGGTGCGCTTGGAGAACATTCGTGGGCGGGACCTGGACGCGCGCGAAGCGACCCTGATGAAGTTACTCCGAGGTAAGCAAAATCACTGGAATTGGAAGGGCTTCGGCGAGGATTTCGGCAAAAACACGCGCACCGACGTGCTGCAGCATCGCGCCGAATTTCATAGCAGGCTTAAAACCCTAAGCAAAAAGGTTGGCGCAGACCTGGCACCGCAGCTCAGGGATGAACTCCAGGCCGTGCTCGATCGTTTCCAGGAGTTGAAACAGCGCGCGGGCAAGCTCGACTTCATGGATCTGTTGTTGCTCTCCCGCAACATGATTCGCGATCATGCCGCAGTCCGCGTCGACCTGCAGAAGCGCTTCACACACATATTCGTCGATGAATTCCAGGATACAGACCCGTTGCAGGCGGAGATTATCCTGCTACTTGCGGCCGACGATCCAACCGAAAAAGATTTCCGCCGCGTACGGCCAGCCGCCGGAAAGCTCTTCATAGTTGGCGACCCCAAGCAGTCGATCTATCGCTTCCGCCGGGCGGATGTCGCAATGTACCAGCGCATAAAGGCGCAGCTCGTGCGAGGCGGCGCGGAGCTAGAGCATTTGAGCGTGAGTTTCCGCGCACGGCCCGAGATTCAATCAATGGTCAACTCGGCCATCGCGCCTTGGATGGCGGAATCGGAAACCCAGGCCCACTACGATCCGCTCAAGCCCGCGCGAGAAGATTTGGCGCAACCCCCTATCGTCGCGCTGCCAGTGCCGAAGCCCTACGGACGCTTCGGGAAAATCACCAACTACGCGATTGACGCATCATTACCCAAGGCGACTGGGGCCTTTGTGCAATGGCTGGTTCGCGACAGCGGATGGAAAGTCACCGAAAGCGACCAGCCTGCGAAGCTGGTGGCGATTGAGCCGCGGCACGTCTGCATCCTGTTCCGCCGGATGACGAATTTTCGCACTGATGTCGCGCGCGAATACGCCAGGGAGCTGGAGGCACGGCACGTCCCGCACGTGCTGGTCAAAGGCAGCTCCTTCCAGGAGCGCGAAGAGATTGAAACGATGCGCAACGCGCTCAACGCGATCGAACGCCCCGACGACGAACTCTCGGTGTATGCCACGCTGCGCGGACCCCTATTCGCATTCAGCGACGGCGAGCTGCTGGCGTTCAAGGAAACCATCGGAACGCTGCATCCGTTCCGCCACGTTGATGAAGCAAACTCCGAAGATGAAGCAAACGACTCGATCGCAAAGGTCGCTAGTGCACTCGGGGTTTTGCGCGAATTGCATCGTGGACGCAACCGCCGTCCGCTCGCCGACACCGTCGCGCGTCTTCTCGAAGCGACTCGCGCCCACGCGGGCTTCGCAATCTGGCCGACCGGCGAACAGGCGCTCGCAAACATCTCGCGCCTGATGGATCAGGCGCGCCGCTTCGAAAGCCGCGGGGGGACTTCATTTCGTAGTTTCATTGACCAGCTCGAACGCGATGCTGACGCCGGAACCCTGGCCGAGGCCCCACTTGTCGAAGAAGGCACTGAGGGCGTTCGCTTGATGACTGTGCACGGCGCAAAGGGTCTCGAGTTTCCGGTCGTAATACTGGCCGACATCACGTGCAATGAGATTCGCGAGGAAGCGCAACGCTACATCGACCCCGAGCGCGGGCTCTGTGCGCTGCGAATCGCAGGATGCGCGCCGCAGGAATTACTCGACCATTCCGAGGATGAATTACGCCGCGAGCGCGAAGAGGCGACTCGGGTGCTCTACGTGGCCACCACGCGTGCGCGTGACTTACTGGTAGTGCCGGTTCTTGGCGATGAGCGGTGCGAAAAATGGCTTGGCCAACTCGGTGACGTTTTGTACCCGGGTCTCAATGAGCGCCGCACCGCGATTCGGCCGGTACCCGGTTGTCCCAACTTCGGCGACGATACCGTCGTTGAGCGTCCCGCCAAAGCGCCGCCGAAGACAAAGTCAATTATCCCGGGACTGCATAAGCCGGCAACCGGTACACACCGGGTCGTCTGGTGGGATCCCGCGTGTCTTAATCTCGAGGCTGACGATGCGATGGGATTGCGACAAGAGCGGCTGCTCGCAGCTGACGAGAGCGGCAAAGTCTCGCAGGAAGGCGTGCGCGCTTATGAGGATTGGTTCGCACGGCGCGACTCGATGCTCAAGCGCGGCCAGGCGCCGCTCCGCCGGCTGCAGACTGCCACTGAGCTGGCGCGGCGGGCAAGCCGCGGTGATCTGGTGATTCCCGAAGCTGGGGAGATCACCATCGAACAGGTCGCCCGCGAGCCCACCAGGCCGAGCGGCCCCCGCTTTGGCGCGCTAGTGCACGCAATACTGATGAGCACGCGTGCGAATGCGCGAGAAGAGTCGATCGCGAGCTTTGCCGCGATGCACACCCGGATTCTCGGCGCCTCGTCCGCCGAGACCGCCGCCGCTACCCGGGCCGTCGCGAAAGCTCTCGCGAGCCCACTGATGCAGCGTGCGGCGGGCGCGGCGGAGATTCGCCGCGAATCTCCGGTCGTGATTCGGCTGGAAGATGGTTCGATGGTCGAGGGTGTCGCAGATCTGGCATTTAAGGAAGGTGAAAGCTGGACCGTGTTGGATTTTAAGACGGATGTTGAGATACAACACCGGCTCGACGAGTATCGTGCTCAATTAGGACTCTATGTTCGCGGCATTAGCGCCAGCACGGGCCTTCCCACGATCGGCGTCCTGCTGTGGTTGTAACTCCTGGATGACATTGTCAGTGGGCCCGCAGCTCACGCCCTGAATGCGATTAACCAGTCTTGTTGGATTGGTAACAAGGGGGCTCGCTTGCGCGTCCGAGCACAATTTCATGAAATCAGCCTGAGTATTCGAGCAGCTAGGTCTCACCCTTCGGGAAGGCTTTGAATACCGGAAACCAACATCTTCGCGATGGCACAGGTGCCATGCGGTTCAGGAAAGTACGAGATCGATCCTCGGCGCACGCAAGGATATGATTTGAAGCATCCAGGACGGTGGAGGTGGCAGATTGTCGTCTGATGTGAACCGGACACTGCTGGTAATCGGCTACGGTTCTTTGCTGAGTGGCTACGGAATGCTGGCCCATCGCCGCGGCGGTGGCAGCAAACTGGTAGCGCGCGATGCCTTTCCGGTGATGCTGCACAACGCACATCGCGGACTGGCGAAGCCGTCCAGCCATGGTAGTTATCTGGCGATGGACCTTGAGCCGACGGAGCCGAACCTGCCAATCGTGGCCGACGCGGCCGGCGAGGACGCGGATGGAATAGGGGCGCTGGGGCTCGTTTTCGATAGGCAATGGGCCGAGCGGCTGGCGCGGCGCGAAGAATACGACCCGGCGAAATTCCTCGAGTTACTCGATTTCGCTGATCGGGCCCGCAAACCTTTGGGAGAGTTTTTGCTGCAGATCGCCGAACGCACCCACTTCAACCTGCTTGCCTATCGGTGTGCGTTGCGCGAAATGCTTAACTACACGTCACACGGCTACATCTTCCATCCCGTGCCGTTTCGCGACGGACGTGTGGCGATTGCCGCAATTGGTTCAGGCTTCGAGGGCAGTGGTGATCTTGCCGTGCGCTCGAAGCGCAACGAGTTCGGGATGGATCGGCTGCTGGGTTTAGCTGAAGCGTTGAAGATTACCTCGCTCACCCTCGACTATGATGGTCAGGTTGGCTATTTCGTCGAATGCGTGCTGGGTGGACTTCATGGACTTGGAGTTGGCGACCTGGTGGCAGGACTGTCACTCCCCAGCTGCGCTGGGGCTGATTTTGCGCGGCGGATGGGCGCTGCCGTCCCGCTCGAACGCGCACTCTTTTTGCAAGCCACTTCGCTTGACGAGATTGGCTATCGCAAAAGCTTTACGGGCGTTCCAGTGCGAACGTTGCAGGCGCTGTTCGGATAGAAGCGAGGAGAAGGAATAAACCTTGGAGAACAGTAGTGGCGGATTTTTCCATTCACGTGGCGAAGGAGAACCTGAAGTTCTCAGCCGCTCATTTTATCGCCTATCCCGGCTTTCGTGAGCCGCTGCATGGCCACAACTATCAAGTCGGCATCAAGGTCGAAGGCCGCCTTGCGAGCACTGGCTACGTGCTCGATTTTGGACTAATTAAAAAACTCACCCGGCAGATCGTCGAGCGCCTCGACGAACACACCATTATCCCCTCGCAGAGCGACTGCCTCGAGATTCGCCAACAGGACGGTCAGGTGACCGTCGCCTGCGAGGGCGACCGTTTCGTCTTTCCCGCTTCCGATGTTGCGCTGCTCCCGATTATTCACAGTTCGGCGGAAGAGCTGGCGCGTTTTATCTGGACCGAATTGCATCGCGAGCTGACCCAGCGCAGCGCGCTGGGCGATGTCAGCGCGATGGAAGTGTCGGTAGCCGAAGGACCAGGCCAAGCCGCGATTTATAGGCAGGAATTATTTCGGAAGTAGGTAGTTTTCCTATCCCGACTAGTATAGCGGCCTATATTCCTCCCTAGTGCGACAGAATAGGATTTATTCGTACAAGGCGAGCTTTAACGGAGCTAGTAGAGCCGTACGACTAGACTCGTTTGCCCGCGATTCGAAACAGATGTGACAATCCTAAGCGCTGTAGGAGCACTGGCGGGAAACAGAGGGGTATATGGCAGTTGCATCTCAGCTCAGCACCGCGGACGCGGCTTGGCGTTCGGCGCCCGAGCACACTCTAATTGGGACTCATCCGACGATCGCCAAACTGCGCGCGCTGATGGAACGGGTCGCCGCGACGGATACCACCGTCTTGCTCACCGGCGAAAGCGGCAGTGGCAAGGAGATTGTCGCGAGGGAGATTCACGCACTCTCGCGCCGCTCGATGCGCAACTTCGTCCCGGTCAATTGCGCCGCGATTCCGAATGAATTGATGGAGTCTGAGATGTTTGGCCATCAACGCGGCGCCTTTACCGGGGCCGCATTGCCCCGTCATGGGCTGTTCAGCCTGGCCGATCGCGGCACGATTTTTCTCGACGAAATCAGTGAAATGCCCCTGCAACTTCAGGCCAAGCTACTGCGCGTGCTGGAGGACGGCTTGGTGCGCGCGGTCGGGTCGGATCGAGCGATCCGTGTCGACGTGCGCATAATCGCGGCCACTAATGCCGACTTGGTGACGGCAGTCAAGAGAGGCAGGTTTCGCGAGGATTTGTTCTACCGTTTACAAGTCGTGCCGGTGGTGGTCCCGCCGTTGCGTGAACGCCGATCCGATATCCCGATGCTGGTCGATTTTTTCCTGGAGCGAAACCGCGATCGTTTTGATGGCCAATGGAGCATCACGCGTGAAGCGATGGTTCATTTGTGGTCCTATGACTGGCCCGGCAATGTGCGCGAACTGGAAAATCTCATCGAACGGCTGATCATCCTGAGCGACGGCCCGATGATCGACGTCTCGCTGCTGCCGGAAAACCTGAGGAAGGGGCACTGCGGCCTCGCCGAGGCCCGAATGACGGCTGAAATCGGCGAAGGCGGCGTCGACCTGAATGCATTGGTTCGTGAACTTGAAGGACGAATGATTAGCCAAGCTTTAAAGCGGGCGGCCGGCAACAAGCAAGCAGCCGCAAGGCTGTTGGGACTCAAACGTACGACCTTTTCGGCCAAATTACGCCGATGCGGCGTAATCGCGTCCGGCAGTGGCGACTAAGCCTGACTTCTATGAAGCGGGATGAGCATTGCCCTGAGATTATGGTCGTTGATGATGACCCGGACGCTTTGTCGATTCTCGTACGCTACATCAAGCGCGAAGGCTTCGCCGCCGTGGAAGCATGGTCTGGTGCCCAATGCCTGCTCCTCGCCAGACAACATCCGCCCGATGTAATCCTGCTGGACCTGATGATGCCCGAAATGGACGGGTTCGCTGTTTGCCGCGCGCTGAAGGCGGACTCGGCTACAGCCGAAATCCCGGTAATCATGCTGACGGCGCGCGATGATGTCGAAGCCCGTGTTGAAGGTATGGAACTCGGGGTCAGCGACTTTATCGCCAAGCCGGTAGTGCGGCGGGAACTGGCGGAGCGGATTAACGCACAACTCGATATGCTCGCCGCCGGTCGCGCCAACTTCGCCACCCTCGACCAACTAGACCGTCGCAAGCTCAACGGCAGCAAGAAACTATAGCCCGCCGCCACGATGGGCTATAGTTCGCGGCGAGCTTGAGCGGACCTCGTTCAGCGGCGCTATCAGCGCAGCGCGACCTGGATTGCGGTATCAGTCCTTGATTTGGAGCGCCCCGGATGGACATGCGGCGACAGCCGCGCGTACTTTGTCGTCGTCAGCGGCGCTCGGGTCGATAACGAATTTGCCGCTTTCGACCTTGAACACCTGCGGCAGCGTCTTCACGCAATTGCCGGTATGGATGCAAACGTTTTTGTCCCAGGTCACCTGAACTGCCATCGCTCGCTACTCCAGTCACCTTAATTTTTGATCCCAGTCTCCACTTTTTGTCGTGCACGAGGCGCGTTCTAGCCGTTGCGCTTCGCTGCGGCTATTTGTGGCACGGCGCACGATGATTCTCAACCGCCCGCCTCCTGAGTAGAGAAGCGGACGGACCTGGGTTGACTATGCCAGAGTCTTGAGCTTAGCCTTTAACTTCTTGGAGGTGGGGCTGTAGCTCAGTTTGGGAGAGCGCCTGAATGGCATTCAGGAGGTCGACGGTTCGATCCCGTTCAGCTCCACCAATAAAATCAACGGTTTCGGCGGATCCTTCCTGTAGACTCGAAAGTACGTGTAGGCATTATGTAGGCACTAGGCCCGCGAGTAGGTCTTTGGGAGGGCGAGCAGACATGGGGGTTTAGAGAGATGTCGAGTCATTTTCGTGCGTAATGCGGGAACGGCCTTATGGTCGATCGACATCCCCTCGGCCCGGAGTTGGCGCGTTACGCGTGAATAGCCATAGCGCGGAAATTCCTCGCAGAGGGCGACGATACGCTGGCATAATGCTTTTCCCCGCTCCGTCACACGGCGGGAGCGGTAGTGTGCTGGGCATGTTCAACAGCTCGTGAGGTGAAAGTCATTTACCAACGAGATCAGCGCAGAGTTTTTATTCCAGGTTATCGCCAAAAGGTTGCCGTGATCGTCACCACCAATCTTCCGTTCTCTGGATGGACTCAGTGATTCCCAACGCCCGGCTCTGCAAGGCGCCGCTCTCCTGCCACTGGTCCGCGCCGGGCTGAAATTCATTGATGGAGTTCACAAATCAGCGAGAAAAACCAATCAACCAAACGAAGCCGCGCCACGGGAAGCCGCCTGAATCATATGCGGCGATCCACAACATTTGACAATTACTCGTGAGCAGCGCCTCGACTAGCTATTCTCAGCTAGCCATTTTCGATATAGCGGGCTGTCGTTGCGGCCGTATCGGTAGCTTGTGGGCGAGGTCAAAGTCCTTCAGTTCAATTCCAAGGATGTTCCGGTCTCTTGCAAAACAGGGCACCAGCAATTTGTAGGCTTCGTTGCAACCGCGCTTATTCCAAAATCGATACAAGATGGTCGCCACGAAATCCGCGATGCGAATTTCAAAGTGTTCATGGGATAAGCCAAAGGTACAATTCTTCCAGAATAACTTGTTATAATCGCGCTCTCCGTCCTCCCTGGTGTACATCTCAAGAAAAGGGTGCCCCGTCTTTTTCCAGGTGTTGAGCATTGGGATAGGGCCGATTAGGGAGTTCGAATACAGTTGATTTCGTAGCACCTCGTGCCAAAAGACATCATGGCGCGGTTGTTTTATGAAGTCTCGGTCTATCAGAAATCTCATGCGGGGCAGTTCATCTCGGTCGTATCGCGCCGAGATTGAATGTCCTACAGCGTCAACCATCGCTCTTGTAATGCACTGCCCGAGCACACGAAGTTTTAGATAGAGAGAATAGTTTAGGTTTTCGAGCCAGTTTCCGAGTTCCTCGTTAGTCCTGGCCACGGCGATACGGCCTTGTTCCGAATAGAATTGTGTACCATCTCGCACTCCAATGAGAGCGACCGTACGATGCTTATCGACCACTGTTGCTGGATTGTCTGTTGCTCGTATCGTGACAGGCGTTATTCGGACCAAATAATGTGCGCGTATAACGCGCCGGACAAATTCAGTGAGTTGCTCGTCTGACAGAGCCGACCCTTTGAATTCACCCTTATTGTCCTTCAAAGAGCGGGGCAGTTTATTTTCCCATTGCTCGAATTGCATCCGCTTTTGCTTATAGAAGGTCTTTCTCTGTCATATATGAACAGCAACAAAGAAATTGAACAGCGGGGATTCTGGCGCAAATGAGCCAGATTCTGGCGTGCACCCCGAAAACTCAGCCAATTTGAGGTAGAGTCCGTCGACTGAAAAGGAGACGGGCGATGAAGGGAAGCCGCTTCAGTGAGGAGCAAATCATCGGGGTGTTGCGGGAGCACGAGGCCGGGGCAAAGACCGAAGAGGTATGCCGGCGCCACGGGATTTCAAGCGCGACACTGTACAAGTGGAAATCGAAGTACGGCGGGCTGGAGGTATCGGAAGCACGCCGCCTCAAATCGCTCGAGGACGAAAACCGGCGGCTAAAGAGGTTGCTGGCGGAGTCGATGCTCGACAACGCGGCGCTCAAGGATCTGCTCGGAAAAAACGTCTGAAGCCTGCGGCGCAAAGAATGGCGGTGAGGAAGGTAATGGAGCGCCACGGGCTGAGTCAGCGACACGCCAGCCGATTGGTAGGCATCGATCGTTCGACATTACGTTACCAGGGCAAGCGGCCGGACGACTCGACGCTGCGAGGGCGATTGCGAGAGTTGGCCGCGGAGCGCCGACGATTCGGGTATCGGCGCTTGGGTTGGATGCTCGCCCGCGAAGGTCATGCGATGAATCACAAGCGCCTGTATCGGCTGTACTGCGAAGAGAAACTCATGGTGCGCCGGCGGGGGCGGCGCAAACGCGCGCTGGGAACCCGTGCACCGATGCCGCTGCCATGCGCGATCAATCAACGCTGGTCGCTCGACTTCGTGTCCGACACGCTGAGTGGCGGGCGACGCTTCCGCATCCTGTGCGTAGTGGACGACTTCAGCCGCGAGTGCCTGGCGACCGTGGTCGATACCTCGCTGGGCGGGGTGCGGGTGGTGCGCGAGCTGGAGCGGCTGGCAACCGAGCGCGCGGCGCCCCAAGTAGTAGTTAGCGATAATGGAACCGAGCTGACCAGTGGCGCAGTGCTGCGCTGGGCCACTGGGCGACTAGCATGGCATTACATCGAGCCCGGCAAGCCGGTGCAAAACGCTTTCATCGAATCATTCAACAGCAGGCTGCGTGATGAGTGCCTCAATGAGCACGTGTTCCTAAGTCTCAAAGAGGCGCGCGCGACCATTGAAGCTTGGCCTTACGACTACAACCACCTGCGACCGCACGGCAGCCTCGGCGCCTTGACCCCCAACCAGTTCGCGGTGCTTAAAGGACAGCAAATACAACCACCCCAGGAGGGCGAAAACAACCACGGTCTCTACTTATGATTGGCCGGAAATTGGGGAGCAGCACCTCGCCAAGGCAATATACTCATCGAGGTACATTTCCAGATTGTGGTGGCAGGCAAGACCGGCGAGCTCACCGTACATTTGCGAAGTTGTCACGACGAACTCAACCGTAGCATCTTCGCTGTCTGTTCGCTAGAATTCGATCTATGAAGCCGCCACCGCCCTGCCGGCGAGGAAGAAACATTTGATGGCGAGCCGGACCGTCTCGGCGCAATCGTCTCCAACTTCACAACGCGGATACGGCGAGATTTTGCGAGACCTGGAAGACTTCGCGTTGTACCTGACGAATCTGGGATTGCCCGGCGCGCCTAATGATCGTCTGAGAGGG
>Ga0207416_1002533_pt1 | contig 19638 bp, 15 predicted proteins | sample PaiPotPPM11metaG_FD_184107 | JGI IMG/M metagenome (GOLD analysis project Ga0207416, IMG submission 184107) | Iron sulfur acid spring bacterial and archeal communities from Banff, Canada, to study Microbial Dark Matter (Phase II) - Paint Pots PPM... ...
TAATCGTCCTGGCGGGCTTCCTTGGCGGCATGTGCGAGAATTTCGCGGGTGTCAGTCGAGGTGCTGATCTTCGGCAGCTCGGTGACGCGCGAAATCCCCTTACCGTTCTTTCCATTGCGCGGCGTTTTGGTCAGCATCGGTTTCCTCCACCCATCGAGCGGCTGTTGCAGCCTGGCGCGTGATCGCGACCCTGGGGACGTGCCGGAAAGTTAGCAGCATTTATGCGCGATGGACATGGCAAATTGGCTTGAGCTACCGCCCATAGCCGGCACCAGCCATGCCGTAACGGCCGGTCGGGACCTGCTCCCGCTCGCGCGCGCCGCGGTGTAGCTTTTGGGCGCGGCCAACAGAGGGACGGCGAATGAGCTATCAGGATTTGATCTACGGCGTCGAGGGCAAGGTTGCGACGATCGCGCTCAACCGGCCCGACCGCATGAACGCGCTGTCCCGCGGCCTCGAAATGGAAATCCACCGCGCGTTCGACGAGGCCGACGCCGACCGCAATGTCCGCGCCATCATCCTTACCGGTAACGGCGCAGCCTTCAGCGCCGGATACGATCAGTCGGCGACGTCGCCTTCCGGCGTCCGGCATTCGGATCCGAAGGGCAAGTCGCACGCCGAATACATCGAGCATTGGCAACGGCAGGACACCACGCGCGTCAACAACTGGACGCATATGTGGAACCTCGGCAAGCCGGTGATCGCGGCGGTCAACGGCTGGGCCATGGGCGGCGGATTTTGGTACCAGCTCGCCGCCGATATCACGATTGCGTCGGACAAGGCCGTGTTCGCGCAGCCGGAAGTGCGCCACATCTCCAACACCAGTTATCTCTTTACCGCATTGTGCGGCTGGAAGGCGGCCAACCGCTGGGCGCTGACCGGCGATCACTTCGATGCCCAGGAGGCGCTGCGTATTGGCATGGTCAACGAAGTGGTGCCGCACGATGAGTTGATGCCGCGCGCCCGGGCGCTTGCGGAGCGCATCGCGCTGGTGCCCGAGCCTTCGATCCGGCTTAACAAGGCCATCGCGATGCAGGGCATCCAGGCCTCCGGCCTGCATTCCGGCCTGCTGCTCGAAGGCGCGTTGAGCGCGCTGGCCCATTCATCGCACAACGAGGACCGCGAAAAGCTGTTCGAGGCGCAGCGCGCAGGCGGCCTCAAGGCCTATCTGAACATGCGCGATGGTCCGTTTCAGCCGGAGCCGATGGGCCCTAAGTCGAAACCGCGCGCGAAAAAGCCGCGCGAATGACCTCGGTTGCGTTGATCGGCTACGGCGGCATTGCGCAAGATGTGATCGCGGCGCTGCGTGAAGCCGGCGGCGGCGTGACGATTGCCGGCGCGCTGTGCCGGCCGGGATGCGCGGCGAAGGCGCGCGTCGCGCTTGACGGCATCGATATCGTGGAGTCGCTGGCCGATTTGCTGGCGCGCCGTCCGGCGGTTGTGGCCGAAGTCGCGGGACAACAAGCGGTGGCCGAGCACGGTCCCGAAGTGTTGCGCCGCGGCTTCGATCTGCTCGTGATCTCGGTCGGTGCACTGGCCGAGCCGGCACTGCTTGATCGCCTCAAGGCGGCGGCGCGCGACGGCAATAGCCGCATGCTGCTGCCAGCAGGCGCGATCGGCGGCCTCGATGCCATCGCCGCGATGCGCATCGGCGGGCTTACCACGGTGCGTTACCGCTCGCGCAAGCCGCCGGCGGCATGGCGCGGCTCACCGGCGGAAAAAATCGCGGACCTCGACAAGCTGACCGGACGCACCGTGCTCTACCGCGGCAGCGCCGGCGAGGCGGCGCTGCTCTATCCGCAGAATGCCAATGCCGCCGCCGCCGTGGCGCTCGCCGGTCTCGGTTTCGAGGCCACCGAAGTCGAGCTGGTGGCCGATCCCGACGCGCCCGGCAATGTGCACGAGATCGAAGCCGAAGGCGCCGCCGGCCGCTTCGCCATCCAGCTGCAAGGCCGGCCGTCGCGCAGCAACCCGAAGACATCGGCGCTGGCGGCACTCAGCGTCGCGCGTGCGCTCATCAATCTTGATGCTACAATCGTCATATGACGGTCCCGGCGCAGCGCGCGACCAACGCCTTCATCGGCAGCCCGATCGAGCGCCTCGAAGATCTGCGCTTTCTCACCGGGCGCGGCCAATACACCGACGATCTTGTCGGCGAGAAAATGCTGCATGCGGTCATCCTGCGCAGCTCGGTGGCGCATGGCCGTATTCGCGCCATCGACACCGCGGCGGCGCGGGCGCGGCCGGGCGTCCATGCCGTCATTACCGCCGCCGATATCGGCGAGGTGCCGACGATTCCGTTGCGGCATGATCCGCTGCCATCGTCCAAGCGTTACGTGCAGCCGATCATTGCCGCCGGCAAGGTGCGGTTTGTCGGCGAGCCGATTGCCGTCGTGGTCGCCGACAGCGTCGCGCTTGCCGAGGACGCGCTGGAGGCGATCACGGTCGATATCGAGCCGCTGCCGGCGGTGACCGATCGCGATATGGCGCGCAAAGACGCTGTCCTTTTGTTCGAGCACACCGGCAGCAATCTCGCCGGTACCATCACCGCGACACGCGGCGACGCCGACGCGGCATTCAAGACCGCGCCCTATGTGCGCCGCGAGCATTTTCGGGTGCAGCGGCACGGCGCCGTGCCGATGGAGCCGCGCGGGCTTGTCGCCGAGTGGGACGCGGCGCGGCAGCACATGACGGTCTCCGGCGTCTGCAAGGTGCCGTTCAACAATCGCCGCGCGCTCGCCCACATGATGAATTTGCCCGAGACCTCGGTGCGCATGCTGGAATACGACGTCGGCGGCGGCTTCGGCGCCCGCGGCGAGTTTTATCCGGAGGATTTTCTCATTCCGTTTGCGGCCAAGATGGTCGGCCGTCCGGTCAAATGGGTCGAGGACCGGCGCGAGAACCTGATGTCGCTCAGCCACGCGCGCGATGCCGAATGCGATCTCGAAATCGCCTGCACGCGCGACGGCGTCATCCTCGCGCTGCGTGGCCAGGCCGTTACCGATCTTGGCGCCTATGTCCGCACCAACGGCGCCACGGCATCGCGCAACATCTCCCAGATCATGTCCGGACCCTATCGCATCCCGCATGTGCGCATGGATGTGACCATGGTGGTGACCAACAAGACGCCGTCGGGCACTTATCGCGGGCCGGGACGTTTCGAGGCCGATTTCTGCCGCGAGCGGCTGTTCGACATGGTGGCGGGCGATCTCGGCATCGACCGCGTGGAATTCCGCCGGCGCAACCTGATTACGGAATCGGAGATGCCGTATCAGCTCGCCACCGTGCAAGTGCTCGACATCGTGACCGAGTGCGACAGCGGCGATTATCAGGTCACGCTCGACCGCTGCCTCGCCGAATTCAACTGGGCCGAGCGGTCGAAGCTGCAAGGCAAGCTGATCGACGGCCGCTACCATGGCATCGCCATCGGCTGCTACTTCGAAGGCGGCGGCACCGGGCCGAAGGAAAATGCGCGGCTTGTCATCGAGACCGACGGAAAGATATCGGTCTATGTCGGCTCGTCGTCGGTCGGCCAGGGCGTCGAGACGGTATTCTCGCAGATCGCCGCCGACGCGCTCGAAGTACCGATGGAGCGCATCAACAACGTGTTTCACGGCTCGACCGATTACGTCAGCGAAGGCTTCGGCTCGTTCTCGTCGCGCTCGATCGTGATGGGCGGCTCGGCGATCGTCGCTGCCGCGAACCGCCTGCGCGATCTCATCCGCGCCGCCGCGGCGCAGCGGCTCGGCTGCGCGACGAGCGAGATCGCGCTCGATCGCGGCATGGCGGTCGGGCCCGGCCGCGCCGCGGTCGATCTGAAGGAATTCGCCGGGCTCGCCGCCGAGGGCTCGCACTCAAGCAACAAGCGCACCTATTCCTATGGCGCACACGCCGCCTATGTCGCGGTCGATCCGAGAACCGGCCAGGTCGAGCTGATCGATTACGTCGCTATCGAGGATGTCGGCCGCATCGTCAATCCGCTGACGCTGCACGGCCAATGCGTCGGCGCCGTCGTGCAGGGCCTCGGCGGCGCGTTCCTCGAGCACTTCATTTATGACGAGAACGGCCAGTTATTGACCGGCTCGCTCGCCGATTACCTGTTGCCGACGGCGAGCGATTTCCCGAGCATTCGCGCGGTGGCGCTGGAAGACAAGCCGTCGCCGTTAAATCCGCTCGGCGCCAAAGGCGCGGGCGAGGGCGGCATCATTCCGGTCGGCGGTGTGGTCGCCAACGCGGTCGCTGCGGCGCTGAGCTCGCTTGGCGTAAAACTGCATGAATTGCCGCTGTCGCCGCCGCGGGTTTGGCAGTTGATACAGGACGCGGCATCGCGTTAACGTGCCGAGATGAAATTACCGCCCTTTGAATACGCCTGCCCCACCACGATCTCCGAAGCGGTCGCACTGTTGGCGTCGCACGACGGCGAAGCCAAACCGCTGGCCGGCGGCCAGAGCCTGGTGCCGATGCTGGCGTTCCGCGTCGCTTCGCCGTCGCTGCTGGTCGATCTGCGCAAGCTCGCCGAACTGCGGCAGATCAAGATCGCCGCCGACGGCGTCACGCTCGGCGCCATGGTGCGCTGGCGCGAGATTCTGGATGACGCGCGGCTGCGCACGGCGCATCCGCTGCTGGTCGCGGCGGTCGGGCACGTCGCGCATTATCAGATCCGCAACCGCGGCACCGTCGGCGGCAGTGTTGCCCATGCCGATCCCGCCGCCGAAATGCCGGGCATCGCCGTAACCTGCGAAGCGAACATCGCGGTCGTCGGCACATCCGGCGCGCGCGTCATCGAAGCGGCGAATTTCTTCCAGGGCCCGCTGATGACTGCGCTCAAGGCCGACGAGATCATCACCGAAATCCGTCTGCCGGCATGGCCGGCCAAGCGCCGCTTCGGTTTTCAGGAATTCGCCCGCCGCCGCGGCGACTTCGCTCTTGCCGCGGCGATGCTGTTCTACGACGATGACGGCGGCAAGGTGCGCAACGCTCATGCCGGCGCCATTGGTGTCGCCGACCGGCCGCTGCGGCTTCCTGCCGTCGAGCAAGTTCTCAACGGCAACAGGATCGACGAGGCGGCGATCGCCAAGGCCGAAGCCGCGGCATCGGCGTCGGTCGATCCGCACGACGACATCCATGCCAGCGGCGCTTATCGCAAGGCGCTGATCGGTGTCATGGTCGAGCGCGCACTGCGCGGCGCCGCGGCGTAGCGCCCATGCCGGTACGATTTGAGGTCAATGGCAAGTCGGTCGAGATCGAAGTCGAGCCGCGGCTGACATTGGCCGACTGTTTGCGACATCACCTGCGCTTGACCGGCACCCATGTCGGCTGCGAGCACGGCGTGTGCGGCTCGTGCACGGTGCTGGTTGACGGCGCGGCGGTGCGTTCGTGCCTGATACTCGCGGTGCAGGCTGACGGCGCGACGGTGGTCACGGTCGAGGGCCTGTCGCTGCCCGAGGGCCTGACGCCGCTGCAAGCGTCGTTTCGCAAGCATCACGCGCTGCAATGCGGCTTCTGCACGCCGGGCATGATCACGACCGCGCATGCGCTGCTCAGCGAAGAGCCCGACTGCGACGCCGACCGCGTGCGTGAAGTGCTGTCGGGCAATCTGTGCCGCTGCACCGGCTATATCTCCATCGTCGAGGCGGTGCTCGATGCCCGCGCCGCCTATAAGCGCGGCGGGAAAAGCGCATGAGGACGGTCAACGCGTTCGTCGGCCGGCCGATCGAGCGGCTGGAAGATTTCCGCTTTGTGCGCGGCCGCGGCCAATATGTCGACGATCTGACGCGCAAGGACATGCTGCATGCCGCGATCCTGCGCAGCGCCGTCGCCCATGGCCGTATCCGCGCCATCGACGTGTCGCAGGCGCGAAAAATGCCGGGCGTACATTCCGTCATCACCGCGGCCGATCTCGGCAACCCGCTGCCGTTGGTGCCGATGCGGCTGCAGCCGATGCCGGAGTTCGAAGCGTTCGGCCAGCCGGTCATGGCGCGCGACAAGGTCCGCTATGTCGGCGAGGCGCTGGCCATGGTGCTCGCCGACAGCGCGGCGCTCGCCGAGGATGCTTTGGCTGCGATCGAGGCCGATATCGAGCCGCTGCCGGCAATCGCGAACTGGCAGATCGCTGCGAAAAACCAAACGCTGCTGTTCGAGAGCAAAGGCAGCAATGTCACGATGACATTCCGCGCCGTGCTCGGCGATGCCGCGGCGGCGTTCAAGGATGCGCCCTATACGCGGCGCGAGAGTTTCAGCACGCAGCGCCATACCGCGCTGCCGATGGAGCCGCGCGGCGTGCTCGCCGAATGGGATGCGGCGAACGGGCGGCTGACGGTGTCGGGCGCGGCCAAGGTGCTGTTCGCCAACCGCCGCATTCTGGCAAAGCAGATGGGCCTCGCCGTCGACGCGATCGACATGGTCGAGAATGACGTCGGCGGCAGTTTCGGGGCGCGCGGCGAATTCTATCCGGAGGATTTTCTGATTCCGTTTGCCGCCCGTCACGTCGGCCGCCCGGTGAAGTGGACCGAAGACCGCCGCGAGCATCTGATGACCATGAACCATGCGCGCGAGGCGGCGTGCGACGTGGAGATCGCGTGCAACCGCGACGGCACCATCCTTGGGCTGCGCGGCCATGCCTTCGTCGACATGGGCGCCTATATGCGCACCAACGGCGCGGTCGGCGCGCGCAACATCGCGCAATTCATGTCGGGGGCGTATCGCGTTCCCAACATCGACCTCGACGTTTCGCTTCTGCTCACCAACAAGACGCCGGTCGGCACCTATCGCGGGCCGGGGCGCTTCGAAACCGACTTCTTCCGCGAGCGGCTGTTCGACATGGCGGCGCGCGATCTCGGCATCGATCAGGTCGAATTCCGCAGGCGCAACCTGGTCCGCGAAGCCGACATGCCGTACACGGTCGCGACCATCGCGCCGTTCGAAAGCAAGGACGAGCTCGACAGCGGCGATTATCAGGTCACGCTCGATCGCTGCCTCGCCGAATTCGGCTGGGCGGAGAAAGCCAAGCTCAAGGGCAAAATGATCGACGGCCGCTATCACGGTCTTTCGGTCTGCTGCTTCATCGAAGGCGGCGCCGCCGGGCCGAAGGAAAGCGCGCGGCTGGTTTTGGAATCCGACGGCACGCTCACGGTCTATATGGGCTCATCGGGCGTCGGCCAGGGGCTGGAGACGGCGTTCGCCCAGATCGCCGCCGACGCCATGGACATGCCGATGGACCGCATCAACAGAGTGCTCCACGGCTCGACCAGCTATGTCAGCGACGGTTACGGCTCCTATCACTCGCGCTCGATCGTGATGGGCGGCTCGGCGGTGCTCGATGCGGCGGCGAAGCTGCGCCAAGCCATGAGCGCGGAAGCAGCGCGGCGGCTCAACTGCGGCACAGCCGAAGTCATGCTCGCCGATGGCCGCGCCACTGCGCCGGACGGCAAATCGGTGTCGTGGGCGGAGCTGGCGCCGCAACCGCTCGCGGTCGAAGGCGCGTTTTCCAACCACAAGCACACCTGGGCTTACGGCGCGCACGCCGCGCATGTCGCGGTCGATCCGAAGACCGGCGCTGTCGCGCTGCTCGATTACGTCGCGGTGGAAAATTGCGGGCGGATGATCAATCCGCTCACGCTCAAGGGTCAGCTTGTCGGCGCGGTAGTGCAGGGTCTCGGCGGCGCGTTCATGGAGCATCTCGCCTACGACGAGAACGGCCAGCTGCTCACCGGATCGCTTGCCGATTACCTGATGCCGACGGCAAGCGATTTCCCAAAGATCCGCGGCTACGTGATGGAATCGCATCCGTCGCCGATCAATCCGCTCGGCGCCAAGGGCGCCGGCGAGGGCGGTATCATCTCGGTCGGCGGTGTGATCGCCAACGCCATCGCCGACGCGTTAAGTTCGCTCGGCGCCGAGCCGCGCGACCTGCCGCTGTCGCCGTCGCATGTGTGGCAGCTCGTGCAGGACGCCCGCAAGTAATTCCATGCTGTCATCATCCGCGAAGGCGGATGATCCAGTAACCGAAGCGTTGGCGATTCTGATTGCCACGTCAGTGATTACTGGATGCCCCGCCGCTGCGGGGCATGACATTGCGCTGGGCTTCGATTAGATTCACATCAACCCGCATTTTCAGGAGCAACCCATGAGCGTCGCCCGTCATCCGCGCCCGAAAGAGCTTGAGGGCGTTCCGATCGAAGACATCATGAAAAAGTACGTCGGCCGCTTCAGGGAGAAGAAGCCGGACTGGGCGGCATTCGAGGATGCCAAGATCGAAGGTTACAAGCGCGCCCAGCACCGCTTCATCGGCGCCGGCGGCTCCGGCAAGCACGGCGACACGACTGTGATCCCGGCGGGCAACTTCACGCTGTCGATCATGTATGTGAATCCCGGCCAGGGTAACGCCGCGCACACCCATGAAGTCGAGGAGTGCTTCTTCGTGCTGCAGGGCTATCTCGACGTTTTCGTCGAGGACGAAAGCGGCAAGCGCCTGACGACGCGGCTTGGTCCGTGGGAATGCATCGCCTGCCCGGCCGGCGTCATCCACGGCTATCAGAACGATTCCCTCGAACCGGTTTATTTCCAAGTCATGCTCGGCCGCGGCAAACCGGACACCATGGGCTATGCCGACGACGATCTGTTCAAGCGCAAGGACGCGCATCTGAAGGCCGTGTAGCCGCCGTCAGACCGGGATCGCCTGAAATTTTGTCGAGAAGCCGTGCATGCGCTGCGCGCCGATTGCGGTGATCTGCACCGTCTCGGCAAAAACGCAGCCGGTCTCGCCGTTGCGCCAGGCCGGATCGTAGAGATCGATGTTGAAGGCGAACACCATGCCGGGGCGGAATTCGTCGCCGACGACTTTCAGCGCGTCCTGGTCGGCGCGCAGCGCGTGGAAGCGGTAGCGCGGATATTCCAGCGAGGCGAGGCCGTGGCCGTGAATGCCGGTTTCGCAGATCGCAAGCTTGCGGTCCTCGATGGTTTGCCGCACCGCGGCCATGGCCTCTGAGATTTTGCGGCCCGGCCCGAACTGTTCGAGGCCGCGCTCGTAAGCCGCGACACAGCCGTCATAGATTTCGCGCTGCTTTGGCTCCGGCTCGCCGAGGCAGAACGTGCGCTCGACATGGGTGAAATAGCCGCCGAATTTCGGATGCAGCTCGCAGATGATGACGTCGCCGCGTTCGATTTTGCGCGTGGTCGGCAGGCGGAACGGATGCGGATAGGGGTAACGGTCGCAGGCCCACAGGAACAGCGTCGGCTCCTCGCCGCCGTGCGCCAGCATGGTTTCCACCATGCGGCCGTAGACCTCGCATTCCTTGATGCCCGGCCGCGCGGAGTCGCGGCACGCCGCCAGCATCAGGTCGCCGAGTTCCGCCGCCGTGGCGAGGATATCGAGTTCCTCATCGCTTTTGATGGTGCGGATCTTCTCCAGCATGTCGTCGAGATTGGCGAGGTTCGCGCCGGGCAGAAGCACTTGCAGGCGCAGATAAACGCTGTGCGGCACCCAGCCGTCGGCATCGAGCGGACCGGCGAGCCCGTCCATGCCGATGCGGCCGCGCTCGAGTTTCAATTCCTTGATGCGCTCGGCGACGCTATCGGCCCAGGTGCCTTTGCGCGGACGGATATCGCTCACCCAGTCCTGCGCGCTCTTCCAGCCGGCGAGGAAGGTCGGCATCAGCACGAAGCAGGTCGGATCGCCATCGCGGGGAAACACCAGCACGTTGAATTCCGCATTGCCGCCGACCGGACAGAGATAGCGCGCATTGGCGATGCAAAAATCCCACATCAGCGGCCAGCCCCACAGCACCAGGCAATCGAGGCCACGCGCGTCCATTTCCTTGCGCACCGCCGCCCAGCGCCGGTCGCGCTCGCGCAGCGAAAGTCTTGGCAGTTCGAGAACGTCACGCATGTGAGGCCTTTTCTTCTCCCTCTCCCCAGCGGGGAGAGGGTGGGGTGAGGGGGCTCGAACCTCTCGGCCGTACCCCCTCACCCCAACCCTCTCCCCCTTGGGGAGAGGGGGCTCGCATCGGCAAGCTCGCAGTCTTCATAGTTCCCTCACGCCGCTTGCAGCTTCAGCCGCTGCAGGCTTTCGAGATAGTCGGCGACGCCGCGTTCGAGATCGAATTCGGGCTGGTAGCCGAGCTCGTTTTGCGCGCGCGAAATGTCATAGATGCCGTGCATCGGATAGGGCGAGCCGAGAAAGTTGAGCCCCGGCCCAATTTCGATCACCGCGTTGGGCAAATGTCTGCGTAAAATGGCGGCGACGTCTTTCAGCGTGACGCCGACGCCGGTGCCGATATTGAACACGTGATTTTTGAGACTCTTGGCCGTCGCCGCGAGATAGATGCCCAGCGCGGAATCCTTGTTGTAAATGAAATCGTCCTTCTCATCCCCGCCTTGCGCGATGCGGAACGGCTGGCCGCTGGCAGGCTTCTCGATGATCTGGCTGGTGACGCCCATATTGCCGTGGCGCGCGGTCTTGCCGGGGCCATAGGTGGTGGCGAAACGCAGCACCACCACGTCGAGGCCGAGCGTGCCCCAATACAGCGTCGCGTGCTCGCCCATCAGCTTGGCGGAATCGTAGATGCGCTTCGGCTCCTTGGGATGATCCTCTTTCACCAGCTTGTAGGTCGGCGAGCCGTAGTGGCCGAGGAACGGCCCATAGACGCCCTTGGCGCTGGTATAGACGACGCGTTCGACATTCGCCGCCCGTGCCGCTTCGAGCACGTTGACCGTGCCCATCACATTGATCTCGACGCTTTCCGCCGGATGCTTAGCTGACAGCGCGCTGATATAGGCGGCGGTGTGCACAATATGGGTGATGCCGCGCGCCTTGATGACCTCGGCAAGCCGCGCGCGATCGAGAATCGAGCCAAGCTCGATATCGACTTTGTCGAGAATATCGCTGATCAGCGATTCGTCGCGATGGCGAGAATAGAGGACGGGCCGATGGCCCTCGCGGACGAATTTGCGGCTTGCCTCGGCGCCGATGACCCCCATGCCGCCGGTGATCAGAACGCGCATGCGGCGTTTCCTCCAACATTGTCATCGTCCGCCAACGGGTCCGGCCCGAAGTGGCCGGCCCGATGACAAGCTCCGGCGGGCGATCCAGTATTCACTGTGCAACTGCCGATTACTGGATGCTCCGCCTACGCGGAGCATGACAGTCGTTAAATTCTAACCGAACGTGGGCACGAACAGCTTTTCGATCGGAATGGGCCCGGGGATCAAACCCTGCTCGGCCATATAGGACACCAGCGCTTCCAGCGTCGGCCGGTTCGGCTCGACGCCATACGGCCAGCAATCGCCGCCGAACAATTCGTCGATTTCCTGCAGGTCGTCGGGCAGCCACGGCAGCATGTAGCGCAGCGTTCCCGAATAGTGCATCTTTTCGCGCGCCCAATCCCTCGCCGCGCAGAACGCGTTGTACAGGCTCGTTGCCACGAACGGATGCTTCTCATAGATGTCGTTGCGGATGACGACGAGATGCATGATCGGGAAAATCCCGGTGCGGCGGACATAGTCCTTTTCGCGAACGCGGTAGTCGGGAATTAATCGCACCACGTCGGGATTGCGGCCGAACGCCCGCGGCATGTTCGAGCCGATGATGGCGTGGATTTCGCCTGCTTCGAGCAGGTCGCTCATCGATTTGCCGCTGTTGTTCGGCTTGATGTTGACGGGCTTGAGCATCGGCATGACGGATGGATTGCCGTAGCCGCCCGGCTCGTTGATCGCGCCCTGGATCCACTCGATCTTCGACAGATCGATGCCGAGATCGTGCTGCATCAGGCCACGGATGAAGATCGCCGCCGTTTGCGTGTAGAGCGGCACGCCGACGCGCTTGCCGGCGAAATCGGCCGGCGATTTGATGTGCTTGCGGTTGACGATGATGAAGCTGTGGCGAAACACCCGCGAGGCGAACACCGGCAGCGCGACGAACGGCAGCTTCTTGGCGGCGAAGCGGCTGATGTATTCGGAGCTCGACATTTCGCAGGCGTCGAATTCCAGCCGGTTCGACATGCGGTCGAAAATCTCGCGCGGATTGTCCATGGCGAGAAAGTTCAGATCGATGCCGTCGGGCTTGATGTCGCCGGTTTGCAGGGCTTGCATGCGGTCGTAAAGACCGCAGGCGAAGGTGATCGGCAGAGCGGACATTGGCGTTACACCTGTGGGACGCGTTCGATCCGCTATTGTGCGTACCGCCGCCTTCACTTCAACCGCTTCGCCGCCTCCTCGACCAGACTGAGGTCGGTATATTTTTTGACGTCGAAGCTCGCCTTGGTGAATCCGAGTTCGTGCGTCAGGTCGACGTTTTTCTGCAACGCGGCGAGGTTCGGCATCAAATTGGGATCGTGATAGACGTCCTTTTTGGTGAACGCCCAATCGAAGATTGCCGGCGGCCGCTTGGTCAGGTCGGCGAGGATTTGCTTGGCAGCCTCGTGGTTGGCGGGATCGAGGTACCAGTGCACGATGCGCAGCGTGTCCTCCATGAAATCGACCATCGCGGCGCGATTCTTGTCGATGAACGGCTTGCGCGCCTGCCAGACGACCATATCGGTGACGCCGACGGCGTCCTTTTGCACGAACAGATCGCGGGCGATCTTGTGTAGCTCGGGATCGTAGGAGAACGGCAGCACCGCGGGAATGAGGTCGACTTTTTTCTCCGCCAGCATCGACTTCATGGCCGGAAACGGCGCCTCGACCACGGTGTAGTCGCGGTTCGGCTCCAAGCCGTGCTTGTGCAGCATCGCCTTCATGGAGACGTCGACCGCGCTGCCCGCTGCATTGGTGGCGACGACTTTGCCCTTGAGGTCCTCGATCTTTTGGATCGGACCGTCAGTGAGCACCATGAACTCCTGCGAGTAGTAGCCCTCGACGCCGTCCTGGAATTCGTCGCAGATGACGCGCAGGTCGTCGAGCCCGGCGTTCTGGATGGCGATGCCGAGCGTCGAATAGGCGAGGTTGGCGACTTCAACCTCGTTGTTGGCGAGCGCGGTGATCATCGGCGGCGTGCCGACATAATGCACCGGCTCCATCACGTAGGATTGGCCGAAATGCTTGGCGAGGTCTTTCTTTTGCAGCCAGATTGACCCCCAGTTGCCCGGCGCCACCCAGCCTTGACGGATTTTCACCGGCTCGGCATTGGCCGCGCCGGTAAAGGCGAGGGCGCAAAGGCCCGCGATCGCGAATCTTATGGCACGCATAGTTTCCTCCGGATGTACCGCGACTGTTATAGGCAAAGTTTATTTCAAGCGCTTCGCCGCCTCCTCGACCATGCTCAGATCGGAATACGCCTTGACGTCGAAGCTCGCGCTCGCATAGCCGAGTTCCTTGGTCATATCGACGTTGCGCTGCAGCGCCGCAAGGTCCGGCAACATGTTCGGATCGCGATATTCGTCGGTCTTGGTGAACACCCAGCCCATCCGCTCGGGCGGCGCTTTGACGAAGCGCGCGGCGATCTGCGCCACCTCGTCGTGGTTCTTCGGGTCCATGTACCAGTGCAGGATGTTCAGCGTGTCTTCGAACCAGTCGACCAGCGCGGCGCGATTCTTGTCGATGAAGGGCTTGCGGGCCTGAAAGCTGACGAATTGCGATACGCCGATGGCGTCCTTGGCGGTAAACAGCGTGGTCCCGATATTGCCGAGCTCCGGATCGAGCGCGAACGGCAGCACCGCCGGAATCAAATCCACCTTGTGCTCCGCCAGCATTGCCTTCATGGCCGGGAACGGCGCCTCGATGACGGTGTAGTCGCGCTTGTTCTCGAGGCCGTACTTGTGCAGCATTGCCTTCATGGCGATGTCGACTGCGCTGCCCTCCGCATTGGTCGCGACGATCTTGCCTTTGAGGTCCTCGACCTTCTTGATCGGGCCGTCCTTGAGCACGGTGAATCTGACGGTGTAGTTGTCGCCGACGCCGTCCCTGAAGTCGTCCCCGATCACGCGAATGTCTTCCATGCCGGCATTCTTGATGGCGATCGGCAGCGTGGAATAGGCGAGATCGCCGATTTCCACCTCGTTGTTGGCCATCGCCGTCACCATCGGCGGCGTGCCGGCAAAATGTACCGGCGCGAACACGTAGGACTGGCCGAAATGCTTGGCGAGGTCCTTCTTGTCGAGCCAAATCGTGATCCAGTTGGAAACCGGCGCCACCCACGCCACGCGAATCTGCACGGGTTCCGCGCGCGCAACCGCGGCGCCGAGCGCAAGCAGGGCAAAGCTCAGCAGTCCGATTTTTGCACGCATGACGTTCTCCCAGATTCTCCACGCGCCGGGCGCGTCCTTAGCGCCATCGGTCCCGGCGCGGGCAATTGTGGGCGCAAAGGGCGATCCAGCGCAAGGCTGCGGCTTGCCGCACCGGCGGGAGGGCGCGTCGCCGCAGAATCCGTGATCTTCAATCGCGCTCCGCGGTCTCCTGGTGCCATACCAGCAGCCGGCGGCGGGCCAGCGCCATCGCCTTGATCAGGACATAGCCGACCACCGCGATCTCGACGATGCCGGCGAACACGCCGGGCGAATTGGCAAAGCGCGAAGCGCCCATCATAGCGCCGCCGAGGCCGTACCCGCCCATCACCATCTCGGCAATGATCGCAACGATCAGCGAGATCGGCAGCGCCACCTGCAGCCCGGTTAGGATTTGCGGCAGCGCCGCCGGCAGCACGATCTGCCACATGATCTGGCGCTCGTTCGCTCCCATATTGCGCGCCGACCACAACAGCTCTTTCTCGACCGCGGCGATGCCGGCGAGCGTCGCTGTCACCACCGGGAAGATCGCATCGAATACGACGATGGAGATTTTCGAGATGTCATAGAAGCCGAGCCAGAGGATGATGATCGGCAGGAACGCGATCTTCGGCATCGGAAAACCAACCGAGATGATCGGATCGAAAAACCAGTGCACCAGCTTCGAGCGCGACATCGCCGCGCCGAGCGCGATGCCGCCAACGGCGGCGATGACAAAGCCGGTCAGCGCGCGGTACATCGTCAGCGCGAGATTGATCCAGAGATCGCCGCCGATGGCGTCGTTATAAATGTATTCGAGCACGACGCTGAACCGCGGCAGCATGAACGGCGTTACCTTGCCGCTGCGGGCGAATAGTTCCCAGGCGATCAGCAACAGCAGGATCGAAAAAATTCCGGCGCCGAGCCGGAACATGGCGTCGAGACGGCGCGCCGGATCCGGCGCAAGATCGGCCGCCGCCGCTGCCAGCGCGGCCTGATCTTCTACTATTCCCGCCATCGCAGCAACCTTTGCATGAGAAGCTGATAGAGCCGGTCCGCGGCAAAGCCGAGCAAGGCGACGGTCAGCACCACCGCATACATGCCTTCATACGAGCCGGTCGAGCCGAGATAGCCGATCAGATAGCCGAAACCCTTTTGCGACACGATCAGCTCGGAGCTCACCAGCAGAATGAACGCCAGCGCCAAAGCGGTGCGGATGCCATTGAGCAATTCCGGCAGCGCACTCGGCATGATGACGTCCCACATCATCCGCAGCGGGCTCGCGCCCATGCTGCGCGCCGACCAGACCAGCGCGTGATCGCTGCCGCGCGCGCCGTTATAGGCGCCGATGGTGACCGGGATCATGCAGCCGAGAAAGATCAGCAGGATCTTCGAGCCGTCGCCGAAGCCGAGCCACAGCACGGTAACCGGAATCAGCGCCGATTTCGGCAGCGGATAGAACAGCTCGACCAGCGGGTTGATGAAAACGTCGAGCAGCCGCCATCGCGCCATCGCCATGCCCAAGCCGCCGCCGACGGCGACGGCAAGCCCGAGCCCGGCGAAGGCGCGATAAAGCGACGACGCGCCGTTGTCGATCAACTCGCCGTCGCGCATCAGGTCGACCCAGGCCGCGGCGATGCTGCTCAACGTCGGCAGCGCCGTCGTATCCACGACATGGAGCCGCGCCGCCAGCTCCCAGGCCAGCGCCAGCAGCAACAGGGGCGAATAGCGAGCGAACACCGCTGTCATGGCACTTTCTCCACCTTGTCATGCTCCGCGAAGGCGGAGCATCCAGTAATCACCGGCCTTGAGGCATACATGCCCCAAATACCGCCGATGATTACTGGATCGTCCGCCTGCGCGGACGATGACAAATGAAAAGAAGTCAGTCCGCATCACGTTGCCGGTCTCTCCTGCGCCTTGATAGCCTCGTCGCGAACCAGATTCCAGATCTCGTCCGCCTTCTCGACAAATTCCTTGCTGCGCAAAACGCTGGGATCGCGCTTGTCGAATTTGGTTTCCACGATCGCTTTGACCTGGCCGGGCCGCGCCGACATCACCGCCACGCGCTCGGCAAGATAAACCGCTTCCTGGACGTCGTGGGTGACGAAAATCACGGTCTTCGGGGTGCGCTGCCAGATGCTGAGCAGCTCGGTCTGCATCAGCGCGCGCGTCTGGGCGTCGAGCGCGCCGAACGGCTCGTCCATCAGGAGGATGCTGGGATCGAACGCGAGCGTGCGCGCGATCGCGGTGCGCTGCTTCATGCCGCCGGAAAGCTGTGACGGATAGCTTTCCTCGAAGCCGCGCAAGCCGACCAGATCGATGAAGGCTTGGGCGCGTTTCTCACGCTCGGCGCGCGGCAGGCGCTGCCGTTCGAGCCCATAAAGTATGTTGCCGCGCACGGTCTTCCACGGGAACAGCGCGAAGTGCTGGAACACAATCCCGCGGTCGGGGCCCGGCGCGGTCACCGGCTTGCCCTCGACCAGGATGCGGCCGGCTTGCGTGGGCAGAAATCCGCCGACCAGATAGAGCAGGGTGGATTTGCCGCAGCCCGATGGGCCGAGCAAAGCGAGGAATTCGCGGGAACGGACTTCGATCGATATATCGGTAAGCGCGCGCACGGTCCGGCCGTGGGCCGGGCGGTAGGTGTGGTTCACCTTATCGACAACGATCTGCGCTCGGCCTGCCATCCGTCCCCACGCAACCCCGGCGCATCGGTCCCCGCGCCGCCGGCCGGCACCCTAACGGTCATTCCGGATTGCCGCGACCCCCCTACGCTCGCTCCGCGAGCTTCGGAGGGTTTGAGTCCGCCGAAGCGCGGAGCGCGAAGGCGGAAGCGGCAAGTCCGGAATCGATAGCCCCAGCGCAGGGGTTATGGATTTCGGGCTCGTCCCTTCGGGACGCCCCGGAATGACGCGCTGAGTGAAAGCCGCTATATGTGACCTGCAAATATTGGCCCCGGAAGACCCGATGGAACGCTCGTTCAAGAAAGAAGTCGATGCGCTACGGCTTGGCGCCGGCGAGACGTTTCGCGGCGAGGGCATCCTCGCCGTCACCAAGGCGCTGCTGCAATCGGGCGTGAGCTATGTCGGCGGCTACCAGGGCGCGCCGGTGTCCCACCTGCTCGATGTCATGGTCGATGCCGAGGACCTGCTGGCCGATCTCGGCGTCCATGTCGAGACCTGCACCAACGAAGCCGCCGCCGCGGCCATGCTCGGCGCCTCGATCAATTATCCGCTGCGCGGCGCGGTGACCTGGAAATCAATCGTCGGCACCAATGTCGCGGCCGATGCGCTGTCGAACCTGGCATCGCCCGGCGTCATCGGCGGCGCGCTGATCGTGCTCGGCGAGGATTACGGCGAGGGCGCGAGCGTGATCCAGGAACGCTCTTACGCCTATGCCATGAAATCCTCGATCTGGCTGATCGATCCGCGGCCCGATCTGCCGACCATCGTTGACATGGTCGAAAAAGGCTTTGAGCTGTCCGAGGCGAGCCACGCGCCGGTGATGCTCGATCTCAGAGTGCGCGCCTGCCACGTCACCGGCGAATTCATCGCCAAGAACAACAAGCGCGGCGCCTATAGCGGCCAGCATCGTCTCGACGGTCCGCCACGTTTTGAATACGGCCGGCTTGCCCATCCGCCGGTCATCTTCAGCCAGGAACGGCTCAAGGTCGAACAGCGCCTGCCGGCGGCGCAGAAATTCATCCGTGAGCACAAGCTCAACGAGGTGATCCCGGGCGATGCCGGCGACATCGGCATCATTGTTCTCGGCGGCCTGACCAACGGCCTGCTGCGCACGCTATCGCGGCTCGATCTCGCCGATCTCTACGGCGCCTCGCACATTCCGGTCTATGTGCTCAACGTCGCGTATCCGCTGGTGCCGGAAGAAGTGAAGGACTTTTGCATCGGCAAACGCGCCGTGCTCGTGGTCGAGGAGGGATCGCCGGAATATGTCGAGCAGCAGATCAACATGATCCTGCGCAGTTTCGACATATCGACGCGCGTTCTCGGCAAAGGTTGCCTGCCGCGCTCCGGCGATTACAATTCGGAAGCGCTGCTGCGCGGTATCGCGGCGTTCCTGTCGCAAACGCGCCCGGCCGCAATCGATGCCGACGCCGTTGCCGCGCGCGTCGAAGAGTTTCTCGCGCACAAGCCTGGCGTTGCCGCCGCCATCGGCGACATCCCGGCGCGGCCGCCGAATTTTTGCACCGGTTGCCCGGAGCGGCCTGTGTTCGCCGCCATCAAGCTGGCGCAGCGCGAGATCGGCCCGACCCATATCAGCGCCGACATCGGCTGCCATTCGTTCGCGACCTTCGCGCCGTTCTCGATGGGCAATTCGATCCTCGGCTACGGCATGTCGCTCGCCAGCGCCGCCGCGGTCGGCCCGAACATGGCGAAGCGCGCGATCTCGATCATGGGCGACGGCGGCTTCTGGCACAACGGCCTGATCACCGGCGTCGCCTCGAACATGTTCAACAAGGGCGACGGCGTGCTGATCGTGATGCAGAACGGCTACGCGTCGGCGACCGGCCAGCAATATCTGCCGTCGAGCACGGCCAACCGCAGCGGCACGCCAACCGGCATCACCATCGAAAAAACATTGCGTTCATTGGGCGTCAAATGGCTGCGCACGGTGCGATCCTACAGCGTCGCAAAAATGGCGGACACGCTGAAGGAGGCGATGCGCACCGCCGAACGCGGGCTCAAAGTCATCATCGCCGACGGCGAATGCATGCTGGCGCGGCAGCGCCGCTTGCGCGTGGAAAATGCCGAGACGCTCAAACGCGGCGGCCGCCTGGTGACGACGCGCTTCGGCGTCGACGACGAAATCTGCACCGGCGATCATTCCTGCATCCGGCTGTCGGGCTGTCCCTCGCTGACGGTCAAGCCCAATCCCGATCCGCTGCGAACCGATCCGGTGGCGACCGTGATCGAAAGCTGCGTCGGCTGCGGGCTGTGCGGCGAGGTCGCGCACGCCGCCGTGCTCTGTCCGTCGTTCTATCGCACCGATGTCATCAGCAATCCGAGCTGGTGGGACCGCGTGCTGTTTCGTGTGCGCCGCGCTGTTATCTCCGCCCTCGGCGCTGGCATACCTTCTCCCTCTCCCCAGCGGGGAGAGGGCGGGGTGAGGGGGCTCCGGCCTATCGGCGATGCCCGAACCCCCTCACCCCAACCCTCTCCCCCTCGGGGAGAGGGAGTTCGCATGAGCCAGCCGCAAGGCAACGTACGTCCCCTGACCATCCTGATTGCCGCGCTTGGCGGCGAGGGCGGCGGCGTGCTCACCGATTGGATCGTTGCGGCGGCGGCGAGCCAAAACTTCCCGGTGCAATCCACTTCGATCCCGGGCGTGGCGCAGCGCACCGGCGCGACCACCTATCACATCGAGCTGGTGCCGGCCCCCACCCTTCCCTCCCCCGCAAGCGGGGGAGGGTCCATTGATA
>Ga0207416_1002534_pt1 | contig 19626 bp, 19 predicted proteins | sample PaiPotPPM11metaG_FD_184107 | JGI IMG/M metagenome (GOLD analysis project Ga0207416, IMG submission 184107) | Iron sulfur acid spring bacterial and archeal communities from Banff, Canada, to study Microbial Dark Matter (Phase II) - Paint Pots PPM... ...
CCCCCCTCCCTTCCTCCCTTCCTCCCTGTCCTCCCTACCGCCCACACTTCCCCGGCAGCGGCTGGCGGCGTAGGGCGGCGAGGTGGTAGAGCAGGCGGTCATGGGCGACCTGCAACTTGGTGAAGCGCTCGCGCAGGCGCATCATCTCCGCAACCTGGGATCGGATCATCGCCTCCGCTTTGCTGCGGACGGCCTCAACCGACGCCTGGTCCTGAGCGGCGGCAAAGGACTCGCTGCCGGCGCGCAGCATGAATACTCCGCCGTCCTGCTCAGCAATGGTGAGTTGCGCCGCCTCCAGGCTGGCCAGCGGCAGACCGGCCAGCCGGGCGTAGAGGTAGACCGCCAGCTTGAGCGGATCCATGAAGGGCACGGCGTACTGCGTCGCGGCCGGAGGCAGCGGACCGGCGGCTGCCAGTTCGCGCGCCATGCCGTTGACCCACTCCGCCACCTCGTCGGAGGCGGTGGTCAGGACGGCGCGGATCGCCTCGTACTCGGTAAACAACTCGGGGTAATGACCGCGGGCGTCGCGCCACAGCGGCTGGTTGCTCGGGTCAGGCGACAGCTTGCGGGACCACACCGTCGCGCCTTCCTTGCTGCCCACGATCTCCGCCACCGGTTCGCGCCCCCAGATGCGCGGCCGCCAGGACTCCAGTTGCTCGGTCAACGGCGTCAGGACGCCGGCATCCAACACCGACTGGTGCGCGCGACGCCGCTGTCGTCGCGCCAGCGGCCACGCCGCCGCCACAACCAACACGATTCCCGAAATCACGTAAGGGCTGTTCATCATAAAAAACCACGCGTTGCTTCACTGGCCTTGTTCTGGGCCATCCGGGCGCGCGCCGAGCATCGTCGTGCCAGGCACGCAACACAAGCTCGACTGCTTCGGAGCTCCCGCAACAGTCAATCACGCCTCGCCACCCGGCAAGATGCGGAACGGAAGCAAAATCAGTATACGAGAGACGCTGGCGCGTCGGCCAAGGAAGGGAACACGGGAGATGGGAGGACGGAAAGAGGGGTACCAAGAAATCCTCCTCTCTTTCTTGACGCCGCCCAGGATGGCGGAGAAAGCGACAGCGCGTACCTCGAAACGCTTGCCATCCCGTCATCGCCGCCTCACAATGGCCCGGCACGAGTCCCATTCATGCGCATCGCCATCCAAGGAGAACCGGGGTCGTTTAGCGAGGAGGCCGCACTCGGCCTTTTCCCACAGGCACGCACCGTCGCCTGCGCCAGCTTCCCGGAGGTGTACCGCCTCCTGCACGCCAAACAAGTCGAGCGGGCGCTGATCCCGATTGAAAACACGCTGGCGGGGTCGGTGGCCGAGAACTACGATTTGCTGCGCGAACAGCCGGTCTACATCCTGGCCGAGACCCAGCTCCGCATTCGGCACAACTTGATTGTGGCCCCAGGAACCAAGCTCGGCGCCATCCGCCGCGTCCTCTCGCATCCCGTGGCCTTGCAACAGTGCCGCCTGTTGCTGGCCCGCCATCCACAATGGGAAGTGGTGCCCTTCTATGACACCGCCGGGAGCGTCAAACACCTCATGGAAGCCCGGTTGGGGGATGCCGCCGCCATCGCCAGCGCCCGCGCCGCGGCTGTGTACGGCGCCCGCATTCTGAAACGCGAGGTGGAAGACAACAAGCAGAACTTCACCCGCTTTTTCCTCCTCGGGCGTACGCCGAAATGGTCCTCCAAGGCCAACAAGATCTCGCTGGTTTTCCGCACGCGCGATCTCCCCGGCGCGCTCTTTCGCTGCCTGAGCGTCTTTGCGCTGCGCGATATGTCCCTGAGCCGCATCGAGTCGCGACCCGTGCCCGGCCGGCCGTGGGAGTACAGCTTCTATATGGACCTGTTGGCGGACCCACGCGCCTTGGCGACCCGGAACGCCCTGCGCCACCTCGCCGAGATTACCGAGTTCGTCAAGATTCTCGGTGCCTATCCGGCCCGGCAGGCGCATCTTAAGCGCTGATCGCGCGCAAAAAACGACCGGAACATTGCTCCCCAGACGGACCCACGAGCGTCTCAACTGGAGCACGAACACGAAGATTTCAGGCCGGGAAGGAAGGCGACAAAACTCAACTCCATATTTTTCATCAACTTAGACTTTAGCTTGACGCTAGCAAGTTTCCTGATTACGATTGTGTCATTGCTGGGGCGGTGACCCCTGTCCCGGGGCTACCAGCACCCAGCAAGAAGAGAAGCCAGCATGTCCGCCACCGTCAAACTACCCGAGTTCCCCGCCGTCATTCCCGTGCTGCCAGTGCGCGACACCGTGTTGTTCCCGCACGCTGTTTTGCCGCTCACCGTGGGGCGCGAGCCGTCGGTCAACCTGGTGAACTCGTTAGGCGAGGACAAACTCATCCTGGTTGTGGCGCAGCAGGACGCGCATGTGGACAAGCCAGCGCCCACCGAGATGCATCAGATCGGCACCTTGGCCGTAGTGCACAAGATCGTGCGCATGCCCAACCAGAGCCTGTTCATCTTCACCGAGGGGGTGAGCCGGGCGAAGGTGCGCGATTGGCCGCAGCTCGAGCCGTTCCTGAAGGCGGAGATCGAACTCCTGGTCGATATTCCCGCCGAGCCGGGGCCGGAGTTGGAGGCGCTGCATCGCAACGCCATCGCGCTCTTCCAGCAGATTGTCGGTCTCTCGCCAACGCTCTCCGACGAGCTGCAGGCCTTGGTGCAGAACATCGAAGACACGGGACGGCTGGCGGACTTCATTGCCGCCAACCTGCCGTCGCTCTCGACCGTCGACAAGCAGCAATTGCTTGAGACGGCCGACGTCCAAGCCCGCTTGCTGGCGGTGCATCGCCACCTGACGCGCGAGCTGGAAGTGCAGCAATTGCGCTCCAAACTCCAGACTGAGGTGCAGGATCAGGTGCAGCAGTCGCAGCGCGAGTACTACCTGCGCGAGCAGCTCAAGGCGATCCAGAAGGAATTGGGCGAGGGCGACGACAGCCAGCGCGAAAGCGAGGAGTTGCGGGGCAAGATCGAAGCCGCCGGCATGCCGGAAGAGGTCAAGCTGGAGGCGCTCAAGGAGTTGCAGCGGCTCAACCGGATGTCTCCCGCTGCGGCCGACTACTCGGTGACGCGGAACTACATCGAATGGCTGGCGGTGCTGCCGTGGGCCAAAAGTTCTGCCGGCGAGATCGATATCGCCAAGGCGGCCGCCATCCTCGACGAGGATCACTACGACCTCGAGAAGGTCAAGGAACGCATCCTCGACTACCTCGCCGTGCGCCGCCTGAAGCCCAACATGAAGGGCCCGATCCTGTGCTTCGTCGGCCCGCCGGGAGTCGGAAAAACGTCCCTCGGCCGCTCGATCGCCCGCTCCCTCGGGCGCAAGTTCTTCCGCCTCTCGCTGGGGGGTGTGCACGACGAGGCCGAGATCCGTGGCCATCGCCGCACCTACATCGGCGCGCTGCCGGGACAGATCATCCAAGGGCTGCGACGTGCCGGCACCAACGACCCCGTCTTCATGCTCGACGAGGTGGACAAGATCGGTCGCGACTTCCGCGGCGATCCCACCTCGGCGCTGCTCGAGGTGCTCGACCCGGAACAGAATTCCACCTTCCGCGACAATTACCTCGACGTCCCGTTTGATCTCTCCAAGGTGCTCTTCATCACCACCGCCAACATGCTCGACACCATTCCCGAACCCATGCGCGATCGCATGGAGGTGATCGAGCTGAGCGGCTACACCGAGGACGAGAAGCTGCACATTGCCAACCGCTACCTCATCCCCAAGCAGAGCGAGGAGAACGGCGTCTTGCGCGAGCGCATGACGTTTGAGGAAGGGGCCGTGCGCGACATCATCCGACGCTATACGCGCGAGGCCGGGGTGCGCAGTTTGGAACGCCAGATCGGAACGGTTGTTCGCAAATACGCACGCAAGATCGCGGAGGGCAAGGGGGAGGCGAGCTTGCAGGTCACCCCTGAGGTGATCCGCGCCTTCCTGGGTGGACCCAAGGTGCGGGTCGAGACGGAGATCGCCGAGCGCACCCGCCGTCCCGGCGTGGCCATCGGCTTAGCGTGGACGCCGAGTGGCGGTGACGTCCTCTTCATCGAAGCCAACAAGATGAAAGGCAAGGGCGGCTTCACCATGACCGGCCACATCGGCCAGGTCATGCAGGAGTCCATGCAGGCCGCCCTGACCTGGGTGCGCTCGCATGCCGCACAAGTCGGCATTGATGAGAACTTCTTCAAGGATCATGATCTGCACATTCATGTGCCGGCCGGCGCGATCCCCAAAGACGGCCCCTCGGCGGGCATCACCATGGCCACAGCTCTGGCTTCCCTGCTGACCGATAAGCCGATCCGCCCCAAGCTGGCCATGACCGGCGAGGTTACGCTCTCGGGCGATGTGCTGCCCATCGGCGGCGTCAAGGAAAAGGTGCTCGCCGCCAAACGAACCGGCATTGATCACATCCTGCTCCCGGCCGAGAACCGGCAAAACGTGGAGGAAGACCTCGAACCGGAACAACTGGCCGGCGTCGAGCTGACCTACGTGCGCAGCATGGAAGACGTGCTGAAAGTCGCCCTGCCCTCCACCCCTGCGGAACAACGCTCGGACGCCAAGGAGCGGGAAGCCGTGCTGGAACAGTCGGCTTGATGGCGGTCAGGCAGCGACACGGCGCGCATCAGCCGCGCCGCAGCCAATTCTCGTGGCGGAGGCCGTTGCGCCCGAACTCCTGCTCATTAGCGGTGACGATCGTACAGCCGAGTGCCAGACGGGCCGTCCGGGAATCATCGCGCCTCCCATGGCATAGGCCTAGCATTGGCCAAATCGGTTCGCCTGTCTCACGACACAAAAAAACGGGTGCGTGACCGTCCTGCGGATGCACCGATCGTGGCGCGAATCATGCTCCTGCTGCGCCCTTCCCCATCCCTCATTCCAGAATTACCGCTAAACTGGAGACATGCCCCCCACGCCCCTGGATGTTCTCGGCCTCGGCCACTCTTACGGAGAGTTGCGGGCGCTCGATGGGGTGCGCTTCGCCGTCCAGCCGGGTGAGATCTTCGGCCTGCTCGGACCCAATGGCGGCGGCAAGACCACGCTCTTCCGCATTCTTTCCACCTTGATGCGGCCTGGCGAAGGCACCGCCCAAGTCTTCGGCTTTGACCTGCTGCGTCAGCCGGATGAAGTACGTCGTCGCATCGGCGTCGTTTTTCAAGCTTCGAGCGTGGACGGCAAGTTGACCGCGGCCGAGAACATGCGTCATCAGGGCCACCTTTACGGGATGCGCGGCGCCCGCTTGGAGAGCCAGTCGCGCGAGTTGCTCGACCGGGTGGGACTGCTTGAGCGTCGCGATGTGATCGTCGAGACGTTTTCCGGTGGGCAGCGTCGCCGCGTCGAGTTGGCCAAAGGCCTGCTGCATGGGCCGCAGCTCCTGCTGCTGGATGAACCCACCACGGGACTCGATCCGGTCGCCCGCCGCGATCTCTGGTCCTATCTCAACATCCTCCGCGCGAAGGACGGCATCGCCGTTCTCATCACCACCCATCTGATGGAAGAGGCAGAGAACTGCGATCGCCTGGCCATTCTCAACCATGGAAAAATCGTCGCGTTGGGCAGCCCGTCCGAATTAAAGCAGGACATTGAGGGCGACGTGCTGGTGCTCGAGACGGGTGACCCGGAGCGCTTGCGGCGCGGCATCGCCGATCGCTTTCAGCAGACGCCGCAGGTGCTGGGCAGCACCGTCCGGCTGGAGCGGCCGCATGCGCACGAGTTCATTCCCGTGCTGCTGGCCGCTTTTCCGGATGCCATCCGCTCGGTGACCCTCGGCAAGCCGACCCTGGAAGATGTTTTCATTCACCGCACCGGTGAAACGTTGGAGGAGGTTTCGGCTTGAGCACGCACAGCCTTAGCGAGATTCAGCCCACGACGCGTGTCTCAACCCTGAAGGACGGGGCGGTCCGCACCGGATGGTGGCTGCCCGCCTTCACCCTCTGGCAGCGCGAGCTGGTACGGTTCTACCGCCAGCGCAGCCGCGTCATCGGCGTCATCGGCTCTCCCATCGTGTTCTGGCTGCTGCTCGGGGCGGGGTTCGGCAACTCCTTCAAGAGCAGCGATCCGCTGGCGCGCGCCGGGTACCTGCAGTACTTCTTTCCCGGAACCATCGTCTTGATCCTGCTGTTCACGGCGATCTTCACCATGATGTCGGTGATTGAAGACCGCAAGGAAGGCTTCCTGCTCTCCGTGCTGGTCGCGCCCTGTCCGCGGACGAGCATTGTGTTGGGCAAGGTCCTCGGCGGCGCCACCTTGGCGACGGCGCAGGGCCTGCTCTTCACCGCCATTGCTCCGCTACTCGGCATCCACCTCACGCTGCTGTCCTGGCTGAGCGTGGCGGGAGTCCTGACACTGGTGTCGTTTGCGCTCACCGGCGCGGGGTTCCTGATCGCCTGGCATCTCGACTCCACGCATGCGTTTCACGCCATCGTGAACCTGTTCTTGCTGCCCGCCTGGCTGCTCTCGGGCGCGCTGTTCCCGATTGCGGGCGCGGCGAGCTGGGTGCGCTGGCTCATGCTGCTCAATCCCCTGACCTACGGCACCACGGCGCTGCGCGGGGCGCTGGGTTGGTCCGGCCTCGACGGGGCCGCGCGCCATGCCGCCCTGGTCGGCATCGTCGTCACGTTCGGGTTTGACCTGCTGGTGCTCGCCGTCGGCATGTGGATGGTGCAGCGGGAGTCGCGGAGAACGCCGCGTTGAACGCGCTGCTGCCCCACGGTCTCGCCACCGTAAACGCGGTTTTGAATGCGACCGCCTGCCTGCTGCTGCTGTGCGGCTACGGCTTCATCCGCCAGGGTCGAATCACGGCTCACAAACGCTGCATGCTGTCCGCCGTGGCAGTCTCCGCCCTGTTTCTGGTTTCCTACGTGGCGCACCATGTGCGGGCGGGCATCGTCTACTACCTGGGACACGGCTGGCATCGCGTGCTGTATTTCGCCGTGCTCGACACGCATACGCCGCTCGCCATCGCCGTGGTTCCTCTGGTGCTGATCACGCTGCGGCACGCTCTCGGCGGGCGTTTCCACCAGCATCAACGCTGGGCGCATTGGACCTTTCCCATCTGGCTCTACGTCTCGCTGACCGGCGTTGTGGTGTACTGGATGCTCTACCACCCGCGCGGGTGAGATCAGACATGGAACCTCGCCGTTTTGCGCGCTACGCCTGGTGGGTTCTGGGCGCCAATCTCGCGGTCATCCTCTGGGGCGCGCTGGTGCGCGCCAGCGGCTCGGGTGCGGGTTGCGGCAACCACTGGCCGCTCTGCGGCGCCGCGTTCAGTGCCCACCCCATGGCGGCAACGCTGATCGAGTTTGCCCACCGCATGAGCAGTGGCGTGGTGCTGGTGCTCGTCCTGGGGCTGGCCTGGTGGGCGCGGCGGGTCTTGCCGCAGGGCCATCCCGCGCGACGCGCTGCCTGGTGGTCATTGGGCTTCATCTTCATGGAGGCGCTGCTCGGCGCCAGTCTGGTGCTGCTCGGCCATGTGGCGCTGGATGCCTCGCCCGCACGCGTCTTCTGGCTGTCATTACACCTCGTCAACACGCTGTTCCTGCTGGCGGCGCTGAGCCTGACTGCGTGGTTTGCATCCGGCCACGCTGCCCTCGCAGCGCGAGGGCGCGGAGCGGTGAGCTGGCTGCTCGGCGTGGGCCTTGCGGCAACCGTCTTGCTGGGCACCACAGGAGCCATGACCGCATTGGCCGATACGTTGTTTCCAGCGGCCTCGGTTGCACAAGGGATGCAGCAGGACTTCTCCCCCACCGCAAACTTTCTTATCCGCCTGCGAATCCTCCACCCGGCTTTGGCCGTTTTAATCGGAATCTACTTGATGGTGGCAGGGGTCGCCGCCGCACAGCGCGCCGGGCGCAGCGCCCGCCACCTGGCGGCCGGGTTGCTGGTCCTGGTGGTCCTGCAGTGGATCGCGGGCACGCTGAACATCCTGCTGCTGGCACCGATAGGATTGCAGCTGCTGCACCTGCTGGGTGCGGACCTGATCTGGATCACACTCGTGCTCCTGACGGCGGCAGTGTTGGAAGAGCGCCCATAACCCTGACAGTTGGCCTCATAGACCTTCGCCGCCGTCTGACGCAGCGGATCGCGCACGTCGGACGCCGTAGTTTTCAGCGCGACGGTGAGGCGGCGGAACTCTCAGTATGGTGCGCTTTGGCCTGCTGGATTTCCGGCAGGTAGGCCCAGATGTGCGGGTCTTCCAACCCGATGCGCCAGACCGAGAAGCCGCGCAGGTGATACTGGCGCACCAGTTCCAGCTCCGCCTCAAAGCTGCGCTCGTCCTCGATCCAAGTCACGTGGCGATGGATTCCCTCGCCTGCCACGCGATACGAGGAGCGCAAGACGGGATCCCATTTCAACTCGGTGTCGCCATGATCAGAGCTGTGATTGCGGGTGAACGCCTTGAAGACCCAACGGAAGAAGTGCCGAATGTGGTGCCCCACCCGGCGCGCGAAACGTTCCTTGACTCGGTGCTGGCCCCAGTCGGTTTCATAGCTGGGCATGCCCAGCGACAGCTTGCTGGCAGGCACGGACTCCAGCACGTGCTCGATCACCTGCTGCACCCAGGGATAACTGGCCAACGGGCCGGCCCCCGTATGGCGATCGTGTTCCGGATAGGCCATCACGCTCAGAAAGTCGGCCGACTGGCTGAGCGCCTTGTAATCGTAGACGCCGGAATAGGTATGGAAATTCTCATTCGGCGTGTCATGAATGCGCGCCGCCACCGCGACACTCAGCATTTTGTCCGCGTGGTGCAGACTGCGGGAGGCCTCCGCGACGAAGCGCGACAGGTAGGGGCGATCGCTCGCGAGCATGCCCTCGAAGTCGATCTGCCAGCCCACCAGGTTCATGGAGCGCGCCGCCTCGACCAAGTTCCCCACGGCGCGGTCCCGTGCGGCGGGACTGCGCAGCATGTAGTGGGCGCCCAGGCGCGAAAAACCCGCGTTGATGACGACCGGCATCACCGGGACATGACGTTCGCGGGCCACCGCCCAGAGTTCCGGTGGCAGCGTCCCCTTCAGGTGGCCGCGACGATCGAGCGAGAACACCTGCGGGGCGATCAAGCTGACGCGGGCCGCGTTGTCGCGAAAACTATTAAGGCTGGCGGTGCCGGGAACGGAGTAAAACAGGGCCTCGGAGTGGGACGTCGCGACCGGAATCTCGTGGCTCAGCCGGCCACCGGCGCGGGCGGCCCGCGCAGCGGCAGCCACCGAAACGTCCTCGTTCTGCGCCGAAGTACCCACGATCAACCCGCTCAAGATCAAGGCGCTCAGCAGGGATCGCATCGCAAGACTCACCTTGTCAGTATAACGGCGCGGATCAGGCCTGGGTTGCCGGGGATTTGTCTTAGTGCCGCGAAGGACACGGGTGCGTCGGCCAAACGGGAGGTTGAAGCCGCAATCTCGGCAACGCTAGAGCTCCGTCGGAAGGGGCCCTGCATGATGCGATCGGCCAGATTGTCCCACCTCACTGCACGCTGCCGGAATCGCTGTCATCGGCCAGCAGAATCTCCCCGGCATAGCTCGCGCCAGACAGCCGCATCGTGCCGCCTTCGAAGAAAAACAGCAGTGTCACCTCCGGGTCGCGCCGCAACTCGAAGTACTCGAGGGCGCCGGGAGCGCCAGATTGCAAGGAGACCTCGCAGCGGGTCAGATTCGATATGGTGAGCACCATCCCGCCGAGGGGTTCCACGCTGCCGTCATAGCGGATCGAGACCGGACGTTGCGGCGCCCACCCCAGCGTCGCCGTGCGCTCATCCGCTCCCAGCGTCAGACCCACGAAGCGCAGCGCATCGTGCAGGTCCAAGCTGGCGCCCTGCACCACCAACTCCGCCGTGGGAGTGTTGAGTAGCGGCGGCTCGATGTCGTGGAACATTTCCGCCAACGGCGTGAGCACCGGCGGCAGGGAGGGACGCGGCGCTGCCGCACGATGTGGTGCACCGGAACGAGGGGGCTTAGCCATGCAGTTCAAGTCTAGACGGACACGGGCGCGTCGACCAGCCGGGGCTGCCCGACCCGGCGCCCTGAAGCGAGCGCCGGGCGCCAGTGCTCCCTTGGGTCGCTGCCCGTTGCCCGGTCTCTGGCTCGCTGCGCCAGCGCCGGCGCCTTAGAACGGAATATCGTCGTCGGTAATCTCGGTGGACGCCGACGATGAAGGCGCGAAGCGGGGCTCCTGGCTATAGTCTTCCGCGGGCCCGGCGGCGCCGCCCTGCGCTCCGGCAGCGGCACTGCGGCCGCCGCCTTCTTTGCCACGACCGCCCAGCATGACCAGTTCATTGGCGATGACTTCGGTCATGTAATGCTTCTTGCCTTCTTTGTCGTCCCAAGTGCGCGTCTGTAACCGTCCTTCGATGTAGACGCTGGAGCCCTTCGTCAGATACTGGCCGGCGACTTCAGCCAGCCGGGCCCAGCAGACGATGTTGTGCCACTCGGTCCGTTCCTGGAACTCGCCGCTGGTCTTGTCCTTCCAGCGGTCGGTGGTGGCGATGCTGAATTTGGTCACGGCCTGACCACTGGGCGTGTATTTCTGCTCCGGGTCTTTGCCGAGGTTGCCGATCAAGATCACTTTGTTGACGCTGCGCGAGGACATGACTTCTTCTCCCTGTAACGATTGCCTGTAACGCTCCAAACTTCAAAAATCCGAGAGGGCGCCTCTACGTGTGGCGCTCCACGAGGTGCTGCATGAGTTCCTTGCCCAGCTTTTGGGCTTCGGCGAAGTGGGTCTGGTAGTCGCGAAACCAGCGATTAAATTCCAACGCCGTGGCGGGATCCAATTGGGCGCGCATGATCATGTCGCGCACGTAAACCGGGTTGGGCAGCAACGCCTCCTCCCGGAGTTCTTCAAGGGCGAGTTGCGGATCGTAGTGGTAAGCCATGAAAAGAAACCGCGAGTTCCGCCCTCCATCATAGGCGATGGCGCGGGCATGTCGAGCGGCTTGGGAGCTCACCCGCCCCCTCAGGGGCGCCTCCTTGTTCTCCCTCACCAAGGGGTACGGAGCCGTGCTGGGTGTCCGCGCCCGAATCCCAAAACCGGGATGCGCATGGACGTGGTACCTCCCGATTCTTGTAGAATAGGAGACGTAGAAGTCCGGCCGAAACAGCGAAACTACCGCGTGCATTACCTTCTGCTTCATTACGGCTACGCCTTCCTCGTGATCGGGTTGGCGCTGGAAGGCGACGCGACCTTGGTTGCGGCGGCCTTGCTGGCGGGGCAGTCGTACTTCGATTTGCGCTGGGTGGTGGGGCTGGGGGTCCTGGTCACGGTGGCGGTCAACGAGCTGCTGTACGAGTTGGGCTCGGCCGGCGCATGCCAACGCTGGTTTGCCGCCTCCAACGCGGTCCGCATCAAACCGTGGCTGCAAGGCGGGGGTGGGGGAGCGACGTTGCTGTTTTCGCGCTTTCTGTGGGGAGCGCGCCTGCTGATCCCCTTTGCCGCCGGCGTGACCCACGTCCCGCGGCAGCGCTTTGTCTCCTACAACATTCTCGGTGGGGTGTTCTGGAGCGTCGCGCTCGTCTACTTCGGCTACGCCATTCAGGCGGCGTTTGGGACGCTGCGCCACAACCTGTTGCATTTCATGCCGAACCTGGCGGTCACGCTGTTTCTACTCGGCATTGCGGTCGGCATCGGTTCGATCCCGCGGCAGTTGAGTCGCCGCCATCAGCGCAAGCCGCGCTTCAGCCTGCTGGGAGTTCGCCATCTCTGGAGTCATCATCCGGCCGCGGCCCCCTCACCCAGCCCGATACCGGCGCCTTCCCACTCACGGCGACAACGCAGGAAACTGCACGAGCGGGGCTGAGGGACAATGGCGTGGCGGCCAAGCAGGGCCCCCCAACCCAGCACTCCACAACGGGCGCGGGGAGTCCAATTCGCCCCCGGCGTTCCAGTTGGTCGCTGCCCCCCGTTTGTCCGGCTCGATGGGATGGGCAAATTCGTTTCCCACCGCAGCGTGTTGTAGCGCGCCAGCACCCGATTTTCGGAGTGAACACTTGACTCCATGTATCTTCCTGATTAGACTCCACTTAGGCTCGCACCCGGCGGGCGGCGCGACGGGGACCCAGCTACTTGATCAAACTCGACATCGTCAACGAAGTGGTCAACCGCACCGGCATCAGCAAGGCCAAAGCGGAAGATGCGGTGGAGACTGTGTTCGAAAGCCTCAAGCTGGCGCTGGAACGCGGTGAGCGCATCGAGTTGCGTGGTTTTGGGGTGTTCAATGTACGCCCGCGCAAAACCGGCATCGGACGCAATCCACGCACTGGCGCCGAAGTCAGCATTCCTCCCGGCAAGGCCGTGCGCTTCAAGCCCGGCAAGGAACTGCAAACCATCGAATAGACCGGCTTGGACTCGCGACCAACATTCCTGCTGTGTCCTCCCTTTTAACGTCACCTGACGCTTTGCCGGAGCTGACGCCCTCGCCGCAGCTCTACCGCGCCCTCGTCGTCGAACCCACCTATCGCCCGGGCAGGCTGTTGCCGGCACTTCTGTTCGTGCTGACGGCGGTGAGCACGACGCTGGTGGGAGCCCGCCTGCAGTACAACTTCAATCTCGGCAGGCCCCCTTTTGCCACCTCGGATGACGTGATGCCGTTCGTCTGGGCATGGCATCAACCGGGCGTGTTGCGGTTGGGCCTGCCTTTCAGCCTGACGCTGATGGGCATTCTGCTGGCGCATGAGCTGGGACATTACTGGGCCTGCCGCTATTACCGCATCCACGCCACCTACCCGCATTTTCTGCCCGCACCGACATTAATCGGCACGCTGGGCGCATTCATCCGCATTCGCTCGCCGTTCCGCAACCTGCGGCAGTTGTTCGACGTCGGCGTGGCCGGACCGCTGGCGGGATTCGTGGTCCTCCTGCCGATGTTGTGGTTGGGACTGCACTGGAGCCAGCCCATCACCTACCCGCCCGCCAGCAACGCGATGGAATTCGGCTGGCCGTGGCTGGCGCGCTTCGTCTTGCCTACGGCGCTACGCGGGCTGGGCCCGGAGGCGATTTATCTGCATCCCATCGCGCGCGCCGCGTGGATCGGCATGTTCGCCACCATGCTCAATCTGTTGCCGGCGGGACAGTTGGATGGTGGGCACCTGCTGTTTGCCTACTTCCCGCGCTTGCACCACCGGGTTTCGTGGCTGTTGGTGCCGCTGCTGTTGCTGGCCGGCGCCTACTTCTGGCACGGCTGGTATCTCTGGGCGGCGGTGGTGGCCAGCATGCGCGGCAGCCATCCCTACGTACCCCGCACGCAGCACTTGGGCGCCGGACGGGCGTGGCTCGCCCTGCTGGCCCTGCTTCTGTTCGCGGCAACGTTTACGCTGACGCCTTTCGTTCTCAAATAATCGGTCTACCGGTTGGCGTGCACCTTGGGGCGATTTGTGAAAGACGGATCGGCGTCAATGGCAACCACATAAGCGCTGGGAAATGCTGCCGGGTCGTAGCCCGCACCGGTGATGGTGTTATGGATGATCTTGTCGTTATTGCCCACGTCCGATACGCCGGCCTGGTAGCCGAAGCCGCCGTAGTCGTTGTACAACCCATCGCTTGAGATCAGGTTATTCACGGCCTTAATGTTGGTGGCGGTCGTAGGTGCCGAAAAGCCATCCGCCGCGATGTTGGTGAGGAAAATCCCGACATCGTTGTTGCTGACTGTGTTGCCGACGATCTGAGTGCCCACCGTGTAGGGACAGGGGTTTCCGTCCGGGCAGGTGCCGTAACCCGGGCCACCCACCGCCACGATGCCGCCCGACACGGTGCTGGTGCCCGTGTAGGAGTTGCCGACCACTTGATTGCGCATCACGCTGGCGCTGGCACCGTATCCGACCTGAATTCCGTTCTGGGCGATGAAGTCCACAGGACCAAGTCCCAGGACATGATTGTCGGAGATCGCCACCCGCGTGCCGAGTCCGTTGGTGACGATACCGCCCTTCTGATAATTCCACACGCGGTTTCCGGAGATTGTTCCGCTGGTGCTGCCCGTCAGGAACGCCCGGTAATAGATCGCGATCCCGCGCTGGACGCCGTTGAAAGGCGAATCGCCGATCTGGTAAATACTGCTGTCAGTGATGTCGACCGCAACGGCATTCGTGTCTCCGTTGACCACCACCCCGAACCAAAGTGCGCCGTGAATCGTAGCGTGCTGAACGGCGCCGCGGCCCGCGTTGTAATACACCCCGATATCGCAGCCGGTCGCGTCCAAGTCCCCGGAAACGGGAGCGGTGGGATTGATCAGTGCCGCCTTCAGGGGGATACCGTAACGGCTGAAACCCGTGGGGTAACACGAGACTGCCAGAAGTTGCCCGGCAAAAAGAACGAGAAAGCCAATCTGACAGGTGACCGCGAAGTAGGAAGAACGGCGCACGCTTACCTCCAACTCAAAACCTAAGGTCCCGAGGTGGACTCATGCTCCTCTACAGGCGGACCCCTGTCAAGCGAGCACGAAGAATACAGCCGAACTGACCCAGACCGGGCGCTGGGGTGGGAGCCCCCCGCTTGGCCGACGTGCCAGCGTCCGTGCAGTAGGCGCTCCTTTCCCTAATTCAAGTTCACCGGATCAACGTCAATGCCCACCGCGGTAACGGGAAACCGATGTTCGCGCAGAAACGCGCGCAGCCGTTGCAAGGTCAGTTGCAAGGCTTGGCGGCGCGGGCTCTTGAGCAGGAACTGAAAGCGATACTCCGCCTTAAGCCGCGGCACCGAGGCGGGGGCGGGGCCACAGACCTGGACCGGGGCTCCCGAACGCTCCAGCTCGGCCGCGAGAAACGCGGCGAGAACGCGCGTGAACTGCTGGGCCCGATCCAAGTCGGCGTGGCGCACCGAGAGAGCCGCCAGGGCGCCTGAAGGCGGGTAGTGCAGGAGGCGCCGGAAGCGCTCTTCCTTCTCTTGAAAATAATGAAAGTCGTTTTCGACGACGGCGCGCAACGCATAGTGGTCGGGGTGCAGCACCTGCAGGATGACCTGCCCGGCGACCTCGCCGCGCCCGGCGCGACCCGCGACCTGGGTAAGGAGCTGATAGGTGCGTTCCGCGGCGCGAAACTCTGGAAAGGTGAGTCCGCCATCGGCGTTGATCACCCCCACCAGCGTGACCGCGGGAACGTCGTGGCCCTTGGCGATCATCTGCGTACCGACCAGGATGTCGTAGTTGCCGGCGCGGAAGTCGCCGAGGATCTGCTCGAAGGCGCGCTTGCCGCGCGCCGTATCACGGTCCAGGCGCGCGATGCGCGCCCGCGGCAGGTGGGCGGCGAGCTGCTCCTCGACCTTCTCACTGCCCGTCCCCATGAAGTAGATGTGCTCACTGCCGCACTCCGGACACCGCTGCGGCACGGCCAGGGTGAACCCGCAAACGTGACAGACGAGGTTGTGCTCGCGTTTGTGAAACGTGAGCGAGAGCGCGCAATCGCGGCATTGCACCACCACGCCGCAACTGCGACACATCACCACCGGGGCGTAGCCGCGACGGTTGATCAGGATCAGGCTCTGCTCCCCGCGCCTCAGACGATCCTCGAGGGCCTGCAATAGGGTGACGGAAAAGGTCGTCTCCTCGGCCTTCTGCCCGCGCTTCGGCTTCTGTTCCGCGGCGGTGCGTTGAAACTCGGCGCGCATGTCCACCAGTTGAATCTGCGGCAGGGGACGCTGTTCGACTCGCTGCCGCAGTGTCACCAGGCGGTAACGTCCGCGCGTCACCTGGGCATAGCTTTCGAGCGACGGGGTGGCGGAGCCGAGGACGACGGCGGCGCCGCCCAGCTTGCCGCGCAGCACCGCGAGATCGCGGGCGTGGTAGCGCGGCGATTCCTGCTGTTTGTAGGAACCGTCGTGCTCCTCGTCCACCAGGATCAGGCCGAGGTGCGGCAGCGGTGCGAAGATCGCGGAACGGGTGCCGATCACCACGCGTGCCTGTCCCTGCTGGGCGCGATGCCAGTGTTGTGCCCGCTCGCGCGCACTCAGGCCGGAATGCTGGATCGAGATGGCGCCGGGAAAGGCGTCTTCGAAGTCGGCAAAGACCGCCGGGGTCAGCCCGATCTCGGGCACCAGCAGCAGCGCGTTCAGCCCCCGTTCCAGCGTCGCCGCAATGGCAGCGATGTAGACAGCGGTCTTGCCGCTGCCGGTGACCCCGTGCAGCAACACGACCTTACCTGCGGCTCCCGCGTCGGGGCCGAGCGGCAGGCCGGAGACGATCGCCTCCAAGGCCTCCCGCTGGGCGGCATTGAGTTGAACGCGGGGACGCGGCGCCCAGCGCGGTGCTTCCGGAGGTGCTTCCAGGCTGAGCCGTTCGATCCAGCCCTGTCGCCGCAACGTGGCGAGTGCGGAGGCCGAAGCGGCACGCAGGGCAGCAAGGGGAAGCACACCCTCGGCCTGTGCCAACTGCCGGAGCACGGCCTGCTGCTGCGCCGAAACGCGCTTCGGCAGGGCCCCCTGCATCGCCTCTTTCCCCACCGCGGTGAGGCGATACGCGGGCGTCACGCGTCCCGCGGGTGCGCCCGTCTCGGCCGTGCTTTCGGCGGACTCGACCAGCCATTTGCGGCGCAGCGCCGCCTCCACGGCGGCCCCGAAACGGCGGCGAGCCCCGGCCGCGGCCACTCCCGCGCGCGCCACAGCCAGCAGTTCCATGAGTTGGCCACTGCGGGACGGGGCCGGCGCTTCGCCGGTCTTGAACAACAGCAGCGGGCGGCGAGCCAGTGCCTCCTCGCCGCGCGGCGTGAGACGCAGATGGCGTTGCGCACGCACCTCGGTGGCGGGGGGCAAGGCACAGCGCAGCGCCTCGCCCAATGGCGCCTGGTAGTACGACGCCGTCCAACGCGCCAGGGCCAGGACGGAAGCGTCCAGCACCGGAGCCGTGTCCAACACGCGCCCCAGTAACTTGATCTCCTGTCCGGCGGCCAAGGTCGGACGCTGTTGATGCACGGCCAGCACGACGCCAACCAGATGCCGGCGTCCCCACGGCGCCAGCACACGCATCCCCACCTCGACTTTGACACCGTGCGGCGCCAGATAGGTGAACGTCTGGTCGAGAGGCACGGGCAGCGCCACCTCGACGAAGCTCTCGGGTGTGGTTCGCGACACTGACATTGGCCCCGCTCAGGGTAGCAGGCCGGTTGCCGGGCGAGCGCGCTGCTCGCCGTGTGGGACAGATACTCTTGTCTGTCCTCCCCAGTGGTCCGCAGTACGGGCCGCAGTCGTGCACGACGGCAGGGAGTTTACGCCCGCTGCGCGGGTGGTTGCGGGAAAAGGACGGAGTGCCGGTCAGCTCACGGCGCACAACCGGTCGGATTCCAGGGACGGTTGCAATACACGGGCTGCAGGGGGAGAATCGCTCAGTTCGAATTCGCGTGCTCAAACGAGTTACCAAGGTTTCTCCACCATGCGTCCAAGACATCTCGGCGTTGCGCTTTTCCTTCTCTTGTCCACTACGCTGGCGATGGCCGCCAGCGACGTTGTCGGTATCTGGCACGGCAGTTCAAACGATGGCCAGAACGAGAACCCCTTCACGCTGACCATCGTGCGCGATGCGGGAGTGCTGAAGGGCAGCATCGACGTCGCCGACAACACCTATACGCTCGACCACCTGGTGGTCACTGACGAGGGCAAGGTGACGTTCTCCATCAACATCAACGGCAGCCTCTATACCAACGAGGCCACCTTGGAGGGCGACACCCTGGCCGGCACCTACAGCAGCCCCGACGGTGATGGCACCTGGAAGGCGACGCGCGGCAAGCCGGCGGATGCGGGCAGTCATTAGCAGCGGCGTCGCCCACTGACAAGGAAACCGCGCTCACGCCACCGTCAGCAGGATGGGTGCCGTTTTCGTTATCACGACAGTGTGTTCGACGTGCGCCGAGAGACTGCGGTCGGCGGTACTCACCGTCCAGCCATCCCGCTGCAGGAATCCTTTCCCGCCGCCCGCCGCGATGATGGGCTCGATCGTCACGACCAGTCCTTCCGTCAGCCGGGCGGGGTTGCGCGTGTCGTGAAAGTTCGGCACGCTGGGCTCCTCGTGAATCGTTCGCCCGACGCCGTGGCCGCAGAGGTCGCGCATGACGCTGAACCCGCAGCGCCGGACCTCCTGCTCGACCGAACGCCCGATCTCATTCACCCGGTTCCCGGCGCGCGCCACATGCAGCGCCTGCTGCAACGCCCGCTCGGCACACCGGAGCAGGGCGTCGGCGACCGGCGACACCGAGCCCACACGCACCGTCACGGCGGCATCGGCAAAGAATCCGGCTTTTTCTGCCACCAAGTCGAGCTTCACCAGGTCGCCATCTTGCAAGACCCGGCTGCTTGGAATGCCGTGAATGGCCTCGTCGTTGACGCTGATACACACGGCTGCTGGGTATCCGTAGACCTTGGGTGGGGCTGATTCTGCGCCATTTTCCGCCAGGACCTCGGCACCGATACGATCCAGTTCCGCCGTGGTGATGCCGGGGCGAACCGCCGCCGCCATGGCATCGAGCGCCGTGCGCACGATACGTCCAATCCTGCGGAGCTGCTCGAGTTCGAAGCTTGTTCGGATTGACATCCGGATTCCTCTCGATCTCGTGTTTATCCGCTCTTCGGTAACAAGTCAACCAACCTTGATAGACGCCGGCGCAGGAAAAGCACATGCGTATTGCATCGTCGCCGCTCACTCTGGAATCTAATCCCGCCATGAAGGCCATTCGCATTCACGCTTATGGGGGGCCCGAAGTTCTGCGTTACGAAGACGCTCCCGATCCGCAGCCGGCTGCCGACGAGCTTCTGGTCAGGATTCACGCCGCCAGCGTCAACCCTGTGGATTGGAAGGTGCGGGAAGGCCACTTGCAACGTTTCCTGAAGCACCGTTTGCCGCTCATTCTGGGTTGGGACGTGGCCGGTGAGGTCGTGAGTGCGGGTGCCGCAGTGACCGGCTGGTCAAAAGGCGATGCAGTCTACGCCCGCCCCGACCTTGCGCGCGATGGTTCCTATGCCGAGTTCATGGTGTTGCGTGCCACCGAGGCCGCGCCCATGCCGAAAAGTCTGGATTTTACTCATGCCGCCGCCGTGCCTCTGGCGGCCCTGACCGCCTGGCAGTCGCTCTTCGATGCCGCCGGCTTGACCGCCGGACAACGCGTCCTGATCCATGCTGGGGCTGGGGGCGTGGGCGCTTTCGCCGTGCAGTTGGCGCACCACAAGGGTGCACACGTCATCGCCACCGCATCCCAGCGCAATGCGGCCTTCATACGCGACCTGGGCGCCGATGAAGTGATTGACTACCACACAACGCGTTTCGAGGAAGCCGTCCACGATCTCGATGTCGTGTTCGACACGGTCGGCGGCGACGTCCAGGACCGCTCCTGGTCCACGCTGCGCCGGGGCGGGTTCCTGGTCTCCATCGTGCGCGGACCAGCGCAGGAAGTCGCCGCGCAGCATGGGGTTCGGGCGCAGTACGTCTTCGTCCAACCCAACTCCGCCCAGTTGCGAGAAATTGGGGCGTTGATTGATGGCGGAAAGATCTCGGTCACGGTGGAAACCGTGCTGCCACTGGCCGAGGCCGCCGAGGCCCAGAAGCGCAGCGCCGAGGGCCACACGCGCGGCAAGATCGTCCTGCGCGTGCGCGAAGGGGGAGGCAGGGAGTAAGGGGGGACGGGAAAGCAGAGGGAGGAGGGGAAGAG
>Ga0207416_1002535_pt1 | contig 19598 bp, 21 predicted proteins | sample PaiPotPPM11metaG_FD_184107 | JGI IMG/M metagenome (GOLD analysis project Ga0207416, IMG submission 184107) | Iron sulfur acid spring bacterial and archeal communities from Banff, Canada, to study Microbial Dark Matter (Phase II) - Paint Pots PPM... ...
TCTTGGAGGAATTGTTTCACAGGTCTTGCAGGCCGAACTCTTTCCAGCGCCGCACCACGCGCGCTTTCACTTCATCCGTCATGGTAATGTCCGGCGGCCATTGCCGCGCGTAGCCTTCATCCGCTCCCTTGCGCGTCGCGTCGATGCCCAGTTTTGTGCCGAGCAGCGGCAGCGGCCCGGCGTGGTCGAGCTCGTCGACCGGACCGGGCGCAAGGACGAGGTCGCGTCCGGCATCCACGTTGTTCAGCGCAACCCAGGCCACCGTTCGAACGTCCTGCACGTCGACGTCGGCATCGACGACGAGAATGTTGCGGGTGAGCATCATCATGTGCCCGAGCCCCCACAGCGCGTACATGACCTTTTTGGCGTGACCCGGGTAGCGTTTTTTTACCGATACGATTGCGAGATTGTGAAAACCACCTTCGACGGGCAAGTTGTAATCGACGACCTCGGGCAAGAGTTGCTGCAGGATCGGCAGGAAGAGCCGTTCGGTGGCTTTTCCGAGCCAGCCGTCTTCCATCGGCGGCCGGCCGACGATCGTCGTCTGGTACATCGGCGCGCGCCTGCGCGTCATGCAAGTAACGTGAAAAACCGGAAAATCGTCGGCCAGCGAATACACGCCGGTGTGATCGCCGAACGGCCCCTCCCGGCGCAGCTCGGCGTTGTCGACGTAGCCCTCGAGCACGAACTCGGCTTCGGCCGGCACCTTCAGATCCACCGTGCGGCAACGCACGACCGGGACCCCGCGGCCGCGCAGCAAACCCGCCAGCGTCAGCTCGTCGAAGCCTGCCGGCAGCGGCGCGGTGGCCGAAAAAGTCACCGCCGGGTCCGCGCCGATCGCGACCGCGACCGGCACGCGCGCGCTTGGCCCGGCGTCAAGTTGATCCGAGCGGCCGTGTTTGTGTTTTTGCCAATGCATGCCGGTTGTGCGCCGATCGTAGACTTGCATCCGGTAGACGCCGACGTTTTGCGTGCCGGTCGCAGGGTTTTTGGTGATCACGAGCGGCAGCGTGATGAATGGTCCGCCGTCCAGCGGCCAGCAGGTGATGATCGGCAGCTCGCCGAGATCCACGTCCTCATCACGAACGACGACTTCCTGGCACGGCGCGCCGCGCACGTCGTGCGGAAAGGCTCCCATGACGTCTTTCGCGCCGGCGAGCGCCGACATGAGGTTCGGCTTTCCGGCGCCACCGCCGGGCAGAAATTTAAAAAGCTCGCGCACCCTATCGCCGAGCTGGTCGAGATTCTCGACGCCGAGCGCCAGCGCCATCCGCCGCCGGCTCGCAAAAGCGTTGATCAACAGCGGAAAGCTCGATCCCTTGATGTTGGTGAACAACAGCGCGGGACCGCCGTCCGCGCGCTTGACGCAACGATCGGCGATTTCGGTTACTTCCAAGTACGGATCGACCGGCGCGTCGATCTGAGCCAACTCGCCGTTGTCGCGAAGCGCAGCGACGAATTCGCTCAGGTTGGCGTACACGGCGACGTTTGTTCTCATGCTCGATTGGGAATGCCTGTCCCGCGGCGTTTCCTTATGGGAACCTGCGCGCAGCGGATTTCGTTCATTGGATGACTCAAAGCACGGTCGCGCTTCGCGGCCGACGAAAAGGAGCTTGTGATTTCGTGAAAATCAAAAAAACGATCGCCGCCGGCATGCTTGCCGCCGCTATGGCGGCCGCACCGCTGACCATGGCGAATGCCGATTCGATTCTCAATAAGATCCTAGTCGGCGCGGGTGGCGTGTTCGCGGTCAGAGCGATTGCGACGCCGTTGAACCATTTTATCAATCAGCTCATGCTGACCAACCACGTGGCGAACCGGGATCAGACGAAGGTCGTGCCGATCGTCACGGTCGGCAGCGCGACCTACGTCGGCGCCGCGCAGGTGAGCGGCCCGGCATATGCCGTCAACCGCGTTCAAGCGGTGGGCGAATTCGCCGCCGGCTGGAACAACAACGTGTGGCAGGTGCGGGCGCTCGTGCCGGTCGATAATTTGAACGTGCTGCAGGGATTCAAGCGCGTGTACGGCGTCGGCACGGACGCAGTCATCAACGCGCGGCTGTAAACGAACGCGGCGCGCATCAGCGCCGTAGCAAAGCAGTCCACAAGGGGCCGCGGCAAGGTTAACGCCGCGGCTCCTAAAATAGTTAAGCTATGAACAAATTGAGCGCGATCGCGGCGTTCGCCGCTCTGGCGGTCGTCTCGGCCAACGCCGGTCATAGCAATCCGGCTGCGGGTCAGCCGGTTCCGGCTCCGAGCCCGAGCCCCGGCGCCGGCCCCCGCTTGTCGCTGTCGCTTGCCCAAGCGCTGCAGCTCGCGCTTGCCAACAACCTCACCTATCGCTCGGTCATCGCGGACGAAAAGATTGCGCGCGCCAAAGTGATCCAGGCCGGCGCCGGCCGCAATCCCAGCGTTGCGGCCGACTACCAATACATCCACACCCAGAGCGCAGGGTTTTTCGCATTTCCCGCCCCGGGCCCGAGTCCAAGGATCACCACGTTTCCCACATCCGCTACCAATATCAACAATTTGAACGCCACGCTGCAGTACGCCGTCTATACCGGCGGCGCCGTGCAGGCGGCCGTCGGCGAGGCGGCGGCGGGGTTGTCGGCCGCCGAGAGCAACCTCGCTGCGGCGCGCGCCGACGTGCTGCGCGACACGATCTCGGCGTACTTCAGCTTGCTTTCTGCACTCAATGTTGCGGCGATCGACGCGACGGCGGTGCAGGTTGCGCAGCAGAATCTCGCCGTCACGCAGCAGCAATATAACGCCGGCACGCTGGCCAAAGCGGACGTGCTGCGCGGGCAAGTTTCGGTCGCAAACGCGCGGGTGCAGTCGATTGAGGCGAATGCGGATGCCGCGCTGGCCAATGCGAAGCTCGCGAACCTCTTGAACATCAACCTGGGATCGCAGATCACGCCGACCGAACCGCTTGCGATCGTGCCGCCGTCTTTCGCCCTGAACGACATGCTGAACGATGCCCAAGCGAAGCGGCCGGAGATCGCGGCGGCGCACGACGCGGTCGTCATCGCCGCGCACGCCGTGCGCGGCGCTCGAGCCGGTTATTTGCCGAACGTATCGCTGCAGCTGCAGGAAGCGTCGAGCAAACCCAATTTCTTCAACGTCCCCCAGCCGCAGCTGTCCGAGACGCTCGCGGTGACCTGGAAGCTGTTCGACGGCGGGCTGACGCGCGGTAAGGTCGTCGAAGCCGAAGCGGATCTCGACAAGGCGCGCATCCAGCTCGCGCAGCTCGATAACAGCGTCGACCTCGAGGTCCGCCAGGCGTATCTGACGTACCAGGCGGCGCTGGCGCAGGTCGCCGCGGCAAAATCAGCACAGGCGTCGGCCGACGAAAGCCTGCGCGTGACAACGATTCGCTACCGGGCGGGCGTGGGAACGTCGTTAGAGTTGGCGGACGCCGAGCTTGCCGACACGCAGGCGCGAACCCAAGTGGTGAGCGCGCTCGTCAACTTGCGTGTGGCGCTTGCGAATCTGCAGCGCGCGGCCGGCATCTTGTAGCAAAAGCGACCCGCTCAATTTCCACTGGCATACGCCAACCAGACGAGGCCGAGTTCGAGCTGCAGCGTCTCGCTTCTGACGCCGACTGAAGCAGCGAAATCCGTCGAGCTCATGTGCTTGCGGCGCATCTCACTTGCGATCCTCATCGCCGGCTCGCCGCGCTCGGCCGCGATGATCGCTGCCCCGGCTTCGTCGGCCGCGTCATTCAGCATCGCGTGCGTGCCGGCGACCTCATCCGGCGCTAGATTCGTGCGCTGAGCGAGCATCGCTGTAAAGGCGCGAAAACGCGCGGGCGTAGCTTCCGGCGCAGCCAGATCGATTCGATCCTGCGTTTCGAGGCTTTGCGCGTCGTTCAGGAGACGGGCCGCAACGTCGCCGGCGGCGGCGGCGCGTTTGGCGGCGATCAGCCCGTCATACAACGGCACCCGCAGTTTACGAAAGTCGGCGTCGTGCATGTCGCCGCCTTTGTAGTTGGAGACGTCGTCGAAGGCGCGGAGAAACACCGAGACCGTTTGGCCGGACTCGTAGCCTACCGCCATCGCGCCGCGCGCCGCATCGACCGCCCGCACGACTTCGGCATGCGCGGCCTCCGCTCGCGAGAGCAGCAGCGCGAGCGTGCGCGGTTCGATCGGTGCCGCGGGATCGGGGCGTTCGATCCGCGCCAAGAGATCTTTGTGGAGCTTGACGGCGGCGTCGGCCACGTCTTGCGCCTGCGCCAGCGACTGGCTGACCTGATCGTACGAATGATCCAAGTATTGACCGATCTGCGCCTGGCCGGTCAGGATCCGATCGAGCCGTCCGCCGCGCGGAATGCCGAGCCGCGCTTGCGGGTCCACGTAGTATTCGAGCGATCCGAGATATCGCTCGTAGTTATCGAGGTCCGCCTTGGCGAGCTTCAGCCGCGCCGCCGCCGCCGCCGCATCGGCTGAGGCTGCGACGACATCGCTTTGCGCCCGCGCTGCGAGTGCGGACACGCCGTTCACCGGCGCCGCCGCAACCGGCGCAAACAGCGCAGCGAGTTTTGCCGCCTCATCGAGCGCGATCGGGTCGGAAGGCTGCTGAGCCAATACGCGTGCGAGATCTTGCCGTGCGGCATAGTATTCTCCCTCGCGCGCGTCGTGAAGGGAGCGCGCGAGGAGCGCAGCAGCCGTCGGCCGATCGAGCGACGGATAGCCGCGCAGATGGTCGACGCGATCGCCGAGCGCGGGGTGGGTCTCGAAATAGCGGCCGAGCAAGCTCTTATGCTGGGGGTCGATGGTTTGCAGGCGCGCCAAGAAATCGACCATGCCCTGCGGATCGTAGCCGGCATCCGACATCAGCATGAGACCGTATTGATCCGCCTGCAGTTCGTCGACGCGCGACAGCTTGTAAAGGATCAAGCTGCCCGCCAAATCGCCGAAACGGCTAATCCCGGGGGCGAAGAGGCCGGCCACGTCGAGGATGATCTGCAGCGTTTCGGCTTTCTCGGTGAGCGTTACGACGTGGCGGCGCTCGATGTGACCGATTTCATGGCCGATGACCCCCGCCAATTCGTCGTCTGAGTGAACGAAGTTCAACAGCCCAGCGTCGATAAAAACGTAGCCGCCGGGCACCGAAAACGCGTTTACCTCTTCGCTGTCGATGACCGTGAACGTGTAGGGGATGTCCGAGCGGGTCGCGTGGGCCACGAGCGAGTTGCCGACGCGGTCCACCCAGGCTGCCAGCAGCGGATCCCGCAACACTCCTTGTTCGGCGATGACTTCCCGCGAGATTTGGGCGCCCCAGTCGCGCTCCTGAGCGCTGGTCATCGCCGATGCAGGCTCGGCAATGACGCCCGTCACCATCAGGCCGCTCAGCAGCGCGCACGCGAGCGCGAATGGGTGAGGCTGCAGGGTCATGCTCTACATGCACTAAACGTCACCACACGCAAATCCGTTCAACCGGCACCAAATATCCAAGGGAGGTCAAACGAAATGGCGCGACTAGTCAAGGCAAGCGTGGCGGCGGTCGCCGCTGCCCTCATCGTCGGCTGCACGACCGGGAATCAAATTACCTTGCCGCCGCCGGGTAGCTCGCCGTCGGTGTCTCAAGTGGTGTACGTGACCAGTTTCAATCAGAGCCCGCAGACCGCCGCCCTCATAACGCTGCCGGTCACGCTTGCGTCGGTTCCCACCTACATCACGCCTTCGGGCATCGATCAGGTCGCACAGTTGACGTTCGACCGTTCGAACGATTTGTGGTCGGTGAACGATACGGCATCGTCTCCGCAGGCCACCGGATTCACGCGCCCGCTCACCGGCGCAAGCTCGCCCTTCGCGTCGGTCAACATTCCAACGCCATCCGCGCCTGTCGGCATCGCGTTCGACGCGAGTGGCAACTTGTGGGTCTCCGATGGCAACCTCAACAAGATCTACGAGTTCGTCGGGCCATTTAGCGGTACGTCCACGCCGACGCCGGCGATCACGCTCACTGCCGGCCTCAACGGCCCAGGCAACTTGGCATTCGACGCCGCCGGAAACCTGTACGTAGCAAACGAGGTGACGTCTACGGTGTTGATCTTCGACGCACCGCTCTCGAATGGTGAGGCGCCGACCGGCTCACCGATCACCGGCCTCAACGGCCCTACGGCACTGGCTTTCGACGCGAGTGGCAACCTGTACATTGGAAACTTTAATAACGGCTCGATTGCGCGCAAGAATGCGCCGACGGCAGGAGGCGGCGCCGTCGAGACCACCGACACGGCCACAACCATGACGCGGGCATCGGGCCTGGCGTTCGACAGCGCGGGGAATCTTTACGCCACGGACTTGCAGCATCCGACGCTGTCCGTATTTCCGCTCGCGACGACGGCGTTTTCTTCGTCACTGGCGCCGAGCGTCACACTCACGCTAACCGGGTTTGGCACCGGATCCGCCGGCGCGGTCGCCGTGGGACCGCCGTAGGCGGCCGCCTAAAGACGGCCGCTACAACTAGACCTTGGCCGGTTCAACGACGCCTTTACGCGTGAGGTTGATCCGGCCTTGGCTGTCTATCTCGGTGACTTTCACGATCACCTCGTCGCCGATGTTCACCTCGTCCTCGACGCGGTTCACGCGATGCGGTGCGAGCTGGGAGATGTGCACGAGGCCTTCTTTGCCCGGCAAGATCTGCACGAAAGCGCCGAAGTTCATAATGCGCTTTACGGTGCCCGTGTAGACTTCGCCCACCTCGACGTCCTTGGCGATGTCCTCGACCATGCGCTTGGCCTTTTCGGCACTCGTCGAATCCGGCGACGCCAAAAACACGCGCCCGTCGTCCTGAATGTCGATCTTGACGCCGGTCTCCGCGACGATCTTGTTGATGACTTTTCCGCCGGGGCCGATGAGGTCTTTGATTTTGTCGGGATGGATCTCCAGCACGTACATGCGCGGCGCGAACTTCGAAAGCCCGCGGCGCGGCGCCGGCAGCGTCTCGCGCAGCTTGTCGATGATGAAAAGTCTGCCGCGGCGTGCCTGCTCCATCGCCTCGCGCATGATGGCTAGCGTGATGCCCTGGACCTTGATGTCCATCTGCACGGCGGTGATGCCGTCGACCGTGCCCGCGACCTTGAAGTCCATCTCGCCGAGCGCATCTTCGAGTCCCTGGATGTCTGTGAGCACCGAGTAGCGCCCGTCCCGAAGGATCAGGCCCATGGCGACGCCGCCCACGTGCTTGGGCAGCGGCACTCCGGCATCCATGAGCGCAAGCGTGCCCGCACACACCGAGCCCATCGACGAAGAACCGTTGCTCTCAAACGTTTCCGAAACCAGCCGCAGGGTGTACGGGAAAAGGTCCGGCGGCGGCAGCAGTGGTGCGAGCGCCCGCTCCGCGAGATGCCCGTGGCCGATTTCGCGCCGGCCGGGCCCGCGCATGGGCCGCGTCTCGCCGACCGAGTACGGCGGGAAGTTGTAGTGGTGCATGAAGCGCTTGAACGTCATCGGGCCGAGGCCGTCGATACGCTGCTCGTCGGATACCGAGCCCAGCGTTGCGGCGGTGAAGATCTGCGTCTCGCCGCGCGTGAACAGCCCCGAGCCGTGCGCGCGCGGAACGACGCTGACGCGACACGCGATCGGTCTGATCTCGTCGAGCTTGCGGCCGTCCGGCCGCACGCCCTCGTCGACGACCATCGTGCGCAGTTCGTCCTCCTGCCGGCCCTTCACGCATTTGTCGAAATCGCGATTGCGTGGGTCCTCGAGCAGCGGCCGCAGCTCCGCCTCGAAGCGATGACCAGCGACGCGCCGCAACGCCTCTTCGCGATCGACCGCATCGAATGCGCGGTTGCGCTCGCTCTTATTGAAAATGCGCATGGCGCGCGCGATGTCGTCCCCGAACACCTCGTCCACGAAACCGCGCATCGTTGCCGATGGCAGGAACAGCGGAAACTCGCGCTTGGGCTTGCCGGCTCTCCGAACCAGCTCGTCCACGATACGCAAAATAGCTTTGATCTGATCGTGCGCCAGCTCGACGGCACCGAGGAATTGCTCCTCGCTGAGCTCCTTGGCTCCGCCTTCGACCATCATCACTGCTTGCGCGGTTCCCGCGACGATGGTATCGAGCGAGCCTTGTTCGCGCTGCGCCGCGCCGGGGTTCACGATGTACTGGCCGTCCACCATACCGATGCGCACGCCTGCGATCGGCTCATCGAAGGGAATATCAGATAACGCGAGCGCCGCGCCGGCGCTGATCATCGCGACGATGTCGGGATCCACGTCGGGGTCGACCGAGAGGATCGTGCAGACGATGTGGATGTCGTGCCGGAATCCGTCCGGAAACAGCGGCCGAATCGGCCGATCGATGAGCCGCGCGCTTAAGGTGGCTTTTTCCGACGGGCGGCCTTCACGCTTGATGAATCCGCCGGGAATTTTCCCGGCGGCGTACATGCGCTCTTCGTAATCGATGGTCAGCGGGAAAAATTCAATGCCCTCGCGTGGATTCGAACTGGCGGTGACGGCGGCGAGGACGCAGGTGTCGCCGTAGCGCACGAATGCGGAGCCGCTGGCCTGGCGCGCAAGCTCACCGGTTTCGATGGTAAGCGTGCGCCCGCCGAGCTCCATGCTGACGGACTCTGGCAAAGGGAAATCCTCCTATCCCGCACGCAGGCGGGTAATCAAATATCTTCCGGTCTCATGCGGATCCGGGTTAATGTCGGAGACCGAGCCTGTCGACGATCGCGCGGTAACGCTCGAGGTCCGCGCCTTCCAAATAGCGTAACAGCCGGCGGCGTTTGCCCACCTTGACGAGCAACCCGCGCCGGCTAGCGTGATCTTTCTTGTGTGTTTTCAGGTGCTCGGTGAGCTCGTTGATCGATTCGGTCAATAGGGCGATCTGGACATCCGCCGATCCGGTGTCGCCGTCGCCGCGCTTGAATTTTTCGATGACGTTCGTCTTGCGATCTCTGCTCAAAGCCACGGTTTGGCTCGACTCCTTCCCAAATTCGCCCTCGATCATAGGATTGCGGCGTGCAGTGCTGCGGTCGCCTTTGGGCGACCGAACAACACGGCCGTTCCAACAGTCGGGGTAATGTGGCGCAGGTTCAGAATATCACAATTTCGGGACGGGGGTCAAAGCCTATCGTGGGATGAGTAACACCTGGCCGGGGCGCAGGTGCGCGCCGGCATCGAGATGATTTGCCGTCAAAACTTCGTACGCGACTTCGCCGGCGTCAGCTTCGGGACCGACGCGCCGCACGACTAGGTTCCACACCGTATCGCCCGGCCGGACCACCACGCGCGTATAACGGGTCGGGCTGGAGGTGTAGACTCGGGAAGCCCACATCGCCGGCAGGGCGAACACCAGCACGAGGGAGAGCACCTGGATGAGCGGAATCAGGCTTGCTCGCGTTTTACGACGGTGGGAAAACATCGAACCCTTCCTTCCGGATCGGACTAGCCGGCTTTCTATCGTCGAACGTATGTTTGGTATTCCAATTTTATCGGCCCCACGCTTGGCTGTCAAGAAAATGTTCGAACACATGTTTGCATTCGGGACGTTCGGTGTGGTAAACTCAACCGTGCCCGGCGGTTCCAAAGGGAACCGGCGCCCGCCGGCATCTCGCTCGTCCCGCTTGGCGATTCCGACTTTGTAAAGGCGGTAGATGACTTTGGATCGCAAGACGACCCCCCGCCAGCAAGCCATATTGGATTGCATCAAGGACTTCACACGCGAGCACGGCTATCCGCCCTCGGTGCGTGAGATCGGAGAACGCGTCGGGCTCTCCTCGAGCTCGACCGTCCAAAGCCACCTAAAAACCCTCGAGAAAAAAGGCTTCATCAGGCGCGATCCGACAAAGCCGCGCGCGCTCGTTTCCGAATCCGCCGAACGCCGCAATGTCATCACGCTGCCGGTCTTCGACAAAATAGCCGCCGGCTTCGGCGTCACCGAAGTGTCCGAGGTAGTCGATGATTTTACGCTGCCGGCGAGCTTCGTGCGGAATTCGCAATCGTTCATGCTGCGCGTCAGAGGCGAATCGATGATCGACGCGCACATCCTCGACGGCGATCTCATCGTCGTCAATCCGCAGCAGGTCGCCGACAATGGCGACGTCGTGGTCGCCCGGCTGAAAAACGACCTCGAAGACGAGGCGACCGTTAAGACCTTTTATAGGGAAGGCAACCGCGTCCGGCTCCAGCCGCAGAACAAGTTCATGGAGCCGGTTTATACCGACAGAGTGGAGATCATCGGAAAAGTCTCCGCGGTCATCCGCAAACTGTAACCCGGCCAAGGGTCGCTGCAACTCGCGGGGAAACTTCACCCGCAATGAAGCCGAAGATCGCGCTCACCGTCGGGCCCGAAGAAGCGTGCGCCGATTCGTGGCGCACCTATGAGTCCGCCATCGAGCGGGCGGGCGGCGAGCCGCATCGGTTGGCCGGCGACTTCGAACCAGCGGCGGTGGCGCAGCTGCTCGACGATTTCGACGGCTTGCTCATCCCGGGCGGTCGCGACCTCGATCCGGAGACCTACGGCGGGCGGGCGCACCCCGACGTGCGATGCAATTCACCGACCCGCGATGCGCTCGAGCTGAACGCGGCCCGCGCCGCGAAGGAAAAAGGGCTGCCCGCATTCGGCATCTGCCGCGGAATTCAGGTGATGAACGTCGCGCTCGGCGGCACGCTGTATGAGGATCTGCCGTCGCAATACGAATCGCGCAGCGGCCCGCTCGTGCGCCATCAGCAGCTGCCGGACGCGCACCGGGGCGAGACCAGCCATCCGGTCGACGTTATCGCAGGCTCGAAATTGGCGAAGATCGTCGGCGGCCCGCGCATCGATACGAATTCAATGCATCACCAAGGGCTGCGGCGGATCGCACACGATCTCGTCGTGACCGGAGCGTCGCGCGACGGCGTGCCGGAAGCGGTCGAGCTGCGCGCGCCACATCCCTTTTTCGTCGGAGTGCAGTGGCATCCGGAGGAGAGCGCCCCGACTGACGAGCCCAGCCGGCGCCTCTTCGAAGATTTCGTTCGCGCCGCGACCGAACGTGCCGCACAGCGGCGCGTTCGGGCTGGTTCAGCGCCCGTCCGAAAAGGCTGACCGCCTTTTGAAGACGCCGGTATCCGGCGGATTCGAAGCCGCAATCGCCGCCTTCGAGCGGCGGCTCTTGCCGCGGCTGTTGCCGCTGCAAAAGGAGCCGCACATCGTCTCGGTGCGCGAGGCGATCCAACCTGCTTTCGCGATCTTGTTCGCTGCTGCGGTCGCGGCGTTTTTCCTCGGGCGGCCTGAACCGCTCGTCGGCCGCGCGACCGATGCCTATCACGTCGGCATTGGGGCGATGGGTGCGGCGCTCGTCATGCTGCTGGCCGACCGCCTCGCGCGAGCGTTCGGCTATAACCGGATCACGGCGCTGTTGGCGTGCGCGGCGGCGTTCGTCGTTTCCATGCCGCATCCGATCCCCCACAATCCACTGGCCGCGCTCGGCGCGATCGGCGCGAGCAGCTTGTTTCTGGCCGTCATCGTCGCCATGATCGGCGGCGAGCTTTTCCGCCTTGCGAAGCGCACGATCCCAAACCCGGTGGCCTATCACGCCGCGGCCGTCGCGGCCATCGCGCTGATCTTCGGCGGCATCGCGCTGCTGCTGGCGCCATCCCATCACAGCTTTGCAGACGTGCTGTTGCTGTATTTCATCAAGCCGGTCGTCGGGGTCGGCAATACGCTGCCGGTGCTGCTGCTCGTCGTGCTCCTGCAGACCGCGCTATGGTCGCTGGGCGTACACGGGCCCGCGTTTTTGGCGGCGGTGACGCTGCCCGTCTTTCTTTCGGCGATCGATCAGAACGCCGTCGCACTCAAACACCATCAGCTGCCGCCCAACATCGTCACGCTGTCGTTCTTCAGCTTTATCTATCCCGGCGGTTCGGGCGCCACGCTGCCGTTGAGTTTTCTCATGGCGCGCTCGGCCATTCCGCGGCTGCGCAAGCTCGGCTTGGCCACGCTCGTCCCCTCGCTCGCCAACGTCAACGAGCCGCTGATCTTCGGCGTGCCGCTGGTCATGAATCCGGCGCTCGCGATCCCATTCGTCGGCGTGCCGCTCCTGCTTGCGGCGATTTCCTACCTCGCCACGTGGCTTGGGCTCGTCAATCGGACGGTCTACTACGTGCCGGGCAGCGGGCTGCCATCGCCGGTCAGCGTATTCATCACGACCGGCGGCGATTGGCGTGCCGTTGCGCTCATGGCGGTCAACATTTCGATCGCGTTCGTCTGCTACGCGCCGTTCTATCGCTCGTTCGAGCGCGGACTGCAAAAGGCGCCGGGCGTCGAGGAGGCGCTCGTCAAGACGGCAGAACAGCTGCGTGAGAGCAACCCATGAGCCAACCGCTCGCTGCCGCCGCCGCAGAGTTTCATTTCGCACCACGGGTCCTGGACGCAGCGCAGCGCGCGTGCGACGATTGCGAGCAGCCGTGGCGCGCGCGCGACGAGAACGCCTTGCGCGTCACCGCCAAGGTCGTCGGCGCTTTCGCGCGCGCACAAGTCAATGAATCGCATCTCTCCGGTTCCACGGGTTACGGCTATCACGACGCCGGGCGCGCGAAGTACGAAGCGTTGGTCGCGGATCTGATGGGCACGCCGCGCGCGATCGCCCGGCTGCAGCTGGTCAGCGGCACGCAGGCGATCGTCGCGACGCTTTCGGCGTTGCTGGGCGACGGCGATACGCTGTGCGCGCTGACCGGCCGGCCCTACGACACGCTGCGGCTCGCGCTGGCGGATCACCCGGCGGGCTTGGCGCGCAACGGCGTGCGCTACGTCGAGGCGGCATGGCCCGAAAAACGCTGCTCCAGTGCGCCGGCGGTGCGCGCAGCGCTGCAAGCGCGGCCGGCCGTCGCTTTTATCCAACGCTCGCGCGGCTATGCGCCGCGCCCGTCGCTGACGATCGCGCAGCTCGCCGAACTCATCGAGGCGGTTCGAACGCATGCGCCCGGTGCGCTCGTCGTCGTCGACAACTGTTACGGAGAATTCGTCGAACTCGATGAGCCCGGCGACGTCGGCGCGGATGCGGTCGTCGGTTCGCTTATCAAAAACCCCGGCGGCGGGATCGCACTTACCGGCGCCTACATCGCGGGCACGAACGACGTGATCGAGCGCGTCGCGGAGCGCATCTTCGCCCCGGGCTTGTCAACCGCCGTCGGACCGACGCTGGATTCGCTGCGCTCATGCCTAGCGGGACTGCATCGCGCGCCGAAAGCCGTTAGTGAAAGCCTCAAGATCATGGATTTCGCAGCGGCGCTGTTCGCTCGGCTGGGCTACGCGGTCGATCCGGCCTGCGGCGCGCAGCGAGGGGACATCATCCAGGCGATCCGGCTCGGCAGCGAGGCCAAGCTCGCGGCGTTTGCCGCGGGGCTGCAAAGGCTCTTGGCGATCAACGCAGCGGCCACGCCGGAACCTGGGCCCGTGCCCGGTTACGCGGAGCCGGTCATCATGGCGGGCGGGGCGTTTGTCAGCGGATCGACGATGGAGCTGTCGTGCGATGCGCCGCTGCGCGAGCCGTACGAAGTATACGTACAGGGCGGCATGGATCTCGCCCACGGACTGTTGGCGGTGATGAGCGCGGCATCACAGGTGCTGTCGGCGTGAGCGAGAATATACCCGCCGAATGAGCCAAGAGCATCATCGGCGGCAATACGAACGCGCGACGGTCGACATTCCCGTTGAGTTCGAAATCGAGGGTGAAGCGCATCCACATTTCGGCACCGCCTGCGACCTGGGCGCCGGCGGCATGCGGCTGGTGACGCCGGTTGACGTTGCGGCCCGCACCGTTTTGATGCTGCGCTTTCGCTTGCGCTCGAACGATCCGGAGATTCGCGCCCGCGGCCATATCGTGCTGAGTTTTTTCAACCGCAATGAGCATCATTTTCAACACGGCATTGCGTTCACGGCACTCGCCGCGGATGATCGCCGGGCGATCGACGAGTTCGTCAAATCACGCGAAGTGGGCCACCGCGCCTGAAGAAAATTCGCTAGCTGCTGCGCGACTCTCCCATGAAGCCATAAAAATAGTATTCACTGCCGTCGCTCATGGCGACGACGATGCGCGTCTCTTCATAGGTGGCCTTGGCGACTTGTTTGCCGACCATGGTGTCGAGGATGCCTTGTGCGAAAACGCGCTCGGCTTCGCGCAGGGCATCCAAATCGATCTCCAGCAGCTCTAAATCGCGCAGGTTATTCACCGCAGACTCGTCCAATCGGCTATGCTCCGGCGGTGCGCGGCGCGTCGTCCCCTGACGCGAATCGCTGCAGCACCATTCCCTATTGTCTTCGGCCATTTTGCGGGTCAAGATTAGCGCGCCAAGGGAGTAGCCGCGCAAATTCACGAAAAATCAAGGTCCAATGTTTTTCGTAGAGGCGATGAACGGCCCGCTGGACGGAAAACGCTGGCCCTTTTCCGCCGATATCACCGTAGGACGGGACGCCCAATCCGTGCAGGCGGCGCTGCCGATGGATCGCACCGTGTCGCGCCGGCACGCCCGCATCCGCGTGGCCGATGGCGGACTCGAGCTCACGGATCTCGGCAGCAGCAACGGAACGATCGTCGGCGGCAAACCGATCGACGCGAGCGTCCGCATCGCCGCCGGGCAACCGTTTGTGATCGGCCGGACGATGTTGTGCGTGCTGGACCTGCCGGACCCCGCCGCAGCGCCGAATAACCGCAGCGACCAGGAGTAGCGTAACGCACCATGCCCACGAACGTGCAAACATTTTTTGACAAGAAACGCAGTGGCGAAAAGCTCGTCATGATCACCGCGTACGACGCGCTGACCGCGGCGCTCGTCCATGCGGCCGGCGTCGACGCGATTTTGGTCGGCGATTCTGCCGCCATGGTTTTTGCGGGCCACGAAACGACGCTGCCGATCACGATGGACGAGATGCTCTATCACACGCGTGCCGTCACGCGCGGCGCTCGAGGCGCCTTTGTCGTTGCCGATATGCCCTTCGGGTCGTATCAGTGCGGGCGCGACGAAGCGCTCTGCAACGCAGGCCGTTTCTTCAAAGAGGCCGGCGCGCACGCGGTCAAGCTCGAAGGTGCCGCGAACGTCGAGCTCGCGGCGCGCATGGTGCGCGCCGGCATGCCCGTCATGGGCCATCTCGGGCTCGTGCCGCAGTCGGTGCACCAGCTGGGCGGCTTCAAGGCGCAAGGCAAGACGCCCGCGTCGGCCGCGCTGATCCTCGAACAAGCTGCGGCACTCGACGCGGCCGGTTGTTTTGCGATCGTGCTCGAGTGCATTCCGTCGGAGCTCGCGCGGCGCATCACGGCAGGCGTTCGCGCCGCGACGATCGGCATCGGCGCCGGGCCGGACTGCGACGGCCAAGTGCAAGTGGTCAACGACACGCTGGGCTACGCAGCCAAGTACATTCCGCGCCACGCAAAGCGCTACGCGCAGCTCTACGAGACCGGCCTTGCCGCGATCCGGGCGTACGTCGACGAAGTCCGCGCCGAGCAGTTCCCGGCTCCGGAGCACGAGGTTGCGCGTGCAAAATCGGGCGATGCCGGCAACGGTTGACGCCGTGCGGGTCGTGCGCACGGTCGCCGAGCTGCGTGCGCTGCGCGCTGCACTGCTCGAGCCGGTCGGATTCGTGGCGACGATGGGTGCGCTGCACGGCGGTCACGAGACGCTCGTGCGCCGCGCGCGCCAGGAATGCACCACGGTCGCCGCGTCGATCTTCGTGAACCCATTGCAGTTCGCGCCCGGCGAAGATTTTGAAAAATACCCGCGGACGTTCGCCGTCGACGTCGAGCGACTGGCAGCCTGGGGAACGGACGTTGTGTTTGCGCCGAGTACGGACGAGATGTATCCGCCGCAGATGGAATGCGCCGTTGAGCCGGGCCCGCTCGCAGCCTTTTTCGAGGGAACAAAACGCCCCGGTCACTTCCGCGGCGTCGCGACCGTCGTCTTGAAGCTGTTCGAGATCGTCGCGCCGCAGCGCGCGTACTTCGGCTGGAAAGATGCTCAGCAGCTTGCGGTCGTCAGGCGGATGGCGGCGGACTTCAATCTGCCCGTGCAGGTGGTGGCGTGTCCGACCGTACGCGAGCCGGACGGCCTGGCGATGTCGTCACGCAACGCATACTTGAGCGACGGCGAGCGCGCCGCGGCGCCCAATCTGCAGCGCGCGCTGCGCGGCCTCGCGGCGGCGCTCAGCGTGCGCGGCGCCGGCCTGTCGCCCGCGCTGCGCGCTGCCGAGGCTATGCTGCCGCCGCTTCGGCTCGACTACCTGGCGATCGTGGACCCCGAAAAATTTGTTCCGCTCGACGAGCTGCCGCCGAGCGGGCCGCTGCTCGCGATCGGCGCGGCGTTCGCCGGCTCGACGCGCTTGATCGACAACGCCGAAGTGCGGTCGGCTCTCGCATGACCGCCGCACGCGAAGCGCTGGGCGGCAAGACGATCCTCGTCGGGGTCTGCGGCGGCATCGCGGCGTACAAATGCGCCGGCGTGGTCAGCGCGCTGCGTCAGGCGGGCGCCGACGTGCACGTGATTATGACGCGGGCGGCGCAACAATTCGTCTCCGCGCTGACCTTTCAGGCGCTGTCGAACAACGACGTGCACACCGACATGTTCGCCGCGGGGGCGGCCTGGGATGTCGCGCACATCCGTCTGGTGCGGACGAGCGACCTGTTTTTGGTGCTCAACGCGACCGCCAACACGTTGGCCAAGCTGGCGCACGGCATGGCCGACAACCTGCTGACCGCATGCGTGCTGGCGACGCGCCGGCCGGTTATCGTTGCTCCGGCCATGAACACCGCCATGTACGAAGCGCCGCCGACGCAGGCCAACATCGCGCTGCTGCAGGACCGCGGCTTCGCGTTCGTGAGTCCGGGCGCCGGTTTTTTGGCGTGCGGCGAAGTTGGCGAAGGCCGGCTGGCGGACGAAACGGACATCCTCGAAGCCGTGCGCCGCACGGTCGCGCGGGGCGACGAACTGCGCGGTCAGCGCGTCACGATCACGGCCGGGCCGACGCGCGAGTTCGCCGACCCGGCGCGCTTTTTGTCGAACCCCTCGACCGGGCGCATGGGGTTTGCGCTGGCGGCCGAGGCCGCGGCGCGCGGGGCGGACGTCACCGTCGTCCACGGACCGACAGAATTGCGGCCGCCGGCCGGAGTCGCGGCCGTTCGCGTGACGACTGCGCGCGAAATGCACGCCGCGGTGATCGAGCATCTGCCGGACACCGCGCTGTTCATCGGCACGGCCGCCGTGGCGGACTTTCGGCCCGAATCCACCGCCGCCGGCAAAATAAAAAAAGAGTCCGCCGGGTTGACGATGACGCTCGTCCGCAATCCCGACATCCTTGCCGACGTCGCCGCGCACCGCCCGGCCGGTTGCTTCGTCGTCGGGTTCGCCGCCGAAACCGACGATCCCGAACGCAACGCGCGCGAAAAACTGGTGAAAAAGCAGCTCGATTGCATCGTTGTTAACCGCATCGACGGCGATGTCGGGTTCGCAGCTGCGCAGAACGAGGCGGCCATCCTCTGGGGGCTGGGCGGCCGCGAAGAGGTCGGCCGCATGTCGAAGGCGGCGCTGGCGGCGCGCATTCTCGACCGCGTCGCGCGCCTGCGGAACGGCTAGCGCATGCTGCTTGCCGTCGAGATCGGGAACACGAACCTGAAGTTCGGCTTGTACGAAACCGAGGGACCGGCCGCCGGTGCGCTCGTGCACTCGTGGCGTTCGGTTACCAACCGGCAGCAAACTGCGGACGAGCTCGCCGCGCTCGTCGACGGCATGCTGCGCATCGACGGCGTCGCGCGGTCTGCGGTCACGCGCGTGACCGTCGCGAGCGTCGTGCCGCCGCTTTACCTCGCGATCACGAACATGGCGCAGCGCTACTTCGGCTGCCGCGCGGAATTTATCTCGGCCGCCCGACAATCGCTCATGCCGGTGAAGACGAAGCATCCCGAAGAGCTGGGCGCAGACCTCATCGCCGGAGCGATCGGCGGCGTGCGCAAGTACGGCGCGCCGCTCATCGTCGTCGGCTACGGCACCGCGACGACGTTTGCTGCGATCGATGCGGCCGGCGCGTACGTCGGCACGGCGATCGCCCCCGGCATCGAGGTCTCGGTGGATGCGCTCATCGCGCGCGCGGCAAAGCTCACGGACGTGCCGCTCGTGCTGCCGCCGGCGGCGATCGGCACCGATACGCGCGAGTCGCTTCAATCGGGAATCCTTTTCGGATTCGTCGGTCAAGCCGAGCACCTCATCGCGCTGATCCGCGGCCAGCTCGGCGGGCGGCCCAAAGTGGTCGCGACCGGCGGGCTCAGCGAACTCGTCGCAGCCAATTCGACGAGCATCGATGCGGTGGACGAGCGCCTCGTCTTGGACGGTCTCTACTACTGGGCGACGTCGAGCGTGGTGCCCGACGCCCCGAGGAGGTGACGCTTGCCGGAACCGGCCCTGACGGTTGCCGCCTTCGCCGGCAGCCTGCGCAAGGACTCATACAACCGGGCATTGCTTCGCGCCGCCGTGGAGCTTGCACCAGCGCAGCTTCGCATCGTCGTGCTCGATCTCTCGCACGTGCCGCTCTACAATATGGACTTGGAGACTGCTCTCCCGGACCAGGTTGTCAAGCTGCGCGAGAGCATCAGAGCTGCGGACGGCCTGCTCGTCGCGACGCCCGAGCACAACTACACGCTGTCGGGCGTCACAAAGACGGTCATCGAATGGGCGTCGCGACCGCCGAATGATTCGGTCCTCGACGGCAAGCCGGTCGCGGTGATGGGCGCGACGACCGGTGGCTTCGGCACGGTTCGCGCGCAGGCGCATTTTCGCGATATGGCTCCGGAAGCCGGATTCTTCGTGATGCTGGATCCGGAGTTGCGCCTCACTCGCGCTCGCGACAAGTTCGATGCGGCCGGCGTGCTCGGCGACGAACGCACGCGGGAAGAGCTGCGTGAATTCCTCACCGCGTTCGCGGCGTGGATCCGTCGGATAAAGCCCAATACATAGGGCCGAGCTTCGCTCGGCCCTACCGCTACCTAGCTCTTCGATCGTTGCCTAGTGCGTCGCGTCGTAGATCAGCGCGGCCACGATCTCCTGACGTGCCTTCTGTAAGTCGGCGATTGCCGCAACGCGGTGCCCGCCGTAGTCGGTGTTGTCGCGCTGCAGAACATCGATCGTCTTTTCGACGTCGCGGCGTGCGTACTTCAGATTTGCGTCGCTCGCGCAGTCGTTTCGCAATGCGGGGGCAGTCTGATTCATCGCAGCTTTTAATGCGGCGATCTTCGACTCGGCGCCGGCATCGTACGCCAAGCCGAGGCCGATCTGATAGCGCGCTCCCTGGAGATCCGACACCGCGGCCGCGCGGTGGCCGCCGTAGTCGCGCTGATCCTGCTGCAAGAGATCGATGTCGCGCTCCGTGCGAGCCGCCGCCCAGCGCATGTTCGCGTCGCTGCGGCCCGGCGGCACCGAATACACGTTGGAGGAAGCGATCGGAAATACGATCGGTGCGGCGCTGGCCGCGGCGCTGGACCCCAGCGCGAGCATCGAGCTCGCCGCGGCGGCGAGCCAAAGAGAATGGGCAATGCGCATAGTGTCTCCCTATTTTCAAGACGAAGCTGGTTCGGGCGCGTGCGCCCGTCTGACATTTTAGAAAACGCGGCGCCCGGCGCGGCAT
>Ga0207416_1002538_pt1 | contig 19577 bp, 20 predicted proteins | sample PaiPotPPM11metaG_FD_184107 | JGI IMG/M metagenome (GOLD analysis project Ga0207416, IMG submission 184107) | Iron sulfur acid spring bacterial and archeal communities from Banff, Canada, to study Microbial Dark Matter (Phase II) - Paint Pots PPM... ...
CTCGAAGAAACGGAGGGAAAAGTCATCGCGCGTAGCGTCATTTTCGTGCCGGTGCTCCGGGCCGGGCTGGCCATGCTCGACGCGATGAGCGACTTCGTCCCGGGGAGTAAGGTGGGCTTCGTGGGGCTGGAGCGAGACGAGCAAACGGCGATCGCGCACAGCTACTATCAAAAGCTTCCTTCCCAGCTTGCGGATGCCGAAACAATTATTCTGGACCCGATGCTCGCCACCGGCGGCTCGGCTCTGGCTACCACCGACTTGTTGAAGCGGAACCGCGCGAGCAGCATTCGGCTGGCCTGCATTGTGGCGGCTCCGGAGGGCGTGTCACTCCTCCGCCGGGAACATCCCGATGTCCATATTTTCACGGCCGCTCTCGACCGGGCGCTCAACGAGCGCAAATTCATTCTTCCAGGCTTGGGCGACTTCGGCGATCGCTACTTCGGAACGACCTGAGACGCTCGTCATCGATCCCGAGCCTTGCTTCCCCTGGAGCTCTGTCGCGGACGGTCGCAGTGCGCGATTGGCGGCGAGTGCCGCGTTGCGCTGCGCTCGACGGCCTATTGACCAGGACAATTATCTTCTGCTGGTCTGGGTGCGGTCCGCTCCAGCAAAGACCTGCGGCTTGTCCGCATCAAGCCCGGCTTCTGCCATCCGCCCAGTCGTCCCATCCTGGTGCCGGGGTTCCATTGGATTGGCCTGGCGCTCGTTAAGATGCCGGGCACCACTTTCCGATTACGCGCCGCGCAATTGGTCAAGCGTCCCGTCCTTCCCCTTCGGTCTAGTTGATTCCGGCTAGAACTTTCGCCTCATCCACCGTCGAAAGGAGCAGAGTCAACTCGATGTCACCCAGGCTGGTACGCTGCCCGCCGAGACTAATCTCTGCCCGCGTCTTACCATCGGGGTAGAGGAGAATCCAGGCAAACATGCGCGTCTCGACGATCTCCGTGAGCGTGCTACACACCACAAGGGTCGGATCGCGATGCACGATTTCACGATCAAGGTCGTCCGGCTCGACGACGATCACCTCGATCTGGGGTCGGAATACCCGAATGGCCATTGCCACCACGTCGCGGTATGACTGCGGTTCGTTGGCGACCAAAATACGCATGATAGCCGTGTGGACCCATCCTTCGAATGATCAAGCGGTATGGCTTGAGGAAGCACTCGCACCTGGCCGCCTCCCCATGCGCGGCCATCTCCCATAGCCTAGACCACTCCACGGGCCATGCCATCCCGAAGATGCGTGATTTTTCTCTAGACAGATTGAGCTACAAGCCCCTTCCAGGCCAGTGAGACGTCCCACGGTTGGCGCATTGGCACAGAGCTCGACACCTAAGCGATCTGTACCGCTCCATGCCGCACCGCAAAGATGAGCGCCTGGAGTCGTGAGTCGACGCCGAGCTTGCCAAGGATGTTGACCATGTGGGTGCGAACCGTCTCAGTGCTAATGTGCAATTGCAGGGCCATCTCCTTGTCGCTCGATCCCTCCGCCAGGGCCTGCAGAACGTCCCGTTCACGCGGTGTGAGCTGCTCGAGCGCTTTCTGCGCTTCCCGGCTCTGCTCGCGCCGTCGCCCGGCCAGTCGTAGGAGCTCCACAGCTTCGGTCGGGGCAAGCAGATACGCGCCCTCGCTTAGCCGCCGCACCGCGTTGATAATCTCCTCAATGCGTACCGATTTGTGCAGGATCCCGGCTGCACCCGCTTCCACCGCTCGAGCGAGCTCCACGCGGTCGACGCTCGCAGTCAAGACGACGACGGCACCATTGGAATTAGCCGACCGGAGGTCCGATATCAAATCCACCCCGTTTCCGTCGGGCAGGTCGAGGTCCACGATCGCCACGTCGACACCCTCTATCATTCGGCTTGCCTCGGCCAGAGACCCGGCTTGTCCGACCACAGCTATGTCCGGCTCGCGCTCCATGATGAACGCGAGCGGCTGGCGAAACGAGGCATGATCGTCGACAAGAAGGACTCTGATCATAGAACGACTTTTAACTCGAACTCAAATGTCGAGCCAGCTCCGGGCGTCGATTTTACTATGAGATCCGATCCATGAGCTTGCACGATGCGCCGGGATATATACAGTCCCAGACCCACCCCGAACACCTTTCGACCAAATTGGTCGCGTCCCCGCCCGAACTTCTCAAAGATGCGCGTCAAGTCACCCGGATGGATGCCGAATCCGTGGTCGACCGTCTGGATTCGTACACGGTCCCCCGAGCGGCTTGTCCGTACTTCGATGGGCGTGCCCGGAAGTGAGTACTTTGCAGAATTGCTCAGCAGATTACGCAGGACCTGGCCAATCCGCTCGGGATCGACCCACACCTTCTCATGAGTGGCAACACGCATGATGAGTGAGTGCTCTCCGGGCAGCGTCTTCGCGAATGTCGGAGTGTCGGCCAGCAGCATGCGCAGCGGAACCGGGCGTGCTCGAATATCAAAGTCTTCTTGCTCAAGAGTCGCAGCGGACTGCACATTCGCGATTATCGAGGTGAGCAGATCAGCTTCTTTGCGTATCGCATTTACTGCGAGAGCCTGCTCATCCGGTCTCATTTCATGGGCCGAGAGCATGTCTGCGAACCCCCGAATGGCGGCGACCGGGGACCCGAGTTCGTGGGCGACCATGGCAGTGAATTGCGCCTTCAGAACCGCCAGCTCCTCGAGGCGCCTGGACTGCTCTTGCTCAGCCGTCAGGAGCGCCGCTCGCTCAGCGGCGATGCGGCGCAGCTCGAGAATGCCACCCACCACGACTACTGCGGCGAACGCCAGGCTCAGGAGATCTCCCGTGCTCACGACCGAGTTGTACGCAGACGGCCAGAACATATTGTGCAGCTGCGAGCCGGCCAGCAGTATCATGGCCACGACCAGCCAGCCTGGCAGCGTGTTCGCGCGAAAACGCCGAGCCGCGCCCACCACCGCAATTACCGCCAGCCCGAGCGGAACCGTGGAAAGTGCCCAGTGCCAGCCTGTGAGGCTATGCAAGATTAGGTCGCTCCGTCCGGCAGACTCAGAAAGGCGTGTGCCGTCCATCAGTCGCGGAAGGTGATCCGCCGTGCCGACCGTCACAGCGCCGATTGCGCTGAACAGGGCGAAAGTGAAGAGCACTGACCGTCGGCACAACGCCGGCGGGGAGTTGGGCATCAGTCCCACCGCGAAGAGCGCACCCGCAAGGGTGCGAACCGCGAAGGATGGGTATGTAGACGTGTTTAGATCGGGCGCGATGCCCAGCATCGGTAGAGCGTACCCGAACACAAGTCCAGCTACCCCAAGGACTACCAGGCCACTCGCCACCCACCGCCGTCTCAGTCCTCCTCTGTCACTGGGAAAGAGGAAGAGAACGAGCGCTCCGAACAGACTCACAAGAGTCGAGGCGGATTCGACACCTGCCTGAGCCCTCGGTGACGGTATGGCGAACCGCACCGATGGAACCAGGAGGATGGCAACGGTCCATATCGCGATGAGCATGCCCGCTCCTGCTACCAGCAGCCAGGTGATGCGAACCTTCTCGCGCCGCCGCTTTCTTCGATCGACTCTCGGGACGCCGACCGCGCCGGGTACACCCAACAGGTTCTGACGCCGTCGATCTCCGACGATTATGCTGTTCCTTGCCATTTCGTGTCCGCCGCCGCGGTGACTACCTCCCCCAAACAGGCAAAGTGTCAGCCGATCTCACACCCACACTCAGGCCGTGAAGAACGCTGGCATACTTCCTCGATTACTCATATGTGTGCACCCACCCCAACAAATCTCCCCTGCAACTACTCGACGGTTCCGGTCGTTGACCGCCCAGATGATTACTCGGAGCGCTCACTGTTGCAAGGCTCGATACGGCCGCGGCCCCTGGAGTGGTAACCTGCCTCATTCGGGCTGAGGGCCCTGGTGCTCAGTTGCGGCTAATTGCTCGTTCCGCAGCCGGCCGCGGCGAGTCTGCGCCCGTCGCCCAGCCACGACGCTCCTGCCCAGATATCGCCAGGCGCCTGGCCGCTACCCGCGAAAAATCACATTAGGTGGGATGCAGGCGTCCGAGTACCAATCATCGATTTCCTCCCCCTACTTTCCGGTATATCTACTACTTCACTCTTCACCGGAATCATACCGTGCTTGGGTCGTACTGTCTATTCCTCGAACGTACATATTTTTTGAGCAAGTACAGGGCTCTTTGCAGTACGGTTTGGCAGACTATTCGGTCATCTGTCCGCCCCGTTGAGGCTCTTCACCGCTTCCCCAACTCCGTCGATCACGTACTCGGCCAGGGACGTGGCCATATAGAGGCGTTTCTCGATGGTTTCAAATTCGTACTCCTCCGCCAGCGCCTTCGTGATATGTCCTTGCGCATACTCGATGTGCTTGTAGAGCTCCTCTGGCACCCGATCTGACTGGTTCGCGTATAGAATCGGAACATTACCGTCAAGGAGTCCCTTGGTCCTTCGCAGCAGCTCGCGAGTCCTGCGTGCCAGCATCAGAAGATCCGGGCGTCCGAGCTCCCGGTTGATCGTCCAGAGTTCTTGCTTGAGCTGGTCCATCCGCTCCTGAAATTGCTGCAGCGCGTCGTCCGCTGCCTGAATGACTTCCTCCATCCGATTGCCTCCTTTGTCTGTGTCCACGAGAGATTTCACGGCGGTGACCCCGTAACCAGCATCGACATAAAGAACAACAGAATTGCAAAAGCGAGACCGAGACTCAGAATATTTCTTCTCGTAGCCGGGCAGCCCAAAATGCCGGAGAACAAAGAAGGCTTCGAGATGCCCACCAGCAGCACAACCACAGAGAGCAGAAACAGAAAAACAAACAGGCTGGACAGCGCATGCTGCAACATTGGTGTCAGGTCATGGGGCAGCGCCTTGATGGTGAGCTTCTCTTCCATACCCGTTCGTGTCCACGCACCCGCAAAATGAGGCAAGGCGGTTTTACTCCACGAGGCCCGAGCCCGGGCCCGAGCCGCACGACGCAACCGTCGGGTCGCAAGGACGGTAGAACACCTCGACCGTGGCGGTGCCGGTGATCTTTGCGTTGTCGGCAACAATCTGCCCGGTCAGGAAGGGTGGTCCACCGCCGCCCGACGAGGATCCGTTGAGCACCATCTGGCAAGAGTTACCGCAGCCCTGAGCTCCCGGACTGTACAGGATGCCGAAAAAGCTCTGGGTCCCGCCTCCGTTGAGATTGACGCCGAAGCTGCTGCTCCGGGCGAAGACCAGGAAATGTAGATGCTGGCCCTGATAGGTGCCACCGCTCGGCATCTCACCCTGCCACACGTCACCCGCGTACGTTGACGGGTTATACCTCTTACATTCGCCGTTCAGCGTGAGGTCCACGTTCGGATAGACATAGGCGGTCGACGATGACTTGATCGGTGCGGATTGCCCAGCCTTGGTGGCGTCGATGTACGGAAGGGCCGTGCTGGGGTAGGTATACTGTCCCCCGTTCGCTCCCGACGGCTCTGGCCAGCCGGTCTGACCGGGCCCTGTGGCCGTGGGATTCGACTGGTTCTGGAAGGGGATCGATTGGCCATTCTGGGTACCCGTACCGGGACACGGGTTGGGGAAGGCGAGATACATGAGGTCGCTTCCGTTGATCTTGAAGTTGCCGCCGTTTGTGAAGTAGAGAGTAACACCGTTGAGGGGCACGTTCAGCGATGTATTCGTGAAGGTCGGAGGGCTCGTCGTTGGCCCTCCGCCGGGAGCCCCTGTCCTGGAGAGAGCGGTGTCCCAGATACCCCAGGGTGAGCAGTAGTAGTACCACGTGCTCGGAGAGACATGGAACTGACTTCCGGTGTTGGTCATATCGGCGTTCGAGCAGTTCGCTCCGGTGTTTGGTATGGTGGTCCGGATGTCGCAAGCCGGAGCGCCGTAGACACACATATTCCCGCCGGGCGCATCGAAGGTACCCTTGATGGTGTAGACGCCGGGATTCAGATAGATGTTCGGCTTGCCGCCGCTCGTGACCTTGATGTTGCCCTGATAGATGCCGGGGAAGAGCTCATAGCTGTCGTTCCTCATGGAGATGTCGCTTGTGGCCTGATGCCAGCTACCGGTGTCGCGACCGTAGTACGGGGGAGTCGTCGTACGAGTCCACTGGTAGTAATAGGCTGTGCTGTTACAGGGAGCGCAATTGCTCATGCTGCCGACCGAGTTGGTGGCGGAGGTGCAGTCTGCTGAGGCCCCGGTGGTAGACGCAAGGCCGGGGATGGGAGGCGAGAAGCTCGTGCAGTACGGATCCGGTATGGGAGGCACATCGGGGGAGAAGGCGGTCGCAGCGTCGTACTGGCCGCTGGGAATACAGTCCGTGGGCGAGAAGGCCGCGGTTCCGCCGGTCAAGGTGCGCAGGTTACTGGCGGACCCAGCCGGAGGATACGCTTCCGGCCCCGACGCCAGCCACTGGCCGTTACAGGCGATCTGCGGCTGCGAGCCGCCCGTGAAAATCGAGTCGCTGGCATTGGAATCGGAGATGATCGGCCCCACGACCACCACTCCTTGGCCTCCACTGAGGGTCAAGGCCTGAGACTGCGTGTGGTCGAGGATGGCGATGGCGTAGTCCTCCTTGGAGGGCGTCCCATGGCGAGCGATGGCGTGAGCCGAGAGCGTGAAGCTGCCGAGGCCCAGGTACTGCGCGAAGATGGGAAAGAGCTGCACCTGCTTCTGGATCTGTACTTCGATGTAGTTGTTCGATCCGGAGTTCGCACATGCCGTGTTGTTTTCCTGGTAATTGAGGCCGTTGTAGGCGCTGAGCGATTTAGGTGGAACGCACACGGTTGTTGTGCTGGTCCCGCCGGTCGCGCAATCGTCGTAGCCGTTGTTCTGCGAGAAGAGGCACGCATCGGTAATGGCCTGTGAGGTGCTGGGCAGATCCTGCGCGCCCACCAGGGCGGCCACGTCCGCCGCGGCCTGCATGTGCCGGTATTCGGAGAACACCAGTCCGCCCTCGACCGCCAGCCCCAGGATGGCGAAGAGGACGGGAGCCAGGACCGCGAAGAAGATCAGGGTCTGGCCGGACTCGCCTCCTAGTCGCTCCAGCACCATCTCACAGTCCTTCGATCTCGTATTGAGACGAGCCAATGAGGTTGAGCTGTACGTTCCCGAAGAGGCCGCCCGCCGGCTTGAAGGGGTAGTAGACGTAGACGGTGACGAGGTAGCCAGGGCCGACCGTCACATTGCCGCTCGAACCGGAGTTCGCGTAGGCCTCGGGCGGGAGCTGGACGCACACCTTCATCTGCGTCAGGTCGAAGCCTGGGGTCAGGGCGCCGGTGATGAGGTTACTGTTGGTTGCATTCGTGTCGAACCTCTGGGCGACAGTCCCCACGATCGTCGTGCTGGTCGACGAGGTAAAGGTGGGAGAGACAGTGTAATACGGGTTGGGACTGGACGGAGAGTTCTGAATGGTGGTGGGACACGGATTGTTGCCTTGCAGGGGATAATTTCCCACGGTGTTCCAGAAATCGGTAGTCGCCTGGCCGAACTGGTTGCACCAATCACTGACCGATCCTCCGCGGAACGGACCACTGCACGTCCCACCGACGACCGATCCCCAGCGAGCGGCGTAGCGGGCGGCCACCGATATGGCGTTGTAGCCGTAGAAGGCGCGGCCGGCGTCGACCAGCCCAACCGTCAGCATCATGAGGATGAGGCCGATGATGGCGAACTCGACGGCGGCCTGGCCACGCTCTCTCCCCCCGTCATGCATCTAACTCGTCCTTCCTTCCGAGCTGGCACACAGTGTGTGACCGTTGGACGTGGAGTCGGAGCCCCAGCAAGAGCGCGCCGGAAAGAGCCAGCTATTCACCGTGAGGAAGAAGGAAATAGGCTGGAAGTCGTAGCCGACGGACACGGTGACGCAGGCCTGTGATGTCGAACAGCCGGTGGATGCCGTGTCCCGACTGATGCAGACATCCTGGAGCGACGTGGGGCACGCCTGACAGCCTGAGGAGCCGCACGGTCCGTTTGCGCAGGCTGTCGACTTAGGTCCGCAGGGGCTGCAGGAGACGATCGAGGTCGACATCTGGAAGGCGACGTAGGGCTTCGCTTCGCAAACGGCGGCCTGCAGGACGTAATCGTTAGACGGGGTCCCACAGGCGGCGTCGATCGAGACGCACTGCTTGCCGGCCGCCTCGGCACCGACGCGGGCGGAGTTCTGGATCGCCGATTGGTAGTAGAGAAAGCGCGCGAAGTCGGCCGTCCCCAGGAACAGGAGCATCAGAACGGTAACTATGAGGGCGAACTCGACTACGCCTTGAGCTCGCTCGTCGCGGATGCTCGAAAACCCCACGTCAGCACTCCTTTCTTCCCTTCCTCCCCACTCTCGACACCCTCTTGCGGTCCGTCATTCCCCCCAAAAACCGACCTCTGGTCTCTTTCGGAACCTTGCGGCCGGTTGCACGACTTGCTCGACGCAGCCCAGGTGCCCAGATGTGGTCCGCAAGTCACAGCATCCAGGCCCCACAATACGTCAGTTCTTCGGGGCTGCCATCGCCCAAACCGGTGATTTTCCTCTCGCTCGAACTGGGGACTTTGGTCTAGCTGATTTCGGCTAGCATTCTCGCCTCGTCTACCGTCGAGAGGAGCAGAGTCAACTCGATGGCACCCGGGCTGGTACAGTTACCCGATCTAGTCCACCCGAGGACCGCTCTCGACTTTGGCCGCAACTGCAGCAGCCACCACGGATCCATTCAGGCGAGCGTTCTGCTCGCTATTTTGGGACGACGTGATCCAGCCAAGCCGGCACGTCGTCCGTTTCGAGCGGCTCACTGATCGTGTAACCCTGGGCGTCGTCACAGCCTAGATTTGTCACCAAGGTCAAAATGTCTTATGTCTCTATGCCTTCCGCCACAACTCTGAGACCGAGATTGTGGCCGGCGTCGATTAGCGTGCGCACGACAAGGGCATCGTGCTCATCGATCTGCATCCTCGACACCGGTGCACGGTCAATCTTCACTTCCCGTACTGGGAGCAGGGAGAGAGCGCAATAGCCGGCGCCAAAGCCATCGACTGATACGTTCACCCCGAAGGCATGAAACCGGTCAATCACCCGCCTGGCCACATCCGGCAGCGCCGCAATAGAGCTGCCAGGTCGTGAGATTATTCGAAGTACCGTCGGGCCGGAATGTCCAGAGGATATGCCCCGCGTCTTGCGCCAGAGCCCGGACGCGCTCGTCGCGCACTACCCGGTCTCGTGCACCTGAGGGCCGATCTCGGTTTCGGCTGCAGCTTTAGCGGCCGCCAGCAGCGCGTCCAGCTGTGCGTTCTGCTCGTCCAGGAGGGCAAGTTGTGCCGTGACGCGATCCCGCCAATCTTGCACATACAAGGCTGTGCCGAGTGCGCGGTAGACCTCGCCGTTGGGCTCGTGGTAACTCGCGTTCCACGCGGCCCACGCATCGCCCTGCAATGGCGACACCTCGCCGGAAAATCGGTTGGTAAGCAGCATACTCACTGCGTAGCCCTATGAGCGCGATCGACCAGGCCAAGACCGACGAGCAGTCCCATGCCAATGGTCGCGCCGTTGAAATCTGTGACTTCCAGGAGCACAAGCCAGACGGCCGCTCCGCAGAGAGCCATTACCGCGTTTAGCAGCCCGTGCATTACCGTTCCTTCACTCTCTCCTGAGATGTCCTTTGGGTCGAGCTTAGTCTCCTGGCGCTCACACGTCTATTCCCCAAAAGACCACAATTCACGGCAGAGAGAGTACCCCTATAGGGGGAACCACAGTGACCTTACGACGTCCCAGCGGCTCGCCGCCGACAGCGCGGACCTTGACCCGAACTCTTTCCGCACCCGACCTACAAAGGATTAGGGGCAACCTGGCGCCCTCGAAGGGCGAGAAACAGCGGTATCTCTTGACTAGCCAGCCTCTCCGCTCTGGCGCTCGCTCCGAAGGCAGGCCCCTTCGGGCCGGGAATCTCGTCGAACCGATCGACCAACATGCACTGGTCCGCCAGGCCGTTGACATACGCCTCGATCGGGCGATGAAAGCTTCGCGTGGTGGCTTTATTGTCCCGGCCAGGATAGGCCTTCATGGGAACCGCAAGTGGAGTCAAGTAGCGATCCACGCGGCGGTAAATAAGTTTCCGCTTCTCGTCCCAGCCCCAGCCGCTTTGTCTCGGAACGCGAAACGCCGGATGTGTAAGCAGAATTGCTACGCGTCCCCCCGGCTTGAGTGAACGCGCTACGCTACCAAGCACGCGATCGAGCGGATCCATGTCTTGCAGGCTGAGCAGAAAGACGGCTGCGTCGAAGCGTGCCTGGCGGAGCTCCGGGATGGCTGCCAGGTCGCGTGCATCGCCGACGAGAAACCGACCCAGTCGACCATGATGCTGACGCGCCAGTGCCACCAGGCGTGGACTTGCATCCACGCCGGTGTATCGCGCTTCCGCTTGCGTGATCGGTGGCGCCAATACACCCTGACCGCACCCAACATCCAGGATCTGTTCAAATGGCTGTGGGTCCAGGATTCGAAGGATTGCCGGCACGGCGATCTGCCGATGGTGCTCACTTCCACCTTCGCCGACCCAGCCGTCGTACCAGGTCGCGAGCGCGTCCCAACTAGTAGCGGCAGCCGGCTTGCTTGGCTCACCGTGCCGTCTCCTGTCGCGCGGCATGAGATTAGCCTCCCCACAGCAATTGTAAGACGACAGTCATTAGCCATCAGCCGTTAGCCATTAGCTATTAGCTATTAGCTGTCGGCCCTCGGGCTCGATGGGTTGCCTGTAGGGGCATATCGCATACGCCCGCAACTTCAGCCGTCAACCACGCGATGGAGGGGCGTATCGCACATCCCACTTGCAGGTGTTGCCAACATAGTGAGATCCGCAAGCGACGCAAAGGCTGATGCCTAACAGCTAATGGCTAATGGCTAACGGCTGGCCGGCCGCTGGTTGCCGTGAAAGGTCCTGATGATGAAGTCGGCGGCCGGCACATGTAAGCGCTCGTACGATGCCAGAAAGTCTCGGTTCTCGTAAGGAATCTCCTTCATCTCCACCGTCACCCGTCCGCTTCCGCAATGAAGAACTGCATATCTGGCGAGGGGAAGATGATAGCAGCCGAGCGAGCCCGGATTCACATACACGCGAGCCGGCGAACGAAAGAAGTGCCGTGGGTGGTGATGGCCGAAGCACACCGCCTGGGCTCCCGAGTTGCAGTACATAGCCTCGAGTCGCTCTACGCTTGGCTCACGATCAACCGCCTGGAGACGACCGTCATTCTCGTGATAATGCAGAAGTAGAAGCCGCTGATCCCCATGCTCGCGCACCAGCTTCCGTGGCAGCTGCCGCAAAGCGGAGGCGAATCGAGGCTCGATGCACTTTGCGACCCAGAAGTGGTGGACTCGCTCAGTCCCCGGACTCCCAGGCTCTCTACCTGCCAGGACGGCAAGCACCGCATCCTCGTGATTGCCCAGGATCATTGAGATATCCTGCCGAGAGAAGAGAATATCCAGCACCTGATTGGTGTCAGGTCCAATCGCGATCATGTCGCCCAGGCAATACGTGTGCTCGATCCCAGGCTGACTGTCGATGTCGTTCAGCACAGCGCGGAGGGCGGGCGCATTGCCGTGCACGTCCGTCATGATGGCGACTTTCAATTTCAGATCCACGACCTCCTTGTATCGACTCTCGTCTCAGCGTAGAGCGAGGGCGAAACCACCGGCCAGAACGATCAAGAGAAGTGCTGTGGTGAGCATGAAAGACATATCCCGCTCACGGGTGAATTCTGCCAGCGCCACCACTACGCCTGCTACCGGTGTGGCAAAGAGGAGAAGGATGCCAAGGTCAAGGATCGCAGAGGGTCTGACCTTCCCGAGATTCGGCAAGATTTGATCGATTGGAAGGACGTGGCTACTCGCGGTGGTGCGCCTGACGGCCTCGAGGATGAGGCCCAGCGTCATCACCCCGACGCTCAGGACCAATCCCCCCTGCAGCGTCCAGCCCACATGGAGATCACTCCGGTCGGTCCGGGGTGTTTGTGGCTCGCGCTCTGGCCGGTGAAATGGGCGCAGCTCGCTACCCTCCGCCAATGCCGAAGACTCTGAGAATCATCTGCAGTGAATAGATAGCCAATACCGCCACGAACGTGTTCCGAAGTGCGCGCTGGCTGATGCGTCCCAAGACACTCGAGCCTACCGATGCGCCGACAAAAACGCCGATAGTTACCGGAATTGCCAGCGCGGGATCGACAAAGGATGGCCGGTGATTGTAGTAGACGAATGCTCCCGCCATGGCGGTGATGCCGATGATGTAGGTGCTGGTCGTCGTCGCCACCTTGATCGGAACCTTCATGATGAGATTCATTACCGGAACCTGGACGATTCCGCCACCGACACCGAGAAGGCCGGAAATCAGCCCGGCCAGCGTGGAGGTAGCCACCCCAGTCCCGACTCGTCTGACCTGGTACAGAACAATCTCGCCATTGGTCTCGCGGTACTGAGTCCGAAAATGGAGCAGTGATCTCCCTTCGCTGGCCGGCGTCACGTCGACCGCGTTCGCGTCGAGTTGTCTTGCCGGTCCGCGAGCCGAAGCGGCCATGCGATAGGCGCTGAGCAACAGCACCAGCGCGAAGATGCCGGCGAGCAGGCGGGAACCGACGTGTGTCGCAAGCAGCGCGCCAATGACTGCCGACGGAGCAGTGGCAAGCGCCAGCAGCAAACCTAGCCGCAGGTCCGCGATGTGCTGACGGAGATACACATTTCCGCCCCCCAACGAAGTCGCGATCACCGCCACGATACTGGTTGCGATGGCCACCTGCAGCGAGGTGCCGAGAAACAGAGTGAGCGAGGGAATGATGAAGAGCCCACCGCCGATGCCGAGAACTGAGCCAAATGCGCCTGCAACCAGCGCTATCAGGAACGCAATCGCGGAGGATGCGAGTGTCATTATGAGCTACGCGCCATCAGATGTCGGTCATCAGCTATCAGTCGTCGGCTCTCAGATTCTTCCTCTCGGCCCTGTCGATCTGACTGGCATATCATTGTACGTGCGCTCAGGACCTCCCTCTGGCGACCGACAGGATCCGGAGCAAGAGTTGATAGCTGATGACTGATAACTGATAGCTAATGACTACATTCGCTGTTGCCAATCAGAAAGGCGGGGTCGGCAAAACGACGACCGTGCTCAATCTGGGCGCTTACCTTGGTGCGATCGGCGCTCGTGTCCTGCTCATCGATTGTGATCCGCAATCGAACACGACCAATGGGCTCGGCGTCCGACCCGACGGCGGTGGGCTGTATGACATTATCTTGAATGAAGTGCCTGCCGGCGATGTAATTGTTTCCACCTCGACCAAAGGGGTTGACGTTCTGCCTGCTACACCTGAACTGGTGGGAGCCGAGGTCGAGCTGCTCGATGGTGAGGATCCAAACGGCCGGCTCAAGCAGGTTCTCGCCGGGGTGCGTGACCGATATGGATATGTGCTGCTCGATTGCCCGCCCTCCCTCGGCCTGCTGACCTTGAACGCGCTGGTCGCGGCCGACGCCGTCCTGGTGCCCGTGCAGTGTGAGTACCTCGCTCTGGAAGGTCTCGCCAGGCTCATGCACACGCTCGAGCGTGTGCGCGTTCACCACAACCCGATGCTCCGCATTTTTGGGCTCGTCATGACCATGTATGATGGCCGGACAACGCTCTCACATCAGGTGGCGCAGGAAGTCCGCCGGCACTACCCAAACCTGACGTTCGATACCATCATCCCACGCAACGTTCGGCTCAGTGAGGCCCCAAGCTTTGGTCGATCCATCCTCGACTACGACCCGCTGTCGCGTGGTGCCGAAGCGTACCAAGCGCTCGCCATAGAGGTAGCTTCGCGCCTTCCACACTTTTCGATGAAGACGGGTTAGCGTGAACAAGACAGACTGCTGGAGTTCCCCTCACCCACAGCCCCTCTCCCATACTGGGAGAGGGGAGACAGTGGCGTGCTCGTGTGATGCGCCCTTCAGAGGCTCCTCCTCTCCCGAGGTTCGGGAGAGGGGGTTGGGGGGTGAGGGAACCAGCACTATCACTGAGACGGGTTAGTCAATGGACATGGATAGAGCTGCGGCAACGCCAGGGAAGGGCCGGAGGGCACTCGGGCGAGGCCTTGATGCGCTGCTTTCCACAGCGGATCAGAGCAGTCCGCGTGAAGTCGACATCGAACGAATCGAGCCGAATCCAAACCAACCGCGTCGGCGGTTTGAGCCCGAGGCGCTGGAGGAATTGGCGGCGTCAATTCGAGCCCATGGCGTCGTGCAGCCGGTGGTCGTATCTGTGGCGGGCGACGATCGATACCGGCTCATCGTGGGCGAACGCCGTTGGCAAGCTGCAAAGCTGGCTGGCCTGCAGCGTTTGCCTGTCATCGTCAAAGACACCTCGGACCAGCTGACGCTGGAGTTAGCGCTGGTCGAGAACCTTCAGCGTGCCGATCTGGATCCCATGGAGCAGGCGGCCGCATACCAACGGCTCACTCGGGATTTTGGGCTGACTCAGCAAGAAGTGGCGCGGCGAGTCGGAAAGAGCCGGGTTGCCATCACAAATACGCTGCGTCTGCTCACCTTACCGGAAACCGTGCAGCAGTCACTCATCGCACGACGCATCACCGAGGGACACGCTCGAGCTCTGCTCGCTCTGCAGGCTGCGCGGCTGCAGGAGGCGGCGCTGCAGCGTGTCGAGCGTGACGGGCTGAGTGTCCGCGCCACCGAGGAGCTGGTTCGACGTCTCCTCGAGTCCGCGCCAAGCCGTGAGCAACTCCCGCTCCGGAGTCCAGACATTGAGGCCGTAGAGGACGAGCTGCGAAGAGTTCTCGGCACCAAGGTGACGCTGCGACCGACTAAACGAGGAGGTCGCATCGTGATCGAGTATTACTCCGAAGAGGAGTTCCAGGGGCTGTATGAGCGGCTACTGGCTTCTAGCCGCTAGCTTCTAGCCACTAGCTATTAGCCGGGAGCCGTTAGCTTCAGCTATGGCGGGATGACGCTCACAACCTGAGACAATAGCCTGCGGAAAGGTTCTACAACTTGACAGCTCCGGCCAAAGCGGCAGAGGCTAGAAGCTAGTAGCTAACGTGCGCGTTACAGTGTTTGGTTCGGCACGAATCCCCGCCGGGAGTCCCGACTACGAGGATGCCAAACGGCTGGGGCAACGCTTGGCTGATCGGGGCGACGCCCTCATTGCGCTGCCCGGAGGCGCCGGCACCCTCGGCGAAGTCGCACTCGCCTGGAACTTGCGTCAGATGGGACTCATGTCCCCGAAACCGGTTATCGTGGTAGGACAGGGTTGGAAGCGGATGCTGGACGCTTTTCGGGCGAATCTTGTGGTCGACGAACGCGATATTGCGCTGCTGAGGGCGGTCGACAGCGTCGATGAAGCCGTCGCCGCCCTCGAAGACAGCGCTCATGTGCGAGCCGATTGGTATGGCTAAGCTATTCCCCGGCCGCGGCCACGGCTACGCGCTCAACCTTTCTGGCGTCCGCCGCGCTTCTGCCGCCGCGCATGAATGAGGCGGTCAGCGCGCCGATCAAGAGTGCGATGATTGCCACAGCCATCGGCGCCCGCATCCCATTGAGAAATGCGTGGTCGAATACGTCTCGCGTGAGCGCGATCAGCTGATTGACGGTGCTGGCGGGGATGCTCGATGGCAGACCGCGGGGACGGAGCTGGCCGGCGCCAAACTGCTGAGCTCCGTGCCCGGATGAGCGCAGCGCCGTGATGAAGTAATGGCGATACTGTGCCGGGACCTGTCCGGCAACCCGGATAGCCTGTTTTGGCAGCTCGCCGGCCACTTGATTCGTCAAAACCGCTCCAAGGACGGCAGAGCCGATTGCCATCGAGACCTGCCGCGAGGTCGTGAGGAATCCGGAAGCCGCACCGGAAAGCGCGGGACTGACGTCGCGAAATGCAAGGGTGGTGAGTGGGGCAAAAGTAGTCCCCATACCCAGTCCCATCACGACGCCGGGGACGAGAATATCCCATGGAGTGAGTGAGAGCGAAAGAGCATTCGTAATCAGAGCGATTCCGAGGGCGGCAACCACCATCCCCAACGTCACAAGGTATTTTCCGTTGATGCGATCGGCCAGCCGGCCGGCGAGCGGAGCAGCCACCAGCAGTCCGAGCGAGATCGGTGCCAGAATCAATCCGGCGTGCACGGCGCTATAGCCGCGTACCGACTGCAAGAAGATCGTCATGGGAATGAAGAAGCCGGACATGGTGAACGTTACCGTTCCGCCCGCCAGATTCGAGAGCGTGAAGTTGCGGTCTCGGAACAGCGTTAGAGGAAGGAGCGGCTCTTCAGTCCTCTGCTCGAACCAGACAAACACCACGAGCAAAGTAATAGCGTAGACGATCAAGCTGTAAATGCTGATCACGCTCCAGCGCGTGCTTCCGATAGAGAAGGTTCCAACCGAGCTGATCGGCCCCCATGAATATTTCTGACCTTCGATCAACGCAAAGATAAGCAGGAAAAGACCGCTCGACGCGAGGGCAACACCCGGAATGTCCAGGTTGTGTCTTCTATCGAATCGGAACTCCGGCATCAGGACGATGGCCGCCACCAGGGTGACGATGCCCACCGGCAGGTTCACGAAGAAGATTGACTGCCAGCTGAAGGCGGTAACCAGAACACCTCCCAACGTCGGTCCAATGACTGCTGCCAGGCCGGCTATCCCGGCCCAAACGCCGAAAGCAGCTCCACGCTTCTCCGGCGGAAAAATATGAGGAAGCATCGCCAGCGTTTGCGGCGTCAGCAGGGCACCGCCCACCGCCTGAATCACCCGGAAGGTAATAAGCTGGCCGGCGCTCTGCGAGAGACCGCATGCCACCGATGCCAGGGTGAAAATGGTGAGCCCGATGAGGAAGAGACGCTTGGGACCGAACATGTCACCCAAACGGCCGGCGGTGATCAGCAGCATGGCGTAAATCAGCATGTAGGCGTTTAGAACCCACAGGATCTCGTCGAAGCCGGCGTTGAGCCCCTTCTCCATGCTGGGAATGGCTACGTTTACGATCGTGGTATCGAGCAGAATCATGAAGAACCCCAGCGTCAGCACCACCAGCACAATCCACGGATTGGCCTCAATGCGTGGCGCGATGTAGCGGGGCCCGCTCGGCGTTGTATTCACCTGCATGCACATATCTCCTGAGTAATCAATTGCTCGAAGGGATATCTCCCCATTCAGTGTTTCAGTCGGCCGTCAACCTGGACATCGGATAAAGGTATGGTTCTAAGTACGACAAATGACGTAGCAAAAGCGCCAACTCCGACTCGTTCAGCGCTGCGCCACGTGACTGCATCCAGTCTCACGGTTCACTCTCTTGACTCACGGCGGATGCGGCATGAGCGGGACGCGCTTCAATGACCGTCTCGCCCGAGCCCGGCGGTGGCTGCTGCTCTGTCGCCACGGCGGCGAGACTGTTCAAGCCGCGTACCAGGGACCCCAGATCCTCGACATCCATCCGCCGAATCAATTCACTGAGAAAATCCACACGGTATCGATGGAAACTATCCACCACTTCCTGGCCGGCGGAGCTGAGCTGCACGAACGTGCGCCGTCGGTCCGCGGGATCTTCGGTTCGCTGCACCAGACCAAGCTGCACCAGCCGGTCAACCAAAATGCTGGCAGCGGGCTGGCCCGTTCGAAGAGCGCAGGCAAGCTGCCCGATCGTCATCGGTCCCTGGTGTGCCAGGAACATAGCAGCCTTGCACTGACCCATGGTGATCTCCACCTGCAGCCAGGACGGAAGCACACCGGTCTGCACCGCGTGAAAGACCTGATTCATGGCGGTTACTGCCTCGTCGATCAAGGCGTTCTTCTCTGAGCTCAAGTTTTGCCCTCCTTACTCCATAAGTCTACACAAATATATATAGCTAGCGAAAATATTCGTTCCACAGAAAATATTATGGTAAGTGTATAGACTTTTCTGTGCTGAGCGACCTCTGAGACCGCATAACCGACTCAGGTTCTCAGTGAGCTACCGCACTTCACGCAGAAACGGGAATCGGGCTTATTTGGCGCCCCGCAGGAGCGACAGCGAGTTTCCAGACGCTGCTCTGCCGGTGAGAGTCGAGCCCCGCAGTGGACGCAGAACGGACCGGCGCCGGGGTCTGGCGAGCCGCACCGGGCACACGTGCTCCCCGGCGTGGGGACCGCGGGCCCAGGCGATGCCGTTTGCCGTGGAGGCGCGGGCCCGGGTGACGCGGGCTGCTGCATTGGAGGCGGTGACGGGCCGTGCCCGACCGGAGTAGCTGCAGCGAAAGCCGCCATCAGTGGCTCCGGGCTCGGCACGGCGGCGCCGAACACGCCACTCCTTAGCGGGTGGGCAAAGTACTCGGCGAGCGCCTGGGGTAGCGGCCTCGGCGGTGGTGCCATGGGGCCAAGCGCGGCCCTCTCCAGCGATTCTCGAATGAAAAAGCGGAGGATGAAGAGGCCGAGGAGTCCAATGGGAAGCTGAGCCAGAACCGCCTCGGCATCCGATGCATTGTCCGGTACCTGCGCGGCGCCCCAGTCCCACAGGAAGTGCAGACCCACCGAAATGCAAAATGCCAGCACTACCCCCGACGTCAACCGAAACACCGACTTGCCGCGGTCTCGCCAGATGGCGGCGCAAATGATCGCGGTCCAGACGCCATGTCCAAACAGCGCGAGCGTCATGCGAAGGATGATCGAGTGCTGCATCGCATCGATGCCGCCCACAAAGCCCGTGAGCAGCGTCTGATTGGTACAGCCGGCGCTCACGCATCCCTGCAAAAACGCGTCAAAACCGTACCCTGCCGTCTCGAGAGCGGCGAATCCCATTCCCGCCGCCGCGCCGATCACCAGTCCGTCCAGCTCGCTCCGTAAGCGCCTGTTGAATAAGATCCACGCCACCGCGGCGACCTTGGCAGACTCCTCGGCGAGTCCCACCATGATCCACGGGCCGGGGCTGCGATCGACGGCGAGATTTGATTCCAGGATGGCAGCCAGCAGCAGACCGGTAATAGCGCCGCTGATGAAGGTGAAGCCGACCACCTGCACCGGTATGTCCGCAAATGCACCCTCGTCCACGCAAAATCGCACGAAGGCGACCGGCACGACGGCGCTCCCTATCAGCAGCGCCATGGGAACCAGGTGAGGATTGTCCGTGTTGTGCAGAACGATCGTCGCTGCGATATAGCCGGCCAGCCCAACCAGAAACACGCGCCAGTAGCGCTTCCCCTTTTGACGCTTCAGCCAGCGTAGGAATCGCGACTCGGCGGGTGCTGTGCCGGGAAATCCCACGAGCTGAGGCGCCATTGCTCCGGCTGCTGCAGGCCCTCGAGTCTGCTCTGTGGCACTTGACCCTGGACCCGGGTATGCGGCAGGTGCACTCGGCATCGGCGCTCTCTGGATTGCGGGGCCGGCATCCTGCGCCGTCTGCAGCGCCTCGAAGACGAAGCTCGTGGCGCCGATGAGAATTCGCTGCCCGGGAACCAGCAAGACCGGCTCCTCGATCCGATGTCCCTCCACGTAGCTGCCATTCGTCGAGCCCAGATCCTGAAGTACGTAGCCCCTCGGCGTCCAGCGAATCACGGCGTGATGACGCGAGACATTTGCATCCGAGAGCACAACATCGTTGGCCTCCATGCGACCGATCTGCACCTCGGGGCGCGACAGGAAAAC
>Ga0207416_1002539_pt1 | contig 19575 bp, 23 predicted proteins | sample PaiPotPPM11metaG_FD_184107 | JGI IMG/M metagenome (GOLD analysis project Ga0207416, IMG submission 184107) | Iron sulfur acid spring bacterial and archeal communities from Banff, Canada, to study Microbial Dark Matter (Phase II) - Paint Pots PPM... ...
CATACAAGTTTTCACACGATGAGATAAGAGATTTATTTAATGTATCTTTTCGAATAGATAGTATAAAGGAAACTGTTTATCAAGGAACTTTGGAGCCGTTTCCAAAGGCATTATTTGTTGTTATGATAAATCAATAGCATAGCTGATATTACCTTCTACTCGGTTAGGTTAGATCATAAAGTGGCTTAAATAACACGGCCGCTTTTAGATTTTCATATCGATTTTGATATTGTCATCTTAGTGTAGAATGAGGGTAGTGTAACTAATTTAATAACATAGATAACCGCCTCTTACAAGCAAACTAGCCATAGCGGTAGGTCCAACTTCGATTTTTTACAACTTCTTTAGCTGTTGAATTGCTCAAAAGCTTCATTAATTTGATATTTTTTTACACTCTATCCAGAGTACTTCTTTTTCAATAACTGACTACGATGAGGAGCGCCCCATCCTACTTACGAGAAAGTTTTCTTGAAGGTATTTTTTTCCTATTTGCATCCAATTCACTTATCAATATGTCATCATGAAAGACATCCTTTTTTCACTTTTAATATATTGCCTGTCTCTTTAGTTCCTATATCTTTTGCTTTTGACGAATGTTGTTGCGTTGTTGCTGTCTTTCGTGGCGATTTCTCCTTTAGAATCATTTCAGTGCTTCGGCGAGCTTGTCCAAAGATTGGCTCCAGCCAACATTAGCCCCATCGCGATCCGCGCCAGCTGGGATTCCGACATGCCGCAGGGTGAGTTTTGTCTTCCCTTCATGTTCTTCAAACGTCACTGTCACCAGCATTTCCAACGGGAAGTCTGCACTCATCCCGTATTGCGTAGCTGGTACCACGTTACCCTTCTCATCCGCAAATGAATTGGTCCAAACGATCCTCTCTAGCTGAACGATTTCGCGATAGACACCCGTGCTCCAGTAGTCCTTGCCCTCGGGCGACCGCATGCAGTAGAGAAATTTACCGCCCACGCGGAGGTCTATCTTGCAGTATGGTGACGTGAAGCCCTTCGGTCCCCACCAGCGCTTCATGAGCTCGGGCTCCGTCCATGCCTTCCACACGCGCTCGCGTGGGGCGTCGAAGATGCGCGTAATGAAGAGCTCCTCTTGATTCTTTGTGTCCTTACTTCTTGTTTTGTTCTGGTTCATTTTTGTTTCTCCTCTTCCAAGACCTCGCCGAGCCTGTCCAAGGCGGCGTTCCATCGGGCCTCTGTATTCTGCAGCCAGTCTGCGGCGTGTCGCAGCCCGTCGGACCTCAGGCGGACGTAGCGGCTGCGGCCTATCTTAGTTGTGGCCACGAGCTCGGCCTCCTCGAGGACACGGACGTGTTTCTGGGTTGCCATCAGGCTGATTGGAAGCGGCGAGGCCAAGTCGCTCAGGGTCTGCTCGCCGGTCTCTAGACGCTCGAGCAGGGCGCGGCGGGTAGGGTCAGCAAGAGCGGAGAATGTCGCCTCCAGACTCATACTAAACCTCTTAGTTTAGTGTCAATTTAAAGCTTTGCTTGCCTTGTGACAATTGCATCTTCGATGGTTGAGCACCACGCTGTTCAATTCCACCGTCATATGCGTGTGACATCTGTAGATAATTTGTATAATTTGTAAACGTGGCAGTTTATATATATAGATTAATAAAATATTACGTATGAGTACAATTTTAGAGAGTATTAAGAAAGAGCTATTAAGTTGGCCTTATGTCACTGCTGAACCACATAGATTTGGAGGTATAGAATTTCGCATTAACAAAAGAGAAATGGGACACATTCATGGTGATCGGGTAGCAGATTTGCCATTTCCGATGGTTGTAAAAAATGAGTTAGTTAATTCTGGTCGCGTATCTCCTCATCATTTTCTTCCACAATCAGGATGGGTTAGCTACTGGATTAAAGGAGAACAAGATATTCCTGCTATTATTGAGCTCTTTAAGAAGCGATATGATTATCTTAAGCCAAAGATGAATTTAGTAAATGCAACTCTTTTCCCCTCTACTACTACAAACAACTAGGGATCTATGAGAATTGAATCAGGACAACGGGTTTATGATGCGTTGACTGACCCTACTCGAATCTGCATTTGATGATCACCTGGTGGTACGAAAAAGTCGAGTGATATTGTCTTTCCATTCATTTGGACTGTTGCTTCTTTGTATAGCTTTCCATCCATCATAATGGATATAGCTTGACTTTTGGAGTATTGAGGCACTTTTAGAGTCATAGAACCGCCAGCTGGATTATAGTGTGTTATTCCAAACATCATACTATTAGTAGAATTGTCATATCTAAGGTCACTAATCTTAGCTGCCCCTTCCAAGTCATATGCGATGTATCGGGTATCACTTACTTTTAAGGTAGTAATTGGCTCCAGAAAGGCCAAGCCTGCACAGCTAAAATATGATACCTTTGACTTGACAGATGCATCAGGTTTAGCACTAAATGCTATCTGTTCGCCAGGCTTTATAATCGGAATAATATTGCTCTTAACAGAGTCTATCCATGCTCCATTAGAATCATGAGCAGATGCATATATCTCTACGTCGTGGATGTCAAATGATCCTGTGTTCTTTGCTATTCCAACAAGTGCTCTATCAATTCCTGTAGCCGTATTGTTATAGGTAAGAACTACAACATTGTAATAGGGCACTTGAACCTCTTTCACGGTAGCTATAAACGCTTTACCTACAGCTAACGTATTAGATGGGATTAGAAATTTGAACGGTGCTCCACCAGTGGATGGATAAATAATCGTACCGTATGTCTGTTCTGTCATGGTTTTGATATTATGGGAGGAACCATTGTTAGATGTAGTATTAAGTCCTACTGTAACTTCAACAGGCACATTACCATTGTTGTCGATAGCTCCTACGATATTTAGATTACCATCAGAATTTATAAAAGAGCCTTGCTTTGTCATCTTAACAGAATTATCACTATTATTACTAGTAGCATATGCATTTGGTGAAATTACCACTGCGAGAATAGAAAGAATAGAAATTGCTAGAACAACCGTTAGTGTAGGAAATATCCTAGATTCAACTGCCATTATTCTGTACAGACTTGAGCCAGTAGTAAAGTTGCTGTTCATCATATCAAATCCTTATAATAACACTATAACAGTACATATATTTTAATGTCTAGAACTACAGTGCCACTCAAGGCAATCACGTCTTAAATTCTCTTATTTGTCTTCCCATACACATACCTTTATCAATCTCGTCGGCAATAAATGACCAACAACAGAAGAAATAACTCAATGTCAAGGTTGAATATTCCATAAAAGGCATTCTGAGTAGTAACGAACCAAATCATACGACGTCATAGAATTTAATAGTACCACCTACCCCTTTCCTTTACATATTTAGCTATAGGCAATCCCAACCATCCTAACCCAATGACCAAAATTATATAATCATTCCCTATGGTCCTTATATTTAGGAATGGATTCCTCCTGTTAAGTTTTCAAAGGGGCGGCTGACCCGGGTTTAGTGCCAAATGGCGATCCTAATTCGGTAAAATCTATTCCAACATTATTACTCACTAGTGGATATTGTCGATAATCGGATCAAAACGTATTAAGCTTAATACGTCATTTTTTACCTACCCTGGTCTTTTGGATAGGTCAAATCATAATTTTTAGAACATTGTTCAGTAAGACCTGAAACAATTCATTATACGCTCATAGGTAACATTAGTTTTTAAAACTTGTTGTAAAAATGTGCTAAAGTACCCTCCCGGGAGGGTACACCTGTCTGGTAAACAAGTAGTGTATAAAGACAAACCTTGTTCACATTTTGAAAATCCTCTAACGATGCACCCTTCTTCTTTAGAAACACAGAATCAGTCTCAATCGATTTCATGAGTTGCCCCGCTTTCGCCACGCAATTTTATCCTCCTTTCTGTTGAAAATCGCTTGTTTTTCATAATTTGTTCAACCATTTGTTCCAGTTTTACTCCTAAAGAATAAATCGCGGTTTGTACAGATAGACCCGACTCCTATTGTTCCTCGGATGTATCTGACGACTCGATCGCATCCCCAAGGTTCTTTCCACAATTAGGACAGAATTTTGCAGGTCCTAATGGGAGGTGCGAGCCACATTCAGGACAAAATTTCATAAATTGATCGAATTAAGACGTCATATTTTCATATTATGTACACTGTAACCGTTTACTAATCCTCCATTGTTAGAACAAATAATTATTATTTTACTTCAAGATTCTTTAATACATCTTCAGTATGTTGTTCATCTTTTACTTCATTCGCAAGAATTGTTGTTGCAAGGTTGTATGTTACAAAATCGTTAACTTCTAATGCTTTTTTTGCGATGTTATTGTAATTCTCGACTGCCTTACCTTCAAATTCTAATCCCTTTTCTAACGCAGGTCTGAGTGTTAGATATTGAGCAGGGTCTAATGAACCAATATTACCTTGTGTTTTCCAAACAGCAGGATCACTTGGAGCTTTCTCACCTAATTCTGAAATTCTATTGGAAAGCAATTCCGCATGTGTTAATTCACCTGTTGCTTGTGTCTTAAGAGTTGGTGCATATGTTACAAGACCTATTCCCTCCATGTTTATCCCAATATACCAAAAGTAGTGGAATATTTGCATCTCATCACAATAAGCTTTCTTTAGTAAATCAACTATTACTAAAGCATTCTCGTTACCAAGAATATTTTTCTCCGTCCTACCCACGACTATTAATGTATTATAGTTCAATAAATATTCTACAGTTTAAATACGCTAAAACAATAATACATGAAGCTATCTGGACACTGATAAAATTGATTACAGGGTGAAAAGTAGGGGGTTTGAGCGATCCTTTACGTACAGGAATTGAATTGAAATGTATGATGATAATTTATGAAGGGAATTGTTGAAATTTTGAGCTCAGGCTGAAAGGGGGCGAGGAAGTAAACTTCAGGAACTGCCAGTAAAAGTAGTCGCACAATAACAAGAAGTTTGTACTTCTATGCGGCCTCTTAGTCATCGTATATTGTCCACTTAATTCGCTGATTTTGGTGTCTATGATGTATTTCTCATTCCGTGCCCATTCTGGCATTCCGTTAGGCCATTTTGAAACAATTTCTACATTCCTCTTTTCGTAATGTTCTATCCGTTGTCGAATTTGTTTAATGTTTCTTTGACTCTTCTAGAAAAGCCAAGCTAATAGTGTGGTAATTTCCGCCTTTGATCTTCAAGATAGCTACATCATGAAACGTATTCCTAAATTCAATTTTGTGACAATTCCTTTCTGATTCATCATAAAGGAGCACCTCTGTATTAGAAGCATTAGAAACATTATGGTCAGCAGTTACAACAAGGCCTTTTTTTGCTAACTATAAAACCGGTACCTTGATTGCCATTTTTTGAGTTTAGTGTCTTGACTACTGCTGGTTTCACCTTCGATAGTCTACCACTATGATCTTGCATTATTGTTATAGTATAAGGCTGTAGTTAACTAATTTTTTTTGCTATAATTCGTACTATTAGAATTTTAGGACTTCCCTCACAAATTGCAGCTGACTGGTATATTTTGCCGAGTAGCCACTTTCTATATCGAATGGAATAGATCCATCGTTCCTAATTCTATTCCTGTATATGGATCATTTCCTACTACCCATGCCTTATGTCCAGGTGGAATATAGGCTAAGTCGCCAGGTCCGTATTCTTCTTCATTCCCATCATTCATCTTGAATCTGATTCTTCCCGATATTACATAGTGTGTATGAGAGGCTTGGCAACTTTGAGATTTAACAAGAGGCTTTACACATTTTTCCCAGCTCCATCCTGGTTCAAGATACATTTTGCCTATACTAGTATCACCAATTTTTGTAAGATCAAATTTTCCTTTATCAAAGGTTCGTGTTTCGTCTGGTGAATTGATACTCTTCTTCTGCATTTTTGCCATCTATACCAAAAATACTAATTGTCACACATTTATATGATTTCCGCGTCAGTTCGATCATAACCTATCTATATGCAGCAATTACATCTTCGAAGACAGATCCACGTCAACTAGAAAGACTCTTCATTTCCTTTGCTTACCTTAGCTGAACCACTATAACAACAATCCAAAATTACAACTACGCTAGTCGATATCCTCTTTTGTATCATCTTTGTAAGTTCTCCAAAAGAAAAACCTCTTCTGTAGGATTTATCAGGTGATACAAGGTACGCCTTCTCTTCTTACTATCGATTCTAAGGTTTCTGCAGAAGTGAGAGCGTCGTCTGATAATAATACCAAAAAATACAGATGAAAAAGATACTTAATCCAATAGACGCTTCAGAATATTTATTAAGTGCAGCTTGTCGAATCGCTTTGCCACATCATCCCAGTTTACCACATTCCACCAGGCATTAACATAACTTGCCTTGTCATTTTTGTACTGGAGATAGTACGCATGTTCCCACACGTCGCAAACTAGTAATGGAACAGTTCCTGGACCGAGTAGCAAGTTGTGCTTTTCTGCACCAAATGTCAATAATTGATCTGAAAGCGGATCGAATGCAAGGATACCCCACCCAATACCTTCCACGGTCTTGGCAGCCTCTGTAAATTGAACCTTGAATCCATCATAACTGCCGCCAAAATCTGCATTAATTTTGTCAGCTAGAGCGCCGCCAGGTTTTCCGCCACCGCCTGATTTCATGTTAGCCCAGAATATAGAATGTAGCAAGTGACCTGCATAGTGGAATGAAAGGTCTCTCTCGATAGCTTTAACATCTATACCTTGGAAATTGTTCTTCCTTCCATTTTCTAATTTTTCAAGTGCTGCGTTGGCGCCGTTTACATAGGCAAGATGGTGCTTATCATGGTGTAGGTTCATAATCTCCTTTGATATATGCGGTTCTAGTCCATCATATGCGTAAGGTAATGGTGGTAGTTCGTATTTTTTCACGATCCATGAATCATGACTGAAACTATTAATCTTTGTCCTTTGCTGGTGTGGGATAGCTTTCTATAATTATAATCAAAGTATCTGAGATAATTGTCTATCATAAGGCCTTGACATTGTACTTACGACGTAGCTGTGAAGCCGTTGAAGTGCATTAGTGTTTAGATGTGCAATCCGTTGTGTACTTATCCAACTGGCGCTCCTGTTTCTCCTTTAACATAGTAGGGAGTTGTTTCTCCTATCAAAGTCATGCACTTTATATTTTGCTTCTTGCAGTTTCTCAAAGAGACAAATACAAGGTCTATCCATTGATCAGCAAACTAGAGTCCTCAATGACTTGAATGAAAATAAGTTACAAAGCTGAACTGAACTAATCATTTGTTGTTGTTGTTTTGCAACCTTCTGACTACCAAAATTCTTCTTTGATATTCCTTCTTCTTCGATATCATGAGCCCCCTTTTCATTTATGGTAAATCTAGTATCAGAATACGGATGATATGGCGAGTCCATCATCTTTGCTACCCAGTTCTCTCCAGACCTTCTAGGCTATCCCAACACATTTAATTTTATGATCAACGATCCAATCCGCAGCCGATGGCTCCAGATATGTAAAGTTGTTTCTAATAGAATCATCTTTTGTCCATTTATCACTTGTACCTGTGTAAAGAAGGAGAATATCCTTATGTTTGACTACTTTAGAATAATTTTCAAGGTCAGAACCCCTAATCCCATCGCCAATATTTATATTTGATATATCTAATGTTACAGCTTCACCCATGAATTTATCTAGAGGTTCTTTATCAATGCTGTTTCCGTTGGCAATGAAATGTTTTTGCGCGTCTACATGGTTACCAGTGTGTGATCCTATTACTATACGGGTAACGTTGACTTTTTGCTTTTCGATCGTAGCAATAGGCTTGAATTCTGGCTGCGGATCACCAGGATACACAGGCATCTCTTGAGTTATCAAATGAGTCAGATCATAATAAAATGTTCTTGAAATTGTAATCGCGTTAGCATTATTTCTTTTTTTCTCTAGGTTATTCATATTATTACTCTTTTCCCATTTCGTTTACTATACTAGTTATTTTCATTATCTATGCAATTAAATTGTTAGCTATCTCTTATGTTATTACTGGATCTATTGCCAATTTTCCGTATCGATCGGAGAAAACGGACGATAATTATTGACTTGCAAAGGTGTATGAGTTAGTGACAATCATGGGTATGCCAAATACAACCCCACTCCTGGACATCATCCAGGGTTATTACAGGATGAAATTCAACCGTCGCACCCCATTGTTGGAATAAAGGCCCAGCCAACGCAGGTATTTAGTCAGCACTTCGCATATCGAGTATACACAGTCGTCGTACCAGCATGACTTGGGACCTAATCAGGAGGAATTCCCATACCTCTATCTTTTATCATATCTATAACTAGCGCAGCAGTCCAGGAAAATGATTTACCACCTAAACCTCTTCCTGTAAAAGGATCATAATATTCTCTAAATCCATGGTTTGCAGCCAGTTCAAATATTCCTTGTCTTATCCGTTCTGCAGCATCATTGTAGCCGTATTTTAAGAGACCTAACCATATCATCCAGTTCATATTGACCCAAACGGCCCCCTCCGATAGGTTAAATGCTTAAAATATGGTTCTGTTAACTCGGTGCTAGGCAGAGCCGGCGTGTGACATCTCCCTTCTCCACACCAGCGAGCATGCTCCATCCACTTCACAAATAGATCAATTTGATCTTTAGGTGTCAACCCAGTGTAAATTGGTATAAGAGATGATATCGTTCGCTTTCTTATCCAAACCTTACTTATTAGATCATAATTACAAAATAGTAGTTCTTCAGTGTTGTCTAACTTTTGCCCAATATCTGGATGAAAATACTTATAATAGTTTTTTTCTGTCCTTGAGATCCATTCTCTTATCTCTTGCGTGTCCTCTCCAAGTATATCGGCAATTCTAATCATGTATTTATTTGCGACGTGCCCAGAATGCTGCTAAATAAAGCCCTTTATCTTAAACTCTCGTACATCTTCTGTTATATTGATGTTAGATATTACATTGAGCGAACTTCAGGTACCAAAGCTACAATATTAGTAGACAGAAAAAATTCTGTAGTAAAGGAATTAAGGGATGACTCAAAGACTACCTTCGACGAAGCAATTGGGTTTTCAACTTATTCTGATAAGTATCATCCAAATTCCTGCCAAATCCGTTCTGCAGTACGCATATTCTATGCCATATCTTGCCGGCTAGTTCAAAATACTTTGATATCCTTAGATTATTCAATATGACATATACGAATTGTAGACACAGAATTTGGATATGCAATCCTAGTAGTGCAAGTGCAGTTGCAACAGCTGTCATAATAGCAGCAGTTGCTAATATTCTCAGAGTTGGTCTTGTTGCTGGTACCGTTGCTGTTTCTGTTTGTTTGCTATCCAATTCTTGTATATGCATATCATGCATTAGCGTGATTATAAGAATAGAGACAAATTCCAAATGTGGATTCCAAAACTGGAATTGAGCAGCCTGTTTTTATATTTAGTTGGAGCTACAAGAATTAGGGCTAATATAATTGATATCGACACACATTCAGATAAATACAGGCAATCGCCGAATACCTGAGTTGCTTGCTATCGCTGCGATGACATTATTACTGATCCATATCGCGGATGGATCTATAACACTGATTACAAACCATGGATTTTTGCCATTGAGTATAGATAAGAAGCCATTTGGCATTTCTACTTTTGGCATTTCTACTTTTGGCATATCATCAATATTGTTTTTCTTTATGGCTTTCGGGATTGAAATACGAGAAAAGAGGGGAACAAGGCTAACGACAACTCTTCTTATAGTCGGTGGTGCACTTATTGCTTGCACTGTTTTGGGAAAGTCAGCAATGGACTATGGGGGATTGTCTAGAATATCACTTCCATTTTTGACATTAATTGTAGTAGGATATATAATAATGGGGCTTGGTATACTCAAAGTATTTCGTCAGAGTAGGATATGATTTCGGGTAATACACTGACGAGTTCAAATATCTGTATCCAATTGTATGTATACTATGTTATCTTCCCCAATAACGATATTACTCTACCAAAACAGTTTGTATTTTCTCCTTAGTTGATGAGTTGTCTGTATCGTTAATTGACTAGGTATGCATTGGGTTCCCGTACAAGAAGCCGACAACATCAGGTATACTGCATATGTCAATATAGTTTTGTCTATTTCTAATGTACTGACTGATTTGATAAGAACAAAATTGTCATCAAACAACTCATATTCTAGATATTGGGTACCTACGTACCATCCTCCAAAGCTCTAATTGTTGCTGCCTTTCTATGATCGAAGAGTTTCTGAATCCGACTATATGCATAAGCTTCAAATAACTTTCCTATCGGGCTATACGGAATTTCAAACTCAACGTCATCTATTACTTCTGTTTGTTTTTGGTTATTGTCGATGTTGATGGCATAGAATTTGTGTGAATGTCTCCACTTTTTGAATGGGCCAGTTAACATTTCATCTACGTACTGATATGGGCTTAGTGATTTTATTATAGAATGCCATCTTCTCATAGTAATTACTAACTTACCCTCAAGCCAAATTTCTGATCCTTGGGTAAGTTTTTGGCTTGTGGCATTAGTAACTTTAAGTTTCATCTCTCTTGGAGTTATTATTTCAAGATGTTTGATATCTGTATAAAATTCCCAGACTCTATCTATAGAACTATTAACAACGAAGCTATGTTTAAAGGCCTGCAATATCGTAAAATAGTCGTGTGTGACATATTAAATATCTATATGTAATCATTATTCAGGATTCAACGGCAAATTTAGTTTGTTATTTTAAATTTATACTAATATCAGTACATTATGTTATTAACCAAGAATATGTACTTTGACTGCCTTCATAATTGTTATCGCATCATTTTGTACACGAGAATATACATTGTGCGCCAAGCATTAATGTATATTCTCCTGACCCCAAATCTATAGCTGGAGTGAAGATGAACGAAACCTGTTTTGTATGCATCGGTTCCAGCGAAAAAGATTGTTCGCTAAAAGATCCGCTAGAATTACCGATGTCCCCTGCTGGAGTAAATGTCCCCATGCTACCATATAAATATTCACATTGAATGGTGGACCTGAAGAAATTTGGTTTTAAGTTATATTATTGCGTTTTCTTACTCCACAGAAAACAATATTGTTAACACAAATAATAATGAGAATATGGTAAATGAAATTGTTGTTGCAAAAAAAATTGAGGAGGATAGCTGTTATATTTTGTCTTATGCACCTGCATAACGAATATCACTTTGTTGTCGATGTTGTTGTTACCATTGCTGTATTTATGCAACTTTAGGAAGTACCAATATTTGACCAACCATGTTAGGCACGTGTATGTGGCAGAAGTATGCTATGGTTCCGGGATTGTTCGCTGTGAATGATACAGTGTGGGTTTGCGCTCTATCAAGTGGAAAGGTTCCTATTCCTTCGACAGTGATGACATGATGGAAACCTTGTACACCTACGAAGTGGAGAGTGACTTTATCGCCTTGGTTAACGACTATCAGAGACGGATCGAATGCAAATGCTCTAAAGTCCCAAGCTCCTACTTTGTTGGGTGGTCTTAACACTAGTCCTGGTCCAGCAGTCACAGTAGCATTGGGAAACTTCTCGGCTGGATGTAGTGGAGTATTCTGACTGCATGTATCACATGCTACAGCAGCATGAATATTTGTCGTCCCATCTACGTGTACCGTATTTATCCAGAATGTCTTGTTGGTCGATTGGCTTGGGGTAACTGTAACTACAGTAGCATTAGCTGCTGCTCCCTTGCTGCTAGATTGTGCTAGTACGTTATGCGATGTTTGGGTCTGTATTCCAAGAATCATAGCAGCAGATGCAATGACTATCATCATAGTTGCCACCGCTATTATTGTCGTTGTTGTTTTCTTGTTATTCATTTTTTTCATTAGGAGGCTATTATCCTCTTATGATTATAAGCGTAGAGACAAATTCCAACTTTGGATTCCAAAATTGGAATTGAGCAGCCTATTTTAATATCCCAATCCCATAAGAATCAGTGTCATATGGAAAATGGAGCGGCATAACAATTGATATTAGTCCAAACTCAAATCTCGATAATCCAATCTATTGTGTATTTTATTGCAGCCGCCGTTCCTATCTATCTCCTATTCATAATAAAAAAATATAATAACAGAAATAATCACTTCCGAAATCTAACAATGGCACTTGCAGCCTTTGTAATAATACAAGGTATATACCATTCTGCCGGTGCTCTTGGTTACAATTTATTAGCTAAAGAAATACTAGAACCACTATCTTTTGGTATACTACTTTTCTTTGGAATCATTTATCTTATTAATAGGTCGAATACTAAGAAGGTTAAAGAAGTACAATGATATCGACTCAAATCGATAGTGGCTTCTCGGGTGGTTTAACATTAATCATTCTTTTCTTGTCACTGGCTATATTTGGATGGCTTACAGTAAGACGTAGAAATATTAGAAGTTACGAGTTTCAAATAACTGTTTTCATTATGGTCTATATCATTGGAGAACTACTAGAAGATTATAAGATTCCGACATTACCTTATATTGGCTCGCAAATTCACGTAGTATCAGCAGTACTTTTAGCTTTAATATTGTGGCTAAGATTATACTCGGTGAGAAAGAGCGGAGGAACTATTGATACGCTAGAGTCAGTAGAAAAAGATAATGTTGAGGGTGCTAACGAGAATATATAATTATAACAAGCACATGTTTATCCTAGTTCAAGTGATCAGCCTAACGAAAAAAATTCTTTATCCACTTTTTTGAGAGAAATTGCACAGTTAGATGTCAAAAAGTCAATTAAGGTAGAAATACTAGAAGGACCAATAAAAGGTAAGAAAACTATTGTCCTCAATACTATTGAAAATAATATAACTAGAATTGATGTGGAATGGGACATCAAGATAGATGGCCTTTTTGGAATCTTTACCGGAATGATAAAAAAGCATATTTTGAAAGGAACTGAAGAAGCATTAGAAGAGTATCTAAGAAAGTATCTTAAAATGACAATAAATCGAGGCATGCTCGTGACTCCAAGTTCGTTACCAACTTTGTCTTTGCCGGGCAGATTTCCATATCTTATCAAACCTTATAGAACCGTATCGCCTAAATCATACACTCATAGAGCCCCAGCAACTGCGGAATGATATCGTTGCGGCTCGACGTGTAAGCACTGCTTACCTGATTTTTGCGATTAATCCGATCATATGCATAAACAGTATCGTGGCAGGTAAACATACCTTTTTCGTATCCTAAGGAATCGTAAATACCTAAGCTAACGGTAACTGGGACCAAAGATCGTGTCAAATTTGTTCCACACCCCACTTGCCCCAATATACATGGGTTCATGAACGGAATATATATTGCGTGTAGTTTCGCCTTATCCCTTCATGGTAAAGTATCGGTGCAAAAAGTACTAACTACAAATTTAGATTTGCAGTTAGGTTTCCAAGATTTATAACGCATTCATAAATGTGTAAAATCTCGTTGGAATAGAATAGACGAGGATTTGAACGTTCCAAGTACCAAATCTAGTCTCCTCTTTGCTCATCTTATATACTCAAATCCATTTTCTTTTATTACATCTCTTAATCTTGATAGCCTTCCCCCAGGAGACAAAGATTTTGTTGTTGTTTCTGCAACTAACACAGAACTACTGTTAGTTGCAAGACATCTCTTTGCCTCAGAAATATAGTCTGGCCGCGATATGTTCACGTCTTGCCTCTAAATGTTCGATTATATTGATTTCAGATATCATGAAATCAATGAGTTGGCTTGACAGAAGAGCTACCAATTGATTGTAATATGTGCTATAGTAATGCATTATTGCGTTGATTAGTCACGCTCTCATAATTAACTCTAGGAAAATATGTTTCTACTACAACCAGAATGGTTTTTTTAGAAACAACTGAGAGACAGGATGCTCTTGAAAACGCGAGATAAATTTACAAAGAGTAATTACGACTATACATAACGACTCTGGATTAGACCAATGGTGAATGGTTTCTTCTGTACGTATCAATTTTTCAATATGTACTCAATACTCTCAAAGAGTATGCTATTTCTTGGTGCGGTGATTCTTCTAGAGGGATGCATGGTACAAGACAATTTGTAAATACGACACATTCCCTTATTGTTGCAGTGCCTGACAAACCATGGAAATGTTGCCATGATGATAAGATCTATCGATAGAAATGAAATCAAGTAATATGCAAAATTACACCAGCGTAAGTCAAAATGTATATGTACTTTAGCACAGATCTTACTGTATCATCCCATAGATCGCTGGCTTAGTATAGGAGACTTTCAATGCAAATATTTTTAAAAGCAATAAGACATTTCCTGCTGTATGGGGTTGGGAACGGTTGGTTGGTCGATTCTGGTCATGGGGATTTCGCTTGCTACGGTCATAATTTTATGGGCATGGATTGGACATATAGGACCAACCTACTCTTCGGACACTTTAATACACCAACAGAAAATTTTAAGGCAGCATTTTGGCCTATCACCTCAACCTGTCATTACCGATCCTAAGCTACTCCTTACTCCCCCTTCGCTTAGAGACGTTAAGGATAATACTGCGAATATGACCACGGCTTCTGCCGGAGCTAACTCGACCGGTGGTAAGAATGTTTCAATCGTACCAGGAGCCTCTACCTTAGCAGACAAAGCATTTTCGCCAAACCCTATTAACGTCAAAATCGGAGGTAGTGTGACATGGACTAACAAAGACAATGTCGCCCATACTGTTACATCAGGTACAGGGCCTAGTGATCCAAATAAGGGAAAAGAATTTGATTCTGGATTATCAACACTTCTAGCGCCAGGAAAAACGTTCTCTCATACCTTCAAGACTGCAGGAGAGATTCCATATTTCTGTCAAATACATCCTACTATGGTAGGAAAGATTGCCGTGTCCTAGACTTAATAGCTTTCAACAGAATTGAGAAGTTGGTTGTTGGAGTATTAGGAGCTCGAGAAACTCTAAAATTACGGGAAAGGGAGTGGTCCGTACCATCATCGCCAGTAAGATCACCTGTTCTAGAAATAGCTACATACCTATAGAGAAATAAAATCATGCTACTATGATAATTAATTGAGGCATTTCGTGGAAGTCAAATTCAATTCATCTGCAAAAATTCAATTAAATGGGGAATGAAATAATTATATCTATAAAATCTGAACCAACACATAGAAAGGCAAACAAGGAGATGATAAAAAAGATATCAGATTTCTTTGGAGTACCTGAAAATAGCATACATATCATTTCTGGACTCACCTCAAGAAAGACAATAATTGAAATTCAGAATATATTGCGGTTACCAAATGTAATGAATTTGTATGTTTCATTTTCAGACCTCGATTGTATGGATAATCCATGGTAGTATTCTATTTTTATTATCTGATCTGTGCATACCAATGCATCTACTTGTTGTTAGAATATATTGAGTAGGATACATCAATTTTCAAAGTTAGATTTGAAATTTGGAGGATTTAAAGTAGGGCAGACATTCAAATCGCGTATTGTTATTGACAAGGATGACTTTCAAAAATATATATCATTTGCAAAGACAAGAAATATCTTGCATGAAAAACCCGAATTGGCTGCTAAGGAAGGAATTAAAGGAACTCTTTTGCCAGGTCGTGCTATAATAGCGCGTGCTGAAGGAGAGATGACACGTCTTGATATATTCTCTGGTAGCATTATGCTGCTGTATGGAATGGATGGAGATCCTAATTGGGACAATAGGCATACTAGGTTTTTGGATGAAGTGTACGCAGGTGACGAACTCGAAGTAGAGTATTCTATCTCGGATAAAAAAGGAGGAAATTCAGAAAGCTACGGTATTTTATCAATTGATGTTCAAATTAGACGGATAAGCGATAACAAGCTTGTCATAGTATCACGCAGAAATCTCTATAGGATGAAAAAATGAATCATCTTAGCCATTAACAATTTTGGCTTGAGCACAATCGGCTGATTTATTTATATCATAAGTGTACTGACCCCACTTACCAATAGCAACTATGTTTGGATTTGTTCCTGGACTGTTGATGGGGTTCAAGAAGGGATAAAAGAATGATTGAAATTGACACCATACTTGGAAGAAAATGTACCTCCTTTGAAGGAAGAACTGTATGTATGTCACGCATCTTAGTATTAATCGCCCTCGGAATCTGTGCTTGCGAATTGCGGATTGTTCAGGGGATCAGGACTCGGAAACCCTTCTTCAGGCGGATTTTGTGCAGTGCGGACGTTTACATAAGCTTGGCCATTCTTCATTAGGCTAATTGAGTCAGGCATTTGTTTACCCTTTAATGGTCCGAACAGACTCGTGGACTTAATGCAGCTTTGTGCGAGTGAACCGGTTACCTTTCCGGTAGCTTTGGCAGGAATAAACAGATTGACAACTATTGGTCCGTTTTCAGTACTTTTTCCCGTATGAATATGTGCCGCTATTACATGGTCGATATCAGTTACATTCAAAGTATATTTCATTTGTGTACCAGCTGCATTCAGATCAAATGTGGCGATGCCTGATGCTTTCGAGGTTATGGGCGGTACCTCATTGCCGCCTGACAGCTTCGCGGTAAAATGTTGTTTATGTGCGAGAGCAGTGTTAGTAATGGTAGCAACAATGCCGCTAGCGGTTATTACTCGAAGTGATAATTGTTACTACAAATCCAAACGTTAGATTTTGCTCCATTTGTCGCCACTATGGTATGATGTCCATATAAGAATTTTCCCAAATTCTTCCCCCATTCGAGTCACAAGTACTAGTATCGTATGCAATGATTAGGGGAAAGAACAGAATTAAAAACATCTTGTAAAACTAAACAACCATTATAATTATCGATTTGCTGATATTTGTCTAATAATGATTTGTCGTAATACCCACGGTTGCCGTTGACGGTGTAATTGGGTTGGAAGGATAAGCCACGGTACTACCAGGATTTGATTGGCTAAATCAAAGCGGGCAGGAGAATCTATTTATTTTACATCGATTATAATTTATCAATGAATAATTACAAAATATTTATTCTGACCATCATTGCTGTAGCTATGTCTCTTGTTTGTTCGTTATATCTGATACCGTCTAGTCATACAATAATAAAAAAGGCAATGGCACAAACTGCTACAACTACTAATGCTTCAACGACACTAACCAATTCAAGCATGATTTCAGGAACTCCAATCTTTACGGAAACTGATAAGAGTACACCTCCAAAACCAGTGGTTATCAATGGAACCCGTGGATTCCAGGTATCTTATTCAGGTAACGGAGTAGTAAAAGGCGTAAATTTTTCAGCTGTTGGAACTGTCTTGATTATGCCTAGAAGCGATAAAGCTTTAGATCTAAATGGACATGCAGTCATAGCTACCAACAATGGAGAAAAAGGAACCTACACCTTTTACTCATTAGGATATACTGGTGCTGATGGAACAACAAAAGACAATGGGACTGCAACTTTCCATACAACTTCGAGTGGCAGGCTTGGTGTTGTTGACAATTTACTACTCGTACTCGAGGACCAAATCGACAAAGCAGGAAATGGTATGACTTTAGGTTGGGAATGGAAATGAGAAGGTAACTTTATTACTATTTCCATTCTTTCTTTATTTTGGCTTAATCGAGCCAGTTTCAAACCCTCTCTTAAATACATAAATCCAGGCCAAAAATGCTAGAACTAGTCCTATCGACACTATTAGTGACGAACGATTTCCAATAGCGTGATAGGAAGCTAGTTGAAATAATAAGAACCAATCCATAGACTATCGGTCCTGCAGCTGTCACCAACATTACACGTCCGAACCTTGCACGACATGAGGTTATTATTTTCGCCGATCTCCATACAGGAACGGAAACAATTGCCCAGATTATAACAAGCGAAATTATAGCAATAATAATAGAAGCAAATATAGGCTCAGTCATTGGGACTATAGACGTCATCGCGAAACACCCATCTTTAGGAATTTGGTTGTCCGACAGAATCTGATCCAAATCTCTGTTTATTGGCTCTTCGAAGTTTTCTAGAGTAATTATGTAATGACTAGCAATTTATGTAGACTTGAGAACCATTTCAAATATTTCAAAAGGCCAAGTTACGTTATCTGTATATAATAGTCATTGTTAGTTCACTATCATCATTGAATTGGACACTAGACTTATTATTATTGTAGAGTAATAGATCTGTGATATGTGATGCGGTATCTACTTTACCTGTAAATGGATTAGTACCAATAATTGTCTGTCCTAAATCTGTGTGATATAATGTTTCTCCTGGTATGCCACTTGCTGTCTTCTTAAGATCTACAATTACTGCATGCTGTACGCCTTTATCTGTAATTTGTGCAACAATAACGTACACATTAGGACTTGGCGAATTAAGTGATACATGACCACCAATTATCTGGAATGGACTAATGTCAGCTAATGGTCTTATTCCAGCACTTGGGAATGTTGATTTACCAAGCCTGACAGTCTCTAGATCTACTAACGGACCTTTGCTAGATGGTGAAGTAGTAGTTGTTATTGCTGTAGAGGCTGCTGCCTGAGAAGCGGTTCTGATCACATTATTTACTTCGTTGTTGATTTTCACAGTATTTTGAATTGTCTGCCTATTGATTATTGTGTTTGTGTTGATGTTGGCGTTAGTGTTAGTATTGGTGTTCAGATTCGTGTTAGTATTGGTGTTCGTGTTTTTGTTTGCGTTGGAGTTAGTGTTAGTGTTTGTATTAGTATTGGCGTTATTGTTGGTGTTTGTGTTAGTGGTTGCTCCTGGATGAGTGGATGGTGTCATCTTGGCTGATGCTGTTGAATTTGGTTTTTGCGGCCCCAAAGGAGTAGGATTGTTCGTCGTGCCAGTTGATGTTGGGATATAATTAAGTGTCATGTGACATGCACCTGATTGAGGGAGTAAGAAGCAATCGGAGTCGACTGTTGATTTGACTGTTGATTTGACTGGATACTGTAATTGGTAGCCGTTACCGAAATCAAGATTAGTTCCAGGTGGTGCACAGAAATCAGCCGCAGCCGATACCTTGACTGGTGTGCCAGTTTCTGAACCGGGGAAGGTGTCTGGGCTTACTTTAAAGGAGCCACTCCTTCCTGTAATTCCGCAGGGTTCTCCCTTAAATATACTAGGAAAACTTACTGTGACATCTTTTACAGTTTTAGTGCCTCCTCCTTGGTTGTTCATGTGTACGTAGACATAGAATGTTTTCAAACCTGCTGATGAATTTGTTGGTGTTGTTTGATTCCCTGGCAGAGTACTAGGAGCGCTGGTGGTAGTTGAAGGAGCGGTAGTAGTAGAGTTAGTTGCATTTGTACTCTGGGGGGTTATAGATGTAATTGGGTGAGGTTGTTGAGTGGTCTTACTGGTCATTGCGCCTTGCGTAATGGGGGGTGATAGTGGTGCTAGATTTGTGAGAGGTTGGGATGTAGATGATGAAGTTGAATTCGTTGAAGATGATGAAGTTGAATTCGTCGATCCTGGATTCAGTCGTTGGGCCTGAGGGACTAGATTCGTGAGAGGTTGTTGAGATGAAGATGTTGTTGAGGACGATGGTGTCTGCGTTGATGTAGATG